>UMCZ01018661.1_pt1 | contig 17832 bp, 10 predicted proteins | sample 1964371 | NCBI WGS metagenome assembly UMCZ01 (sample SAMEA4835982, study PRJEB28245) | human gut metagenome | biome: gut microbiome; material: fecal sample | place: Denmark | collected 2008
ACCGAACCACACCATGACAGAAGAAGAGGTGGCGAATACTGCCGTTCTCTCGGAAAAAAACAATGAACAAGTAGAAAAAGGTATGTCCGGAGCCATTGATTCCGAAAATACCATTTCCGGAACCACCCCATCCCTACCCGGCAAAACGGTTCTATTGGTAGAAGACAATGAAGAGATACGAAGTTATGTAAAAGGACACCTGGAACAATATTACAACGTATTGGAAGCCGACAACGGTTCGGATGCTTTTGAAATTGTCCTGAAAGAATTTCCCGACCTAGTGGTGACGGACATTATGATGCCCGGTATCGACGGACTGGAACTTTGTTCACTTATCAAGAACAATTTGCAGACAGGACATATTCCCGTTATTCTACTCACTGCCCGCACGATGGTGATGCATGTCAAAGAAGGATTCTTGTCGGGAGCAGACGATTATGTGGTCAAGCCATTTAATATTGATGTCCTGCTGGTACGTATCTACAATCTTCTGGCACAGCGGGAGAAGCTAAAATCCGTATATAGCAAAAACTTCTCCCTGCAATCCATGGGAATTGAAGTGGAAACGACCTCCGCCGATGAGAAATTCATGCAGAAACTATTCAAAATCATTGAAAAGTATCTCACTGACCCCGATTTGAAAGTTGACAAAATCTGTGAAGAGATGGGATTCAGCCGGAGCAACCTTTACCGGAAACTGAAAGCTATCACCGACCTGCCGTTGAATGACCTTATCCGTCATAAACGTTTGGAAATAGCTACACAAATGCTGAAGCAAACAGAAATGAACATTACCGAAATTGCAACGGCTACGGGATTCAGTACTCTTGCCTATTTCACGAAATGTTTCAAATCAGCTTACGGTGTTTCTCCATCGGAATATCAAAAGTCACATTCAGGCCATACAGATATTGATACCATCCGGAAATAGCCGATTTACAAAATCGTCCCAAACAATAAAAAATGTCCCAACAAGGCTTACAGAACGGATTTTTTTATTTGTTTGGGATGAAAATGCAAACATCTGGCATCATTAGACAAACCGATTCTACTCTGTTTCCATACATTTGCAATGTTGTTCTACTTAATATAATCATATGGAAACAAAGATTAAAAACTACTTGTTGGTCTTCGGACTTGGAATCATCACACTTACCAGTTGTAATCACTCTAAAGAGCAAGATATCGTTGCTTCTAACTTCGCATTTGCCGAACAGCAATTAAAATACGCACTGACTCAAATAGACGAGGCACGTGCCAATGAATCACAAGAGAGTAGAGAAAAGAGAGAAAACAAAGGCTGGGGGGAATTAACCAATCCCCGCAGTATCAAACCGGACGGTTCACTGGAACTGGTTGTTTCTAAAGACTGGACCAGTGGATTCTTCCCCGGTGAGCTTTGGTATCTATATGAATACACGCACAATCCATATTGGAAAGAGCAGGCGCAGAAACATACAGAAATTCTGGAACGCGAAAAAAATAACGGAAAAACACACGACATGGGCTTCAAGATGTATTGCAGCTATGGAAACGGTTATCGTCTGACCGGAGATTCCACTTATAAAGATATTCTGTTGCAATCCGCACGCACCCTGATTACCCGTTACAAACCGATAATCGGCTGTATCCGTTCCTGGGACCACCATGCAGACAAATGGCAATTCCCCGTTATCATCGATAATATGCTGAATCTTGAACTTCTGTTCTGGGCATTCCGCGAAACAAACGACTCCACCTATTATAATATAGCAGTCAACCATGCACTCACTACCATGAAGAATCACTTCCGTGAAGACAACAGCTGCTATCATGTAGTAGATTACGATACCATCAACGGAACGGTACGCAGCAAAATGACGCATCAGGGATATTCCGACGAATCGGCATGGGCACGCGGACAAGCATGGGCCTTATACGGATATACCATGTGTTATCGTGAAACCGGCAGACCCGAATTCCTGCAACAGGCGGAAAAAGTAGAGAAATACATCTTCAGTAATCCGACCCTGCCGGCAGACCTGATTCCTTATTGGGACTTCAACGCACCCGGAATACCGAACGAACCCCGTGACGCATCCGCTGCATCCTGTATGGCATCCGCTCTTTATGAACTAAGCACATACGTTCCCGAAAAGAAAGAACAATACAAGCAGGAAGCCGATAAGATTCTCCAGAATCTGACGCATAGCTATCGTGCGCAACTGAACGGGGATAAAGGATTCTTGTTGCTGCACAGCACAGGTTCCAAACCACACGACAGCGAAATAGATGTCCCGCTTTCATACGCCGACTATTATTTCCTGGAAGCCTTGCTCCGCAAAGCTAAATTGGAAAAGGAAGAAAGTCTTTTCTAAATCTTCCGGCAACTCTCACGATCACATCACTTTACTATTTATCCTTATTAGTACATTACTAATTATGAAAAGATTATCTTCCATATTCATCCTGTTCATTCTGCTGATACTCCCGTTAAATGCCATGATTCCGACTCAACAAAGAATCCGGCTGACAGACTCATGGGAATACCTGAAAGGTGACTTGGGAAGCATTTGGGAAGCAATACGTCCCGCCGACCCCGGTTCTTCCGAAGCAGTGCCTATCTGGCAACAGGTTACCCTGCCCCACTGTTTCAATGCAGAAGATGCAGTAGACCCGGATATCAATTATTATCAGGGCGCAGGATGGTATCGCACGCAGCTTTCTATCAAGAATCCATATCTCAATGGACGCATCCTGCTGGAGTTTGAGGGAGCAGGACAAAAAATGGAAGTGTATGTCTATACATATAAAGTAGCCAGTCACACAGGAGGCTACGACGGTTGGAGTGTCGATATCACCGAAGCCGTTCAGCAAGCCCTTGCCAACCCGGATTGCGCAAAACGCTTCAATGGCAGAATTCCATTATCCGTTCGTTGCGATAATACCAGAGATACGGAGATGATTCCGTCCGACCTGTCGGATTTCAACTTATACGGTGGTCTTTACCGCTACGTGAATCTGATTTACCAGCCCGAAGTGTCCTTCAGTAATATACAAATAGAAACCCCTGTAGAGAAAGATATGAAAAGCGCTTCTCTAAAGATACAAGGAACATTTCATAACCCGAATGATATTCGCCAGGCAAGCATTCACCTTTTATTAAAGGCACCTAATGGAGAAAAGGTATGGGAACAGACAACAACGATTCTTCCGTTGGGAACAAATCCTCTGTTCGAAACAACGATTAAGAATCCGATTCTGTGGAGTCCCGACCAGCCTCAACTCTATACCTGCGAACTGACATTGACTACTCCTCAAAGCAAACAGACTATTACAGAATCCGTCGGATTCCGTCACTTTGAATTCATTGAAAACGGACCTTTCCGGTTGAACGGAGAACGCCTGCTGTTAAGAGGAACCCATCGGCATGAAGACCATGCCGGAGTAGGCGCCGCTATGACAGAAGAACAAATGGAAGCGGAAATGAAACTGATTAAAGAGATGGGAGTCAACTTTATCCGTTTGGGACATTACCAACAATCGGACATCATTCTCCGTTTATGCGATCAGTTAGGCATTTTGGTATGGGAAGAAATCCCCTGGTGCAGAGGTGGACTGGGAGGAGAGAAATATCAGGCACAAGCCCGCCGGATGCTGACCAACATGATTACCCAGCACCACAATCATCCCTCCGTCATCCTTTGGGGATTGGGAAATGAAAATGACTGGCCCAATGATTTCTCAACATTCGAACAATCGGCCATCCGTGCTTTCATGAAAGAGTTGAATGACTTGTCACACCAACTCGATCCGTCACGTATGACTTCCATCCGCAGATGTGATTTCTGCAATGATATTGTAGATGTCTACTCTCCCTCCATTTGGGCAGGCTGGTATCGCGGACAATTCACAGACTACAAGAGCATTTCGGAGAACGAGATGAAACGGGTGAAACATTTCCTGCACGTAGAATGGGGAGGTGACTCACATGCCGGACGTCATTCCGAATATCCTTTCAACCCGCTACAGGCAATTACGAGTGGAAACAGTGCCGACGAACGGGCAGGCGACTTCGCCCTGCAAGGCGGAGATCCCCGTGCTTCCAGAGATGGCGACTGGTCGGAAACTTACATCGTAAAACTATTCGACTGGCACTTGAAAGAGCAAGAAACAATGCCTTGGCTGACAGGAACCGCCTTTTGGGTATTCAAAGATTTCTCCACCCCTCTCCGCCCCGATAATCCGGTGCCATACGTCAATCAGAAAGGAGTGGTAGAACGGGATCTCACTAAAAAAGAGGCCTACTACGTCTTCCAGTCTTACTGGACTAAACAGCCTATGATTCATATTTACGGTCATAACTGGCGGACTCGATGGGGCAAAGTGAACGAAGAAAAAGAGATTCTGGTATATTCCAACTGTGCAGCAGTAGAACTGTTCGTGAACGGCGTCAGTCAGGGAGTCAAGCAACGCAACAGCCAGGACTTTCCGGCAGCGGGACTTCACTGGAACTGCCTACTGAAAGCAGGAGAAAATAACATAAAAGCGGTCGCTGTGAAAGGCCCTGGTAAAGGTAACATGAAAGCAGCCATTACGGATGAAATAAGTTTCAACTACCAGACAGAAGAATGGGGCAATCCGAAACAACTGAAGTTGAAGACATACCCCGATAAAGGTTCTATCGTATGGGTGGAAGCCCAGCTGACTGACGACAAAGGGATCCCCTGCCTGGATGCTGCAAATGTAATCTCATTTGAAGCTGCGGGCGACGGAAAACTGATTCAGAACTTAGGAACATCCACCGGTTCCCGAAAAGTACAGGCTTATAATGGCAGAGCTGCGATTCGCGTTGACTTGAACGGTACATGCCAGATAGCCGTAAAATCACCGGGCATTCAAACTGCTTTCATCGAAGTGAAAGCTGAATAGCAGTGAAAGCTGAATAAGAAAAGGAGAAAAGTACCATGAGAAAGACAATAGTTTCAATAGGTTTCATTATATTCTTTGGCACTGCTACGGCAGTTGCCGGAGAAAACACAGCCGAACAGATCCGTCACCTTTTAGAAAAAGAAACGATACAACGGGCAGATGCCGCGCTTCATGAGAAACCGGTCACAGTGACCGCTACCCGCGCGACAAGAAGTGCCGGAGGTATCCATGACTTCTATTCGGAGGGCGACTACTGGTGGCCGAATCCGGAAACTCCCGACGGTCCTTATATCCGCCGGGACGGAGAAACCAACCCGGAGAATTTCACAGCACACCGGCAGGCCATGATTCGCATGAGCCAACTGGTAGGCGACCTTACTTCCGCCTGGATACTTACGGGTAAACAAGTATATTCCGATGCAGCCATGCAACATATCCGGGCATGGTTTATCACCCCGGATACACAGATGAATCCCAATCTGCTGTATGCACAGGCCATCAAGGGAGTAGCGACAGGACGAGGAATAGGAATTATTGATACGATTCACCTGATCGAAGTAGTGCAGTCGCTCCGGCTTATGGAAGCGAAAGGGATAATTGACAAGGAAGAACTGGGGACTATCAAACAATGGTTCTCCGATTATCTGACCTGGATGTCCACACACCGTTACGGAATCAAAGAAATGGAAGCGAAAAACAATCATGGTACCTGCTGGGTCATGCAAGTCGCTGCCTTTGCGTTGTTCACGGACAACCGGGAAATGATTCGTTTTTGCACGGAACGCTATAAAACAGTACTTTTACCCAATCAAATGGCTGCAGACGGCAGTTTCCCTTTAGAACTGGAACGCACCAAGCCCTACGGTTATTCTCTTTTCAACCTCGACGCAATGGCCACTATCTGCCAACTGCTCACTACCGGAGAAGAAGATATATGGAATTATACCACACCGGATGGCAAAAACATCGATAAGGGTATCGCCTGGCTTTATCCATACGTAAAAGACAAAAGTAGCTGGAAGAGACAACCCGACATCATGTTCTGGGAAGAATGGCCGGTGGCGCAACCGTTCCTGTTATTCGGCACATTACATCATTTCAACAAAGAATATTTCAAAACATGGATGCAACTGGAGCATTTCCCCACCAACGAAGAGGTGGTACGTAATCTTCCCATCCGTCACCCGTTATTATGGATTCAATAAACTAGAAAATCAATAGAATATGAAAAACTTATTAGTATGCACATTATTGTTCGCCTCTGCTTTCACACTGAACGCACAGGTAGCCAACACCCGCATCTATGCTGCGGAAAAATTAGCTAAAGTAAAAGAAAAAGCCGATTCACCTCTATATGCCCCTGCCGTCAAAACTCTTTTAAGAGATGCCGACAAGGCTTTGAAGATGACTCCGCCGTCCGTAATGGATAAAACGATGACAGCAGATAGCGGAGACAAACACGACTATATGAGCATGGGGCCTTATTGGTGGCCGGACCCATCCAAACCGGACGGTTTGCCCTATATCCGTAAAGACGGACTAAGAAATCCGGAATTGGATAAGCTCGACCGCAACAAACTGGGAGATATGTCGAAAGCAGTCACCACACTGGGACTTGCCTATTACTTCTCCGGTGATGAGAAATATGCGCAAAAAGCCGTAGACTTCCTGAATGTCTGGTTTCTGGATGCCAAGACAAAGATGAATCCGAACCTCACTTACGGACAAACCATCCCCGGAAAGAATAAAGGCATGGGACGTGGTGCAGGTATGATTGATATTTACTCATTCACAGAAATGATTGACGCCATGACATTGATGGAGAACTCGAAAGCATTTACTCCCAAAGTAAAGAAAGGGATGAAAGAATGGTTCACGCAACTAGTGGAATGGATGCAGACCAGTCCCGTAGCTGCCGAAGAACAGAGAGCAAAGAACAATCACGGTCTGGCTTATGACGTGCAACTGACAGCTTATGCTCTATATACAGGCAATCAAGATCTTGCAATGAAAACCATTCAGGAATTTCCCGAAAAGCGTTTGTTCGCGCAGATAGAACCGGACGGCAAGCAACCGTTGGAACTTGCACGCACCACCGCCCTAGGATATACCATCTTCAATCTGGGACATATGCTCGATATGTGTTCGATCGCCTCCACTTTGGAACAGGATATTTACACCGCCACCAGTCCGGACGGACGTTCCATTACGGCAGCACTGAAATTTCTGATTCCATATATCGGCAAACCACAGAGCGAATGGCCTTACCAACAAATCAAGGAATGGGACAAGAAACAGGAAGAAGCTTGCTGGATTCTTCGCCGTGCCTCCTTCTTTGATCCGAAAGCCGGATATGAAGCCATCGGCACTCAATTCCGCAAGACACCTGCCAACAAAAGAATTCATTTAATCTATAGTTTAGAATAAGAAACACTTAAAATACTAATCAGATGAAGAACAAATTTATTCATTACCCTTTGGTAATGGCATTGATGCTGTTATTCTGTGTTCCGTGCGTTACCGTCACTTATGCACAGTCGTTTACCGTCACCGGAACAGTGACCGACAGTCAGGGTGGAATCCCCGGAGCGAATGTGAAAGTAAAAGGTGGTACCGCAGGTACAATCACCAACATGGACGGTCAGTTTACGTTGAGTGTCCCCTCCTCCAAGTCTATCCTGGTGGTTTCATACATCGGATACATCCCACAGGAAGTTGCCATCAACGGTAAAAACAAATTGGATATTCACCTGCTGGAAGATACCAAGACACTGGATGAAGTGGTAGTCGTAGGTTATGGTGTGCAGAAAAAGTCCCACTTGACGGGATCTGTGTCCAAAATGGATATCAACAACCTGACAGATATTCCCGTGACCCAAGTAGACCAGTTATTACAGGGTAAAATTGCCGGTGTCAATATCCAGAACTCTACTTCCGAAGCGGGAGCCGCCCCACAAATCCGTGTGCGTGGTATGGGTTCTATCAGTGCCGACAGTTCTCCGTTGATTGTCATCGACGGCTACCCCACACCGGACGGTCTTTCCACACTCGATATGGCGGATATTTCTTCCATCGAAGTATTGAAAGATGCCGCTTCGGCAGCCATCTACGGTTCACGTGCCGCCAATGGCGTTATTTTGGTTACTACCAAGACAGGAAAAGCCAGTAAACCAAAATACAGCGTGAAAGCCTCCACTGGTTTGAAATGGGCTTATAAGTTACATCCCATCATGAGTTCACAGGATTATTGCAGCATGATCGGATATGAATCGGTATTGAAAAATAAAACAATGTCACAGACAGAGGAGGCTTTCGGCCTCATTGATAACTACACCGACTGGCAGAAAGAGGGATTGAACAGCAGTCCGCAGATTCACCAGGTGCAGCTCTCCGTATCGGGTGGCAAGAATGACATCACTTATTATATTTCGGGCAACTATGCACAGGAAGACGGTATCATGCTCAACAGCAACTATACCCGCCTGAACCTGCGTTCACGCATCACTGCCAAACTATCCAAGCGGGTAGACTTCAGCTTGAATCTGGCACCGTCGTACACCAAGACAGAAACTCCTGCCACCAACTTCATGGATTTCTATCGTACGCCCTCTTTCATGCCTGTACGCCATACAGCCGCCACCTCCGCACTGACCGGCAAACCTATCGGTTCGTATGCACGAGGCAGTGACTTCAGCAATGTCACTTATACCCGTGAAGACGGAACCACTTTCACCCCGACCAGCAGTCCTTTCGGTTCGAGCAACAACAATCCGCGTTCACTGATGGATACGGAAGAACGTTTCCGCGAGGATTACAACCTGCAGGCGAATGCCTCTTTCAATGTCCAACTGATGAAAGGACTGGTATTCACCACTTCCAACGGTTTCTTTATCAAGTATCGCCAGAACAATCAATATCGCGATTATGCAGCGAAGAAAGATGAAGAATCTGCTATGGGTACTTATACCAACCGTCTGTATATCGACTTATTGAGCGAGAACACGTTGAACTATACCGGAAAGACAGGGAAGCATGACTACTCCGTACTGGCCGGCTACACAGCGCAGACTACTTCTGAAAGAACTGCCGGTATCGTCGGACTGGGCTTCCCCACCGACTATATCCATACATTGAATGCCGCAACATCTTTCGACCTTGACGGAACTTACACCCAGAAATACCGTACGGCAATGATGTCCCTATTGGCACGTGCCACATACAGTTATGATGAGAAATACCTGTTCTCTGCCAGTATCCGTACAGACGGAAGTTCTCTCTTCGCCGACGGGCATCAATGGGGCTACTTCCCCTCGGTATCTGTGGGATGGCGTGCTTCGGAAGAGTCTTTCCTGAAACAATTCGGTTGGCTGAACCTGCTGAAAGTCCGTGCCAGTTTCGGTGTGACGGGTAATAACAGTATTCCCGCCAATTCATTCTATGACCTGCTCTATCCCAACAACTATGCATTGGGAGAGGGAAACGGCAACCTGATCTCCGGACTCGCCAAAACTAGCGAAACCAAAGGTAACAACCGCATCACCTGGGAACAGACTTACGAATACAACGCCGGATTTGACTTGAGCATCCTGAACAACCGCATCAACCTGACAGTGGACGGATACTACTCCATCACCAAACAGTTATTATTCAAACAGCCGGTTCTTTCTTTCACCGGATTCAATAACTACTGGAATAATATCGGACGCATCCGCAACAGTGGTATTGAGATAGAACTGAACACTCATAATATCCGCACCAAGAATTTTGAATGGGAAAGCTCATTCAATATCTCTTCCAACTTCAACAAGTTACTGGAACTTTCGGGAGAAGAACGACTGATCTCTACGGGTGAACGTAACGAAACATATCTGGCACAGGTAGGCAAGAGAGCCATTTCTTTCTTCGGCTACAAGACAGACGGCATTTACAAAAGTCAGGAAGAGGTGGACGCTGTTCCCCACTTGGCCAGCGCCGTACCGGGCAGTCTCCGGATTGTAGATATCAACGATGACGGAGTGATTAATGACAAAGACCGTACAGAAATAGGCAACCCATTCCCGACAGCAACATGGGGATTCACCAATACACTGACCTGGAAAGGATTCGACCTTTACGTCATGATTCAGGGAGTTCACGGACTGGATGTATTCAACGGTGACGGTTACTTTACCGAAACCAAGAAGTTCAACCGCAACTACGTGAAAAACCGCTGGATCAGCGCAGACTACCCGGGTGACGGAAAAACTCCCTCTTTCGCAGCAAACGGCGGTGTCGCCTGGGAATTTACGGATTACCTGATCGAAGACGGCTCGTATGTGGCATTGCGCAACGTGACTTTAGGTTATAAGTTCAATAAGAAGCAATTGAAAAAGATCGGAATCAACTCACTCCGTCTCTATGCTTCAGGACAGAACCTGTTCTATATCTGGTCCAAGGACTACCGTGGTATTAATCCGGAAGCACGCAAGACGAGTGGTTCTTACAGTTCTCCCCTTATCAACGGTTACCAGTCCGGAGGGTTCCCCCTGCAATCGACAGTCACTTTCGGATTCGAACTTAATTTCTAACTCCTTAAAGACAAATAACAATGAAACTAAAACATACATTCATCGGTATTCTCTCGACCTGTGCGTTGGGACTCGCCTCCTGCGACTTGAACATCATGCCAGATTCTTACATAGCCGATATCAACTTCTATAAGAATGAAGCGGAAGTGAATACTGCTGTCATCGGCTGTTACGGAGGTATGCACAATCCGTTAAATATAGAATGGGCGCTGACGGAACTCCGCTCGGACAATACCCGCATGAACAGCACCCGTTCCAGTAATGACGCATTCATGCAACTGCTGGCACTGGACCTCGGAACAATGGACGCCAGCAACCCGAATATCCGTACTTACTGGGAGGCTACTTATCAGAACATCAATAACTGTAACTCGATACTGGTTCCCGAAGTGTTGAACGTAGTGGAGGACGAAAAGAAGCGTGCACAATTCGAGGGTGAAACACTCTTTATCCGTGCTTATCATTACTTCAATCTGGTGCGTCTTTTCGGTCCCACCTTTCTGGTGACGGAAGAGATCAGTATGGAAGAATCATTAAGAAAAGACCGCAGTTCGGTACAAGCTACCTATTCGCAAATCATCGACGACCTGAAACGTTCTGTCACGGATTTGCAGGATGTTACGTATAGTTCCAATGACTTGGGACGCGCCACGGTACTGGCAGCCAAGTCACTACTGGCAAAGGTTTATCTTACCCTCGGACAGTATGAAGACGCCAAACCGTTGCTAAGCGATGTAGTGACTGTTAAAGGCGAAACGCTGAATGTCAAATATGCCGATGTGTTCGACACGACCAAAGAAATGAACGATGACATTATCTTCACTGTACGCTACAAAAGCGGCAGTCTGGGTATCGGTTCTCCGTTTGCCAATACATTTGCACCGCAGAACAGTGGCGCGAATGTAATCACCGGTAGCGGTGACGGTAAGAATTACCCGACGAAAGAAATATCCGCTGCTTACAGTAAAGAGGATTTAAGAAAGGACGTCAGCATGGCAGACAGTTATTATGATAAGAGCAAAGAGATGGAAGCACAGGTTGCTTATGTCAAGAAGTTCCTTTCAGAAGTATCTGTACGATACGATGCTGAAAATGACTGGCCCATTATCCGTTACGCAGATGTGCTGCTGATGTATGCGGAAGTATTGAACGAAGTAGACGGTCCTTCTGCCGGATTGAAATACCTGAATCTGGTACGTGAACGTGCCGGACTAAGCAAAATCGAGAGTAACGCTGTGACTACCCGTAACGTATTCCGTACCTATCTTGAGAAAGAACGTCGTTTGGAACTGGCTTTCGAAAATCAACGCTGGTTCGACCTCTTGCGTTGGGGCAAGGCCATAGAGGTGGTCAACAAGCATATTCAGGAAACGGAATGGGATTTCTATGCTGGCTATACCCAACAGATCAACAAGTTGCAGGATTACCAATTGATACTGCCGATTCCACAAAGCGTGATCGACAACAATCCGGGCGTCATCACACAGAACCCTAACTATTAATACTAAAAGACACTGAATCATGAAAAATAAATTCTATAGCCTATTCATCTTCTTCGTTCTCACTGCGCTGGCAGGTTGCAACGAAAAAGAATCGACTGATGTCACCGAACAGGGTGATCCTCAAATTATAGAGTTCACCCCGACGAGCGGTAAGTTCGGACAGGAAATCACTGTCAAAGGAGAATTCCTGCGCGATATACAAAAAGCAACGATTGGTGGCGTAGAAGCTACGATACGCTATAAGCTCTCTCAACAGGAGATTGTTATTGTAGTTCCCGCCAATGCCGGAAACGGGAAAATCGTTCTTAGTACGAAAGAAAAAAAGACGGAAAGTGAGCAGTCATTTACGATTGTATATCCGGTTCCCCAAGTGAAGAATGTTCCTGCCGGGGCGCACGTGGGAGATCAGATTGAAATACAAGGTGAGAATCTGGACATCGTGTCTAAAGTTTGTTTCGGCGATAAAGAGGCTTCCATCTCCTATCAGTCCGAAAGAGAAATTGTAGCAACCATTCCTTTCGTCATCACGGATGCCGCTCCTATCTCCCTCTATTATCTTGACTCTACAGGAGAGCAGTTCACTCAACCGGAGGGTCCTGCTTTTGAGATCATCAAAGATATTCCGACCATTGACGCAATGGCAGAACGGGTGACCGAGGGAAGTCTGATTACCCTCAACGGAACTTTCCTGAATCTGATTGAAAGCATCCATTTCGGGGATGAAGTGAAAGTGACTAACTTCGTTGAGAAAACTGCCAACAGCATTGTATTCCGTGTTCCGGAATTGCCGGAGAGTGCTACTGTGGACGTTCTGGCCAAATATTATGAGGGAACAGGCAGTCTGACGCTACGGAATGACTGTTATGTATTTATTCCGAGAGTATTCAGCTATCCGAATCTGAAGATGGGCGCACACCGCAATGAAGATTTTGGTAATATGATTAACGGAACTACCGGACAGGTTTCCACCACTTGTATCCTGAAAGATGTTGATTCCCGTGCCCTGATTGATTTTGCAGCGGTACACAACAGTAATAATGACTTTGCATTGAACGGTCCGCAGAACATAAAGGCTAATTTGAGAAATTACTGGTGTAACGGTACTCCATTACCTCCATTGAAGAGTTCTTCTACGGAAGCCGAAGTCAACGAAAACTTTGGTGAGTTTACTTCTACTGTCACCAAACTTCTTGTACTTCAGGAAAGCAAAGGATATGGCGAACTGATTAGAAACATTAAAGAAGGAAACATCGAAGAAATATCTCCTACCGACGAGATTACCAAAGCATTATTCAATATTGATATGGATGCGGAAGGCTCCAACTCGGTACGCAGCCGTCAGAAAGCGGAAGCGGAGGATAAGGAAGCATCGAATATATATAAGGCAGGTAGTGTCGTTGTGTTCAAGAACCTGAAGAAGAATAAATTCGGTATTATGATTATCCGTTCTGTCAATGTAGACTTTGACGCTGTTAAGGCGACGAATGATGCCAATGCAACGATTACTTTCGACCTGTATTACCAACGTTACTAAAAAAGACGAAAGACAATGAAAAGACAATATAAATTTACCGCATTATCGGCAGTCCTGTTCTGCCTGATAGGTTTGTTGTACGGATGTACCCGTGACAATGAAATCATAATTCCGGAAACATCTGTCAATCCACCGGCTACGGATTATTCCGTAGCAATCGGTGACGAGGTTACCTTTACCGGACAGAATATGCATCTGATCTCTAAAGTGGCTTTTGACAATCAGGTGGTCAACATCACTACCGAGCCATCCAACCGTTCGCAAACCACACTGATAGTGGCGGTGCCCGATAATTTCGAAGTGACACAACATATCTCTGTCGTTGCCACTTACAATTCTGTACACAAACTGACTTTAAGTGATGTTTTCGAAGTGGTAGTGCCGGGTGTCACCACTGATGTGAGTTCTGCTACTATCGGAGATAAGATCACACTTACAGGAAAGAATATGCACCTGATTACTAAGGTAAACTTCGGAGATCAAGTGGTATCTTTCGATCCCAATCCGGACCGTTCGCATACTTCACTGATGGTAACTGTGCCCTCTGCTTTCGATATAACTAAAAAGGTTCAGTTGAGCGTTACGTATACCACCCATACCGTGAATGTATCTAATGATTTTGAAGTAATCGTGCCACCGGTTATTCCTACTGTCACCACTGTTCTGGAAGGAGAAGTGGGCACAGGAACCACTATTACGCTGGCCGGAACCAATCTGAATATTATCAAGAAACTAATGGTAAACGGACAAGCATACGAGTTTACAGCTACCGCTACCAGTCTTTCTTTCAAAGCTCCCGAAGACATTACCGAAAATTTAGTAATCGACAATGTAGTATTAGTGTATGACAATGTGCTGGGGGATAATCAGGAACTATCTGTATCGGGAAGCGTAACAGTGAAACCGACACCTACCCTGCCATACATCCTTTGGGAAAATATCGAACTGGGAAGTCATGGAACGGAGAATGCTTTCTTTGATGTTACGAATGGACGGACGATGACTCCATGCGATGTAGTCGAACATAAGGAATGGGTTACTTTCGCAATGGATAATACTAGCAGTGCGCCCACAGCGCGTCTGTTGAATCCGGCCAATATCGGAACCAATCTTCTGAACAGTCAGTTTTGCAATGGTACAGCTTTGAATCTGAATGATTATGCCATCTGGAAAGAGCCTACGCAGACAACTCCGTTCAAGAAAGTCACGGATGACGCACTGATTGCCAAAGTGACAAATGGTGAAATCACCAATATTCGGGATGACATCGGAGATGTGAAAGCGTCTGATATCAAAACAAATACTCCGACTATTGCAGCAGGAGAAGTGTATTACTTCTATCATAAGGAGAAATTCGGATTGATCTGGGTGAAACAACTGAATATTCAAACAGACAGAAAGCTGAATACCATCATTATGAATGTATATTACGAGAAATAGACAATACAATAAAACGAGTACCCCAAAAGTTATATTATCCCATGAATCTACGAGCGAACTACTCCAAGAGAATCCGTTTGTCACTGGCTTTCAGTATTGTTGCAATGACTGTTTGCGCCCAGAGCATCTGGAATGCGGAACATCTGGAACAAGTGAAAAAGTCTCTCAACCAACCCGCATACAGCGCCACTTATCAGAACTTGCTAAAGCAGGCAGACAAGGCTTTGAACGCCCACCATCTTTCTGTTATGATGAAAGATAAGACACCACCAAGCGGAGACAAGCACGACTACTTGAGCCAGGCACGCTATTTCTGGCCGGACCCTACCAAGCCGGACGGTAAACCTTATATCAGCCGTGATGGTGTGTCCAATCCGGAACTGGATAAACTGGACCGTAACCGCTTGGGAGAAATGGCAAATAATGTCACTACACTTGCACTTGCGTGGTATTTCAGTGGCAAAGAACAGTATGCACTAAAAGCAACCAAGCAGATTCGTGTCTGGTTTCTGGATAAGAAAACCTGCATGAATCCACATCTAAAATATGCACAGGTTGCGCCCGGACATAATAATGATCTTGGCCGTTGCTATGGTGTGATAGATACTTATTCGTTAGTGGAAATGCTGGATGCCGTCCAGCTTCTTGAAAAATCCCGTTCGTTCACCTCGAAAGATTCAGAGCAGCTAAAAAAATGGTTCGGGCAATTACTGGACTGGATTCTGACTAGCGAACAAGGAAAAGAAGAAGCCAGCCGCCCCAACAATCATAGTACTGCTTATGATGCACAAGCCATTGCATTTGCACTCTATACAGGCAATCATAAAGTAGCCGAACGGATACTTCGGGAAGTTCCCGAGAAACGGGTATTCAAACAGATTGAACCGGGCGGCAAACAACCCGAAGAATTACGCCGGACATTGGCTTTCGGATATTCAGAATTCAATCTGCAACATCTGATAGATATTGCGGCTATGGGAGAAAAAGCCCATGTACCTATTCTTTCTGTCAGCTCTGCCGACGGACGAAGCATTTACAAAGCTGCCGATTTTCTGAAGCCATATCTCGGTAAAGGAGTCAAAGAATGGCCTTACAAGCAAATCAGCGAATGGAACAGTAAACAACAGGAATTATGTAAAGACCTGTATCGACTGTATCTGCTCGATTCCACTCGCACCGATTATTTAAAGGCATATCAGCAGTTCCGGAAAAAGAACTCCAAAGAGCTTTTCAATCTTCTTTTCCTGAAAGAGAAAGATGCATTGTAAAAAAGGAGAATATACTCCGGAAGCCTACCCATCCAATCCGGTGGAATAGAGAAATAAAAAACAAATAAAGCCTCAAAGACTTGACTTTCGCTTCCGAATATCGTATCTTTACAGAGTTAATGATAAAGTAGTTTCAATTAAACTACACGCAGAGGAGGGAATTGTGATTCCCTCCTTTCTTTTTATATATCAAAGGAAAAATCATATTCATAGAGGGGAAAGTTCCCCCCACCCCGGCTTTCCCTTCTGTTTTGCCCGGTATTCTTTCTCCTTCAACCCGGGGCATAGCGGTCTTCACCTTGCTTCTTACCGGAATTAGAGTGTGCGTTGCCATCTTTTAGAGGCTCTGTTTTCACCAAACAGACCGTCTGTTCAGATAAAGCAGAGCCTCTATTGAAGTAAAACGTAATGTCTGTTTTCCCACTGTCTCTGCCAAGTTAATAATCAATAAAGTTGCTCTTGACAAAAAATAGCTTTATCTTTGGGGAGTTGTTAAAGCAGACACAATAGGTATATATTATGAGTGAAAAGATTATCAAATGGGGCTTTATTGGTTGCGGAGAAGTAACCAAGACAAAAAGTGGTCCCGCTTTCCAGAAAGTAGAACATTCGGAAGTCGTAGCCGTAATGAGTCGTGACGGTGCGAAGGCGAAAGCGTATGCCAAAGAGAGAGGAATCAAAAAATGGTATGACGATGCACAAGAACTGATCGATGATCCGGAAGTAAATGCTGTCTACATTGCCACTCCTCCTTCTTCACATGCTACGTATGCCATTATGTCCATGAAAGCAGGCAAACCTGCTTATATTGAGAAACCAATGGCTGTGACGTACGAAGAATGTACACGCATCAACCGCATATCCAATGAAACGGGAGTTCCTTGTTTCGTAGCTTACTATCGCCGTTATCTCCCCTATTTCCAGAAAGTAAAGGAATTGGTAGAGAACGGGACTATCGGTAATGTCATCAATGTGCAGATTCGTTTTGCCCAACCGCCACGCGATCTGGATTACAATCGCGATAATCTTCCCTGGCGTGTGCAGGCTGACATTGCCGGAGGTGGCTACTTCTATGACCTTGCTCCGCATCAGATTGATTTGTTGCAGGATATGTTCGGCTGCATCCTCGAAGCAAGTGGTTATAAGAGTAATCGGGGTGGACTTTATCCTGCTGAAGATACATTAAGCGCCTGTTTCCAATTTGATAACGGATTGGTTGGTAGCGGTTCCTGGTGTTTCGTAGCCCATGACTCTGCCCGCGAAGACCGTATTGAAATTATCGGTGACAAGGGAATGATTTGTTTCTCTGTTTTTACTTATGAACCTATAGGCTTACATACCGAAAAAGGACGGGAAGAAATCTGCATCGGTAACCCGGAACATGTGCAACAACCTCTCATTCAAGCAGTGGTAGATCACCTATTGGGTAAGTCCGTTTGCTCCTGTGACGGTGAAAGCGCAACGCTTACTAACTGGGTAATGGATAAAATTTTAGGCAAACTATAACCCCAAAAAGCAAAAAAAGTATCATTCTTCTCCACAGTTTACCGATACTGTAAAAAAATTAATAGGGATATTCCATTGTATATTGTTAGTTTTTTCTATCTTTG
>UMCZ01004835.1_pt1 | contig 16604 bp, 14 predicted proteins | sample 1964371 | NCBI WGS metagenome assembly UMCZ01 (sample SAMEA4835982, study PRJEB28245) | human gut metagenome | biome: gut microbiome; material: fecal sample | place: Denmark | collected 2008
TCCTCCCTTTCCTGTCCCTTGCCCTCCATTTTCAGCCCATTCCCCGCCCATTTCCCTCCACCTTCCAGCCCTATCCTCGCCGCTTCTACACCCTTTCCTCACTATTCCCTTTCCCTCCCATTTCGACCAGACGGCAACCGTTTTTAATATGCCGGGTTATCTTTTATATATACCAAAATCACCAAAATATTATAGACAAAATACTTGACAACTAAACAAAAACAGCTTATGTATTAACTGAAAATTAACTTTTAAGAGGAAATTCCGCAATGAAAAAACTTGCTTTGCTGACGCTGTTCCTATGCCTTAGCTTTAGTTTTGCCGGTTTCGCCGATGCCGAAACCGAAAATTGGTGCGGAACTTATTTTGAAGAAGGAGGCCGCGGCTACATCCGTCTGGCGCGGGACGACTTTGGCGTCGGCAGCTCCAACTGCAGCATGGACGGCTACAACGAACGGGCGGAAAGAAGCGGTACCGCAAATATCGCCCTGGATTTTACCAAAAACCGTTCTACCGTTAACAAATGGCGCAAATTCAACAACCATCTGATTGAAGTGCGCGGCAAATTCCGCAACGGCTACATTTCAGGCACACGTTTCATCCGCGACATGGGCGTATGAGACACCATACGAGCTCTGTCTCCTCCTGTACCGCAGCCAACCATAATCTTTTTTCCGTAATCAGATTCAATCCCTGCCGGCTTTTGCACCCATTATAATCCTTTTTGATTTTCCGCCCAAAATAAAACCGTATAAAGGTTTTTTATATATCAAAACGACTGAAAGTTTACAAAATCATTGTTGTTAATTAACTTATTTCATATAATATTTAGAAAATTAAATCTATTTATGGGAAATAAATTATGAATAAGCTCGAAATGTATAATTACCTGAAAAAAATTAACATTTGGCACGAAATTACAGAACACAAAGCTGTTTACAATATGGCCGAATTAGCACAAATTGATATTCCATATCCAAACTCGGAAGCAAAAAACCTTTTTGTACGAGATGACAAAAAAAGAAATTATTACCTTATTACAATTAAAGGAAATAAAAAAGTAAACCTTAAAGAATTCCAAAAAACAGCTGGCACACGCCCTTTAAGCTTTGCCTCTGAAAGCGATTTGATGAATATTTTAAACCTATCCTCCGGGGCTGTCACGCCACTTGGTCTATTAAATGATGAACAAACAAGAACAATAATGTATCTAGACAGAGATTTTATAAAAGAACCTTCTTTGATCGGGGTACACCCCAATGATAACACGGCAACGGTTTGGTTAAAAACACATGATCTAATAAGGATTATTAAAGAGCACGGAAATATCATCAATCTAATAGAAATTTAAACAAGAAACAGAGAGGAAAACATGAAAACAATCAGATTGCTATACCCTGACTATGTCAGCGGTGGCTTGGATACGTATTATTTCGGAGCAAATCTATTGGCGCATATTTTGCCGGAAAATAAAAACCAGCCCTTAATTAAAGTAGATATTGCCCAACCCAATAGCGCAAACAAAATCATAACTGACGGAATTTATGCTAAAGGCGAAGTTCTATCCGGTATTCAAAATGCAATGGCAAAGATTGAAAAGGAAAATCCTGACAAAATTATCACCATCGGCGGCAATTGCTTGGTTTCATTAGCGCCGTTTGATTATTTGCATGGAAAATATAAAAACACGGGTATTGTCTGGATAGACGCACATCCGGATGTTTCTTCTCCCAAAGACGGCTATCCCAACGCCCATGCAATGGTTCTCGGCTCTTTAATGGGATATGGAGATAATTCACTTTCAAATATGATGAAAAATAACAAATTTAATCCTGATGAAATATTATATGTCGGTCTTCAAAACCTGCATGATTATCAAAAAAACTTTTTAAATAACACGGGGTCAATTATAAAATTCAAACCAATAAATTTATTTCTAATAATGAAATACATAAATTTATTAAACGGTTTGACCATATTCTTGTACATTTTGATATTGATGTATTAGATGAGCATTTTTTTCATTCGACTTATTTTGCTAATTCCGAATTGGTGGGAGACGGTGCCGGCGGCGGAAAAATGACGATAGAAAAGCTAACAGAGATTCTCCGCTGTATCACAGACAATTCCGATATTGTCGGCTTTACCATAGCCGAATATCTGCCTTTTGATGAACATAAGCTTTACAAGATGTTGACTGAAATCAAATTATTTACCGAATAAGTAATTCGCAGAGTGCACAACAATGTCCCCTGCCGCCGTATCCCGCTACTTCGGACACCGCAGCCGACCGCCGCTCACCCGACGCAGCTTGTTCCATATCGCCTGTCTCATAATATCCGTCCGAACTGCCGCGCTATTTCATAATATCCGCCCAGATTTCCGCCGGCAGCGTTCCCCCGCCGATTTCTTTCATCGGGCTGTTGTCGTCGTTGCCGACCCAAACCGCTGCCGTGTATCTGTCATTTGACCCGATAAACCAGGCGTCGCGATAATTTTGCGACGTTCCCGTTTTGCCGCGGGCGTTTTTAACTTTTCTAGCCCGTTTTCCGGTTCCGCTGACAACAACCTCGCGCAGCAGAATATTAATGTTGCGAACCGTTTCCGGCTTCAAAACCCGTTCCCTCCCCGGCGAACGGTACTGATAAAGCAGATACCCGTCCGTATCTGTAATCTCGCGGATGGCATACGGAAACACCGCATACCCCCCGTTTGCCGTTGCAGCATACGCCGCTGCCATATCCAAAACGCGCACTTCCGCCGCACCGAGAATAATAGACGGCTCATCCTTGACCCCGGTCGTAATTCCCAGTTTCAGCGCCGTACTGATAATGTCTTCCAAATTCAGATACGTCGCCAAATCCACCGTCGCCACGTTCAGCGACTGGGCAAATGCCTGTTTCAGACTGACGGCGCCGCGAAATTTCCGGTCATAGTTCTGCGGCTCCCAGTCGTCAATCCGGATTGGCTCGTCCGCCAGCAGTTCATCGGGAGAAAAGCCGTTTTCAAACGCGGTCAGATATACAAAAAGCTTAAAAGAGGATCCCGCCTGCCGCAATGCCTGCGTCGCCCGGTTAAACTGGCTCTTGTTATAGTCAAATCCGCCCGCCATCGCCTTAATCGCGCCGTTGCGGTCCAGAACGACCACCGCCCCCTCGCTGACGTTGTTTTGCCGGTTGGCGCGGATATATTTGCGCAGAATATATTCTGCCCGCTGCTGCAAATCATAATCCAGCGTCGTTTTGACATAAATATCTTCATCGCCGGTCTGCACCACATCCGGCAGAAGCCCCATCACATAATCGCCGAAATACCTCGCGCCGAGAATTTTGCCGTCATCAGCCTCCCCAATCGGCAGGTCAATTGCGCTTTCCCATTCTTTAAGCGAAATGGAACCGGCGCGCCGCATGAGCTTCAGCACAACTTCCGAACGCTCCAGCGCCAGTTTTTTGTTCCTCAGGTAATTGTATTTGCTCGGCGCTTTCAACGCTCCGGCCAGAATAGCCGCCTCGCGCAGATTCAAATCCTTTGCCTGTTTGTTAAAAAACCGTTTCGCCGCCGTATTCAGCCCGTACGCGCCGCTGCCGAAAAACACCCGGTTCAGATATATGTTCAAAATCTGCTTCTTGCTGAAGTGTTTTTCCAACCACTGTGCCAGCAGATATTCCTGCACTTTGCGCCGGATGCTTTTCTCCCGGGTCAGAAACAGGTTTTTCGCCACCTGCTGCGTAATCGTAGACGCTCCCTGCGCATACCGCATCTTGGCAATGTTGACAGCCATCGCCCGTGCAAATCCGATATAGTCAAACCCGCCGTGTTTGAAAAAGCGCCGGTCTTCGGTATCAATCACCGCCTGATAAACATACGGCGGCAAATCGTCCACATCGACAGGCTCGGCAAACAACGCGCCGTAAGACGTGATTTCCCGCCCGTCTGCCGCCAGAATTTTCACCCCGGCCTGCCGTTCGACATACACCGCCTTGGAAAAATCCGGCAGCGTCCTGTAACAGTAATAAACATAAAGGCCGGCACACAACGCCAAAACCAGCCCCAGCCACAAAGCTCCCATAAACAGTTTCAACTTCCATGATTTTTTGCCTTTGGCACCGCGTTGTTTCTTTTTTGATATATTCTTTTTCCGATTCGGCGCCTTCTCCGGCTGCGCTTGTTTTTTCCGGTTTAACGCCACGGACGGTTGCGCGCTCTTTTTCGGTGTTCTTCTTTTCAATGCTGCCTTTGCCATATTCCGCTCCATACGATAGCTTTATGGCATAATAACGCACCGTTGGTTAGAAAAGATTTAATATCGGAAGATATTTACCCCCAACATTATCATACCTTTCCTGCCAACTTCTGCTGTCAGACCTAATATTCCCGGCTCTTTTTAAACAATGTCGCTTTCTCTGCCGTTAAAGGCCGCGCCGCCGCTTTAAACTCACTTTTTTTCACTTCGCCGCGCGCCGCAATTTCGGCCTTCATCTCTGCCGACACTTTTGCCGGACGGGCTGCCGCCGTAAGTTCGCCTTTCTGCTCAATCGCCGCCTCCCCGTTCTCATTAACGACCCCGGAAATATCACGCGCCGCCAGCCCGACGTCAATTGCCGTACTTGCTGCCGTTCCCAGCCCCGGAAGACACCCCAGAGCACCGGACGCCACTTCTCCGCAGGCGCCTTTCCAATCCCCGTCTTTAAGGCGCTGCCATGCAAAATACGCTCCTGCGCCAAGGCTGACCAGCGGGATTTTCTTCAAGACCGATTTTCCGACCGCCGTGCCTGCCGTTTTGGCAACGGTTTTCGTAACGGCTTTGCCAACCGCCGTCTTTGCCACTGCCTGCCCGGCTTTCTCCGCCGTCTTGCCGACGGCTTTGGCGACTTTTGTATTAGAAACAGCTTTCTCCGCCTTGTCATACGCTCGTCCCAGCAGGGTCTCGTTCAAAATTTCCGCCCCGCCGTCAATCGCCGCGTCAACAGCCCGGTCAAACTTTGCATTGGCTGCTGCTGCCTGCGCCAGAATACCCGCCTGTTTCGCCGCCTGCTCTGCTATTTGTTCAGCCGTCAGCGCCGCCGTTTTAGTCCCGCCTTTGGCTGCCAGTTTTTGCTCAAGTTTGTCCATCGATTCCGCAGCCATTTCCTTAACCGGAGCCACTTTTTGCTCCAGTGCCGCGTTTTGCTGCACAAAACCCTTTTCCCGCGCTTCTTTTTCCCGCAGGCGCTCCCCCATCATCTTAATCGTTTCCGACGACGGTATCCAATGAGGAGTAAAATCCTTAATGCCCGCCTCAGCCAGTTCCCTTTGGATACGAGCCTTATGGGTACGACCTATCATATCAACACCTTTTTCATGTTCCTGTAAAAAAAGCTCAATATCTTTGGCCGGAAAGTCATACATAACTCCGGCCTGCGCCATTCCCAGCGATGCCAGATTGTTTTTGTCAAACTTTATGTTCTTGAGTTCCGGATTTAACTCACAAAGCTCCGCCCACTCTTTTTGATACTCGCTTACCATCTGCTCGCGGCTTCCGTGCTGCAAATTCCGCCATGCCTGAACATAAGCCCTTTCCTTGGCTGGTTTCTTACTGACATGTTCTCTTCCATCAATATCTAACCAGCTCTCAAAACAAAAATCCCTTCCGTCGCCCTGTTGAAAGATATTTACACCGCCATGTTTTATAGCCTGTTCCCTATGATACTCGACATCAGACTTCCCGTTCGGAAACTTATAACCGCCGCCGATGGCAATGCCGAGTTTCTTCTCCGCTTCCGGAATGCTCTCCTTTCCGTCAATTGCACCAAAAGAATACCAATCGGCAACCATCTTCTTTACCTGCTCTTCTGATGGTATCCTTTCCCACCATTTTTTCTTGAGTTCGGGACAAATGCGAACCATCTCATCATAATACTCTTTGCCGCTGAAACTCTTTGACCGCGCAAAAATATCGTCCATAATGTCCGCATACGTCATACCGCTGAATTTTTCGCTCATTGCCGCTCTCCCGCCAAATATCTTAATAATTGCTAACATAATACCACAAAATTAACACTCTGTAAACAAAAAACGCACAATCGCCGCTTTTCCCTTTACCTTACGCATTTTGCCTGCTATATTCTTTCCATCTGGAATATTGAGGAAAAATACATGACAAACACGCAAGATGCCAAAGAAAAAGTATGCCTGATAGACGGTTCGGGATATATCTTCCGCGCCTTTTTCGCCAGCCCGCAGATGACCAACCCCGAGGGTCTGCCCGTCAACGCCGTTTACGGCTTCCTCAATATGTTTTTAAGCCTGACCGCCAACATCAAATGCGATTACTGCCTCGTGCTGTTTGACGCCAAGCGCCAGAATTTCCGCAACGAATTTTTCCCTGAATACAAAGCAACCCGCCCCGAACTTCCGCCCGAGTTGAAACCGCAGTTCGCCCTTATCCACGAAGCGGTCGAGGCTCTGAACCTGCACTGGCTGCAAATGGAAGGGTATGAAGCCGACGACCTGATTGCTACTTATGCCGATTTAGCGTTAAAAGAAGGCAAAGACGTTACTATCGTCTCCGCCGATAAGGACTTGATGCAGCTGATACGCCCCGGCGTCGAATTCTACGACGGTATGAAAAACAAGTTTTTCACTCCCGAAGACGTCAAAGAAAAATTCGGCGTTTATCCCGAACGCGTTACCGACGTGCAGGCCTTGGCTGGCGATTCCACCGACAACATCCCCGGCATTCCCGGCATCGGGCTGAAAACTGCCGCCGAACTGGTCAATATGTTCGGCTCGCTGGAAGGCGTACTGGAACACGCCGCCGAAATCAAACAAAACAAACGCCGCGAACTGGTTATGGCGCATAAAGAAGACGCGCTCGTCTCCCAAAAGCTTGTTACCCTGAAACCTGACGTGCCGGTCGAACTGCCGCTAAAAGACCTGCGCTGTATGGCACCGCATCAGGACGTATTGATAAGCCTGCTCGACCGCCATGCTTTCAAAAGCCTCAAAAACAAAGCTTTAAACTGGCTTAAACAGCGTTGCAGCGACCTGCCGGAAGAGGCGGACGCCGCCCCTGTTTACAAACCTGTTTATACTCTGGTTCAAACCCCGGCGGAACTTGATGCGCTCGCCGCCGCCATTCGCGCCGAAAACGCTTTTGCCTTTAAGGTACATACCGCCGGCAAAAAATTCCTCGGTCTGTCTGTCAGCCTGCAAAACGCTCATGCCTGTTATATTCCCGTTACCGACACGCAAACCACATCTGCGCCCCTTGCAACAGACTTGTTCGGCGGAGATTTGTTCACACCCCCGCCCTCTGGCTCCACGACCGCTAAGGGGGGCAGCCCTTCCGCCGGCTTGTCCGTCTCCTGCCTTAAAGAATTTGTCCGGAGCCTGTTCGCCGACGCATCCGTCCTTAAAATATCCCTGAACCTGAAAGACAACCTGCACCTGCTTGACAGCGCCCTGCAAACGGAACTTTCCCCTTTCCCCTACGACGATGTGGCAATTATGTCTTACGACCTCAACAGCTCCGCGGCAACCCATACGCTGCCCGCCCTTGCTGCCGATTTTCTGGAAATGCCGCTCAAAAGCGCCGCCTCCGAATACAAAAAAGCCGACTTTTCGGCTATGCCCCCGGCAGAGGCGCTAAACTTCTTTGCCGAGGAGGCAGACTGCATCTTCCGGCTTTATAACCTGTTTTCCCCGCGTCTGCTGCCGGAAAAAAAGCTCTTTGTCTACGAAGGGATTGACCGCCCGCTTTCTGCCACTCTTTGTGATATGGAACGCGCCGGCATTATGCTTGACACCCTGCGCCTCAAGCAGCTTGACACGCGGTTCGACGATGAAATGCGCAAAATCTCGCAGGAAATCTATCAGCTCGCCGGCGAAGAGTTTAACCTCAGTTCCCCAAAACAAATCGGCGAAATTCTTTACACCAAATTCGGCATGAAAGGCAAAAAGCACACTTCCGGCTCGCTGAACACCAGTGCCGAGGTTTTGGAACAGATGGCGGAAGAACACGAACTGCCGCGCAAAATCCTCGATTGGCGCCAGTATCAGAAGCTGAAGTCCACATACACAACGGCACTGCTCGCTCTGATGGACAAAGACCACCGCATCCACACGACATACAGCCAAATCTCCGTTAATACCGGGCGCCTGTCCTCGCTTAACCCCAACCTGCAAAACATTCCGGTACGCACGCCAATCGGACGCGAACTCCGCGAATGTTTCATCGCCGGACCCGGCTGCAAGCTGATAGCGGCCGACTATTCGCAGGTTGAACTGCGCCTGCTCGCGACCATTGCCGACGTCAAATTTCTGCAGGAAGCATTTCGCGAAGGCGTGGACATTCACCGCAAAACCGCTGCCCAGGTCTTCGGCATCCCATACGACGAAGTAGACGCCGGACACCGCCGCCGCGCCAAAGCAATCAACTTCGGCATCGTTTACGGCATTTCCGCGTTCGGGCTGTCCAAAGAAATTGAAACCACTCCTGCCGAAGCCCAGCGCTACATTGACGCTTACTTCGCCAATATGCCGGAAGTCAAGGCCTATATGGATGCGACCATAAACTTCGCCCGCCAAAACGGCTATGTCGTAACTCCGTTCAATCGTAAAATTACCATTTTCGGCATTCAGGACAATAACAAGCGCCTGGCATCGTTCGCCGAACGTGCGGCCATCAATGCGCCGATACAGGGCGGTGCCGCCGACATCATCAAGCTGGCGATGAACAAAATCGCCGCCTCCCTTGCCGAAACCGGGCTGAAAACCCGTATGCTGCTGCAAGTACACGACGAACTGGTGTTTGAGGCGCCGCTTGACGAGGTGGAAACCGCTGCCGCGCTGATAAAACGGGAAATGGAAAACATTACCGGCATTGACCTCAAAGTTCCCCTGATTGCCGACGTCGGTATCGGGGACAACTGGGGCAAGGCGCATTAAAAATGCCCCTCGCTGAAACAACCGGCCAACAGCAGGCTGACACTGGCGAAACAAGGTGCATTAAAACGCCAATCACTGCAACATGCCGCCCGCAACTTGCCGCACAGGCGAAACAAGACACATTAAAATACCTCTCGCTGAAACAATCGGCCAACAGCCGGCTGACACTGGCAAAACAAAACGCATTAAAATACCCCTCGCTGAAACAACCGGCCAGCGCCCCGACAACAGGGATAAGACACACTTAAAGACACTCTATTGCTAAAACATACAAAAAAGAAAGGACAACCATGATAATATTTGATTTGGACGGAACTCTCCTCAACACAGCAAAAGACTTGGAAATCGCCTTGAACTACGCCTTGCGCTCCCACAATTTCCCCGAAAAGACCGAAGCCGAAACGCTGGCACTGCTCGGCAACGGCATTGACGCCCTGGTTGCCGGAGCCCTCCCCCAAGGCCGGCAAAACCCGGATTTTGAACCTGTTTTTGCCACATTCAAAACTTATTATTCCGCCCACCTCAACGATTACACCGTCCCATACCCGGGCATTATTCCGCTGTTGCAGGAACTGCGCCGGCGCGGCGTCAAAATGGGCATCGTTTCCAACAAATTTGACGAAGGCGTCAAGGCATTGGCTGCAAAATTCTTCGGCGGGCTGATAGATTATGCGCAGGGCGTGAGCAACACCGTAAAGAAGAAACCGGCGCCGGACGCTGTCTTCGCCCTGATTGCCGCCCAAAACGCTGCCACCGAACCGAACATATACGTCGGCGATTCCGAAGTGGACATTGAAACAGCACAAAACGCCGGTCTGCCCTGCATAAGCGTTTCCTGGGGCTTCCGCACCCGTGATGCTTTGTTGCAACACGGAGCGCAAACCGTCATCGACCGTCCGGAAGAATTGCTGGAACATATCTGACAATCCAGACGCCGCCCCGCCGCCAAAACCGCACCGTCTGCCGCTGATTTCAACACACCCGGCCGTCCGACGGACTTTCTCCCCCGCCAAAGCTCCGGCACCTCATTGCCGTCCGGTTCTTGTTTACCCGCGATAAAACTTTCCCTCTGCCTTGAGCTTCTTAAAATGCTCTGCGTCACGGTATTTGAAAACTTTTGCGGGGTTTCCGCCTGCAATCGCATACGGCGGTATCTCGCCGTGCACGACGGCACCGCCCTGAATAATCGCCCCTTCGCCGATTTTCGTTCCCGGCAAAATCAAAACCCGCGCTCCAATCCAGACAAAATCGCCGATAACCACATCGCGAAAATTTAACGTATCGTCATACGGAATGGCATCTCCCTCATAATTGTGATTTTGTGTAATAATCATGCAGTCGCCGGCAGCAATGACATACGACCCGATATCCACCCTTCCTTTGCCGGTAATTTTCATGCCGTGAAAGCGCACGTTATCGCCCAACGTTGTATTGCGGTTTACCTTGCTCGGCCCGGCAACATACAGGTTCCTGCCCGTTTTTTTCGCCGTACGGCGGATTTTTGAAACATACGGATTCCGATAATCCCCGCACCACAAAAGGTTCTCCAGCCGCTTTAAAAACGGTTTGCGGTATTTTTTGACCGGCATCAGATAACTCAACAATTTGGCTAACGTTTTCATTCTAAAATCCTCCGTTCAACTGCCGAAATAAAACCGTCGTTTTATTTCATATCCTTTAGTTTATATTATCTCCTTGTATTTGCAAGGAGATTTTCTCTGTTAAATTGTTGCAAAAAAAATGACCCTTTAAATACAGCGCCTTAAATACGGCTCCTGCCCGCTAAATATAACGCCCGCCTGCTTTTCCCGAAAGCTTTCTCCCCCCTACATCGCGCATATATCAACGCCCGCGCTGTTTCCGGTACAACACCACATTTTTATTATGCTCGGTCAGGCTTCGGGCAAACCGGTGCCCGCCGCTCAACCCGTCCGCCACAAAATACAGATATTTTGTTTTCTCGGGATGAGCCGCCGCCCGTATCGCCTCGCGCCCGGGGCTGCAAATCGGCGCCGGAGGCAGCCCTGCATAAACGTATGTATTATACGGGGAATCCGCCGTCAGGTCTTTCTTATACAGCGGCCGCCCCAAATTCATCTGCCCGTTGGTTACGGCATAAATCACCGTCGGATCCGTTTGCAGTTTCATACCGAGATTAAGCCGGTTGACAAATACCGAGGCAACCTTGCCGCGTTCGGACGCCAGACCGGTTTCTTTTTCAACGATGCTCGCCAGCGTCAGCAGCTCTTTTTCCGTTGTCAAGGGCAAATCCCTATCCCTTCCGGCAAACGCCGCCGCCAGTTCGTTCTTCATAGCCGTTTTTGCCTTTGCCAGAATGCTGTTGCGACTCTCCCCTCGAGAAAAATGGTAAGTTTCCGGCAACACGTCGCCTTCCCGCAATTCCAGCGTAATGTCTCCGCTCAAATACGGATTATCCGCCAGAATTTTCTTTATCTCCGCCAGCGTTTTCCCCTCGGGTATCGTTACGCTGCGAACAATCACGTCGCCTTCTGCCAGACGCCGCGCCGCCTTCTCTATCGAAACCGTGCCGGCAAAAGCATATTCTCCGGCCTTAATTTTCCCGGCCAGCCCGTTCAGCCGCGCATACAATATAAACAGCCGCGCATCGGCCACCACGCCCTTTTCTTCCAGCAACGCCGCCGTCCGGTTCAGCCCCGCCCCGCGCGGCACGGAAACTTCCGTCATCCCCGCAAGTTCATATTCCTGCCGAAACTGTTCATTCACCCATAAAACGGCGAAAGCCCCTGACAACGCAAGCAAAAACATGGTCGTCAGGAGCCAACGGAATATCTTCATCATAAACCCGCCGTATCGTTTTAATCGCTGTACTTCTTAAACACGATGGACGAATTCGTACCGCCGAAACCGAAAGAGTTCGACATAGCCGCCTTGATTTCGCGTTTCTTCGGCTTTAACGGAACCAAATCAAAATCAGCCAGCTCGTCAGCCGGGTCTTCCAAATTCAGCGTCGGCGGACAGGTCTGTTCCTGTATTGCCATAATCGTATAAACAGCCTCAACAGCGCCGGCCGCACCAAGCAGATGCCCGATAGCCGACTTCGTTGAAGACATCGAAACATTCTTAATGCCCTCATCGCCGAACAGACGTTTTACCGCCATTGCTTCGCCGACATCACCTGCCGGAGTCGACGTCCCGTGCGCATTGATGTATCCGATATCAGACAACTCTACGCCATGTTCTTTCGCATGGTCAGCCGCCATTTTCATTGCCCGGTACGCGCCGTCGCCCGAAGGCGCCGTAATATGATATGCATCGCCGCTCATGCCGTAACCGACGATTTCGGCATAAATCTTCGCACCTCTTTTCTTCGCATGTTCCAATTCTTCCAAAACCAGCGCACCGCTGCCTTCGCCCATGACAAAGCCGCTGCGGCCTTTGTCCCACGGGCGGGAAGCCTTTTCCGGCGCATCGTTAAAGTCGGAAGTAATTGCCTTCATCCGGGCAAAACCGGCCAGCCCCAAAACGTTTACCGCAGATTCGGCACCGCCGGCCACCATCATATCGGCATCGCCGCGCGCAATCATCGCCGCTGCATCGCCGATGGCATGGGTTCCGGTAGAGCAGGCCGTAACGCAGGCATGGTTCGGACCTTTCAGCCCGTATCTGATGGAAACGTTGCCCGAAATCAGGTTAATCAGCACCGACGGAATAAAAAACGGCGAAATTTTCTTCATGCCGAATTCGTTAAACGAAACGGCATTTTCATAAATCCCCTGCAGGCCGCCGATACCGGCGCCCATCATAACGCCCGCGCGGTCTTTTTCTTCCTCGCTGGCCGTTTCGGCATCCCATCCGGCGTCTTTTAAGGCATCTCCGGCGGCAGCCATCCCGTACATAATGAACTTATCATTCTTTTTCTGGTCTTTCGGGGCAAATACCGTATCCGGATTAAAATCGGGCTCGTTTTCGCCAAACGGAACCTGGCCGGCAATCATAACCGGAATGTCTTTAAGGTCAACGCCCTCAATCCGGCTGATGCCGGACTTCCCTGCCATCAGGGACTCCCAGTTATGCTTAACGCCTCTTCCGAGCGGGGAAACCACGCCCATACCTGTAACGACAACTCTTCTCATTAAACAACCTCTCGTCTCTATCCGCCGCTTTGCCGCCCCGGAACAGGACAGGCCGTACAACCGGAACGGCAAGCCAACACGGATAAATTTAGTATGAAAAAACTCGCTTAAAACTTTTGAGCGAGTTCTAACTTATGATAATTCCAAAGACTTACGCAGCTTTTGAAAGATAGTCAATAGCATCTTTTACTGTAAGAATTTTTTCTGCTGCTTCATCAGGAATTTCGCAACCGAATTCTTCTTCGAATGCCATAACCAGTTCAACGGTATCCAGGCTGTCAGCACCCAAATCGTCAATAAAGTTTGCGTTGTCTGTTACTTTTGTTTCTTCAACACCTAAATGTTCAGCAACAATTTTCTTAACACGATCAGCGGTATCAGTCATTAAATTCAACCTCTAAAAATTATTAAAACAAATTTTAGACTAACGTCTGAAACAAACGCTACACACAAAAACTTTATTTGACAAGCATTTTTTTAAACTTTTCAACTTATCCCCCTGTCCGAACAGCCGGAAGCCGCTGTTTTTCGGGCTTTTCCCTGCGCCAAAAAAAATTCGTTTTTCCTGCAAAATAACACTTTATTTCTATAAAAAGGCACACTATATATACCAATGAATTAAAGGACTAATGATTTTTTTAAGATGAAGGGATAAAAATATGCAGATAGGAATTATCGGAACCGGAATGGTCGGCAGCGCCATCGCCTATTCGCTGGCAAGCGAAGGCAGTGCGGAAAAACTGATTTTAATCGATGCCAACAAGGAACGCGCGATTGCCGAGGCCATGGATATTTCCCACTCCACCCCGTTTACGTTCGGTGCCCGTGTCGTCGCCGGCGATTATAAGGATTTGAAAGACGCCGGCATTATCGTCATTACGGCCGGAGCCAACCAAAAGCCGGGAGAAACCCGCCTTGACCTGCTGGAAAAGAACGTCGGCATCTTCAAAAGCATTATCCCCGAAGTGGTCAAATACGCCCCGAACGCGATTTTGGTCATCGCCGCCAACCCGGTTGACATTATGACCGAAGTAACCTTAAAGCTTTCCGGCTTCCCCAAGAACCGCGTTTTCGGCACCGGTACCGTGCTCGATTCCGCCCGGTTCCGCAGCATTCTCGGACGCCACCTCGGCATCTCGCCCAAATCCGTCCATGCCAACGTCATCGGCGAACACGGCGACAGCGAGGTTCTGGTCTGGTCCAGCGCCGTCGCGGGAACCACCTGTGTTGAACGCCTCGCCGGACAAATCGGCAAAGATTTGGATAAAGTCGTCAAAGGTTCCATTGATAACGAAGTGCGCAACTCTGCCTATACGATTATCAAAGGCAAAGGCTCTACCTATTTCGGCATAGCTTCCGCCACGCAGTACATCTGCAACTCCATCATCAGCGACAAGCACGCGATTTTAACCGTCAGCTCGCACCATGACGAAGGCATCGGCGGCTACGACAACATTTGCTATTCGCTCCCGTCAATCGTCAGCAAAAACGGTGTTGAAACGGCTCTCGTTCCCGAATTGTGCAACGGCGAACGCGAGGCACTGGAAAAAAGCGCCGCTACGCTTTCCGAATATACAAAAAAAGCGCTGGCCATGCTGTAAAACGAAAGAAACAGCCCGGCACACCGCGGCTGTTTCCCCAAAAACGTTTCAATTGCTCCAAAAAGAAGGCGTCCGTTTACCGGGCGCTTTCTTTATATGATCTGTAGGTTCCGACAGTTCTCTGATCGGACTGCCGCATCTTTCCCGCGTTCACCGCAGACAACACGACTGTCGCTAGTCCAACGGCGGCAGCGGCGTATAATATTTATACCATAACCGTTGCAGCATATAAAAGAAATTGGTCTTTGGCACCACTGTCCCCAGCGGCTTGCGCGAAGAAGCAAAGTGCAGAATAGTTGCCGGCGCAAACACGTCCTCATAATTCTGCCAGTCTTCTCCGTAATACGCTGCCATCGTCGGCAAATCGACATGCTCAAAAAAGAAATTCATCGTATTGTCTTCAAACGGCAATACCGCAACATCTTCGCCGACCACAACGTTAAATGCGTCCTGGTCCATATAGGTGCGGAAATTGTTGTTTGTATAGTTTTCAAGCTTCGCCAACAGGTTGTCCTCGCGGATTTTCTTAAGGTTCATCAGCATCACGCCCGCATTGAAATAATAGCCGCGCTTTTCCAGATTAAGCTCCAAAACGTGCGCGTTTTCAAAGAACCAGGACGGATCTTTGACCGCCGCCAGATATTTGCCCTCAATATCAGTCCGGTACAGACCGTTCAAATCATGCAAAACCAAAACGTCGGAATCCATATACAGGACTTTATCCAGCTGCGGCAGCGCCTCGGCAATATAATATTTCAGCAGCGATGTCTTTGAAACATGCGTATCCCTGATATAAAACAAATCAATTTCCTTCTGCGGCAAAACCGTAACCGTAACGCCGTTTCCTGCCAGCGCTTTCAACGCCGCCTCGTCGGAAGCCGAAACGTCCAGCGTCATAACATAAAAGTTGTACTTGCTGCCCGGGCATTTGGTTTGCTTTGCCGAATTAATCGCCACCCGCGTAAAATCCATATAATTGGCATCGGTAATCAGCGCCGCATCGACGGTTCCGTCCACACCCTCGCAGTTTTGCGGCGTCAGCTGCAAATCAAAGTCATAGCTTTTTGCCACCGGCTTGTCCTGCCCGAGCTGGGTTTCCGCCTGTGCCTCCAGCTGCTGGCGCTCCACCTCGCGGTCAATATACGATGCCCACAACAGCAGCCCGACCACGATAATCGCCATCACATCGGCAACTATCACCCATTTCATTCCTTTGTCTTTCATCATTCTCTCCCGTCTGGTATTCCGGCCGCCCGTCTCATAACGTCGCCGCCCGTATGTTTTCCCGCAGTTTAACCCGGGATATGTAAACATCAGGTTAACCGCCATGTTCGCCGACAGCAGTATTTTTTGTCAGCTCCTCCTGGATAATGCCTATCAACGTCTCCCTGTCATACCTCACCTGCGGCATCATCAGAAAAATGTCTTTCTCTCCGATAAAACAATAGTCCGCAGCCGGATACGGCCGCATAATCCTCAACGCCCAAAGTTGTGCTTCTTTATCCAATCCAAAAGTTCTGGCAAATATCTCAGCATCCAAGCGCTTTCCCTTCATTATATTTTCCGGCGTTATTCCGTAAAATATTCCACCGCCAAGATACATTGCATCACCCCAAATGGGACTCTCTGGCTCCGATAAAAAAAAGCCGCTGGAGAACATCACACTAACATACATTGGAGCTCTGAATAACTCCCTGTCACGCTCGCAAGTACGCAGAGAATACACAGTACTTATACCCGCAAATTTTTCTCTGCCGTATAGACCTCCCAAAGTTGCCAGCCTGTATTTCTTTCCCGGTTTCAAACGCGGCAGCAAATCTTGCTTTATCCTCTCAACATACAATTCATCCTGTCTGTTCCCCAACAGCCAGATTTTTTGTGCGTAAATGTCCGTTCGGATATAAACGCACATCATAACCGCCGCTGCCGCCAGCGCCAAATTGCGGCTGCCGTTGCCGCC
>UMCZ01020373.1_pt1 | contig 15357 bp, 10 predicted proteins | sample 1964371 | NCBI WGS metagenome assembly UMCZ01 (sample SAMEA4835982, study PRJEB28245) | human gut metagenome | biome: gut microbiome; material: fecal sample | place: Denmark | collected 2008
TTCTTTGAAAGCGGTATGTTTCTTTCTATCTTCATTTAGAATATGAATTTCATCCCCTTGCTCTTTTCTGCCTGTTTGTACTTCTTGATTTCCATTGAAAGATATTTCATCTGTTGTGCGAACATGAAATTACGGATTGGATGTAAGTCTGGCTCTTCGTCATCTTTGGGGCGGGATGCTTCCAATGCTTGATAATATTCTAGTTTGTCCTCTTTGAATATAGTAGCTAAGGGGAGTTGATGATAGGAGAGGATATAATTCATCAATAAGCGTGAAGTTCTCCCGTTTCCATCTGCAAACGGATGAATGCTGACTAAATAAAAATGGGCATCAAAGGCCAACTGATAGACGGAGTCGGCTGTTTGGGCTAATTCAATACGGTTATTCAGAGTTTCACATAATCGGGTTACTTCACGTTCCACTTTCTGATAGTTTACAAAATAACGGTTACCTACGTGTACGGAAGATTTACGCCAATCTCCTTTGGATGAATCATAATCCCCTGCACTGGAATGAATTATGCTTCCTGTTGTACGCATTACATGGGCAGAAATTTCTTGTATGAAAATAGGTGTAATTTCACGTTTCTTTTTAGCTTCGTCCACTATAAAACGTAAAGCTTCGAAATGGTCTTTTACCATATTATGATCATACAACGGCTTTCCCTTGGCGGTGATACCGTCTACAATCAACAGGCGGCTTTCTTCCTCGGTGAGTGACGAACCTTCTATTGCTGTGGAATGATGGGAAATGAAGATTTCATTCATTAGTTCGAAATTCACAGTTTCTTTCAGCTTCAATTTCTCAAATTGATCTAGTAATGGTTGTATGGACATATTGTTATAGATTAGCTCCGCAAATATAAACAATTTATTGAGGAAAAAGATGGAGGTAAAGAGATATTTATAATCTTAGTCCGTTTGGATATCAGCAAATAATGATAGATACATAGGGAATAAGGAGAAGAGTTTGTGCCACCGTGGTGGCACGACTGTGCCATCGCCTTGTCACAAGCGTGCCACTTCGATGGCACAACTGTGCCAATATGGTGTCACTGTCATGGCATTTAAGGCTTGTTACCAGTCATAAGCTTCGATATACTTATCGAACTTAGGTGGTTGTAAAACACCACAATGCTTAAGGATATTCAGCACTTGCTGTTGTTCGGCGGGAGAGAGTAAACGTTCACCTTTGCGGGCACGGTAATAGGTTCTGCGACTGAAAAAACTCATTAGGTGTGTGATTACACTTTCCATTTGTTTATGGGGCAGGCTTTCCAAGATGCCGATGAATCCTTTTGCATAGCGCGCTTTGATATTGGAACGATAATAAGGGCAATCTCCTTCTACAGTAGTTAAACGCTTGGGACTAATAATTGTCCAATGTTCGACCTTTTCCGGTACACTTTGTTCGGCGAGTTGTCTAAGGCATGTGTCGGCTTTCGGACATTGTCGGTTCAGGCACATCGAGTATTGATAAGGGACTTCTGAAAAGTCAAGTTTTTCTTTCATGTTCATGAATTATTGTTTGTGGGAGCAAAGGTAGTGAAAAAGTAATCAAGAGGAGATAAAAACAGCCTGAAAGTAAAAAGATACTTTCAGGCTGTTTTTATCAGTTGGAATCTTGATAAATAGGCTTTTATTATGTCTTAAGGGCTTTTATTCCTTAGAAAAAGAATAAGGCATATCCTCTTCTTTTGTTCCTCTATTCTGATTAGGTTTGTTGTCCATGTCTACTTTGATAGTACCACCTTTGAATAAATCCTCGTGACGAAGATAATTCTTGGTATAATTAGTTCCATTGAAATTCATGGAGTTGATATAGAAGTTCTTTTTGCTATTGTTCGGGGCATCAATTACTAAACTATTGCCATTCTCAAAATGAAGAGTTGCTTTCTTGAACAGTGGGGCACCTAAGATATACTCATCCGTTCCCGGGCAAACAGGATAAAAGCCCAGGGCGGAGAAGACATACCAGGCGGAAGTCTGTCCGTTGTCTTCATCACCGCAATAACCGTCAGGCCCCGGAGTGTACATCCTGTCCATTACTTGGCGTAACCAGTATTGGGCTTTCCAGGGTTGGCCGGCATAGTCATACAGATAAATCATATGCTGGATGGGTTGGTTACCATGTGCATAGTTACCCATATTCATTACTGTCATTTCACGAATCTCGTGAATCACCTGTCCATAGTAGCTGTCGTCAAAAATGGGAGGTACGGCAAAGACAGAATCCATCATAGTAATAAATTCATCCTTTCCGCCCATCAGGTCGATAAGCCCTTGAGGATCATGGAAAACTGACCAAGTGTAGTGCCAGCTATTTCCTTCTGTAAAGGCATCGCCCCATTTCAACGGAGAGAATGGAGACTGGAATGTGCCGTCCGCATTACGTCCGCGCATCAATTTAGATTCTTTGTCGAAAAGATTTTTGTAGTTCATGGCACGCTTGGCGAAAAGGTTGATTTCCTTTTTCGGACGTTTCAGTTCTTTGGCCAGTTTATAGATACACCAGTCATCGTATGCATATTCCAGTGTACGGGCAGCGTTCTCGTTGATTTTCACATCATAAGGAACATAGCCCAATTTGTTGTAGAATTCGTGTCCCAGACGCCCTGTAGAAGAAACTTCAGGATGTACGTTTTCTGTGCCGTGAAGCAAACCCTCATACAAAGTCTTTACGTCGTCTACTTTTACCCCTTTCATATAGGCATCTACTAAGATGGAGGCTGAATTGTTACCAACCATGCAACCTCTGTGTCCGGGGCTTGCCCATTCGGGGAAGAAACCACTTTCTTTGTAAGTATTGATAAGTCCTTCCTGCATTTCCTTGTTGACAGAAGGGTACATCATATTCAATAATGGGAAGAGGCAACGGAATGTGTCCCAAAAACCAGTATCGGTGTACATATATCCCGGCAGGACTTGACCGTTGTACGGGCTGTAATGAATCGGTTGTCCGGCGGCGTCCAGTTCATAGAACTTGCGCGGGAAAAGCAATGAACGATACAGACAAGAATAGAATGTGCGGTATTGGTCAAGATTGCCTCCTTCCACTTCTATTTTACCTAAAACTTGATTCCAGGCTTCTTTTCCTTTCTTGGCTACCTGTTCGATATTGTCTTTACCCAGTTCTTTCATATTTGCGGCAGCCTGTTCGAAGCTGATGAAAGAAGAGGCGATTCTGGCATGTATTTGTTCGCCTTTCTGTGTCTGGAAACCGATAATAGCTCCGGCATGATCAGTAGTCTGTTCGGCTATGTTTTCTTGCAGATTACCATTGGCTACTGTAGCTTTATAAGTGAAAGGCTTGTCGAATTCAATGATAAAATAATTCTTGAAGTTTTCGGGAACTCCACCGCTGTTGCGAGTGGTATAACCGATAATCTTGTTTTCTTCCGGGATTATTTTGATGTAGGAACCTTTATCAAAAGCATCTACAACAACATAAGAGTGATCGTTTTCAGGGAAAGTGAAACGGAAGAGAACAGCACGTTCTGTCGGTGCCATTTCAGTGACCACATCATGTTCTGCAAGATATACTTTATAGTAATAAGGAGTGGCAATCTCTCCTTTATGCGCAAACCAACTGGCACGCTTTTCTTCATCAAACACCGGTTTGCCAACTATTGGCATGATGGAGAACTGTCCGTAGTCATTAATCCATGGACTGGGTTGATGCGTTTGTTTGAAACCACGAATCTTATTAGCGGTATAGGTATATTGCCACCCGTCTCCCATTTTTCCAGTTTGGGGAGTCCAGAAGTTCATTCCCCAGGGACGGGCAATGGCCGGATAAGTATTACCTGTTGATAACTCGAAAGTAGACTGCGAACCCATTAGCGGGTTGACATATTGTGTCCAGTCTTTGGCTTTGGCAAAGAATGTGCAACCAAGCACACAAACTGTCAGTAATATTCTTTTCATGGTATATGTGTTTTGTAGTTAGGCTTGTCAGTCATCCTGATTTCCATTCTTCCGCCGTTTACTATATCCTGATGGTTGAAGAATGGAGTTTCCAAAGACTTGCCGTTCAGTGATATGCTTTCAATGTATTTATTCTTTTTGGAATTGTTCTTTGCTATAATGCTGAATGTTTTACCTCCGGGCAGATTGATCACTGCTTTATCGAATGCGGGGCGTCCGATAGAATATACCGGCTTTCCGGGACATACTTGATAGAATCCCATAGAGTTGAGTATGTACCATGCAGACATCTGACCGCAATCCTCATTACCGGATAGCCCGTCTACACTGTTGGCATACTGACTGCGATAAACACTATCCACTAATTCTTGGGTTCTCCATGGACGATTTACGTAATTGTACAAATGAATCACATGATGGCTCGGTTCGTTGCCATGTGCATATTGACCGATAAGTCCGCTGATATCTGACGATGTTGTCTCACCTTCGAGTGATGAATCAGCCGCAAACAGTGAGTCGAGTTTCTGAACGAATGCCTCCTCGCCACCCATCAGGTTGACCAGTCCTTCTACATCGTGAGGTACAAACCAAGTCCATTGCCACGCTGTTCCTTCACAATAATCATCATTGCGATGAGTCGATGCACGCGGATTGAACGGGGTGCGCCATTCACCTTTCGAGTCAAGTCCACGCATGAAGCGGGTTGATTTATCGAAATAGAATTCATATGCTTTGGCAAAACGCTCGTATTTGGCTTTGGACTCAAAATCATTCATTGCTTCTGCAAAAATAGAAATGCACCAGTCATCATACGCATACTCCAGCGCTTTAGCTACGGATTCATTTTCACGGTCGCAGGGAATATAACCAATGGCATTCTTATAATATTTCGCTTTCGGCATGAGATGCGGCAGTACCAAGTCCGGGCATTTGATACCGGTAGTATCATATTCGGCTGCACGCAGACAGGCCTTATAGGCTTCTTTTGCATCGAAATTGCGATACCCTTTCATATAAGCATCCACTATGACGGGGACAGCATGATAACCGATCATGGTACCGGTATAGTTGGAAGCCAAATCCCACATCGGGTATATTCCGCCTTCCTGTTGCTTCTTTATCAGTGAATTGATAAATTGATTATTCAAATTGGGATCGATAATCGTCATTAACGGGTGCAATGCGCGGAAAGTGTCCCACAATGAGAATACGGTATACACAGGATTGACAGTATCTCCCTGATGCACTTCGAGATCCATTCCTAAATAACGTCCGTCTGCATCGCTAAACAGATTCGGGCTGATTCCCGTATGGTAAAGAGCGGTGTAGAAGATGGTTTTATCTTCCTTGTCGGAAGTTGTAATGTCAATTTTCGACAGATATTGATTCCACGCCTGACGTGCGTCTTTGCGTACCTTATCGAAATCCCATCCGGGAATTTCAGATTCGACATTCTTGCGTGCGCCTGCTATATCGACAGCGGAAACGCCTACTTTCACAAGTACTTGTTCGTTCTTCTTCGTGTCGAAATGCAACAGTGCTTTGCAGACGGGAAGTCGTTTGCCGTCGTCCATGGTAATAGAATCCGTAATCAATGTATAAGAGAACGGTTTAGAGAATTTGGCATAGAAATTAATATATTGGTCGAAAGCCCAATAAGTAGTTTTTTTATGTCCGCAAATTTCCGTGTCACTGATCACTTCGATTTCCATTTCCGAGTTAGTCTGTCGTTGCAGGCTGTAATCTAAATCGATGATAAAACCGGATTCTGAATTTTCGGGGAAAGTATAACGGTGGATGGCACCGCGTTTAGTTGCTGATATTTCAGCTTTTACCTGATAGGTGTCCAGAAAAACAGAATAATACCCCGGTTCTGCCACCTCGTTTTCGTGAGAGAAAAAAGAAGCATAGACCAGTGTCTGGCTTTGGGGATCGGTAGTTAGATATTGTTGTTTGCCGACAGTAGGCATGAGTAGCACATCCCCGTAGTCGCAACAACCTGTGCCGCTGACGTGTGTATGTGAGAAACCGTTGATGGTAGAGTCTGCATAATAGTAACCCGAACAAGCATCCCAGCCATCAATTCGGGTGTCCGGGCTGGGTTGAATCATACCGTGGGGAACTACTGCTCCGGGGAAAGTGTGTCCATGTCCACCGGTACCGATGAAAGGGTTGACATAAGAACTGTAGTCTTTTACATTAGTGGGGGCTGTGCAGGAGCTAAGTGTGAATAAACCTCCTAAACATCCTACTGTTAGGAATGTTTTTAAATTCATGGTATTAATGGCTTTTAAGTTTTATCACATTTGTTCTTTATCTCTCTATTTAGGAGAGATAAAGATGTTGTTTCCTACGATTTTATAATCGATAGGTATGGAGTTTTGCAATGATTTCAACACGGATTCGATGGTTGACTTCTTTTTCAGTACACCAGAATAGGTTTTGTCTGCCTTCATGTCCGGAGACAAAATAATCTTTACGTCATAGAAACGTTCCAAAGCCTTACTGATTGTGAAGATATCCGCCTTCTGAAATGGAATCAGATTATCATGCCAGACTGCATCCAGTTTTGCATTTACTTGCTTCACGGTCAGGCGTCCATTGTTTTTGTTTAATTCGGCGCGTTGGCCGGGAGCGAGAATAATTTGTCCTTCTTCTTTGTTGCCTTTTACTTCAATTTCACCTTCAATCAATGTTGCTTCTGCTATTCGGCAATGCCTATCACATTTGAAGTTGAATGTCGTTCCTAGTACACGTACTCGCATCGCATCACTTTGTACGGTGAATGGCTTATGTCGGTTTTTGGTTACCTCGAAGTAAGCTTCTCCATCCAAATAAACGTTACGCTCTTTCTCGGAAAATTCGCGGGGATACTTTAAAGTTGCCGAATTATTCAGCCAGACTTTGGTGCCATCTGGTAAAATGATTTCTTTCACGATGCCTTCATTGGCTACTGCGACCATCATTTGTTGGTCGTTTCCATTTTGATAAAGCCAATATCCGAGCCCGCCGCCAATTACCAATATTACAGCAATCATTGCAGCGTATTTCATCCAATGCTGCATATTTAGTGCTGTTTTTCTCTGTTTTCTTTTTTCCTCGTCCAACTTTTTATTAAGCCGTCTTTCCGCACGAAGTATTCGCTGCTCGTTAGCATACTGGTCGAATTTACCGAGATGATAAATTTCTTCCATGCGAAAGAGCTGGCGGGCATTTTCTTCCGATTCTTTCATCCAGGTATTCACCTCGACAAGCTCTTCTTCAGAACATTGTCCTGTCAGATATTTGTTTATTATTTCTTCACTCAGATTATTCATTTTCTTTTCCTTCATATTAATAATACAATTCAGAATACAAAAACACTTATCATTATCTCCATAAAAATAAGAAAAGAATTGTCCAAAGAGGATTGAGACGGCTTCGTAAGTACTTCAAGGCTTTATACATATGGGCTTCCACAGTGCGGAGGGAAACACCGAGAACATCAGCTATCTCTTTGTTTTTCATATCGTGCAGATAGCTTAGCTTGAAAACTTCTTTGCATTTGTCCGGAAGTTCATTAATCGCATCGTGGATTTCTTTGCGGAGTTCCTTGTCTTCAATCCTCCGGATTACCTCATTATTGTCCGGTTGATAAAATTCGGTACGCTTTTGGTTGATTTCTTCCATGGCAGCACAGTAACCGTCTTCTACATTACGGTGTTTTAAGACATTTAGGGCACGGGTATAGACTGCACGATAGAGAAAGGCTTGAATCTGTTCGCCTATTTCTATATGGTCTTTGCGTCTCCACAGTTCTACAAATACATCTTGTACCACGTCTTCAGCCTCTTCTTCTCCTACTAGGCGGGTAGCATAGAAGATCAGGTTAGGGTAGTATCTGCGAAATAAACTTTTGTAGGTTACATCGAAGTTCTCATTCATTCTCTCTGATTAGTTTAGGTGGGTTTTAAGGGTTTCTCTCTTTAAAAGGGCTCCCGGACATTTTAGGGGTCTTGCTCATTTCAAATTCTACAGTCGCTCCACTCATTATTTGCTCATGGGTGATATACATTTTGTCATACGGCTGTCCGTTAACTTTGATAGATTGGATATAGATATTTTCTTTATTGACTTTGGGAGCGAGTACGGTAAAGGTTTTTCCATTTGAAAGGTGTAGCTGCATTTCCGGGAACAACGGAGTTCCTATTTCATATTTACCGCTGACAGGATTTACAGGATAGAATCCCATAGCGCTGAATACATACCATGCTGACATTTGTCCGCAGTCTTCGTTGCCGCAAAGACCGGCCGGTTCGTTCTTATAAAGCTCGTTCATTACTTTCGCCACATATTCTTGCGTGCGGTTTTCCTGTCCTATGGCATTGAACAGGTAAATAACGTGATGGCTCGGTTCATTACCATGTGCATATTGCCCTATCATACCTGTACTGAAAATGGGCAGCTCATCATCTGCTGCCGGATGGTAGGTAAACATGCTGTCCAGTTTTTCGGCAAAGCGGTTTTTATCTCCTACAAGGTCGATCAGCCCGTCAATATCATGCTGTACGGACCAGAAATATTGCCATCCGTTGCTTTCGCAGATGTGTGGTGTATAGTTATCGGCTTTGAAATCCTTGATAAAGACGCCTTTGTCGTCACGTGGCTGCATGAAAGAAGTGGTGGGGTTATAGACATTCTTGTAGTTTTGAGAACGTTTGTAAAATTCGTCCGCAATGTCTTGCTTACCCAACTTCTTTGCCATTTCGGCAATACAGTAATCATCGAAAGCATATTCCAGAGTTTTGGATAACGACCAGTTTTCTGCGTTGTAGTGGTCTGTTACATTGTAAGGTATGTATCCTAGTTCTTTGTAGAGTCCGATACCGCGATAATTATCCAGATTGGCTGTTGCTATGCAAGCATCGAGGGCTTTCTTGGCATCAAAGTCACCGATTCCTTTCAGATAGGCATCTACAATGACAGGGACAGCATGATAACCGATCATCATATCTGTTTCACTTCCATAGAAGTTCCATACAGGCAGACGTCCGTTCTGTTCGTAAAAAGCGATGAAAGATTTCACCATGTCGTTAACACGTTCCGGCTCGGTGTAGGTAAAGAGGGGATGGGCGGCACGGTACGTATCCCATAAGGAGAAAGTACTGTAATTTACCCAGCCACCGGCCTGGTGCACTTTCTTATCGGGGCCATAGTAAGCTCCGTCTACATCACTGTAAATAGTAGGTGCAATCATTGAGTGATAGAGAGCTGTGTAGAAATTAACTTTATCATTTTCGTTATCCCCTTTTATTTCAATCTTTCCGAGTTGATGATTCCAGTTTGCTTTCGTTTCGGCCAGGTATTTGTCGAAGTCGTTTTCGGGGACTTCTGCTTGCAGGTTCTTGGCTGCGCCTTCCATGCTGACACCGGAAATAGCGGTGTTTACTAGTATCTGTTCATCCTTTTGGGTGTTGAAGTCGAAACGGGCGATCACGGCAGTACCAATGCGTTTATTATCTTTGATGATAGCGGTAGTGTCCAGTTTCATTTTCTCAAAAGGCTTGGAGAAGCGGGTGCGGAAATAGATATGCTGGTCGCGCGCCCAACCGTCAGAGAAACGGTAACCTTGAATAGTGACGGAGTCTACGACTTCGATATGAGAATCGTTGGTGAAATCCCAGTTCATGGCTTTCTTCAGGTTTAAGAAGATGGCGGATTGGGCTTCCGGGAATGTATAACGTTGGATACCACAACGCTCGGTGGCGGTCAGTTCAACATTGATATTGTAATCAGTCAGACGTACTTGATAGTAACCGGCATGGGCACTTTCATCTTTATGGGAGAATTTAGAGTGGATGCCAAGTGGAGCCTCTGCTTCCTTGTAGGGAAGGGTGACAGGCATGAAAGAAATGTCATACAAGTCTCCTGCTCCGGTGCCGGAGAGATGCGTGTGGCTGAAGCCGGCAATCGTACTATCCGGATAGAAATAACCGGAGATACGATCCCAACCGGGAAGTCCGTTATCCGGACTAAGTTGTACCATGCCAAAAGGAGCTTGGGCACCAGGATAAGTATTTCCGGTGAAGTCGGTTCCAATAAATGGATTTACATAAGATGTGTAATCTATTTCGTGTTTTTCTTGTGTAGAGGTACAAGAAATGAGCATGCAGGTTAGCAGCAGGCATAGATAAGCTGGTGTTCTCATTGCTTTTTAGGTATTAGTGATTACTTATTTTATTTATTTGAAGGATAAGAAAAATAATTAATCAGGTCACAAAGGTAGAAAAAAACTGTGACAAGCCTAAATTCTAGGCTTAATATTTTTTAAGAGAGACAAATAGACTTCTACATCTGGTCGATATTCCTTGGCATCGGACAACGTATTCCTCCGTGCCGCAGGGTTGTTTCATCGATGTCGGACGGGGTGCTCATCAGTGCCTCGATTTGTATAATATTTAGGCGCGGATTACACGGGTCACACGGATTTTTATTCTTTAAACCGTGAAATCCGCGTAATCCGCGCCTAATTTTAAATCTTTATGTAAAGTGAGCCTGTTATCTTCTTATCAGGCCCTTTTTATTTACTTTTAGATTCCTGCTAGCTCCAGTACTTTTTCAACAGCTGCCGGTAGGCCGTCAGTGTTTTTACCTCCTGCGGTTGCAAAGTGAGGTTGGCCACCGCCGCCACCTTGAATCAACTTGGCAGCTTCTTTCACCAGATTACCGGCTTTCAGACCACCCGCAACCAGGTTGTCGCTAAGCATGACTGTCAGCATCGGTTTACCGTTGTCTATACTTCCGGCAACGAAGAACAGGTTTTCTGTAATTTCGCCACGAAGTTGGAAAGCTATATTCTTCACTACTTCTGCCGGTAGCGGAGCACAGAACTTAACCACTTTGATGCCGTGAATTTCCTGTATATTCTTCAACAGTCTTTCCTTCAGAGCTGCTTCTTTTTCTTTCATGAAGTCTTCTACCTGCTTCTTCAATCCTGCATTTTCATCCAGATATTTGCGGATTGCAATACCCAAATCAGGAGCATTGTTGAAAAGAGCTTTCAAATCACTAAGTGTATCTTGCACTGTATCCAGCAATTCTTCTACACGCGCTCCGGTATAGGCTTCGATACGACGAACACCGGCAGCAACAGAACTTTCCGACATGATTTTCACCATACCGATATTTCCGGTTGCAGCTACGTGTGTACCTCCACAGAATTCAATAGAAGAACCGAACTGGATCACGCGTACTTTGTCACCATACTTTTCACCAAAGAGAGCGATAGCCCCCAATTCTTTAGCTTCCTCGATAGGAATGTTGCGGTATTCTTTCAAAGGAATATTGGCACGAACTCTCGCATTGACGATATGCTCTACCTTACGGATTTCTTCATCGGTCACTTTCTGGAAGTGAGAGAAGTCGAAACGTAATGAATCCGGTGTAACCAATGAACCTTTCTGTTCGATGTGTTCACCCAACACTTCACGCAAAGCAGCATCCAACAAGTGAGTTGCCGAGTGATTGGCTGCGCAGGCAGCACGTTTGTCAGTGTCTACACAAGCCATCATCGGAGCTTCCGGATGTTCGGGTAACTTTTTGGTAATATGTATCGGAAGATTGTTTTCTTTCTTGGTATCGATCACTTCAATCGTTTCGAATTCGCTTACCAATACGCCGGTATCACCGACCTGGCCACCACTTTCTGCATAGAATGGAGTATAGTCAAGTACAATCTGATACAATGTTTGGTTCTTTTGTTTGATCTGGCGATAACGAAGGATAGAAGCTTCGTATTCAGTGTAATCGTAACCAACGAATTCGGTCGTACCTTCTTTCAGCACAATCCAGTCACCAGTCTCGATAGCGGCAGCATTACGTGCACGCTGTTTCTGTTGCTGCATTTCTTCATTGAACTCTTCAATGTTGACAGTCATTTCGTTTTCACGGAGAATCAGTTCTGTCAAGTCGAGTGGGAAACCGAATGTATCATATAACGTAAAGGCATCCTTACCGCTGATTTCTGTTTTTCCGCTGGCTTTGGTATCTTCCATGGTCTTGTCCAGTAAGCGGATACCTGTTTCCAGTGTGCGGAGGAATGATTCTTCTTCTTCCTTGATTACTTTTTCAATCAGTGTTTTTTGTGCAACCAGTTCAGGATAAGCTTCTCCCATGTTATCAATCAATACAGGAAGCAACTTATACATAAATGCCTGTTTCTGTCCGAGGAAAGTATATCCGTAACGAACGGCACGGCGAAGGATACGGCGGATCACATAACCTGCTTTCGCATTAGAAGGCAACTGACCGTCTGTGATAGAGAATGCAATGGTACGGATATGGTCGGCAATTACACGCATGGCGATGTCCTGCTGCTTGTCTTTTCCGTATTCTGTACCCGACATGGCTGCAATAGCTTTTAGTATTGGCTGGAATACATCTGTGTCGTAGTTGGATGTTTTTCCTTGTAAAGCCATACAAAGACGTTCGAATCCCATGCCGGTGTCAATAACCTTGGCTGGAAGCGGCTCAAGGCTGCCATCTGCTTTGCGGTTGTATTGCATGAATACGAGATTCCAGATCTCAATCACCTGTGGATGATCGTGGTTCACGAGGTCGCGACCGGAGATCTTGGCACGTTCTTCAGCAGGACGAAGGTCGATATGGATTTCGGAACAAGGTCCGCAAGGTCCTGTATCACCCATTTCCCAGAAGTTATCGTGTTTGTTACCGTTGATGATGTGATCTTTTGGCAAGAACTGTTCCCAGTAAGAAGCAGCTTCGTCGTCACGGCTCAATCCTTCTTCGGGACTTCCTTCAAATACGGTTGCATAGAGATGTTCCGGATTCAGTTTCAAGACCTCTACCAGATATTCCCACGCCCAGCTGATTGCTTCTTTCTTGAAGTAATCGCCAAACGACCAGTTTCCAAGCATTTCAAACATGGTGTGGTGGTAGGTGTCGTGTCCAACTTCTTCCAGGTCATTATGTTTTCCGCTAACGCGCAAACATTTCTGCGAGTCCGCGACTCTTTGGTATTTCGCCGGGTGGTTACCCAAAATAATATCTTTAAACTGGTTCATCCCCGCGTTCGTAAACATCAGGGTAGGGTCATCTTTAATCACCATCGGAGCCGAGGGGACGATGTGGTGTCCTTTCGACTCAAAGAAATTCTTGAATGAATCTCTGATCTCTTTTGCAGTCAACATATTCTTCTATATATCTATCGTTGAGGTTAATATTCTCAAAAAACTGTGCAAAGATAGCTTGTTTTTATTACTTTTGCCGTATTAACAAGCGAAATATTTCCAAAAAGATGCGCAAAGTATACTACATCTATAATTCAAAGACCCAGACTTATGATCGAATTTACCCTACCGTACGGCAGCGTGCGCTTAGTATCCTGCGCCGGCTTTTCTATGGAATGGGGTTGGGAGCAGGTTGCTTTATTGTATTGCTTCTGATTTTTGGCTCTCCATCGGAGAAAGAATTAAGAATTGAGAACAGCCGTCTTTTGGCACAGTATAATGTACTTTCCCGTCGTCTGGACGACGCTATGGGAGTACTTCAGGATATCCAGCAGCGTGACGATAATTTGTACCGGGTGATTTTGCAGGCCGATCCTGTTTCTCCGGCTATCCGCCAAGCTGGTTATGGCGGGACGAACCGTTACGAAGAACTGATGGATTTGGCGAATTCTAAGTTGGTAGTGAATACGACTCAAAAACTGGATGTGCTCTCCAAAAGACTGTATATTCAGTCGAAATCTTTCGACGATGTGATTGATATGTGTAAAAACCATGATGAGATGTTGAAATGTATTCCGGCTATCCAGCCTATTTCGAATAAAGATCTTCGTCAGACAGCATCCGGTTATGGTACACGTATCGACCCTATTTACGGTACGACAAAGTTTCATGCAGGTATGGACTTCTCTGCTCATCCGGGAACAGATGTATATGCTACCGGAAACGGAACTGTAGTGAAAGTAGGATGGGAGACCGGATATGGGAATACCATCGAAATCGATCATGGTTTCGGATATCTCACTCGATATGCTCACTTGCAAGGATTTAATACGAAAGTCGGAAAGAAAGTAGTGCGTGGTGAGATTATCGGAAAAGTGGGGAGTACAGGAAAGAGTACCGGTCCGCATTTGCATTACGAAGTGCATGTGAAAGGACAGGTCGTGAATCCGGTCAATTATTATTTCATGGACTTGAGTGCCGAAGATTATGAAAGGATGATTCAGCTGGCAGCCAATCATGGTAAAGTATTTGATTAAAATCTTTAAACAGGAGTGCTATGCTTAATACAGATAAAGAATTGAAGCTATATTATTCAATAGGAGAGGTTGCCGATATGTTCGGAGTCAATCCGTCGTTACTCCGTTTTTGGGAAAAGGAATTTCCGCAAATCTCGCCTAAGACAGCAGGAAGAGGAATACGTCAGTATCGTAAGGAAGACGTAGAAACGATCGGACTTATCTATCATTTGGTCAAAGAGAAAGGGATGACACTTCCCGGTGCCCGGCAACGTTTGAAGGATAATAAAGAAGCTACAGTTCGTAATTATGAGATCGTTAATAAGCTGAAAGCGATCAAAGAAGAGCTTTTGGCCATTAAACGCGAACTGGATGGGCGGGAATAAATGAAAGCTATTCCTCTACACGGCTCACCTGTTTGATATTCTGTATTTTCTTCAGATTGTTGCAGATAGTTTTTACATCATCCACATCATGTACCCACAACTGGATTTTTCCTTCAAAGATGCCATCTTCGGTTTCGATGGTCAGCTTACGGATATTTACATTGAGCTGTCTGGAGATGACTTGGGTGACTTCATTCAAAAGTCCCATGTTGTCTATACCTTTTATATATATATATACTAGGAAAGACAGTTCTTTATGTGTATCCCATTCGGTCGCTAATATGCGGTTGCCATAGCTGCTCTTCAATTTGGCGGCAACAGGGCATTGGCGCTTGTGAATAATGATCCGGTCGTTTTCATCCACATATCCCAATACATCGTCACCGGGAATAGGATGGCAACATTCGGCCATGATATATTTCTTCTGCAAACTTTCTTCCGTCAGTTTGAGCACCTCTTTCGGGTTGATTTTTTCTTTTTCCTGCGGTTCTTTCTCTTCCTGCTTCTCTTTGCTATTGCCGAAAGAGAAAGTCAGATATTTCTTCCAGTTACTGGTTTGCTTTTCTTTCAGTTCATTCTTGTCTGCTTCTCCCAGAACGATTGCTTTACTACCAATGGCAGCCAGCAACTCTTCCTCATTCTTGGCATTATGCAGTTTGCGTAGCTTTTCGATAACAGCTTCTTCCGGACGGACTTCCTCCTTTTTCAGAAACTCACTAAGGATTTCTTCCCCTATCTTTTGATTTGCTTTACGCTCTTTACGGAGAATGGCTGCTATCTTGGCACGGGCACGGGCAGTGGT
>UMCZ01019312.1_pt1 | contig 15327 bp, 8 predicted proteins | sample 1964371 | NCBI WGS metagenome assembly UMCZ01 (sample SAMEA4835982, study PRJEB28245) | human gut metagenome | biome: gut microbiome; material: fecal sample | place: Denmark | collected 2008
CTCAGTTGTATTATAAGACGGTTGTAAAGTCAATTGTTACATCAAAAAGGATTGTAATTGTCACTTTAAAACATAAATCGGGTTGACAAATGCGATAATCGGTACTATAATAATTGTCAACCGATAAAATAATTTGGTTGACAATCTGCAAAACAAAAGAAGTGGTTTTGCAAAGGAGAGGTAATTTTATGACAGAAGCAAAAACAAACAGTAAATCAAAAAGTAATGTATTAAGCCTTGTGTATATGGCGATGTTCGTCGCAATCATCACAGTGTGCGCACAGATTCAGATTCCGATGACAGTTCCGTTCACACTTCAGACTCTCGGCATCTTTATGGCTGCGGCTATGCTCGGTTGGAAAAGAGGACTCATCAGCGTTGCGGTTTATGTTCTCCTCGGTGCAATCGGTGTTCCCGTGTTTGCAGGATTCTCAGGCGGAATCGGCGTTCTCGGCGGTCCGACAGGCGGTTATATCATTGGTTTCCTCTTTACGGCGCTTATCGTTGGACTTATGACTGATTTTCTCGGCAGAAAGCTTTGGGTGCTTGCGGTTTCAATGGTTGCAGGCCTTGCAGTATGCTACCTTTTCGGCACAATCTGGTTTATGATTGCAATGCACACAGACTTTGTTGCCGCACTTCTCACCTGCGTTGTTCCGTTCCTTCTTGCAGATGCTGCAAAGATTGTTGTTGCAACAGTTTTGGTGAATCGTCTTGACAAAATCGTTAAGCTTTAAGTTCAGACCGCATCACAGCCTTTGTGTGCAGTTTTTTGAAGGCAAGGGTTACAGCGATGAATTTGTCTGCGGAATGGCAAAAATAGTGTCAGTTCTTGAAAATAACAACGCAAACCTTACGCTTACGGGCGGTTGTGACGAAATTTGTTCATCGTGTCCGAACCGTGACAACGGCAGCTGCGATGTTACGGGCAAGGCGTCGTGCTATGACAAAAGATGTCTTGATTTACTCGGAATGAAAATCGGCGATACTGCCGATTGGAAAGAGCTTTCGAGAATTGCAAGGGAAAATATAATTTTAAAAGACAGGCTTTCGCAGGTGTGCGGCGACTGCAAATGGTCGCATATATGCCGTGATAAAGCCGATAAAATGAAAAGTCCTCATTAATCCTCATAGATATATCATGATAAAAGACCTCACGAATTTCGTGAGGCCTTTTGCGTTAATTGACTTTATTTTTGTCAATAGGAATATTATGTTCATTACAAAAATCTATGTATGCTTGTTCAAGTAATTTAAAGTCACAGCTGTTATGAACAAGTCTATCGTTTACTTTGTTTGTGATACGGTAGTAGGTGTTTTGTGCTTGCTTTTTAATTTTATCTCTATATTTGTTACAAAAAGCAAGTTCTTTTCTGATTCTTTCTCTTCGTGTGTTGTTGGTAATTCCGTTGATATTCAACATATTGATGCACTTATGTGGAATAGGTAACATATAGGCAAATCTTAATGTTGCATACTCATTACAGTATTTATCGTTTTTTGGTTTGATCTGTATATCGTCCTGTCTATTGTGTTGTTTTGATGATATAGGTACAAAGTAGTCAATTCTGTTAATGTTGAGAACCGTCCCATAGAAAAACTTGTTGTTACCGCTTCTATAATTAACATTAGGTACTCTTGTAAATCCACGGACTGAAGTTTCGTATTGTTTAAGATAATCAATGTATTCCAAGTCTACATTGTAAAATGCGATTTTCATATTCTACCTCATTAAAAATAAAAGCGGGCAAAGAGTACCCGCTTTTTGATTACTTTTACACTCGCACTTTTACAAGCGGCGAAACGCTCAACGATAAAAACACTCGCACTTTTACAAGCGGCGAAACGCTCAACGATAAAAACACTCGCTCTTTAAACAAGTGGCGAAACACTCAACGATAAGATGAGTAATCAAACATCTATCACAGTTATTATATGCTATAAAATTAAAAAAATCAAGGTGTTATCCAAAATTAAAATAATAAAACTTTGCCGATATTTTAAGCAAATTTTGATAAAAATACTTTATTGAGTAATATTGTTTTTTGTTTTGCTCCTTATTTCAGACGAGCGAACACGGTTCGCCGTTACATTGAAATTGAATGAACAATTACAATGCTACGCTCTGGCATTTTTAGTTTTCTATTGCACAAACTATCTTCACGAATTGACTGCCGAGGCACTCGGCTATTGACTTTTGGAGGAAATTGGATTATTATTTAAACTGTATAACTTTAAGTATGCTTATTTTTAGGACAGATGATTTGTGAAGGAGTTGAAAAAAGTGCCGGATCTTTCGATAATTTTCGATATGGGTGTTGTTGCACTGCGTTTTCTTATGCCTGTTTATGCAATAATAATTGTGTACCAGTGCTTTGCCGCAATGCGCCGTCGCCGCCGTCCCGAAACTCCTTTGATTTCACTTTTGAACCCTGCAACGGGCGAGATGCTCCCCGTGCTTTTCTGGGAAAATTCAATCGGCAGAAGTAAAAGCAGTGATGTAACCGTTGATGACCCGACAGTTTCAAGAAATCATTGTGTGCTCCTTCGCCGTAAAGACGGTTGGTATGTAAGCGATACCGACTCAAAGAGTGGCACAATGCTCAACGGCAAAAGAACAAGAGGCAGAGCAAAGGTGCTTATTGACGATACAATAACAATAGGCGGTACAAGCCTTATAGTAAAAAGAGGCGAGGAGTTCCAACAGCCGTTGCAGTCGAGCTGGTTTTTCTCAAAGGTCAGCGATAAGCCTGCAATGAAATCGTGGAAGCTTATGCTTCTTATTACATTTTTTCACTTCTTTATGTGCGTTCAGGCAATGTTCTGGAATGACGGCACAAATACAATGGCTCCGCTCGTGCTGTTCGGCGCTCTTGCGGCTGTTGAATGGGGATTCTTCTTTATCTCCTATTTTGTAATCCGCAGAGTAAATTTCGAGCTTGAATCGCTTGCCCTGTTTTTGACGGGCATAGGCGTAATGATGCTTATCAGACAGTCGGAACGCTCGGCTTATGTTCAGCTTGTTGCCGCCGCAATAGGTATGATTTTCTTCTGCATAATTATCAAGCTGATTGAAGATCCCGACAAGGTAAATAAACTCAGACTTCCGGCAATGATTTGTGCGGTCGGCCTTTTGGGCGTAACAATTGTATTCGGTAAGATTACAAACGGCGCCGCCAACTGGATTTATATTGGCTCGTTTTCATTTCAGCCGTCAGAGCTTGCAAAGATTATTTTCATCTTTATCGGCGCAAGTTCGCTTGATGTGTTGATGACAAAGAAGAACCTGCTTGAGTACATTATCTTCTCGGCAGTCTGCGTCGGTCTTTTGGCTCTTATGGGTGACTTCGGTACTGCACTCATCTTCTTTGTAACATTTTTGCTCACAGCGTTTATGCGCTCGGGCGATTTCAAGACGATTATTCTTGCTGTTGCCGCCGCAATTTTTGGCGTAACCTTTGTTCTCAAGTTTAAACCGTATGTTGCCGACCGTTTCTCGGGCTGGCGTCATGTGTGGGAACATACTCAGGACAACCTTGGTTATCAGCAGGCAAGAGTTCTCACATATATGGCAAGCGGCGGACTTTTCGGCGTAGGTATCGGTAACGGTTTTTTAAAGCAGGTTGCCGCATCCGAAAGTGACCTTGTTTTCGGACTTGTTTCGGAAGAAATGGGAGTTATCGTTGCGTTCACACTTGCCGTGGCAGTAGGTGCAATGTTTATTTATGCAAGGGCAATTACAACCCGAAGCAGAAGTACCTTTTATTCAATTTCAGCGTGCTGTGCGGCAGGACTTTTTGTCGTTCAGCTTTCTCTCAATGTTTTCGGTGCAACCGATGTCCTTCCGCTTACAGGCGTAACATTTCCGTTTGTGTCTGCCGGCGGTTCAAGTATTATGTCTTGTTGGGGACTTGTTGCATTCATCAAAGCCGCAGACGAGAGAACTTATTCGGTAAAAAGATAAGTTTAGTAAATTGAAAATGAAAAATTGAAAATGGAAAATTGTTGTCGAGAGGAAAAACAGCAAAATAAAATGCTCTATCTCCCGACCGTATTCATAGTGCTTTGCAAGCAAAGCCGCATTTTCTTTAATTTTTCGATTGTTCACTTGATACACAGGGTGGTGTAAGGTTTGAAAAAAATACTTCGCAGAAGTACACTTATATATATAGTTGCGCTTGCGTTTATCGGCGGACTCGGCTATCTTGCCTTTGAGCTTGTAACAGGGGCAGACGACTGGGTTGATCAGGCATATAATGCGCATATAGCAGGTGACGGCGGCCTTGCACAGGCAGGAGCAATTTATGACCGCAACGGCACGGCTCTTGCACAGACGGTTGACGGTAAAAGAGTTTATAACGAAAGCGAGAGCGTAAGAAAATCTCTGCTTCATGTTGTCGGTGATGACAGCCTTAACATTTCAACGGCTGTTCAAAGTATGTATCGTTCTCAGCTGATAGGCTATAACCTTGTTTTCGGACTTAATATGCCGGAATCATTGCGTGCCTCTCACGATATAAAGCTGACAGTCGATTCCGCAACCTGTGCGGCGGCTTATGATGTTCTTGCAGCTTATAACAAAAAAGGTGCATGTGTAATATATAACTACAAAACAGGCGAGGTTATCTGTTCCATAAGCACCATGGCTTACGATCCGCAGGCTCCTCCCGAAATTACCGAGGACAACGAAAGCGAATACGAGGGCGTTTACCTTGATAATGTGCTTTCGTCAACCTTTACCCCGGGTTCAATCTTCAAAATCGTTACATCTGCGGCGGCAATCGAGAATATTCCCGACCTTTACGACCGCACTTGGGTTTGTAACGGAAGTGAGAACATAGGCGGAAGTGAGGTTACCTGTACGGAAACTCACGGAACGCTGACATATAAAGAGGCAATGGCACATTCCTGCAATATTGTTTTTGCAAAGCTTGCCGTTGAACTCGGAAGTGACACAATGACAAAAACTGCCGAGAAAATCGGCATTAACAGCTCCTTTGATGTTGACGGAATTAAAACCGCAAAAGGTTCATATGATGTCAGCGATGCCAATGAAAACCAGCTTGGCTGGTCGGGCGTAGGTCAGTATAATGACAAGGTAAACCCGATGCAGATGGCAATTATCTGCGGTGCAATCGCAAACGGCGGTAAGGCTACAAACCCTACCCTTATCAAAGATGAGTCCATACTCTCCGCACTCGGCATAAACTACAAGAGCAGCGGACAGGAGCTTTTTTCATCCGATACGGCGACAAAGCTTGATGATGTTATGAGATACACCGTTTCGGATTACTACGGCGACAACCTTTTTGGCGGACTTACAGTCTGTGCCAAAACAGGTACGGGTGAAGTCGGCGATGATAAGAACCCTAACGGCTGGATGGTCGGCTACTCAAAAGATGAGGACTGCCCTCTCGCCTTTGCCTGTGTTGTACAGGATTCGGGTTTCGGTTTCCAATATGCCGGTCCCGTGGTTGAGGCCGCAATGATTCAGGCTGCAAAAAGCCTTGGAGCGTCTGCGGTGCAGTAAATTAAAATTATATTATTGAAATTATTGAAAATACAGTTTGACCGATTTTTTCGGTACATTGAAAGGAAGAACCCTGATGAATTTTTTAAAGGCTATGTTCGGCAACTACAGCAAGCGTGAAGTTAAGCGCGTGCAACCAATCTGTGACAAGGTGCTTGCACTCGAAGATAAATATGCGGCTATGAGCGAAAGTGAACTCAAGAACCAGACAACAATTCTTAAAGAAAGACTTGCCAACGGCGAAACAACAGACGATATTCTCCCCGAAGCATTTGCAACCTGTCGTGAGGCAGGCTGGAGAGTGCTTGGTATGAAGCACTTCCCCGTTCAGATTATCGGCGGTATCGTTCTTCACCAGGGCAGAATCGCCGAGATGAAAACCGGTGAAGGTAAAACCTTGGTTGCTACCCTCCCTGCATACCTCAACGCTCTTACAGGCGAAGGTGTTCACATTGTAACAGTCAACGATTACCTTGCCCGTCGTGACTCAGAGTGGATGGGCAAGCTTTACAGATACCTCGGTCTTTCGGTTGGTCTTATCTGCCACGATCTCGATAACGATGGCAGAAAAAAGGCTTATGCCGCAGACATTACATACGGAACAAACAACGAACTCGGTTTTGACTACCTCCGTGACAACATGGTAGTTTACAAGGAAAACAAGGTTCAGCGTCCGCACGCATTTGCAATTGTCGATGAGGTTGACTCAATCCTCATTGATGAGGCGAGAACTCCTCTTATTATTTCGGGTAAGGGCGACAAGTCAACAGACCTTTATGCAAAGGCTGACGCTTTTGCAAAAACTCTTAAAGTTCAGCGTTTTGCAGAACTTGACGCAAAAGAGGATATGGAGGAATATTACAAGGAAAACGACATTGATTATGTTGTTGATGAAAAGCAGAAAACAGCAACCCTCACACAGAGCGGTGTTAAGAAAGCCGAAGAATTTTTCGGTATTGAAAACCTTACCGATCCCGATAACCTTACAATTCAGCACCATGTAAATCAGGCTATCAAGGCCAACGGCGTTATGAAGCTTGATGTTGACTATGTTGTCAAGGACGGCGAAGTTATCATCGTTGACGAATTTACAGGTCGTCTTATGTACGGCCGTCGTTTTAACGAAGGTCTTCATCAGGCTATTGAGGCTAAAGAGGGCGTAAAGGTTCAGAGTGAAAGCAAGACTCTTGCTACAATCACATTCCAGAACTACTTCCGTCTTTATAAAAAGCTTTCGGGTATGACAGGTACTGCTCAGACAGAGTCGGAAGAATTCCAGGAAATCTACAAGCTTGATGTTGTTGAAATTCCTACCAACAAGCCTGTTTTAAGAAAAGACCTCCCCGATTCGGTTTATAAGACAGAAAACGGCAAGTTCCACGCTGTTATTGACGCAATTGTTGAGGCTCACGAAAAGGGACAGCCTGTCCTTGTCGGTACAATTTCAATTGAGAAGTCGGAGCTTCTTTCAAAAATGCTCAAAAAGAGAGGCATTAAGCACAATGTACTCAATGCAAAACAGCATGAAAAAGAGGCTGAAATTGTTGCTCAGGCAGGTAAACTCGGTGCGGTAACAATCGCAACCAACATGGCAGGTCGTGGTACCGATATCATCCTCGGCGGTAACGCAGAGTATATGGCAAAAGCCGCAATGCGTAAGCAGGGCTTTACAGAGGAGCTTATTGAAGAAGCTACAGGTTATGCGGAAACCGATGATGAAGAAATCATCAATGCAAGAAATACATTCAGAGAACTGAATGACAAGTATAAGGAAGAAATTAAGGGCGAGGCTGAAAAGGTAAGAGAGGCCGGAGGTCTTTACATTATGGGTACGGAAAGACACGAGTCACGCCGTATTGATAACCAGCTCCGTGGTCGTGCAGGCCGTCAGGGCGATCCGGGCGTCAGCCGTTTCTTCCTCTCAACCGAGGATGACCTTATGCGTCTGTTCGGCGGTGACAGAATGAAAATGATGATGGAGCGTATGAATGTTGCCGAAGATATGCCTATTGAGAATAAAATGCTCACAAGTATTATCGAGGGCTCACAGGAAAAGGTTGAGCTTCGTAACTTCGGCATTCGTAAGGATGTCCTCCAGTACGACGATGTTATGAACAAACAGCGTGAAATCATCTACGGTCAGCGTGATCAGGTTCTTAATGGTGAGGATCTCCACGAAACAATCCTCAAAATGGTTGAGGATACAATCGCAACTTCAATCAAGCAGTATCTCCCCGAAGGTCCTGCAGAACATTGGAACTTCCAAAGCCTCAAGGATTACTACGCAGGCTGGCTTATAAGAGATGAATCAAAGTATGATTTCAGCCTTGAAGATCTTGAAAATATGGAACCCGAAGAGATTCAGAAGATGCTCGTTGACGATGCTCTTGAAATCTACAAGGAAAACGAAGAACTTCTTCCCGAGGAAACAATCCGTGAGATGGAGCGTGTTTACCTCCTCAAGAATGTTGATACACATTGGATGGATCACATTGACAATATGGATCAGCTCAAGAGCGGTATCAGACTTCGTTCATACGGTCAGCACGATCCTGTTGTTGAGTACAGAGTTGAAGGCTTCGATATGTTTGATGAGATGATTGAAAGCATTCGTGAAGATACTGTCAAGATGATGCTCATTATGCCAAAGCGTGTTTATGAGATTCAGAAAAGACAGGATGCAATTGCAGCGGCAAAGAGAGCAGCTCAGAGGGCTGCCGCAGCGGCACAGTCTGCATCCGATGACGAAGAAGCTGTTGAACAGTCGGACGCCGTAAAGCAGGCGCTTCACCGTGAGCAGGTTGCTCAGCCTACAGAAACTTCTGCAGACGGTACGGATTCTGTCAACAAGACTATCCGTAAGGGCAAGAAAATCGGCAGAAACGATCCCTGTCCGTGCGGCAGCGGTAAAAAGTACAAGAAGTGCTGCGGCAGAGATCTTTAATATGTTTGCATAAAGCGGTTTGTATAATTACGATTTAAGTGAATTACATTTTGAAGGGCAGAGAGCAATACTCTGCCCTTTATTTATGCCGAATTTTCAAGATATTCGGTGATTAATTTGATGAGATATAGATATTGATTATAAAAATATATCTGAAAAATTCTGCAAAATGCTGGTTTTGGGGCATTTTATGTTTAAAAACAACAATCGCAAAATAATACATATTTCTGCACGCACAGCTTGGAGTAAACTTGCATAAAAATTTTTGATATTTTTGAAAAAAGAATTAAAAATCAACAAATTTAGTGCTGAAATTGACTTTTTAACTGCCTGCTAAGGTTGTACAATGGGTATAATTTATCTTAAACGCAAAAAATAGCGATAAATAAGTAATAAAATCACATTATGGTCAAAAATATTAAATCGTATTTGCAGATATGCAAAATAACCAAAAACATTACCCAAAATTTGGCTATATTGCCTCTACAAATGTGCAATAAAATATTATATAATTGTATGCAAATCAAAAGGAAGAACAAATTCAAAAATTTGCGTTTCATAATTAGTTGGCAGATATATTGGACTGTTCTATGCAGTCCTGTTTAATTGTACTTTGACTGCCAAAACAAAGTAATCGGCAATGAAGGAGAAGAAAAAATTATGAAATTAGGTAAAAAGCTTTGCAGAACCGTAAAGAAAAGCTTTTCCCTTGTGCTTGCACTTACCATCATGCTTTCGGTATGTGCCGTGTCGGGTATGTCGCTTAATGTATTTGCGGCAACATCTTCGGGACAGAAGATTTATATTAACCTGACCAAGAATAAGGAATGGAAAGATTTTTCTTCTGTTACATATCGTTTTGCTAAGGATGACGGCACGGTTCTCAGTAAGGGTACTGTAAGCAAAAATTCTTCGGGAGTTTTTGAAACCACTGCACCATCCGGTGCAACAAGAATTGAGCTTTCTTCGGGGGTTAATTTTACTCTTCCCGAAAAGACTGTTGCAAGCGATTCCCGCCGTATCTATCTTCATAACAGTAACACCTATAACGAAGCTTATGCATATTCTTGGGTAACCGATACTGACTGCAACGGAAAGTGGCCCGGTGTTGCAATGAACAAGCTCACATCTTCGGACAGCGATTACTACTATGTGGATGTTAAGTCATCCTATAAATATGTAATCTTCAACAGCAAGGGAGAAAAACAAACAAGCAACCTCAGTATTAACGATTCATACAGTAAAGATAATGCTCTTTATGATGCCTCAAAAAGTCAGTGGACTAATCCGTTCATCAAGACCCTCGACATTTCGGGTGCTTCGGGTGACACGGAATTTTATCTTACAACTGACGGCTCGTTCAAAGAAAGTAAATACCTTTCTGTTGAAGCTCCCGACAAACAGTCAAAGGCAACATATAAAAAAGTTTATGTTTCAAACGATGACTGGAAGTCGCTTACAAAGGTTTATGCAACTTTTGACTACAACGATGCCTATGAAGGAACAGTTGAGCTTACACAAACCACTGTAAACGGTCATGTGGTGTTCAGGGGTGAAATTCCGACAGATGCGGTTTTAAGATTCCATCCGCAAGAACCTAATCTCAACGGTGCATCTTCCGCAACTTCATATCCGACAGATTCGGAATATGATGGTTCGGGCTATAACGATAACACGGCTACATATGTTAAGACAGCCAGAGGCGAAAGCTGGACAAAGTTCTCGGAAATAGACAATGTAAACTATGGTGCTGTCATTGAAAATTCATTCAAAAATAATCCTGACATCGTAGGCGTTGACGCAACATACTTTGACTACTGGTCGGATATGGAGCAGGAGCAGGATAAAGGGTATCTTCAGTGTCAGGGCAATGACAATATGTATAACTATTGGTATCAGTTTGATAACTTCAACAGCTACATAAGCAACATCGCTTTAAACTATAAGTCGGACTGGAAGTATCCTCTCTACTTCGGCAATATGTATAAGGGTGGTGAACACTACAGTACGTTTAAGACTCACGCAGAAGGACTTACAAACATCAACAATTATGATGATAACTATTACTATGCAGTAAACAACTCCAACGGTATGAACTGGGGTGGCGGTAATTATAACCAGTCCTTACAGGGTCTTATGTACAACAGGCTTGACAGCAAGGGCGATCTTCAGGTTATAAATGGTGTCAAGGCTCCTTACTTTGATGCTGAGGCACTTTCAACCGCTAAATATAATGGTGCAAAAGTTGCCAATGTTTATAAGTCATCTTTCCCGTTCCGTACAACTACTGACGATGCAGGTGTTACTACTTATGAATTCACTTCAAAGAATGCAGCCGATAACATCTACTTCACATGGGACGGCCTCACACCGGCAAAAATTAACTACGGTGCGGGTAAGGATTATGGAATCAGCGATGACCTGAAAAAATTCGGCGGCGAAAGCAACGGTTATGGTATTTTCCCGTTCAACAATACTTCAAATACATCATCGGGCAAGGGTACTAACTCTAACCTTGACTATGGTTTTGGTATCAGACTTGATATAGACTTCAGAGTTCCGAAGGACGGTTTACTTGCAGACGACAAACCTGCAACCTTTAACTTCAGCGGTGACGATGACCTTTGGGTTTATATCGGCGAAGATTCAACAGGCGCTGATGCAGAGCTTGCTCTCGACCTCGCCGGTGACCATAAAGAGGCAAGCGGTTCAATTAACTTTAATTCAATGACCGCAACTGCCGACAATGTATTTGCCGATTACTCAACTCCGTCATCGACTTCATCATCATCGACAACAGTTACAGTTCCTAGTGATGAGTTTTGGGTTGGAACAGATTCCGCTTATAATGACTTCTGTTTGCATATTTGGCAGGATAAAACAGTTGGTATACTTAATGACGGTGCATATTTTGTAAAACCTTATAAAACATCAGACGGTTTTTACAAATTCAAAAAGTCACAGCTTGGCACCAATACCGAATTTGACTTCGAAAAGTATATGAATACCAGCGGTAAACTTTACCACGCTACAAATCTTGATGATTTTTATGGAAAGGCTTGGACTGTCAAGCAAGATTCCTGTACTTCATATATTCCCGGTGAAACGCATGCGGTGAACCTTGGCACAGTTTCAAAGAAAATCAACAATGGTGTTCAGCTTGATCCTAACAAGACATACCATATGGTAGTATTCTATATGGAGCGTGGTGAGGCTGAGTCTAACTTCTCAGTAAACTTCACAATGACACCTGCCAACAATGACCTCAAGGTTACAAAGGCACTTGATACAGGCGATGTTGTTTCTGAAATTTCAGATGACCTCAAAGCTAATGAAACTTTTGATTATACAATCAAAGAGAACGGCAAAGATACCTCTGGTAAAGGCTACAAGCTTACAAAATCAGACGAAAGCACAAGCAGTGAAACCCTTTCAAACAGCGGTTTCACACTTAAAGATGATTATATGGCTGACTTTGACAACTCATTCAAGACCGGCAATGGTATGACGGTTAACGAGTCAACAGACAGCAGTAAGCTTAAATACACAACGAACTGGGGGCTTGTTAACAACAGAGACGGTTCACCAATCAGTAGCGGTTCAACTACGAACTCGGCATTCAATCTTGCGGATCCCGCTGATAAAAAGGCTTATGCACAGCTCCAGCTCGACTATACCAACAAGATAGTGACAGCACCTCTTGAAATTTCAAAGAATGTTGTTGATGAAGACGGTACAACCGACTACGACACAAGTCAGCAGTTTACATTTGCAATTGCTCTCGACTTTGACGGCAACGGTTCAACCTATGACTACAAGACCTATCCTCTTGAGTATCAGCTCAAAGAGAATGGTGCAAGTGATTATTCAAGCACAGCTTACCGTACACCCTTGGACGGTTCGTTCACAATCAAAAAGGGCGAAAGCATTAAGCTTCTCAATATTCCTGTAGGTGCAACTTATAAGATTACAGAGAAAACCGTTACAGGTTATATTCCCTATAAAGTAGGCGATCAGAGGTTCAACGGTACATTCGTCGGTACTCTTGCGGAAGCAGGAAATGTGCTTAACTTTGTCAATAAGGTTAATCCTACAAACTTTGCTGTTTCGGTAAATAAGACTCTTGACGGTCAGCCTTACAGTGGCAGCAAGTTCGTTTATACATTGACAGGTCTTGAATCAATGGATACAGCAAAACAGGATACTGACGGCAATGTTACTAAGACAAACAGCACAGCATTAGTTTCCAAGAAATCAGCAACACCTGACGCAAGCGGTAAGGTTGAATTCAAAGACCTCAGCTTAGTCAGTGCGGGTGTTTACAGATTTAAGATTACCGAGGCTCTTGCCGAGGGTGAAAATGCATCCGATTATAAAATGGATACAAACACCTGGCTTGCCGAGATTGAATTGCTTGAAAGCGGTGAAGTAACGGCGGCTAAGTACATTAAGGTTAAGAACTCAGATATTGAAGGCAAAACCGATGCTCAGCTTGCAACTTACTTCAACAATTCTTCTTCTGTTGAAAAAGCCGTGTTTGAAAATGAAACCACACACGGAAGCGCAACAGTAAACAAGAAGAATCAGACAGGCGGTAATGTAAGTGATACGGAATTTGCTGTGATGAAGGTATCTGATAAGGGTATCTTTACTGCAGATGATATCAATACAATCATTAAAAATGCCACAATGAAAACTCATATGGCTTCTAAAAAGACAGACAGCAACGGTCAGGCTGTGTTTGACAAGCTGACAATCTTCAAGGACGGTCAGGGCGAGTTTACAAAAACAAACGGTAAAGTTGTATGGAACAAAAGTTCCGACAATTATATAACAGGTACTTCAACATATCAGACATACTGTCTGTTTGAGTACAAACCGTCAGAGGGTTACACCCCGAACTACACACTTTCCTACTTCACACTACCTGTTGAGGGTAAGTACGATGTTACATATGATTATGTTGACGGCGCAATTACAATGCCTTCGGCAAGCGGTGACGGAATGAACGGTTATTTTGTTCTCGGTTTGTCGGTTGCAGGTCTTGCGGTGACAATGTTCACGGGTTATGCAATCTATTACGGAAAAGGTCGTAAAAAACGCAGAGCAAGACGCAGAAAGTAACCCAATATGATTTAACTTGTTAGAACAGGTGATTTTTTAATCATATGTTTCTTTCATAGAAAACCTCTTTGACTGCTACGGACACCGTTGTTAGCCGGTGTCTGCCATGCAGCCACCCCAACCCGTTTAACCATTCGGTTAGAATATAATTACATATATTAAATCAAACACAAAGGAGAAAGAAAAATGAAAACTACAAAGAAAATCTTTGCAGCAGTTCTTGCAGTAATGATGATCGCTCTCATGATTCCATTCTCAGCAAGTGCTGCTACAACACTTACAGTATCATGCAACCCTAATGCCGGTACAACAGGTGATAAAGCCGACTATGTTGGTACTTATGAGTACAAATTCTTCAAGCTCGCTAAAGTTGATACTGGTAACGGTACAGTAACAGTTGAAGATGCTTATGCAAGCAACACTGCCCTTGTGGACGCTCTCAACTCAACAGAAACAGACAAGAGCCAGAACATCATCACAATTTGTGATGGTATGTCATGGACAGGTACAGCTGATAAGACTGTTACATTCAAATATGACGGTTCAGCAGATGTTCTTACACAGAAGATTACAGACCTTGCAGACGGTATCTATTATGTATACTGCTCTAAGAAGCCTGGTACAGTTAAGTCTGTACAGGGTTCACTCATCTCACTTCCTTACTTCGATGGCACAGACTGGAAATACGATTATGAAACAGTAAACCTTGCTTCAAAGATTAATGTATCTGGTATCACAGTTACAAAGACAGTTGAAGACAACAAAGTTGGTACACAGAAGAACGCTGATTACACACTTACAGCTTCAACAGCAGGTTCAACAACTAACAAGGTTGGCACATATGCAATTGTTGATAACATGGACAACGCTCTTTCACTCATTGACAGTACTGTAAAGGTTTACTTTGTCAAAGACGGAGTTGAAACAGCAGCAGCAGACGGCGACTTCACAGTAGTTCCTAATTATGATTATAAAGATGCCACTGGCAATGATGCAACAGCTACATTCGCAGTCGTTGCTTCAGACGCACTCCTTCAGGGTGACAAGTTCTACGGTTATGACACAATCAAGGTAACATTCTCAGCTAAGGTAAACGCTGATATCGCTGAGAAAGTTACTAAAGACCTCCCCAACACAGACGGTCTTTACTATGGTAATGAAGGCAACTTCACATACAAGCCAGGTAATAATACTGTAAATGTTGCAACTGCAGGTCTTGATGTAACAAAGGTTGACGGTAACGCAACATCAACAAAGCTTGCAGGCGCTGAATTTACACTTTATAAGGATTCAGCATGCACCGAGGCAATTACAGTTGATGGCGTAACTGTTAAGGCAACAACAACAACTAACGGCAACGATAAGTTCTGCTATGGTTCAAATGAGTTCTACTTTACACCGGATGTTACATATTATGTAAAGGAAACAAAGGCTCCTGCAGGCTACAACATCAACTCTACTATATTCAAAGTAACAGCTGTTGCAAAGGCATACACACCGGTTGGTACAGTTGAAAACGGTGCTACAGTAGTTAAGGATTACCCTGTAACTGTTCCTTCAACAGGTGGTATGGGTACAATGATGTTCTATGTTGGCGGTGCAGCACTTATCGCTTGTGCAGGCGTTCTCCTCTTTGTTCTTAAGAGAAAGAAAGCAGCTAAATAATTAATCGAATATCTTTATCTTAAAATCTGTGATATGATATATGTAATTTTCAGGGGATGCGGCA
>UMCZ01023285.1_pt1 | contig 13757 bp, 10 predicted proteins | sample 1964371 | NCBI WGS metagenome assembly UMCZ01 (sample SAMEA4835982, study PRJEB28245) | human gut metagenome | biome: gut microbiome; material: fecal sample | place: Denmark | collected 2008
TGCCACATGGGCTTAGTTGACAATGCTAACTTAGCTCAGGTAAAAGAACTTCTTTGCATGAAGTAATCTTAACAAAAGCGTAAAAACGTATCATTTTAAATTATTAACCGAATGCATTAGCCTCAAGTCCGATTGAGAATATATCGGCGCTATCATTCAAAAAAGAATTAAAACTATGCCAAGATCAGTAAATCACGTTGCTTCTAGAGCAAGAAGAAAGAAAATTTTAGGTTTAACCAGAGGTTATTTTGGTGCAAGAAAGAACGTTTGGACCGTTGCTAAGAATACTTGGGAAAAAGGTCTGACTTATGCATACCGTGACCGTAAGAACAAAAAACGTAACTTCCGCGCATTGTGGATCCAGCGTATCAACGCAGCTGCTCGTCTGGAAGGTATGTCTTACTCTAAGTTGATGGGTGCATTGCACAAAGCAGGTATTGAAATCAACCGTAAGGTGTTGGCTGACTTAGCTATGAACCACCCTGAAGCATTCAAGGCTGTGGTTGCTAAAGCTAAAGCTGCTTAATCTCACCGGAGACGGAGACAATGTATAAAGGATGCCCCTAAAATGGCATCCTTTTTTTGTGCATTATTTTTGTATATTCAAATATTTGTCGTATATTTGTCATAGAAAAATTGAAGCCGTACTTGCAGAATCGGGAAACTCATCAAATCTAAAGAAATACCGAGACAAGCTTCTACTTCCAATGGCGGGCCACGCCTTCGGGTAGCATTTATGCCGGTGGATTACAAAGGGAGGGAGCACTCAAAACCTGTCATTCGGAGTTTCGTCACGCCTCGGGTACGGCTTCTCCTTTTTCATAAAAGCGAAGAATCTTGGGTTTAGCGAGTCAAGGTTCTTCGTTTTTTTTATGAGTTTACTTTTGGAACGTTGTTTACTTAGATAATATAAGAACTATGAGGAAGCACATTTTAATGTCGTTGTGTGCCGGCTCTCTTTTGTTGGGGGCTTGTGCTGGAAAAGGTGAGCAGAAAATGAGTGTGTCACAAGAACCGGATACTTTGTTGATGCTGGTGGGCAGTTATGCAAGTGCAGATCAAGAAGGGATAAAGACGTATCGCTTCAATCAGGAGACGGGAGAGGCTGTGCTGGCCAGTACGTTGTCTGGGATTGAGAATCCGTCGTTTTTAGTGCCGACGGAAGACGGTACGCATGTGTATGCCGTGGGAGAGACGGAAAAAGGGTTTACGGCTAATGCGTTGGCATTGGATACGTTGACTGCGGGGCTGACGTTGCTGAACAGCCAGTCTACGGGTGGAGCTTCACCGTGTTATATTACGGTGAGTCCGGATGGCAAGTTTGTGTTGACCGCCAATTACATGGGAGCGAATATTACGGTTTTCCCTCGTCTGGCGGATGGAAAGTTAGGAGAGGGGCATGTCATTTCCTTCCAGGGAAAAGGAGCCGATAAGGAACGGCAGGAGCAGCCTCATTTGCACTGTGTGTATTTCACTCCCGACGGAAAGTTGCTTTTGGCAAACGATTTAGGTTTAGACCGTATTCACGCTTTTCCGGTAAAACAAACTTCAGGAACGAAAGGAACGGATTTATTGGATGAAGCGGCTGCTTTTGATATTGAGCTGGCTCCAGGTTCAGGTCCGCGTCATACGTGTTTTGACAAGCAGGGAAAACATGCGTATCTGTTGACGGAATTGTCTGGCGAGGTAGTGGTGTGGACGTACGATGGAAAGACCCTGACACAGCAGCAAGTCATCAAGGCAGACACGGTGGGTGCGAAAGGTAGTGCAGATATTCATCTGTCGCCCGATGGAAAATTCCTGTATGCTTCCAATCGTCTGCAGGCAGATGGCGTAGCTATTTTCAAGGTTTCTCCTTCCGATGGTACACTGACTAAGGTAGGTTATCAGTTGACTGGCATTCATCCGCGTAATTTCACGATTACGCCGAACGGAAAGTATCTGTTAGTAGCTTGTCGGGATACAAACGAGATTCAGGTATTTGCGCGTGATATGGAAACCGGTCTTTTGCAGGATATAGGCAAGACTATCCATACCGATAAACCGGTCTGTCTGCAATGGGTTATGAAATAAGTAATTGAACCATATACTTATACGGCGGGGAAAGATAGGCGGAAACGGCTTCCTTTCCCCGCTGTGCTTTGTACGCTGATTTGTCCCCCGTGCAGGCTGATAATCTGTTTACAGAGGGTAAGACCGATACCGGAACCGTTATTCTTAGTGGTGAAGAAAGGCACGAAGATACGTTCCGTCACTTCCGGCAGCATACCTTCTCCGTTATCGCTGATTTCGAAAATGAGTTCCTGTGCATGGGTTTCTACCTGGATGCGGATGTCCGGATGAGAGCGATGGGCACATGCTTCATGGGCATTCTTCAGCAGGTTGATAAATACCTGCTCCATCTGTGTGCGGTCAGCATACCAGGTAAGCTGGGAAGACGGGCATTTATACAGCACTTCCAGTTCCGGATAAAGCCGTTGCAGGTCGGACAGAAACTGTTCCAGTGGGATTTCCGTTTTCATCGGGGCCGAGATACGGGTCAGTTTCCGATAATTCTCAACAAACTCTAGCAAGCCTTTCCCCCGGCGGTAGATGACTTGTAGCCCTTGCTGTATGTAGGTATGCGTACGTGCATCATCAGGGTGCTCCTGGCTTCGTTCATTCAATGTATCTGCCAGGGAGATAATCGGTGTGATAGAATTCATGATTTCATGCGTCAGTACCCGTATCAGCTTTTGCCAGGCTTCCATTTCTTTGTACTCCAATGCGCCGTGGATGTTTTTCAAGCTAATCAGGCGGCAGGTTCGTCCTTGCAGCTGGATGTGAGTGACCGACAGGGAGAGGTCGAAAGTGGCGTTCCCTTTTTGCAGGTGCGCTACCTGCTGGTTTTCCTGAATGGCCGTGCTGATTTCTTCGGGCAGATGGGGGCAGTGGCCCAATAGTTCGCGGGCTGCCTTGTTCATCCATTCCATTCGGTTGCTTCGGTCGGTGACGAGTACGGCCGTATCTACCTTGTTCAGCAGCATTTCATAGTATTGGTGCTTTACCTCCTCATCTACTATACGGGTGCGCAGGTTCTTCAGGGCCTGTGAGAGGTCCTCAGCTAACTTCTGCATCTGCGGGTCGGCAAACGGTGCGCAAACCCGCTGTCCCAGGTCATTCTGTTTCATGCATTCCACGAGCCGGTACATGGTTTCAGTCTGCCGGATTTGTATGCGGTATAGGCTGTAACAAATGCCCACGAGCAACAGTCCGCAGATGATGGTACAGAACCACAGTCCATGCAGCATGGCTAAAACACCTGCGGCAATCAGACCCGTCAGTCCCAAAATGTGCAATATCAGGTAGTATCCATACGTTTTCATAAGCCCCATTTTTCCAGTTTTCGATAAAGTGCAAAACGTGTAATTCCTAATAGTTCGGCAGCCTTGCTCATGTTTCCTGCGCTCACTTTCAAGGCCCGTTCGATGGCATTCTTTTCCAGTTTCTCCAAATTGAGTTCCTCCGTCAGTGCAGGCTGGTGAGCGGCGGTATTCCCTTGTGGAAACAAGAAATCATCCGGTTTCAGGAGTCCGTTTTCGCTCAGGATGACGGCACGCTCTACGGTGTGCTGTAATTCACGCACATTGCCCGGCCATTCGTATTTCAACAGCTTGTTTTTCGCTTCTCGTGTCAGTCCCTTGATTTCCTTGCGGTATTTCCGGTTGTATTGATTCAGGAAGTGCGTAGCTAACAGCAGAATATCTTCTCCACGTTCCCGCAAAGGAGGGATGTGAAGTTCCACGGTATTGATGCGGTACAATAAATCCTGACGAAATTTTCCTTCTGCCACCAACTGATGCAGGTTGGCATTGGTGGCACAAATCAGCCGTACATCGATGTGTATCGGATTGACTGCCCCCAGTCGGGTGATGCACTGCTTTTCGATGGCCGTCAGCAACTTGGCCTGCATGGGCAGGGACAGGTTACCGATTTCATCCAGAAACAGCGTACCCCCTGAAGCCGTTTCCATTCTTCCCGGCTTGGCTTTTCGGGCATCCGTGAAAGCACCCTTCTCGTACCCGAAGAGCTCACTTTCGAACAACTGTTCCGGAATACTTCCCAAGTCGATGGGAATAAATACCTGCTCCCGGCGGGGAGAGAAGAAGCGCAGCATGCGTGCGGCCAGATCCTTTCCGGTACCGTTTTCTCCCAATATGAGCAAGTTGGCATCCGTATCGGAAAGCTTGTAGATGGTTTCTTTTACCTTCTGCATGGCAGGGGAGTTGCCAATCAGTTCCGGAATGCGGTCGTCTCCCTTCAGGGCCTGTACCTCATTCTGCAACCGTCCTACTTCCTGACGTGAGCGGCTGAGTTTGACGGCAGCCGACAAGGTAGCCAACAGCTTTTCCTTCTCCCATGGTTTGGAGATAAAATCAGTTGCCCCGGCTTTAATGGCCTGCACCGCCTTTCCCGTATCCGCGTAGGCCGTCATGAATACCACTACCGCTTGCGGGTCGATACGGAGAATCTGTTTCAGGTAGTCAAATCCCTCCTGTCCACTGATGGCATCCCGCTGGAAATTCATGTCGAGCAGAATCACATCGGGATGGAAGGTAGTCATGAAATGTTCAATTCGTATAGGCTGTGTAGTCACTCGAATCTGCTCCATATAAGGCTCTAACAGCAGGTTCAAGGCGAAGAGCACGTCTTCGTTATCGTCAATGATGAGTATTTTTCCTTTTTCTTCCATACAATATCAAGGTGTCTTTCGCAAAGATAATGCTTTTTTGCATGTGCTGTATGTGCATTTTCGCACGCTTTTTGTGCGGATGCGCACACGAAGTGAATTTGCTCGATTTTTCTATCTTCTACATAATCAGTGTGTTATCCGAATGGCACAGTTTTTGGATATAAAAAAGCAGATAACTATGCGTATGAAGATGGGAAACAAGATACTGTGGCTTATGAGTTGCCTGCTTTTTTGCGGGCAAGTTGTGTGGGGAGAGAAACTGACGCTGCAAGAGGCTATTCAGTTGGCGCAGGCCAGCTCTCCAGAGGCAGAAGCTGCCCGGCATACCTACCGGGCAGCTTACTGGAGTTATCGTTCGTTTCGGGCAGACTACCTGCCTGAGGTAAGTTTGTCTGCATCGCCTTATCTGAACCGGCAGATTAATAAGGTAACCCAGCCTGACGGTACGGAACTGTTTCTCCGCCAGAACCAGCTGGCTACCGACTTGACGCTTTCCGTCAGCCAGAACGTCTGGTTCACGGGAGGTAACTTGTTCATGCAGACGGCTGCCCAGCGTATGGATGAACTGGGCGAGAAAAGCACGGCTTATAACACCCAGCCTTTCACGGTAGGTTACCGTCAGTCGCTTTTTGGCTATAACTCCTTGAAGTGGAACCGCCGCATTGAGCCCGTCCGTTTTCAGGAGGCTAAGAAAACATATAGTGAGACGCTGGAGCTGATTGCTTCGAAAACATGTGAGTTGTTTTTTGCACTGGCATCTGCCCAGTCCGACTTGGAGATTGCGCGAGCCAACTATGCTTCCGCCGATACCTTGTATCGCTATGCCCGCGGACGGTATCGCATCGGCAGCATTACGGAGAACGAGATGTTGCAGCTGGAAGTGAACAAACTGACCGAAGAAACCAACCTGATGAAAGCCCGTATCAGTGTGGAAGATGCCATGCTTACCTTCCGTTCTTTCTTAGGTATCCGGGAGGAAGAAGAGATAGAGGTGGTTCCGCATGACAGTGTGCTGGATTTTGAAGTGCCTTTGGACAAGGCACTGGAACAGGCCCATTTTCACAGTCCGGAAATCGAGACCTACCGGCGGATGCAGTTGGAGAGTCGCAGCCAGTTGGCCTCCGCTCGTGCCAGTCGGGGACTAAAGGCAGATTTGTACCTCCAGTTCGGACTTTCGCAGACCGCTGCCCGTCTTAGGGATTCCTATCGTGACCCGCTCGACCAGCAATACGTGAGCCTGTCTGTAGTGATTCCGATACTGGACTGGGGGAGAGGCAAAGGAAAAGTGCGTGTGGCCAAATCGAACATCGAGCTGGTCAATACCCAGGTGGAACAGGGCATGAATGATTTTGAACTGAACGTGCGTCAGATGGTACGGCAGTTTAATCTTCAGGCACGGCAGGTGGAAGTAGCCTCCCGTACCGACGAAACAGCCCGCCGACGGTATGAAGTGGCCCTCCGCCTTTACCTGATGGGCAAATCGTCGGTGCTCGATTTGAATGCGGCCACTACGGAGAAAGATACCTCCCGGCGCAATTATATTGAGGCCCTGAAAACCTACTGGATGCTGTATTACGGACTTCGCAGCCTGACGCAATATGATTTTTACCGGAACTGTCCGCTGACTGAAACTTTACCTGAAATATAACACAAACCGATTATGGATATACAATTGAAAAAGAAACCCTGGTACGTTCGCTATCGTCTTTATCTGGCGGGCGGCGTACTCTTGCTGGCCGGACTGATTTATGTGATTATACTGGCTTCCGGCCCCCAGCGTTTACGCATTGATGCGGACTCTGTGCAACTGGCCGAGGTGAAGCAGGCCCCTTTCCGTGAATACGTGGACGTGGAAGGAGTGGTGCATCCCATTCTGACTTTGATGGTCAATGCCCGCGAGTCGGGTAATGTAGCCCGCATCGTAGCCGAGGAGGGAAGCCTTTTACAGCAGGGAGATACCATCTTGCTGCTGACCAATCCGGACCTGTTGCGCGAGATAGACGACCAACGGGATGAATGGGAGAAACAACGCATCTCTTATCAGGAGAAGGCCCTTGAGATGGAACAGAAAAGTCTGACTCTGAAACAACAGACATTGGAGGCTGCTTACGAGTTGAACAAGATACGGAAAAGCTTTGCACTGGAGCAGGAAGAATACCGTATGGGCATCCGCAGCAAGGCGCAGCTGGAAGTGTCGGAAGATGAGTACCGCTATAAAACGGCTTCTACCCAGCTGAAGATGCAGAGCCTGCAGAGCGATTCTGCCATGACGGTCATTCGCAGAGAATTGTTGCGTAACGACCGGGAACGGGAACAGAAGAAGCTGGAGCGTTCTTTGCAGCGGATGGAAGAGCTGGTGGTACGTGCACCGACCGATGGGCAGCTCAGTTTTGTGAAGGTCACATTAGGCCAGCAGGTGGCAGCCGGAGAGAATCTGGCGGAAGTGAAAGTGATGTCGCAGTTCAAGGTGCATGCTTCCCTGAGCGAATACTACGTAGACCGGGTGACAGTAGGTCTGCCGGCATCCGTAACTTATCAGGGAAAACGCTATGCCTTGAAAGTCAGCAAGGTGGTGCCGGAGGTGAAAGACCGCACCTTTGATGTGGACTTAGTCTTTACGGGAGAAATGCCCGAAAACGTCCGTCTGGGAAAAAGCTTCCGGGTACAGATTGAGTTAGGGCAACCGGAACAAGCCTTGGTAATTCCGCGCGGTAATTTCTATTCGCAGACCGGCGGGCAGTGGATTTACAAACTCAATGCCGACAAGACCCGGGCGAGAAGGGTTCCGGTGGTAATCGGGCGTCAGAACCCCCTGCAATACGAAATAACCGAAGGTTTGCAGCCCGGCGATTGGGTGATTACCACAGGATATGATAACTTTGGCGACGCGGAAGAGCTGGTGTTTAAGTGAATGAACCGGATGCTTTCACCTGCTTCCAGTACTTCCCCGAAAGTACCGGAGTACTGCCTAAGAAGTACTGTAGTACTTTCAGGGAAGTACTGGAGTACTGCAAAGAAAGTACTGGGAACGCTTAAAGTGAAGAATTACAGAAAGTTGGGAAATTAATAGTGAATATTGGAAACAGTGACTCTCCGGAGTATCCTATAGTCGAATATAATTATTGATTTATGAAAGGGAAAATAAAACACATAACTATTGCTTTGGGAATCTGTCTTTTATTGGCAATGATTGTACTGGGGCTTAAAAACCGTAATACTATATATACCTGGTTTTTGGGCGATGTCCAGACGCTTTATATGCAGGCAGATAGTTTGTACAGACAGAAAAGATACGAGGAGGCTGCGACTCTGTACTCAAAACTGGCGAAAATAGACACAGCAAAACGTTGCCAGTTTATTTTGGGCGATATATATTATCAGGGTAAGACAGGGGTAAGGAATTACAAAAAGGCCATGAAGTTATTCCTGGAATCGGCAGATAACGGCAATGCAGATTCTCTGAACAATCTGGGCTATATGTATGCTTATGGCATAGGAACAGACATCGACTATTCTAAAGCTAAAAAATATCTCAGTCTGGCTGCTTTGCAAGGACACTCTCAAGCGCAAGTGGGATTGGGCAGTCTTTACAGGCATGGCGGGGAGTCACCAAGAGCTATTCGGAAGCATTCAAGCTATATAAAAAGGCTGCGGCACATGATAATACTGATGCTATGAATAATTTAGGATATATGTACACATTCGGTTACGGAACTTCAACCAGTGCGGGCGATGCTATATACTGGTTTGAAAAATCTGCTTCAAGAGACAATGTCTCCGCCTTGTTTAATCTGGCTGTGTTTCATATAGAAGGACATGGATACCCCAAAGATTTATCGAAAGGAGCTGAACTTCTTTCAAGAGCGGCTGAACTGAATTCTCCCGCAGCGCAGTTCAATTTGGGATTGATGTACTATTTCGGAAAAGGTGTTGAGAAGGATTATGCCAAGGCAAAACATTTGTTCCAACAGGCGTCCGCCCAAGGACATAACCATGCGTTGGAATTTCTCATGAAGGTGGAGAATAAGGAGAAGGTTTCTGAAACCGATTCAATCTTTGATTGGAAATTGAAGGCGATATAATGTGGTATTAAAAATACCTGATTTTATAATTGTTGACACGAATGAGTGAAAAGATATGATTGTACATTACCTGAAAATAGCCTGGCGTAACTTGCTGAAATACCGTATGCAGAGTGTGGTCAGTATTTTAGGACTGGCCGTGGGCTTGGCATGTTTTGCCCTTTCTGCCTTCTGGATACATTATGAGATGACGTACGATACGTTTCATCGTGATGCAGACCGTTTGTATCTGGTTGGAGTGAATGACGATAGTTTCGGCGGGTCTTCCGCGAGCTTCACGCCTTATGCCTTGGGACGTTACCTAAAGGAACATTATTCGGAAATTGAAGATTACTGTTTGTTTGAGGCAGAAACTTTTTTTGTGCTGAAAGACAACCGGATGCTGGAGTTGCCCATGCTTCTGCCCGATACTACTGCTTTGCGTATGCTGGACATCCGTGCTTTGGAGGGGGATGAAAGTTTTCTTCGTGCCGGTACCACAGATAACCGTATTGCTATTACGGAGAAGGCCGCAAAACAGCTGTTTGGCACTACGGATGTGATTGGCCAGACCGTGACCAATGCCAACTGGAACAAGGAATATACCATTGGTGCTGTGGTGAGCGACTGGGGAGTGCACACCAATTTCCCGTACGCCTTCCTGGGTAACGGAAGCGGACGGACAGGCTGGGACGATTACACCTACCGGACACTTGTCAAAGTGAAGCCAGGTACGGATGTCTCCCGATTACTGGAGAAGATGAATGCCCACTTCCCCGAAGAACTGACCAAAAGCAGGTATCAGGAGAACACGGGACTGACACGTTTCTACCTGGAGCCGCTGACGGGTCTTCGTGCCACGGAAGGTTTCATCCTTAAAAACAACCAGACGGTGCAGTTCCGTTATATCACCTGGTTTGCTGCTGTAGGTGGACTTATTATCGTTTGTGCTTTTATCAATTACCTGACAATCTACATCGACCGTTTCCGTACGCGCAGAAGAGAAATGGTGTTGCGGCAGGTTTGTGGGGCAGGACTGCGTTCGTTGGTTACTTTGCTTTGTACTGATTTTCTGCTGACAGTCCTGGCGGCCTTGGTCGTAGGGATGGTATTGGTAGAGTTGCTGATGCCGATTTTCCTCCGATATTCTCTGATTCAGGATGCCGACTTTTCGAACTACCGTTCAATCTTGTTCTACATTCTGTCGGTATCGGTAGTCATGATGGCTATCGTAGTGCTGTGGGTATGGCTGTTTCAAAAGCGGTCATTGCATGGAAATATGCATACGGGCAATGCGCTTTCGGGTATCGCTTGGCGGAAGGGAAGTGTCATTCTTCAGCTGACAGTCTGTATGGCTTTCATCTTCTGTACGGTGGCTATGCAGCTGCAACTGCACCATTTGCGGAATGTGGATACAGGCATGGACTATCGCGGACGGGCAGCCGTCAGCATTTGGATGAATGTGGACATGAACGTATGGGCCGAGAAAATCAAGGCCTTGCCGATGGTGACGGAAGTGATACGTCCGGCCTATTGGCCGCTGCTGGGCGAAGGGGCTTATTCGTCGTACCTGATAGATGGATATACAGGCATGGAAGGCCGGCTGGAGCAACCCCTGACCTTTGACGAAGTGCTGGCGGGTGAAGAGTTCTTCCGCTTTTACGACATGCGGCTGCTGTCTGGTGAATGGGTATCGGCCAAGTCGGAATACTGTCAGGTGAACATCATGGAGAGCACAGCCCGTCGTATGGGCTGGAATCCCGAAGAAGCTGTAGGCAAGCAACTGTTTTTCGTCAACCGCGAACAGGAGCCTATGACCGTTATCGGCGTAGTGAAAGACTGTGCCTACAAGTCGCCTACCGCTGAGCTTCCTAACACTGTATTTGTCAACACTGACCAGATGAAGTGGATGCACGCCCGTTGCTTCGTACTCTTCAAATACCGTCCGGGAACGTGGGACGAATGTCGCCGTCGCATTGAAGAGATGCAGCGTGCCGAACTGCCCGACCGCAAGCTCTTTCTCTATAGTGAAGAAGAGCGTTACAACGATTATCTGAAGTCGGAAGATGCCTTGTCGTCATTGCTTGGGTTCTCATCGCTGGTGTGTATCTTCATATCGATATTCGGTATCTACTCGCTGGTGACACTGGCATGCGAGCGGCGCCGTAAGGAGATAGCTATCCGCAAGGTAAACGGAGCCACGGTGAGGCATATCCTTACGCTGTTTTTCAGAGAATATGCTTTGCTGCTGGTCGTTTCTTCGCTGGTTGCCTTCCCAGCTGCCTGGTGGGTGATGAGACGTTGGATAGAGCATTATAACCGTCAGGTGGAAATCGGATTCCTTCCATTTCTGCTGATTTTTGTCGGCGTTGCCCTTTGCGTGGCGGCTTGTATCGGGCATCGCATTTGGAAAACGGCAAATGAGAATCCGGCAGAGGTGATAAAGAGTGAATGATATAAAAGAATGATATAGAAATAAGAAAAGAAAACAATATGAACACACTACGCTATGCATTACGTTTCCTGCTTCGTGCACGGACGTACACACTGATTAATCTGTTGGGGCTGGCATTCAGTCTGGCTTGCTGCATCATTTTGCTCCGATACATCCATCGGGAATTGACGGTCGATACCCATTGTGTAGACCGGGAAAAAGTGTATGCCGTGCAAGTGAGTGTGTCTGGAGGTGCATATTGGGGCTCTTATGCAGCTTATCGGAATGACAGTGTACTGATTGCTCCTGAACTGATAGAAACGAAATGTAGTTTTGTTCCGTTGGAGAATGATTTTCTGGTCAGTGAGGGACACCGTTACCGTTGCGATGCCCTTGCTACGGACAGTACGTTTTTTCAACTGTTCTCTTATCCGCTGATACAGGGAGAAAAGAACCTGACCGATCCTTCTTCAGTAGTACTGGCCCAATCGTATGCACGGGAGGTTTTTGGTTCGGACAACCCTGTCGGAAAGACAATCACTTATTCCAACGGACAAGAATATGTGGTGAAAGGCGTGATTGGGCTTCCTACCAACAAAACCTGGCTGAATTTCGATTTGCTTCTGGCAAATACCTCTTCCAATAGGTGGGAGAAGATGCCGCTGGATTTGTACCGTTTTGTACCTGGAGCAGATATGAATAAGCTTAATCAAGTAGGGAAACATCCACGCAGCCTGAATCCGCACTATCCGTCGGATACACGGGTGTACACCTTTCGTTTCGTACCTTTGAAAGAATGTTACTTTTCCAAGTTGGAAATAAGGGAACAATCACCTATTTATGTATGGGGAGATTGGGGACAGTTGCAGATATTTATGGGTATCTGTGCGTTGCTGCTGGTTACCGGATTGCTGAACTTCATCAACCTTTACATGATTTTTATGCTCAAACGCACGCACGAATACGGTATACGCCGGGTGTTTGGAGCAGGAAGAGGAGCTGTCTTTGCACAGATTTTTGCCGAGAACTTTCTGCTTTCCGCTCTGGCTGTGCTGCTTGCGTGGGTATGCATTGAACTGACCCGGGTGCCCGTGTCTCGCTTTTTCGGGTTTGATTTCTCTTATACAGCTTTCGATGGGTATTTGTCCTTGGTGTTACTTGTATTCCTGCCGTTGATGGCCTCGCTTTATCCGTATTTCCGTTTCACGCGTATCTTGCCTTCTGTCGGCATCCGTCTGGTGAGTACGGCCGGGCTGTCGGTACGGGCGAGGATGGGACTGTTGCTGTTGCAGTATGTACTTACCTTGATATTGGTGGTACTGGCATTTTATTTTAATCGTCAGCTTGATACTTTGTTGAATACCGAACCGGGGTATCGTACGGAGAATATTTTAGTGGCGCATCTGGCGCACGAATCGAAAGATTTTTCTTCCTATCAGAATCCGGAAGACATACAGGCACGTGTGCAGCGAGTGAAACAACTTGGTGCCAAGATGAAAGCTTGCCCTGATATAGAGTATTGGGTAGCGGATCAATCTGCGCTGACTTCCAGTGATTTTGGAATGAAGTTTATAGGAAACAACGGGCGTACGGCTTTTTTGTATATGTGGTATGCCAATCCTTCTTTCTTCCGGCTTTATGAGCTGCGTTTTGTAGAGGGAACGCTTCCCTCAATGGAAGAGGAAGAAGATGGGGACAGGGAGTATTATGTGGTGAACCGTGCAGCACTGAAGGAGTTGGGGTATGATTCCTGTCAAGGAGCTACATTGATGTATGAAGATGACAAGGTGAGGGCTCAAAACCCGGAAGCGCATTCTATTGTAGCGGTTATCGATGATTATTATGACGGACATATCAGTGCGGGTGTGCATCCGATGGTATTTGTGGTGCGACGTGGCTCTTCCGGTGACCTGTATACGTTGTCATTCCGTCCGGGACGTCTGGCTGCGGTGATGGATTACTTGAAAAAAGTGGAACGTGAAATATATGGCACAGAGGAATTTGAATATACGTTGTTTTCCGACCAGGTGAAACAGATATATGCGGCAGACCGTCGGATGGCAATGCTTTACACTTCGTTTGCCTTTATCGCCATTGTCGTATCCTGTCTGGGGCTGTTCGGCATTTCCCTGTTCGACATCCGCCAGCGTTACCGGGAGATTGCCATCCGCAAGGTGAACGGTGCCATGCTGAAAGACCTGTATGTACTGTTGCTTCGTCGTTACGTGGGGATGCTGTTGCTGGCAGCCGTGGTGGCAGTGCCGCTGGCTTGGCTGGCCATTCATTACTATACCGCCGATTTGGTGGTGAAGGCTCCGGTGACGGTCGGTCTGTTCCTGACAGCCTTTCTGATAGTAGCAGTGATTTCTGTGGCTACGTTGCTCTGGCAGGTGAACAAGGCTTCCCGTATCAATCCGAGTGAAGTAATGAAAAGTGAATAATAAAAAAAACAAATTTATATGAATACATTACGCTATGCATTACGTTTCCTGCTCCGTGCACGGACGTACACACTGATTAATCTGTTGGG
>UMCZ01034121.1_pt1 | contig 12731 bp, 8 predicted proteins | sample 1964371 | NCBI WGS metagenome assembly UMCZ01 (sample SAMEA4835982, study PRJEB28245) | human gut metagenome | biome: gut microbiome; material: fecal sample | place: Denmark | collected 2008
TGTGTCCCGCGAGTCAGCTTTGATATAATATCATCCCGGCACACATATGTCAACGGATTTTCTGCAATTAATTAAAGTAGTAAAACTATCTTAAAAAACACAAATTTTCTAAATTGTCTGTTTATTATATACAATTCTCACAATTACTATCTGACAGCCTCTATCGCTTCCTTGATATTTGCCACACCGACAATCTCAATTCCATTAATATGCGACACTCCTGCAAGACACACTTTGGGAACAATACACTTTTTAAAGCCAAGCTTCTTTGCCTCAGCCACACGCTGCTCGGACATGGTAACTCCGCGTACCTCTCCGCTTAAGCCCACCTCTCCAAAGCATATGGTATCCTCACGCACTATAATATCCATTTTGCTTGATGCGATTGCAAGCACTATCCCAAGGTCTATCGCCGGCTCGTTCATCCTTATACCGCCTGCTATATTCACATAAGCGTCACAGTCTGACAGTGACAGGTTGGCTCTTTTTTCAAGGACCGCCATGAGTAGATTTACTTTATTATAATCTGTACCATTTGCTGTACGCCTTGGATTATTAAAAAAACTGTGACATACAAGAGCCTGGATTTCGAGAAGTATCGGGCGGCTTCCCTCTATGGAACATGTGACAATTGATCCTGATGCTCCCTCTGGCTTACCGCTAAGCATATACTCCGACGGATTTTCCACCTCAACAAGTCCCTCCGCCTTCATTTCAAATACGCCTATCTCGTTGGTCGAACCAAATCTGTTCTTAACGCCTCTAAGTATCCTGTACGACTCATACCTGTCACCCTCAAAATAAAGTACAGTATCAACCATATGCTCCAACGTCCTCGGCCCCGCAACCGCACCATCCTTTGTCACATGTCCTACTATAAAAACAGAAATACCCAGAGTCTTTGCAAGCTGCATAAGCACTCCGGTTGTCTCCCTGACCTGTGAGACACTGCCCGGTGCCGACGCTATCTCCTCATTGTACATAGTCTGGATGGAATCTATTACAACAACCTCCGGTTTTTTTCGTTGAATCACGTCCTTTGCTATATCAAGACTTGTCTCACATAAAAGCTCCAGTGAATCCGTAAAATCACCAAGTCTGTCGGCACGCATCTTTATCTGATGCAGGGATTCCTCACCTGACACATAAAGTAATGGCACCTTTTTTTGTGAAAGTTCCCTGCATACCTGAAGTAGAAGCGTGGATTTTCCTATACCCGGATCTCCTCCCACAAGCACAAGTGACCCCCTCACAATTCCTCCACCAAGCACTCTGTCAAACTCGGCTATACCTGTCACTATACGCTCCTCTTTCTCGCTTTTTACTGCCGAAAGAGGCAGAACCTGTGCCGCCTTTGATTCTTTTTTTACTTTTCCCGACGAACTTATCGACTTTTTATCTACGGTTTCCTCTACAAATGTATTCCATTCCTTACAGGCCGGGCACTGTCCCATCCATTTTGCCGATTCATAACCACATTCCTGGCAGAAAAATACAGAGGTCTTTCCTTTTGCCATATTGTTCTCCTTTATAAAATACAAAAAGCCCGGCTTTCACCGGGCTAAAAATATGCTCTATTTTCTTGATACTTTGATATCGACTGAATCAACACCCTCAAGCTCTACGCTTAAGCTGAGCTTGCCGCCGAGATTTGTCTTCATAGTACCTGCAACAGCTCCAGCTATGTCAATTTCGTACTCCGTCTCCTCTTCAAGACCAAGAGTAATCTGAGCATCCTCAGGTCCCTCCACAGTAAATGTCACTGTATCAGCAGTCTCCTCGAAATCCATAACCGCTGTTCCCGGAACAGACTCATATACAAAGAGTCCGTTTCTTTCGAGCTTTGTAATCTCCTTAAAGGTCTTTACCTTGTAGATATCTCCATCCTTTTCAAAATTGTCAAGCTTTGCCTTTGCAGCCAATGTATAATCTCCGAAGCTGAGCTTTCCGTTTTCCTCAGTACGGATTAATTCACTTATTACAGCCATTTTTATCCTCCCGTAGCTATATTGATATATTAATTATAAATCCAATTCTACTCAACAGTCAATGAAATTTGTTTGTTTTTCGTAGAAATTATTACCTTATTGCCGCGCTTGATTTTGCCGTTAATAATATCCTCTGACATACGGTCTTCAATCTCCTCCTGAAGCTTGCGTTTAAGCGGTCTTGCGCCATATTTTCTGTCATACGCTTTGTCCACGATAAAGGCTTTTGCGCTGTCGCGCACTGTGAGCTCTATATCAAGCTGCTCTTTGCAGCGTTTCTTAAGCTCCTTTACAAGAAGTGTCACTATATGCTTCATGTCATCCTTGTTGAGAGCTCTAAATACAATAGTCTCGTCGATTCGGTTCAAAAACTCAGGTTTAAATATACGGCGGACCTCCTCCATGACACTGTTCTTCATACGCTCGTGATCCTGCTTTTCGTCATCACCTGCACCAAAGCCAAGGCGCTTTGGCTCTATAATAGAAGAAGCTCCTGCATTTGATGTCATGATGATTATTGTATTCTTGAAATCAACCGTACGCCCCTGTGAATCAGTGATTCTACCATCATCAAGCACCTGTAAAAGTATATTGAACACATCAGGATGTGCTTTTTCTATCTCATCAAACAGTATAACAGAAAAAGGATTGCGTCTGACCTTCTCTGAGAGCTGTCCGCCCTCCTCATGGCCCACATATCCCGGTGGTGAACCAATCATCTTTGAAACACTATGCTTTTCCATGTACTCTGACATGTCAACACGTATCATGGCATCTTCTTTGCCAAAGACAGCCTCAGCAAGCGCCTTTGACACCTCCGTCTTACCCACTCCTGTCGGTCCCAAAAACAGGAATGAGCCAATCGGCTTCTTAGGATCCTTTAAACCAACACGTCCTCGTCTGACTGCCTTTGCGACAGCAGAAACAGCTTCCTCCTGTCCTATTACACGCTTGTGAAGTATCTGTTCAAGCTTTGCAAGTCGTCCTGCCTCTGACTCTGTAAGCTTATTTACAGGTATTTTGGTCCATCCCGATACTACATCCGCTATCTCATTTTCGCCGACTACAGGCTGATTTTTAGCTCCTGTGCGACGGTTCTTTCTGATAAGCTTCTGCTGTTTATTTTCAAGCACTTCCTTTTCTGACATAAGCGCGCCGGCAGCTGCGAGATCTCCTTTCGACAAAGCATTTTCCAACTGGTTCTGCTTATCTGTTATCTCTTTTTTCAGAGCAAGCAGCTCGTCAGATGATGTCAGATTCTTAAGCCTTATCCTGGCTGCCGCTTCATCCATCAGGTCTATCGCCTTATCAGGTAAAAATCTGTCATTTATATATCGTGCAGAAAGGCTTACTGCTGCTTTCACACCCTCATCTGTTATGATGACACCATGATGCTTTTCATAGAGTCCCTTTAATCCTGTGAGTATCTCTATTGTCTCATCCACACCCGGCTCCTCAACCATCACCGGCTGGAAACGGCGCTCAAGCGCAGCATCCTTTTCCACGTATTTTCGGTACTCTTCTATGGTAGTGGCGCCGATTACCTGTACCTCGCCTCTGGCAAGCGCAGGCTTTAATATGTTAGATGCATCTAACGAGCCTTCTGCTCCTCCTGCACCTATTATAGTGTGAAGCTCATCAATGAAAAGCAGTACATTTTTGGCATTTGAAACCTCGCTTATCACCTTCTTGATACGCTCCTCAAACTCACCACGATACTTTGATTTGGCTACAAGCCCGGACATATCAAGGGAAACCAGTCTCTTGCCCAAAAGAATATCCGGAACATTGCCACTGACTATATCCTGCGCAAGTCCTTCTACTATAGCGGTCTTGCCCACTCCCGGCTCTCCAATCAGACATGGATTGTTTTTGCCACGGCGGCAAAGTATCTGGATAACACGCTCCATCTCCTTTTTTCTGCCTATAACAGGGTCAAGAAGCCCTGCCTCTGCCATATCTGTCAAATCTCTGGAATACTGATCTAATACAGGAGTCGCAGAATTGTATGATGTATTGTAGCTTTTCATCAGATCCCTGTATGCAGACGGATCCTCACCCATCGCACCAAGAATATCTATAAACATCTTCTGACTGTTAACACCCATGGTGTTTAAAAGTCTTGAAGCTGCACAGTCTCCCTGCAGCACTATAGCCATCAGCAAGTGTTCTGTACCTATCTCATTGCACTCAAATCTATCGGCTTCCTCCGATGCACGCTCCAATACTCTCTGTGTCCTTGGTGAATAGCCATCCCTGTCCATCACTTCGATGTTATCCCCCGGTGAAATCAGGTCTTCAATCATCGAAATAAGCTTATCATATTCCACATTGCAGGCTGTTAGAACCTCAGCTGCCACACCGGTGCCCTCTTTTATAAGGCCAGCCAGTATGTGCTCTGTTCCAACATAGCTGTAATTCATTTTCTTTGATATACGTGCAGCCAAATCTATTGCTTTTTTAGCCTTACTTGTATATGGTTTCAAGTCATATCCTCCAGTCATATTCACTAATTTAAGTCGATGAACTGCAAATCATCATCTTCGCTGTCATCTTCATTATCATCCTTTGCACTGCTGTCTATAGTCTCAGACGGCTTATTTCCATCATTGACAAAGCCATCAAGTGCCATTTGAAGCTGATTCTTTAAAGCATCCTCATCAGCATCGTTTTCTGTGTCAGAAACGTTTTCCTGCCTTGAATCGTCTTTTAAATCAAACTCAGAGTTTTCATTCTCAACAGCTTTCTTAGAATCAGGTGTAATTTCTACGGTTCTTCCGACATAGGATGCATTTGATATATTTTCATCCGTAGCCATCTTTTGCTCATCTGCAGCTTCTTCTGCCACTTCATCCACCGACTCTTCTGCAGCTTCTTCTGCCACTTCATCTAACGGCTCTTCTGTAACCTCTTCTTCCAACTCATCTGCTATCTCGTCCGCAGTTTCATCAGTTGTTTCTTCCAAAGCTTCATTTGATACATCTTCTGCTGCATCATCTACATCATCATCGTCATCATGATAGTCCATTGCCTTATATTTTCTGTTTTTCACAGCTGATACAATAAGCAACAGTAATAAAATAAAGATAATAAGAACCAGTATTGCAGCTAAAACAAGATATTTATTGGCAATTCCCGGGACAAGCTCGCTCTTTGTTGTATCGTTTTCATCCTGTGCCACTGTAGGTGTACTGAGCTTGGTTCTCATATATGTGCCATCTACACTATCATATGTGTACCAGCCACTCTCACCATTGTCATTCATAGCGTATACGAGGTAAAAATCCTTTGTCTGATCATCGGTTTTTTCGACTTTGGTCTGGTAGGCTGTTGCCACACCCTTGCCCTCTATAGAGAGCGATATCTCATTATATCCTTCAGGCACATCATCCACCTTAGGCAGTAAAACCACTATAAAATGTGACTCTGAATTGATACGGACAAACTCATATGCTGTATTCTGTGCTGCATCATATACAAAAAGCCCATTGCCGCTTTCCGACTGTAAATACACAAGCGTGATATCACCAAAGGTGCCATGAAGGGTATTGTATTCAAGTCCGTCAATCACTGTCTTTGAGTGCTCAAAGCCTTCAGGAACAACATCCTCCGGAATGTCATTTACCATAGTCCACTCTGTGCCATTTATATCGAACTTCTTCCAGTTATCCTGCTTATCTGCATTCTCCGGATCATCCTCGGCTCTTCTGGTAACAACTATATTGTATGTGCTTGTGCTGCCGTCCTCTGCTGTCACAACAACGCTGACCGTATTCTCTCCAACCTCAAGTGAATCATTGCCTGTGACGGATGTCACACTCGCCTTGGAATCAGCCGGATTTGCTGTAACCGCAAGGCTTGAACAGCTGTAATCTACTGTAGCTGTGTAATCCTTTGTCGCAGCAGAAAACTCAGGGGAAAGCGTACCTGCTGAGATAACCAGCGAACCAAGAGATGCGTTTGAGGATTTCTTTTCCTCTTTGTTTTCATTATCTTTATTTGCATTGCTGTCATTGCCGGTATTGCTGCCGGAGTTGTCCTTGTTATCCTTGTTGCTGTTTGAATCGTTGTTTGATGAAGCACTTGTTACCGTCACCTTCGTGCTGGCACCGGTAATTATACCTCCGGCATCGTTGCCCTCTGCATCTCCTACAACTGTACAATATGCCTTTATAGTGCAGCTTCCTGCAGCCTTCGCCGTAAATGAAAATGACTGCGATGTCGGGTATTCCGGTCCCGCTGCATCACCAATATTTGCCACACCATCTCCACCGTTACTCAGTACTCCCTCGTCAGAGCTTGAGATAACTACAGTGCCAAAATATCCAGACGGCATGGAAACAGTCACCTTAACTGTTTTTCCAACAGCTATAGAGCTTGAGCTGACACTGAGACCAAGTCCCTGCGCATATACATGCTCGGCAGGTGTGAATACGAGCATCACCGCCATAACAAGTGATAATATACATCCAAATAATTTCTTCATATTTTTCCTCACATTTCTAATTCTGCGATATCTTTGATTTGCCCAGTATGTGTCTGTTCATGATTATCATATCAAGGGCATTTCCACCATCGCCCTTTCTGTTGGCATCAGCTGCCTCCAGATAAGCACCTGTGAGTGTTCCCTTTCCTAAAATATGTCTGTTGAGCTTAATCATATCAAGGGCATTTACAGCACCGTCACCATTGATATCTCCATATACAACAATATCATATGTCTTTTTCAGGTTACCCGAAGCATCATAAACAGCCACTTTATTGCCTGTTGCAACCTTTCCGCTGTTTTCTGAGCCTGAGCTTGTCAGAAGCTTTACAGTACCTGATGCTGATACTGCTATATTCTTCACAAAATCAGCTGCACCGGTTCCAGGCTCAATGCCTGTAATATAAGTACCTATACTGTATTTACCTGATGTTATGTTTACATCTGTATTATTTTGGTTATTATTGTTCTGATTATTATTGCCACCTGCATTATTTGCAGATGCCGCCTGCCTGTTTATATTGATAGTGTATGTTCTTGTATCACCGCTTTGTGACTTGCAATTTACCTTAATTGTATTATTTCCGACAGCAAGCGAATAGCTTCCTGTGCCTGAAACACCACTGTTTCCTGAAACTGCATCTGCCGAAACAGTCACTGAGCTTATAGCATTTGAAACAACTGCTGAATAGCTTGTTGTCGCTCCATTGAAGGCCGGTGTGAGTGTTACACCGCTTATCGCAAGCGACTGCAGATAGTTATTGGTATCGCCAGCTTTATCGAAGCCCACTGCTGACGATGGCATATTGTTGTATACAGGTATTTTAAATACAAAAGCCTGATTCTTGTCTGAATATCCTTTAGCCAGACTCTGTCCCTCAGTAAGAGCCGCTGTGGCATTGCCCATGTACTGATGGAAATACAGCGAGCTTGTATTTACTACATTAAACTTCTCAAAATACAGTGTATTTTGACCCTTATTTATATAATTGCTGCCCACCTTTACAGCTCCGCCGCTTATGGACTTTACTCTTGTATTCCAGCCCTGCTTCTTGGCAAAAGACAGACCATTTTTATAAATCTTATCCTTCGTGTTTCCGGTTGCATTAAAATTAAAATAATTATAATATCCTTCGTATCCGGAATATGTACCCGAAATAAGAGGACTCGTTCCCTTTTGTCCCTGCTCCTGCTTTAAACGCGATGCTATATGGTATGCACTTACTCCACTGCTCTTTGCCACATCCATGAATGTGCTTGCATAATTAATTTTCTCACCATTGTTGGAATAGGTCTTTGTTCCCTCCATAAATGTGCCTTTTACTATGGACTTGACACCTTCAAGTGCCTCATTCGGACTGTATGCCAGACTCTGAAACTGAAAAATATTGGTCTCATCAAGAAAATTCCTTGGATCCATGAGATAAGCAATATAGGCACTGCTTGCTGACACCCATCCCGGTTCGTACTCAACCCACGTATTTGTTGACCAGTTATATGCTCCGGCAGCTGTGGATTTCTTGGAATTGTCTGCTGATTTGGATACCAGATTAAGTCCGTTTACACTTTCATTTTCAATCACCGTATCCCAATTCAAACCTGTATTTACAGCCTCAAATGTCCAGCTTGGATACTTATTGTGAAGTGCTGTAAGGTTTGGAATATAGCTGTCAGTAAAGCCTGCATTCTTCATAGCCGTGACAAAATCAGTATTGTCTCCGCTATTATTGTATGTCACCTTTATGTATGTACTGATAGTCCAGCCCGTAAATGCCTTGCCGTTTAAAGTACCCTTGACATTATACCAGACCACACCGTTTACCCTGGTCTCTCCAATTATGTCAACCTGATGGTTCCAGTTGAGTGAGACAACCTTGGTAGTGCCGGATGTGCCTGCTGCATTGCGGACATACACATTGCCACCTGTAATCGTACCTGTAGCATATGCTCCCGATGCGGTTGCAATGGCAAGCTGCTCCTCATTATTCTGCTGTATGGCATCCGCATTGCCGGTGTCTGCCGAAGCATCCCCTGTCTGCGCATTGTCTGATGCAGCTGTACCTGCTGATACAAAATCAGACCTTATATAGCTGACACACTCCTCGTTATTTGCTGCCAGATTGTACTTTGCCTTGTACCACACCTTGCCGTCTGCACCTGTGGTCTGCTCAAGAATAGTAATATCCTTGCCGTTTGAAAGCTTGTGCTCCAGCTCATACTCTGTTCCCGGTCCGCTTCTCGCCGCTACCCAGTATCTCTCATCACACACAACCTTAGCCGCCTGATCCGCATAGACTGCTATGCTGCTGTATGGTGCCAGGTCACATGCAGCTAATGACAATGTTACGACAGAGGCTGCCAGAAATTTATTTATCTTTATCATCAAATCCCCTCTTTCTTATGTGCATTGTTTACATTAATCCATTATCCATTTAATTATAATAGAATATGACCTTTGTATCAATGTATTCGGCAGAAATTTATTATTTTTTTATTGATATGAGGGTCAAAAGGTATTTTGCCCCTCATTTATGATTAATCGAATTGCATGCAAGCATGCATCGATGATACCTTTTGACCCTTTAATCATAATATAAAAACTCCCTTCAACGTGCAGCTCATGCTTACGTTTCAGGGAGTTATCTGATTCATATTCTGCTTTTTCTTACTGTCTCCTGTAGCTTTTTCTAGCTGAACAGGGATTTTATCTTATCCCATAAATCCATGAAAAAGTTACCAATCTTTTCCCAGAAGCCCGGGTCATTTATCTTATCGCCAAGCTTTGATGCCCAGTCCTGTGCCTGGTTGATGACTGAATCCCAGTCGATATTGGCATCCTTAAGCTTCATAAGAAGCGATGTCAGCTTTGCAATATCATCATCAGAAAGCTTCAGGTCGTAATCCTTTGCAGCCTCCTTTATCGCATCCTTTATCTGGCTCTCATCCTTGAGCCTTCCATCGGCAAGCTGCTTCTTTAGGTCTGCAATCATTGCCTCGATATCCTGTGAATCGCCGTCAATGCTCTTGTTTAGCTCTCCTGTTGTGACAAGCTCATCCATCGCTGCGTCTGTCACCTTGTCGTCAAGCTTCTTGCCTGTCATCTCCTCGTATGCCTTTAGTGTGCCTACAAGTGCTGCCGTTCCGGAAATAGGGAAAGGTCCTGCGACTATGATTTTAGCATCAGCTATGCCTGCTGTGGCAAGCGCATTCTTGTACATTCCTACCGTACAGTAATTGATATTGTGTGTGGAAACACTAAGACCCGCACCCTTTTTATCCTCTGTAATGAGTACTGAGGAAAGTGACCTTGTGCCAATCTCGCTCTTGCTGATGTATGAATCGAGGTACTTGTGCTCCTCATCATTATTTACATAGACCACATCGTATTTGTCCAGATCAGTGAGCTCGATTCCCATAAATCCAAGCACTGTCGCTCTCTGATCCGGTGTAAGGTCTGCTCCAAGACTTAAGTATGGCTTATCATTTTTGCCGATGGTCACCTTGTCGTTTGCCTCACTGCCGGCTGGCGTTGTACTGTCTGCAGTACTGTCTGTGTTACTCTTATCAGCTGCGTCACTGCCTGATACATCAACGCTTGAAACTGTATCAGTCTGCGTAGCTGTCTCTGTTGCAAATACAGCCGGATTCATTGTAAACAGTGTCACCGCAGCAAGCACGCTACATACAATACTCTTTGCTTTTTTCTTTATTGATCTAATCATTTTTCCTCCAATCTACTGCTCTATATCATACGAAATTGTAAAGCTGCTTCCGTCGAAACTGACATCTGCCATGCTTCCGCATACCACAGGCATCATCGGCGACATATGACCTATATCCAGATCCATGATGATTGGCACATTAAACTCTCTAAGCAATGATGAAAGCGCCTGTCTGTGGTCTATGCCAAACATTTCCTCTCCAAAGTGCGCCGGGCGTCCGATAAGAAAGCCCTTTACATTTGAAAACCATCCTGCATTTTTCATCTGCCACATAGCCCTTCTCATGCCCATCACATTAAGGTCACAAGCCTCAAGGAACCATATGATACCATCATCACTGTAGCGCTCATTAAATTCCCTTACATGGTCAAACGATGTACCAAGCAGATTGATAAGACAATCCATGCAGCCACCAAGCAGCCTGCCTCTCATAGAAAGCATGCTTTCCTTTGCCACCGCAGGAATAGAGCTGATGCACGACTTTTCAGTCAGGTTGTAGCCCACAAACGGAGCATTCTCATCCTTTATCGATTCCTTCTCCCACATAGGGTAATTGGTAAATGAAAGCTTCCTGCCACAAAGCAGATTAAATGCATCGGTAAGTGACTCATGCCACACCTCCATGCCAAAGCTGCCCGCACACGGCCCGTAAATACCTGCTGTATCTGCAATAGTAGCCTCCAAAAATGTGAAATTCGTGTTGTCGGAATAGCCCATGTACCATTTCGGCTTTGACTGCTTCACGCGCTCAAAATCAATATAAGGCACTACCTCGCACATCAGCTCGCCGCCACCACAGGATATAAGCACATCACTGTCAACAGAAGCATAGCTCTCGTTCAGCTCTTCTGCGCACTTCTTAGGTGTATTGCTGATACCTATACCACTGTCGCATCTGCAGTTAGGTCCCTCTATCGTCTTATAACCCATGCTGTGAAACCTTTTAATGGCATTGTCAAAGGCACTCCTGTACGGCTCTGTTGTACAGCCCATCGAAGGCGCCACAAAGCCTATTGTTCCTCTATCCTTTAGAAATTCAGGGTATCTCATGTTTCTATCATCCTATCACTATTATTTACATATCTAAGCTTCTGTCTGAAGTAAAATATGTAGGATTTTATCATTTCTGTCCAGGTCATTTTACTGTCATAATTAAATGTCGTCGTGTACTGCACATGCTGTCTGTTGCACCAGTTGTATATATCATGCAGACTTATCGAATCAACATGCTTTATATTGTTCATAAACACCTTAACCTTTGAAAGCTCATCCTCACTGTCAATGTATAGATGAAAGATAGTATTCGGACATTCAATTATTATCTGCTGTTCTCCTATATTTTTCATCACTGTATCCTCTATCGAATAATGTATCCTGTGTGATTAAAAACATTATCGTCTGTCACACCGGGATGTGAGTAATAACATAATATCGTAACTGTTCAGTACCTTCACAGTTAAAAAATATCACATAACCATAGTACTACACCGGCGTCACAAAATCCAGTCATTTTTGCCTGCCAATTCTTACTATTTTATTAAGAAAAACGGTAAATATCATACCCCCTCACAGTCAAATGCCGGAATGAAGCTGTCCTTTGCCACGTCACCCTCCTGTATAAATGCATTCGTGATTCCTATTTCGAGGGCATAGTTAACAAGTCTTTCATACTCTCTCTTTGTCACTGTGCGGTTTATCTCAGGATAATCCTTTAGTGCAATCGGCGTAAACTGGCTCATCATGCTTATATATACGTGATCATGATATGTATCATACAGGTACTTAAGTACAGCCTTTGCATCATTCACATGTCCCGGCAGTAGAAGCTGTCGCACAATAACTCCCTTTTGTATGAGTCCTGTCGCATCGTCAATCACGACATCCGGCTGCTGCCTGACCATCTCTGAAAGCGCCTGCTTTGCGACAGACGGATAATCTTTTGCCCTTGAATACCTTGCCGAAAGCGTACTGTCCATATATTTAAAATCCGGAAGATACACATCCACTATGCCCTCAAGCAGCTTTAGCTCTGTCACATTTTCATATCCGCTCGTATTGTATATAATAGGAAGCTTCATGCCACGGCTTTTTGCATCGTTTACCGCCCACACTATATCAGGGATATACTGCCCCGGTGTGACCAGATTAATATTATTTGCGCCTTTGCCCGCCAGTTCCATGAAGATATCACTCAGCCTCTCTTTACTGATTACCTTTCCCTCTTTTCCGTCAGAAATCTCCCTGTTCTGGCAGAACACGCAGTGCAGGCTGCAGCCTGAGAAAAAAACTGCCCCGCTTCCTCTTTTTCCTGATATGCATGGCTCCTCCCAGTAATGAAGTGCTGCTCGCGCCACCTTTATTTCAGATGAAACGCCACATACACCTGTTTGTCCGGTGCTTCTGTTTATGCCACATTTTCTGGGACACAATAAGCAATTTTCGTATTTATTCATATTTTTCATTTTAACCCTTGCTAAAAATAATGTTTGATACTACAATCTATATGATTAAAGGGTCAAAAGGTATCATCGATGC
>UMCZ01039872.1_pt1 | contig 12487 bp, 6 predicted proteins | sample 1964371 | NCBI WGS metagenome assembly UMCZ01 (sample SAMEA4835982, study PRJEB28245) | human gut metagenome | biome: gut microbiome; material: fecal sample | place: Denmark | collected 2008
AAAATCAGAGGTTTCAAGCAAACCCATCAGCCCAGCCCGTGGATCAATGACTACGGTCAGTTCTCAATCATGCCGATGACTAAGCAGTTGAAGATTGATCAGGACAGTCGTGCTTCCTGGTTCTCTCACAAGGCAGAGAAAGCCACTCCTTATTATTACAGTGTTTATTTGTCCGAGTATGACATGACAACTGAAATAGCTCCGACGGAACGTTGCGCATATTTCCGTTTCACTTTCCCAGAAACTTCCGATGCCTATGTAGTGATAGATGCTTTCGATCGCGGTTCGTATGTGAAGGTGATTCCCGAAGAAAATAAAATAGTCGGTTATACGACACGCAATAGTGGCGGGGTTCCTCAAAACTTCAAGAATTACTTTGTAATAGAGTTCGACAAACCTTTTACTTTCAACAAAGTATGGGCAGATTATCATTTGGTAGAAACACATCTCGAACTGCAATCCAATCACGTGGGTGCTGCTATCGGTTTTTCAACGAAGAAAGGAGAACAGGTACACGCAAAAGTGGCATCCTCATTTATCAGTCCCGAGCAGGCGGAACTGAACCTGAAAGAAATCGGCAATAAGACCTTCGAACAGACAAAAGAAGCCGGACGTAAGGCATGGAACGATGTGTTAGGCCGTATCAAGGTCGAAGACAGTGATGAGAACCGTATGCGTACATTCTATTCTTGCCTGTATCGTTCAGTATTGTTTCCCCGTATGTTCTACGAGGTAAACGGCAAAGGTGAGACTGTGCACTACAGCCCCTATAATGGTGAAATTCGTCCGGGATATATGTTTACCGATACCGGATTCTGGGATACTTTCCGTTGCTTGTTCCCATTTGTCAATTTGGTATACCCTTCAATGGGCGAGAAGATGCAGGAAGGCCTGCTAAATACCTATCTTGAAAGCGGATTTTTCCCTGAATGGGCAAGTCCGGGGCATCGTGGCTGCATGGTTGGAAACAATTCAGCTTCTGTAGTGGCAGATGCTTTCATGAAGAATGTGACTAAAGCGGATGCGGAAAAAATGTACGAAGGTCTGTTGAAAGGAGCCAACAGTGTGCATCCGAGAGTTTCTACTACCGGACGCCGTGGATACGAATATTATAACAAACTGGGCTATGTGCCTTATGATGTGAAAATTAACGAGAATGCGGCACGCACATTGGAATATGCTTATGATGACTGGTGTATCTACCGTATGGGTGAAAAGTTGGGTCGCCCGGCAGAAGAACTGGATGTTTATAAGAAAAGGAGCCAGAACTATCGTAACTTGTTCGATCCGGAAACTAAGCTGATGCGCGGAAAGAACTCCGACGGAACTTTCCAGACTCCGTTCAATCCCTTCAAATGGGGAGATGCCTTTACGGAAGGAAATAGTTGGCACTACACCTGGTCGGTATTCCACGATGTACAGGGGTTGGTTGAATTGATGGGCGGTAAGAAGATGTTTGTCAGCATGCTCGACTCTGTATTCAATCTTCCTCCCGTATTTGATGACAGCTATTACGGAGGAGTGATTCATGAGATTCGTGAAATGGAGATCGCTAACATGGGAAACTATGCACATGGTAACCAGCCTATCCAACATATGATTTATTTGTATAATTATGCTGGTGAGCCGTGGAAAGCCCAATACTGGCTGCGTGAGACAATGAACCGCCTCTATCTTCCCACTCCGGACGGTTATTGCGGAGATGAAGATAATGGCCAGACTTCTGCGTGGTATGTCTTTACCGCATTGGGTTTCTATCCGGTATGTCCGGGCAGCAATGAATATGTGATGGGAGCTCCCTACTTCAAGAAAGCGACAATTACGCTGGAGAACGGTAAGAAACTGGAAATCTCCGCTCCGAAGAATAGCGATGACAATCGTTATATCCGTTCGTTGAACTACAACGGCAAGAACTATACGAAGAATTACCTGAACCACTTTGATTTGTTGAAGGGCGGGCGTCTGATGTTTGATATGGATAATAAACCGAATAAGGGGAGAGGTGTCAACGAATCAGACTTCCCCTATTCATTCTCTCGTGATGCAAAGTAAGCAGATATGAATAATATGAAAAAGAAAGTATTGATGATGACTATGGCGGCGGCACCTTTGTCCGCCATAGCGCAACAACCAGTGGACTATGTGAATCCGATAATCGGTACCAACGGGATGGGGCATACCTTTCCCGGTGCTTGTACTCCTTTCGGATGGGTGCAGTTGAGTCCGGACACAGATACAATTCCGCATAATGTGAATGGGGCTTATCAAAAAAATGCCTATGAATATTGTGCCGGTTACCAGTATCGGGACAAGACCATTGTCGGTTTCAGTCACACCCATCTTAGCGGCACGGGACATTCCGATTTGGGAGACATCCTGCTGATGCCCGCTGTTGGCGATGTGAAGTTGAATCCCGGACGGGCGAATCATCCGGAAGAAGGATACCGTTCGCGTTTCGACCATGCCACAGAAAAGGCTGTTCCCGGATATTATGAAGTGATGCTGGACGATTATGGCATTAAAGCCCAACTGACGGCGACACAACGGACGGGTGTACATAAATACACTTTCCCAAAAGGAAAAGACGGTCATCTGATTCTGGACTTGGTGCATGGTATTTATAATTATGACGGCAAAGTGCTGTGGGCGAATCTAAGGGTGGAGAATGATACCTTGCTGACTGGATACCGTATTACCAACGGATGGGCTCGTACTAACTACACTTATTTTGCTATCTCGTTCTCGCAGCCTGTCAGAGATTATGGATACAAAGATAAGGAAAAGTCTCTCTACAATGGCTTCTGGCGTCGCTTCAGTCTGGAAAAGAATTTCCCGGAGATCACCGGTCGTAAGATCGTAGCTTATTTTAACTTCGATACCGCTAACAACCCGGAATTGGTCGTAAAAGTGGCATTGTCAGCAGTCAGTACGGAAGGTGCGGTCAAGAATCTGCGTGCCGAAACTTCCGGAAAGAACTTCGAACAGTTGGTGGAAGCTGCCCGTACAGATTGGAATAACGAACTGGATCATTTCGAGATCGAAGGTACGCCCGACCAGAAAGCGATGTTCTATACTTCCCTTTACCACACCATGATTAATCCGTCTGTATATATGGATGTAGACGGTTGCTATCGCGGCTTGGATCATAACATACACCGGGCGGAGGGATTCACCAACTACACTATATTCTCTCTTTGGGATACCTACCGTGCGGAACATCCTTTCCTGAATCTGGTGAAACCGGGACGCAATGCCGATATGGTGGAATCCATGATTAAACATGAGCAGCAAAGCGTGCACGGAATGTTGCCGGTATGGAGCCTGATGGGAAATGAAAACTGGTGCATGAGCGGTTATCATGCCGTTTCCGTGTTGGCGGATGCAATAGCCAAAGGTGTTTTTTCGAATGTGGACGAAGCATTGGCGGCGATGGTGAGCACCTCCACCGTTCCATACTATGAAGGTGTAGCCGATTATATGAAGTTGGGATATATTCCGCTAGACAAGAGCGGTACGGCAGCCTCTTCCACTTTGGAGTATGCATATGACGACTGGACTATCTATCAGACAGCTTTGAAAGCAGGCAACAAGGAAATAGCGGAGGCTTACCGGAAACGCGCCCTCAATTATCGTACGATCTATGATACAAGTATTGGTTTTGCCCGTCCTCGTTATAGTGACGGTTCTTTCAAGAAAGAGTTTGATGTATTGCAAACCTACGGTGAAGGTTTTATCGAGGGCAATTCATGGAATTTCTCTTTCCATGTGCCGCACGATGTGTTTGGCATGATCGATTTGATGGGGGGAGAAAGGACATTCGTGCAGAAACTGGATGAACTGTTCTCCATGCATTTGCCGGAGAAGTACTATGAGCATAATGAAGATATTACAGAAGAGTGTCTGGTAGGCGGATATGTGCATGGTAATGAACCGAGCCACCATGTGCCTTATCTATATGCATGGACTTCCCAGCCGTGGAAAACACAGTATTGGCTGCGTGAGATTCTAAATAAGATGTACAAGAATGATATTAACGGATTGGGTGGAAATGATGACTGCGGACAGATGTCGGCATGGTATCTTTTCTCCGTGATGGGCTTTTATCCGGTTTGTCCCGGTACGGACCAGTATGTGTTGGGAGCACCCTATCTGCCTTATCTGAAGCTGACGCTTCCTGACGGAAAGACACTGGAGATCAAAGCGCCGGGTGTTAGCGACAAGAAACGTTACGTACAGTCGCTGAAGCTGAACGGCAAGGTATACGACAAGATGTATATTACACATGAGGACATACTGAAAGGAGGCGTGCTGGAATTCAAGATGGGCGCGTCACCTAACAAACGCCGTGGATTATCACCGGAGGATAAACCTTATTCATTAACTAACGGAATCAACAAATAATCAATAAAGGAATATGAAAAAGAGACATTTAATCTATGCAGCCTGCCTGCTGGTAGGTATGGGGGCTTGTGCTGCAAGTGCGCAAAAACAAGTGGAGGATAATCCTGACGTATGGAAGGAGTACAATACGGGTGCTATATTGTTTGAGGACAAAGCACCGGAAACGCTGGGATCGGACATTTACCACCGGATCATTCCCGATGCTGAATCATACATCAAGGAACAGGCACGTACTGTATTGGCTACTCTTTACAACTCGCCTGAAGATAGTATTCCAACTGTATACAAGATACATTATACATTGGAAGATGTTGACGGCGTTTCAGCCAAAGGCGGTGGTAATGGCGATGTGACAATCTTCTACAGTACACGTCACATTGAGAAATCTTTTGCAGCGAATGATACAGCTAAGTTATTTTTTGAAACACGCGGGGTACTTTTGCATGAATTGACGCACGCATATCAGCTGGAACCACAGGGAATTGGCTCTTACGGAACTAATCGTGTGTTCTGGGCATTTATCGAGGGAATGGCAGACGCCGTGCGGGTTGCCAATGGAGGATTTGACGGACCGAATGCCCGTCCGAAAGGTGGAAATTATATGGATGGATATCGTACGGCAGGTTATTTCTTCGTGTGGTTGCGTGACAACAAAGACCCTGAGTTCCTGCGTAAGTTTAACCGGAGTACATTGGAGGTAATTCCTTGGTCGTTCGATGGAGCTATCAAGCATATCTTGGGAGATGAATATAACATAGACGAGTTGTGGCGCGAATATCAGATTGCCGTAGGTGATATACAGGCATAATAAAGAGTATAAATATGGTGAGTGTAATGGGTAAAAGAGGATTGTTTTTGGTCTGGCTATGCCTGGTGAGTGCTTTGCCGGGCATGGCTCAAACCGAAAAGCTGATTGATTATGTGAATCCATTTGTGGGGACGGACGGTTATGGGAATGTCTATCCGGGTGCACAGATTCCTTTCGGAGGAATCCAGATGAGTCCGGATACAGACAGCAAATTCTATGATGCCGCTTCCGGTTACAAATACAATCACTCCACATTATTAGGGTTCAGCTTGACTCATTTGAGTGGGACTGGCATACCCGACTTAGGAGATTTCCTGTTCATTCCGGGAACCGGGGAAATGAAATTAGAACCGGGTACTCGTGAGAATCCGGAAAAAGGATACCGTTCCCATTATTCACATGAAAGGGAGTGGGCATCCCCCAATTATTATGCGGTAGAATTGACAGACTATGGAGTGAAGGCTGAAATGACATCAGGCGTGCGTAGCGGTATGTTCCGCTTTACTTACCCTCAATCAGACAAGTCTTTTATCATGATTGACATGAATCATACTTTATGGCAATCTTGTGAATGGGCGAATCTGCGCATGGAGAACGACTCTACCATCACCGGCTATAAACTGGTGAAGGGCTGGGGACCGGAACGCCATGTCTATTTTACGGCTACTTTTTCTAAAAAGTTGACCGGACTGCGTTTTATGCAAGATAAGAAGCCGGTGATTTATAACACTTCCCGTTTCCGTAGCTGCTACGAGACTTGGGGCAAGAATCTGATGGCCTGCATCTCTTTTGAAACAAAAGCTGGAGAGGAGGTGATTGTGAAAACTGCCATCTCGTCAGTCAGCACGAATGGTGCGAAGAATAATATAGAAGAACTTTCCGGACTGACTTTCGATGATCTGAAAGCCAGAGGTGAAGCTCTGTGGGAAAAGGAACTAGGGAAATATACCCTTACTGCCGATCTTAAAACGAAAAGAACTTTCTATACGTCGGCTTACCATGCGGCTTTGCATCCGTTCATCTTTCAGGATTCAGACGGGCAGTTCCGCGGACTAGACAAGAATATAGAGAAAGCGGAAGGCTTCACCAACTATACTGTATTTTCTCTTTGGGATACTTATCGTGCCTTGCATCCTTGGTTCAACCTTGTGCAGCAGGATGTAAATGCCAATATTGCCAATTCGATGTTGGCACATTATGACAAGAGCGTAGAGAAGATGCTTCCTATTTGGTCGTTCTATGGAAATGAAACCTGGTGTATGATTGGTTACCATGCAGTCTCCGTTTTGGCGGACATGATCGTGAAAGAGGTCAAAGGCTTCGATTATGAACGTGCTTACGAAGCGATGAAGACTACGGCGATGAATCCGAATTACGATTGTCTGCCGGAATATCGTGCAATGGGATATGTGCCTTTCGATAAGGAAGCGGAATCCGTTTCCAAGACGTTGGAATATGCTTATGATGATTATTGCATCGCACAGGCAGCCAAGAAGTTAGGTAAGGAAGGTGATTACCGATATTTCCTGAATCGGGCATTGTCTTATCAGACTCTGATCGATCCCGAAACGAAGTATATGCGCGGACGTGACAGTAAGGGTGGCTGGCGTACTCCGTTTACTCCCGTTGCTTATCAGGGGCCCGGTTCTGTGCATGGCTGGGGAGATATAACGGAAGGTTTTACGGTCCAATATACTTGGTATGTCCCACAAGATGTACAAGGGTATATAAATGAAGCCGGTGAGGAGTGGTTCCGTAATCGTCTGGATGAATTGTTCACGGTGGAATTACCGGATGATATTCCGGGTGCTCATGACATTCAGGGACGTATCGGTGCTTATTGGCATGGAAATGAGCCCTGTCATCATGTGGCTTATCTTTATAACTATCTGAAAGAACCTTGGAAATGTCAGAAATGGATTCGTACCATTGTTGATCGTTTCTATGGTGATACGCCGGATGCCTTGAGTGGAAATGATGATTGCGGTCAGATGTCTGCTTGGTATATGTTCAATTGTTTGGGCTTTTATCCGGTTGCTCCGTCAAGTAATGTCTATAATATAGGTTCACCTTGTGTTAAGGGTATATCCGTTCAGATGAGTAATGGAAAGGTGATTGAAATGACAGCAGATAATTGGTCGCCGAAGAATGTGTATGTGAAGGAATTATATGTTAATGGTAAGAAATATGACAAATCCTATTTGAAGTATGCGGATATACGTGATGGCGTGAAACTGCGTTTTATCATGAGCAGTAAACCGAACTATAAGCGTGCCGTATCAGATGAAGCGGTAGCTCCTTCTTTGTCGTTACCGGGAAAGACAATGAAATATCAGGTAAATTTTTCAGAAAAGAAAAAAGAGTGGTAATCCTGTTTTTTTTAGTTGATATGCCGGCCTTGAAGAAGTTGTATTTTTCAGAGTAAATGATGTTCAGAATAATGGTGAAGCAGGGGATTGGCGTAGTTATATTAAATCGTCTTGCAAGCCCGTTTTAAGGATGCTTTAGGTGAATTTCTAATTGATAAGATAGTCCATGCAGCTCGACCTGTTGATTAGTTTGCATTCAAAGATGATGACGGGCATATTATATGTATCATGGTAGTTGGGTACATTATAATATGGTGAAGATGACCTTTGAAGGAGTATTGCCTAGTCCTTTAAATTAATGCTAAGTGAGGTTCTGGTATATTGGAATTCTCCGTTGTAACCTATGTAATAATAGATTATAACGGAGAATTTCTTTCTTATTTGAAGTATGATGTAAATAATGACATAAAGTTGGATTTGGTAAGGAGTGGTAGGTTGAATTATAAACGTGCAGTGTCAGAATGAGGCAGTAGCTTCATCGTTATCTTTTCCAAGAAAAACAGTGAGGTTTTAATACGGACTTTAAACAGAATCTTTATCTTTGTATAAAGTCTTTCAAATTACGGTATAACATAAAATAAAAACAATGAGAAAGTATTTATTGCTATTGATGTTCCTGTGCTTGGCATCACTACTTCATTCCCAGAACAAATTCGAGTTAGTATCTCCCAATGGAGAAATAAAAGTACTATTTAATCTTTCGGATAAAATCTATTACAGTATAGATTACAACGGAGAAGTATTATTGAAAGATAACTCTATTCAGTTGACTCTGAAGAATCAAGTGTTGGGGCAGAATCCTAAGTTGCGTCGTCAGAAGCGTATGAGTATCGACGAGTATTTAACTCCTGTTGTGCCCTTGAAATATTCGAAAATCAATAATCGTTATAATCAATTGCTACTGACTTTCAAAGATTATTCAGTAGAGTTCCGTGCCTTTGACGATGGAGTTGCTTATCGGTTCCTTACCTCGCAAAAAGGTGATGTTGAGGTAATGAGTGAAGAATTTGCTATCAACTTCCCGTCGGATTATCTGCTTCACTTGCAACAACCGGGAGGTTTCAAAACAGCTTATGAAGAACCTTATACACATATTTGGAGTAACACATGGAAGCCGGAAGATAGAATGGCTGTTCTGCCCGCTTTGATTGACACAAAGAAAGATTATAAGATATTAATCAGTGAATCGGACCTGACCGATTATCCATGTATGTTTCTCAAAGGAACAGGTGAAAATGGACTGATCTCTACTTTTCCTAAGACTCCGCTTGCTTTTACGGAAAGTGGTGATCGTAGTGTGAAAATCACAGAGGAAGCTGATTATATTGCCAAGACAAAAGGTACGAGAAATTATCCTTGGCGTTACTTTGTGATAAGTAGGAATGATAAGCAGCTGATTGAAAATACAATGACTTATCGACTTGCCGAAAAAAATCAGCTTCAAGACGTTTCATGGATAAAGCCGGGACAAGTAAGTTGGGAATGGTGGAATGACGCCTCTCCTTACGGGCCCGATGTGAATTTTGTTGCTGGCTATAATCTGGCGACTTATAAGTATTACATCGACTTTGCTTCCAAATTCGGTATTCCTTATATTATTATGGATGAAGGCTGGGCCGAAAGTACTCGTGACCCTTATACGCCGAATCCTAAAGTAGATTTGCATGAACTGATTCGTTATGGCAAAGAAAGGAATGTAGGGATTGTGCTTTGGCTGACATGGTTGACTGTGGAAAATAATTTTGATCTATTCAAAACTTTCAATGAATGGGGAGTGAAAGGACTTAAGATTGATTTTATGGATAGAAGTGACCAGTGGATGGTCAACTATTACGAACGGGTAGCTCGTGAAGCTGCTAAATATCACTTGTTTGTTGATTTTCATGGTTCTTTTAAACCGGCTGGATTAGAATATAAATATCCGAATGTCCTTTCTTACGAAGGAGTGCGTGGTATGGAACAAATGGGAGGATGCTATCCGGATAACAGTCTGTATTTACCGTTTATACGTAATGCAGTTGGTCCGATGGATTATACTCCCGGAGCTATGATTAGTATGCAGCCTAATGTATATAGAGCAGAGCGCCCTAATGCTGCCAGTATCGGAACACGTGCTTATCAGTTGGCATTGTTTGTGGTTTTCGAAAGCGCTCTGCAGATGTTGGCGGACAATCCGACTCTTTATTATCGCAATGAAGATTGTACCCGCTTCATTACACAAGTTCCTGTAACTTGGGATGAGACAGTGGCACTGGAAGCTAAAGCCGGTGAATACGTAATTGTAGCGAAACGTAAAGGTGATAAGTGGTTCATAGGAGGAATCGCCAACAATGGTGAAAAAGAACGTGAATTTACCATCAAGCTGGATTTTTTGAATAAAGGCCGTTCTTATCAGATGACATCTTTCGAAGATGGCATCAATGCAGGACGTCAGGCGATGGATTATCGTTGTAAGTCATCGCAGGTGAAAGTCGGAGAGCTGTTGACCGTTAAGATGGTTAGAAACGGAGGTTTTGCAGCTATCATAGAATAACAGAACATTTCTTCACATTGGTTCGTTTATTATAAAAACAAACTAAATGTATATTCACCATGAAAACATTCGTCTTGATGATGGTAAGTCTGTTGTTTGCCGTTTCTTTGGAAGCGCAGAACAAGTCTTTTTATGATTTTGCAGTGAAAACGATTGATGGCAAAGAATTTTCTCTTTCTTCATTGAAAGGTAAGAAAGTGCTTGTGGTCAACGTGGCTTCCAAGTGCGGACTGACGCCACAGTATGCTCAACTGGAGAAATTATATGAGAAATATAAAGATAAAGACTTTGTAATAATCGGTTTTCCGGCAAATAACTTTATGGGGCAAGAACCTGGAAGTAATGAGGAAATAGCTCAATTCTGTTCTTTGAACTACGGTGTCACTTTTCCGATGATGGCTAAGATTTCCGTCAAAGGGAAAGAAATCGCTCCTCTTTATCAATGGCTGACAGAGAAGAAGCTGAATGGTAAAGAAGATGCGTCGGTTCAGTGGAATTTCCAGAAATTCATGATTGATGAGAATGGAAACTGGGTGGGCTTTGCCTCTCCTAAAGAAAGTCCGTTTTCTGAAAAAATCGTTACTTGGATAGAGAAGGAATAAGAGAGACTTTCTGCAATTCGCTTTCGAAATTGGGAGTAAAAATCCCTTTTCCTAAGTTCTCTTTTATTTCTTCAATGGTCCAGAATCGTCCTCCGTCCAGTTCTTCACTGGGATGGATTTCTCCATCGTAAACAGTCTTGTGAACAAAGACAAGTTCTTTTTCACGTTCGGATTCGAAAATATAATTAGTAAGTAGTTCAGGAGTAAAGTCCGTGATGCCTAATTCTTCATGGACTTCTCTCTTTAGAGCGATTTCTACGCTTTCGCCCAAGTCAATATGTCCACCTACGGCTGTATCCCATTTCCCCGGTTGGATGTCTTTCCATTCGGGACGTTTCTGCAGATACAACTCTCCACGGGTATTGAAAATATGAAGATGGACTACCGGATGAAGTAGTTTGCTGCCGCTATGACATTCCCCACGAGTGGCTGCTCCGGTGATATTTCCTTGTTCGTCTACGACGGGGAACATTTCTTGATTATTATCGCTTAACATTGTGCTTTTGTTTTTAGTGAACTAGATCGATTCTATTGGGTGTAGAAATTTATGGTATTAATAAGGAAGAATCTCCATAACTTAGGAATCGGAAATCATGTGCTAAAGCGTAATCATAAATCGCACGCCAGTTTCCTTTTACGAAAGCAGAAACCAATAATAGCAGGGTACTTTGTGGCTGATGAAAGTTAGTGACCATCGCTTTCACTATCTTGTACTGATATCCAGGAGCTATAATAATTTGTGTACTGGTATGGAGTGCTTCGAGTCCATTTCTATCGAGATAACCCAATATCTTTTGTAGTGCAACCACCGGAGGTATCTGATCGTATTTTTCATAAGGCTGCCACTGTTTGACGTGCAATTCTTCTTCAGTAGCGTCCGGATGATCTGCTAAAATAACTCCAATGTGATACAAGCTTTCGAGAGTGCGTACAGAAGTCGTTCCTACGGCAATGGCACAACCGTCATGGTCTATTAGTTTTTTAATTGTGCTCCGATTGACCGATATATATTCTGTATGCATTTCATGATCTTCGATCTCTTCACTTTTTACGGGTTTGAATGTTCCGGCTCCTACATGTAATGTTAACTCTTCAAGATCGATGCTTTTCTCCTGTAGTGCATCCAACACTCGCGGGGTGAAATGTAAACCGGCCGTAGGCGCCGCTACCGAACCTTTAATCTTAGAGTAAACAGTCTGATAAGTTTCCTTATCACTTTCTTCCGTATTCCGGTTTAAGTAAGGAGGGATAGGAAGTTCTCCGAATACTTCAAGAATATCGGCAAACGTCACTTCCGGATTATCCCATGAAAAATTTACCCAGTGACAGGTTCCTCTGCATTCTCCTCTGGCGGCGGTTAATGTGATTGTAAGTCCTTTGACTGTCATTTCTCGCTTTAATTCTCCATCTTTCCATTTTTTCAGGTTACCGATCATACAAAGCCAGGCGGCATGTTCTGTCTGTTGGAAGTTTAATACATAATCATTCGGCTGAATCGGTTCGAGGCAGAATACTTCAATCAGTGCTCCTGTTTCTTTCCGGAAATGAAGACGTGCTTGAATGACTTTCGTATTATTGAATATCATCAGACTGCCTTGCGGAAGATATTCCGGTAAAGAGGTGAAGATATCCTCACTTACTTCCCCCCGACGATATATCAGGAGTTTGGACTGGTCGCGGATAGGCAACGGGAATTTAGCAATACGTTCATCCGGAAGAGGATAATTGTATTCACTGATGCGGATATGTCTAGGATCTTCTTTCATTGTTTTTT
>UMCZ01013388.1_pt1 | contig 12183 bp, 8 predicted proteins | sample 1964371 | NCBI WGS metagenome assembly UMCZ01 (sample SAMEA4835982, study PRJEB28245) | human gut metagenome | biome: gut microbiome; material: fecal sample | place: Denmark | collected 2008
GTTAGAGGTTTTTACTAGGGCGGTGCGTGCACTAAACTAGATTTGAGCTTATTGAATAAAAAGGTTCACTAGAGAATATTGTGTGTGTTCTGGTGAGCCTTTTTAGTATTTTACCATAATTATTAGTATTTTGAGTAATTGCATATGTTTACTGTAGGGGTAGCCGTGCTAGGCTATTTCCAAGCCGGAAGGCTCTGATTTTCCAGATAATGATTTTGGAGAGTCAGGGCCTTTCTTCGTGCTGAAAAGCACGGCTACGGGTGCCTGCTGTCAACATATGAGAGAACTTTTGGTCAAGTTGGCCAAAGAAATCGCATAGACACAGGAGCTGTGGTATACTGTGTCTATGCGAATTTATAACAGTCTTAGGACAATGTATTGGAGGTAATGCAATGGAATTTGAACTGCTTGCAGATAGTATTAAGCAAATAAATGATAAAGCAAGTTCAGCAGCAAAAAGTGCTGTAAATCAGCTGTAAATCAGCTCATGGCATTGCGCAATTGGGCGATTGGTTATTATATAGTTGAATACGAACAAGATGGCAGCGACAGAGCAGAATATGGTTCTCATCTTTTGAAAAATCTGGAAAAGCAAATTGATCAAAAAGGAATGAATTATACGCTTTTTAAGGCTTGTAGACAGTTTTATAAAGTATATCCTCAAATTGGTTCGACAGTGTCGAGCGAATTTAAATTACCAGATTTTGGAAAAAGTTCGACAGTGTCGAACGAATTTGTAACAGATCCAGATGTTTTAGTTAATAACTTGTCTTTTTCACATATTCGAGAAATTATGGTATTAAATGATGCGTTTGAACGATTTTTTTACGAAACAGAGTGTATGAAATGCAACTGGAATGTAAGAAAACTCCGCAGACAGATAAAAACTAACCTTTATGTAAGAGCTGGTATCATAAAATACACATAACGATTCAGAACCCCATCTTGATTCCGCTTACGCTGCATCTCGATGTTGCTTCTCGCTATATGAAATTCCACAAAAATAGCTCATTCATGTAACCATGATTCGCAATTTTTCTTCCATTTCGCATGGCTCTGAATCGTCAAAAACTCGCAAATAATTTGAAAGCAGGGAGTTCTTTCATGAACATTACTTCAAAATACCGCTCTCTTTCGATTCAGGCACGGGCGGCAGCGGTAGCCAACGTAGTGCTGAACTTTATTTTTATCCGTATTTTCGGTTATGTTGCAGCCGGTTACACGACGCTGGCATGCTATATTCTGTATTCGGTTGGACACTATGTGGTGAGCAAACGGATTCTGGTGGCAGAAGGTATTGAGGAAAGCCTGATGGATGCCGGATTTCTGCTGGCATGTTCCGCATTTCTGATTGGAGTAAGCGTAATCTGCAATCTGCTGTTCCCATACAGGATCCTGCGGTATGCGATTCTGTTCGCAAGTGCAGGCCTGGTGTTCTGGAAACGGGAACTGTTGTTGAATACGATGGCAGACATCCGCAAAAAGTAAATCAAAAGAAGAAAGAAAAGGAAAATTTACATGAGTACCAGTATTTCAATAAAAGAATTAAAAGAACTCGATCCGTCGAGCTATCAGATCGTGGATATCCGCGACGCAGTAGAGATTTCCCACGGAGCCATTCCGGGGGCGCTTGCGATGAAGACAGAAGAAATTGAGACCAGCGATGCGATTGATCGGACGAAAAAGACGATCATCTGCTGCAGCCGTGGCCGGTTCAGTGTGGCAGCCGCAGACGAAGCAGGACAGGAAAAAGAAGTTCATTCATGTACAGAAAAATAGAAGAAACGCCGGCGCGGAAGATTTTCAGCCATCTGGACACCTACAACCGGTATGAGAAAGGCATTCGTGAGATCCCGTTGGACTCGCTGATGCTGCTGGCAAAGACGTACGACTGCAGTCTCGATTACCTCGCAGGTATTTCCGACCAGCCGCGAAAATATGGAAAATAATGCCAGAAACCGTACCGCTTCTGAAAAAATACGGTTACAGGCAGCCTGAAAGAGAAAAGAGGCTGTCGCACGAATAGCAAATTTCGGCATCCCCAGTAGTAATTGAAAGGATCCCAGCATCATATCGAGCGATTCATCCGGTATAAGATCCCCTTTTCACTCAGGATATTTTCATAGGATTCCTGACGCTTCTCTAAGAAACTTTTGGAGATGTACAGACGTTTATTCCCTTTAGCACGGGAACATCGTTCTTTATACGGACAGCCTGTAGGTACTCTTGGTTCAGTAGGGTGACCGCCTCCTGTATTTTCAGAAACATATTTTCTTCCCATTCGTTCCAAGCGACGTACCATCTGATAAAACAGGGCTTCGCAGGTGTCTGCCAAAAATCCAGTACGGAACCTTGCAATCGTGCTGTGATCCGGTTCTTTCTGACCAGCAAGCAGCTACATAAAGTTAATATCACGTTTACAAGCGGTTTCAATCTTTCTGCAAGAATAAATATTTTGGGAATAAGCATAGGTCAGAATCTTGAACATGGTCTTTGGGTCCACTGCCGGATTTCTGCCTTTGGTAGAGTACGCCTGATACAGTAAACTGTAATCTAAATCCTCCAATTCGTGGCTCAGCAGTCGGACAGAATCATCATCAGGAACCAGACCTTCCAAATTTAATGGCAAAACCAGTTGATAAGGCTCGCCGAATTCGGTATAATTTTTATGGTATTTTATGTATTTGGTCATACTTAATTATACCATGGATTGCGGGCTCTTCGGAGTCCGTTTTCTGCTTTTGGACATAAAAATGGAGCTATTGCTCCATAGATGATTACTCATCTATTTTGCAACAGCCCACTTGACTTCTCTTAATTGTGCACATCACCTGAAGCATCTGATTGCAAAATTTCTACAGAATGGATTGCATGAGTAAGATATGCATCCGGTGCAATACAGGATTCAAACTCCCAAACGGTATCGTAAAAGGCCGAAAAAATTCGATTCAAACTAATTTTGTTCGGAATACAGATATTGTAATACGGTGTATTTCTCCTAAAACGCAAATAAGAAAACTCATCTGCAAAAAACAGTGTCGGTCTTGGGATATGCTGGTAATCAGACAGCAAACCATTCGGCAAAATCTTAATCTGAAGCGCATTTGAAATTTCATGCAGATGTTTCATATGCTTAAAAAAATGAAGACGCTGTTCCGGCGAAAGCTGAATTCGATAACCATAGAAATCCAATTCGCCAGTAACTGTAAAATCTGTAAATGCAGAAGCATAAATCAGTGCTCTTATCGGTGTAACAGCAAGTATCTGCGATACCAGAGAATGCATTTTTTGAAGTACAGGTCTGTATGTCTTTCCTATAAAAGAGCCATACTTATCAAGCAGCTCATTATGTAAATCAGTTGGGAGAAAATGTTCTGTAAAATGTCCAAGCAGACAAGAAGAATTCCGGGCAAACAGTGAATGCTCATATTCGTAAGTACGAATCATTTCAGGAATAGATGTCCGTCGAATAAGCAATGTTTCTTTGCTGCAAAGTAATTTTAATTTGTAATAAAGTTCCGTTGAAAGAGACGAATCTTCAATTGTTGTAACAGCAAGACAATGGTTCTGATCAACTAACATACCTGAAAGCGAATAAATATCTTTAATCGCAAAAACCATTTTTTTCTGTGCCTGTGTTCCGCAATAAAGATTAAAATCAATATTCGAAAGATTTGAAAGCAAATTCATCAGGAAACCAGCCGTATAAACCGGATTATCTGAAGACGATTCCAAATCAATCATTAAAGAAAAATGAACTCCTGGAAGCACAAGTCCTATGTCATTGTGCATGCTGTTAAATTCAGCAATTAAAAGCTGATAATTCGTGTCTACATTCAGAATATCTACCATAGCATAAATATTTAGCGACTGTACTTTACGGAGTGATGGATGTTTCATTTTAAAGATAAACTGATCCAGTGTAAGTTCCGGATAATATGAAATTTTAGTAGCCACTTTAGAACCAGTTGTTACCTGAAGTTCTTTTACATATGTATATTCAGATTCGAGATGATCGTAAATCGCTTTCTGAAGATTCGAAACGTCAGAAATTTGATATTCTTCTAAAAAAGTGTCCCGGTTATCATCAGTCAGAGCCTCAACAATACACTGGCTGATATTCTGCAAAATAATTTCGTGATTTTTTTCTGTTGGAAGTGATTTTCCACTAATCCATTTGCTTATATAAGATTCATCATACTGCACAGCTTTGGCAAGTACATAATTTTTTAAATTGGCCATAGATGTCAGATGCTCTAACAGAACACTGAATCTGTTTTTTTCTTTCATAATAATCAAAAGCCCCTCTCTTCTATTATAATTTTAGTGTACTGCATACAAAATAAGAAAACAAGAACATTTATACAAAAAATTTCCTATTGAATGAAATCCTGAAAAAAATGAATTAGTTGATTTGTTTGATTCAATATGCCAAATTCACCACTTCTATTGAAAAGGAAAAATATCCATGATAGAATACGAATCGTCATTATAAAACAAATAAATAATCGGAAAAGGAAGTAAATAATTATGGAAAATACAGGAGCAACATTAACTGGAAAAGCGAGCGTTGATAAACCATGGTTACAGTTTTATCCAGAAGCACTGCGCAACGTTGAAGTGCCAACAATAACTGTTGAAACGTTTTTAAGAGCAAAAAATCCAGACGAAAATAAAATTGCATTTGAATATTACGGAAACAAAATTACATGGAAAGAATTCTGGGGAGAAGTTGATAAAGCAGCAAAATCTTTAAAGATACTTGGATTTGGTGAAGGAAACAGAATTCCTGTATTTCTGCAAAGTGTTCCGGCACATTTTATCCTTCTGATCGCAGCAGAAAGAATCGGAGCTGCAATTATCTGCAGAGATGACATTCCAGAAGAATTATGTTTTGCAATCAGAAAATCAAAATCAGAGACAGCATTTGTCATGGATTATACATCAAAGTCAGATGAAGATCTGTTCCGTGCAACGACACCAATGAAGCGTGTAATTAAGGTTTCTCCATATGATTATGCAGATAGAAAATCTGTCCCGGACTATGTTGAAAAAGAAATTGCATCCAGATATACCGGTGCGATAGAGACAACAGAAGGAGATCTTACATGGGACGAGTTCCTGGCACTTGGGAAAGATTATACAGAAGACTATATGGCACAAGAAGATGTGAACAGACCAGTATTTGGCGCATATACAAGCGGATCCACAGGAATCTCTAAATTAGTTATTCATTCTTCTTCTAATATAGTAGCAACTGCATTCCAGATGTCCATCTTTATTCCGCCGTCAGATGTACCGGAAAAATGGTGGCTGCCAATCTTACCACCTGCACTGATTGCAGTAACTGTATCAATGGCAATCTTCCCATTGTCAGCAGGACTGATTATGGTACTTGATCCATTCTGTCCGCTGGAAGATATTGATATCGCATTTATGGAGCAGAAGCCAAACTTCTGGGCACTGATTCCAATGTTCTGTGAAATGCTTATGAAGAGTGACAGAATTCCGGAAGATTACGATATGTCTCATCTAAGAAGTATCGGAACCGGAGCTGAAGCAATGAACGAAAGGAAAACACAAGAAGTAGAAGCATTCTTCCATAAGCATAATGTTAAAGCAACTTTAAGTGCCGGATATGGTCAGAGTGAAGGATGTTCAAACTTTACACTTCCAAATCCGATGTTCCCGCTGGTAGACGGATGCGTTGGAATGCCAATGCCGGCAACAACTATGGCAGTATTCTCAGAGGATCTGGAAGAACTGAATTATGGAGAAATCGGAGAATTATGTATGACGGGTCCTGCTATGATGCTCCACTATGCGGGATGGAGAGGTGATGAACTTACTGAAAGAACACTGATCAATCATCCAGATGGGAACTGCTGGTTACATACGGGAGATAAAGCTTACATCAATGAACACGGAATTGTATACATTCTTGGACGTGGAACAACAAAGCGTTTCGGTGGCGGAGAACTTTACATGATGAGAATGGAGACAAAAGCAGTACGTGTAGCTGGTGTAGAAGATGGATTCTTCTGCTTTGTACCAGATCAGGATCATGAAGGATATTTCCTTCCATATTTCTTTGTAATCCTTGATGAAACAAAGAGTCTAGATGAAGTAAAAGCAGGTCTTGCAGATGCACTGGAAGAATATGAATATCCGGTAGACATCCGCGTAATCAAGGAAAGACCGTATTTCCACTTCAAGACAAACAGAAAAGAACTCACAGCAGCAATTCTTGAGGAACTGAACTAAAAAAGACTCCTCTGTCGCATCAATATGTAAATTCTATATAAATAAGTAAGAAAAAACTTGATGATTCCCCGTATTTTAACAAATCATAAGATACGGGGGAATTTCTTTATTACGTTTATACATGCCAGAAACCTGAAAACCAGACTTTTCGATGTGTTTTTGTGCTAAAAAACGTCAGTATGTCTTGAACAAAACAGTTAGCAGTGATATATTAAAGTAAATACCTAATTACTATATTATATGCAAAAATATATGCAAAATACGAATTACAGTAGCATATAATAGAGGGTGGAGTATAAATAAAATACAATGGAAATGAGGTGGGGGCAAACAAAAAACATAATATGAATTATCTAATACAAACACGAAAGGAAGTGTAGACATTATGAAAAAGAGAAGTAAAATGCTTTTGAGTTTATTCCTCTCTGCTATGATGGTATTCAGTGTAGTGCCTTCAACAGTTCTTGCAGAGACTGCACCTGAAGAAACACCAGCAGTGCAGGAAAATCCTACAGAAGCCGTGCAGGATAACACCAATATAAATGAGGCAGAAGATCCAGCAACAGAAGATTCTGTGACAGAAGATGATGCAACAGAAGCAACTACTGATTCTTCAAACACAGATAATGATGCTGTGGCCCAGACAGATACTGATGAAAATAAAGTAACTATTTCAGGTATTACAATACAGACACCAGTCATCCAGTTCGAGGGTGCCAATGCAGCTGTTGCAGAACAGTTGACAAAGGACGTGGAGATTGATGAAGAAGATCCTGCAATCCAGAGCCTGCGTGAAGCATTGGGGAATCTCGAAATGGTTGGCGGAGAAGCCGGCACAGAATCCAATGAATCTAATATCAGCACAGCAGACCTGTATGAAGCAGATGAACAGGCTGAAACCAAGAAGCTGACAGAAGACCAGATTAATACAGTTGTTGGTATGTATCAGCAGTATCTGAATCAGTGGTCAGCCAATGCTAATGTACTCGGTGTTCAGAATCCATTCTTTCTGGATTTCAACGATGATACAGATGGTCTTGGTATCCTTGGTCAGATGCTTGCCTTAGACGGCAAATCTGTTCAGGATGTCAGAGATGGCAAGGTGAGCTACGATGACCTGACAGGTATGATCTTTACTTTCACATATGGTGATAAGTTAGGTATTAAGTATTATGGTCCAGATGTAACAAATGCAAGAGATGAAGCTCTTGCTGCAGTTACAGCATCAGGTGCACAGACAAAGGCACAGAAGCTGCTTGTTCTGAATGACTGGCTGGCCCATAACAATACATTTGATATGTCCTACATCATGAACTCCGGTAAGAAATCAGATGATGACAAGCCGATGATCGCAAAGGATCCTCAGAAGCAGAAGCATGAGGATGAAGTTTACGATGAGATCTATAAGGTTTACGAACCACAGATCAAACAGAATTTCCATGATCAGATTTATGCAGGCATTAAGCAGGAGTTGCTTGTAAAATTTTATAAAAACGCTATTGCTCAGACTTTGGTGAAGGCTGGACAGTCTGAGGAAGATGCGAATGCATATGTAGAAGCTAATAAAGAAGCTATCGAGAAGGATCCGGAAGCATTTGTGAAAGAAAACCTTCCAGACGCAGCAGAACCATTGAAGCAGGAAGCAGATAAATTTATCAAAAATGCTGAAGAAAAAGGCGTTGAGGTTTCTGAAGGCGTTACGATGACTGTTGAGCAGCTTACTCAGCAGCAGTTAGATAGCGATGATCCGGCATTGGATATGGACGGTGATGGAACGAAGGAAACAAGCTTTAAGCAGGCGATTCCAATCTATGCGAAGCAGGCTGCAACCGGTATGACAACTGGTGTCATCAACTATTGGGAAGGTACTCAGTTTGGTGCATTCGGTATGGGTACATCTGTATGTCTGGGTTACTCCAGAGCTTTTTCATATCTTGTGCAGTGCCTGGATAAAGATATTTATCTTAAAGATCCAAGTAAAGGTTATGACAGCAAGAAAACTGTTACAGCAGATGATGGTACAACTTCAGAAGTATGTGATAACTGGAAGATAGCCAAAGAACTGTACTATGGTTCAGATGGTAAGACACTGGATATCAATGCAGGCTACACAGTTGACCTTGTAAGAATTTCCTTCCAGTCCAACGTTACAATGTATGGCGAAGAACAGGAAGACTTCGGTTCCGACCATTACTGGAATGCAGTCAAGGTGGATGGTCAGTGGTACTATGTAGACCCTTGTTATACAGATGTCTACACAGAAGTTATGAGTCGTGACCGTGTCGAGACAGATGGTGATATGAACCATGTCTTCTTCCTGTTCAGCGATACAGATGCAAGAAAATTGTATCAGGGTAACTTTAGTGTTTTAAGATCACTTTATCAGAATGAAGCAACAGATACAACATATGAAAAAGCATGGATGGCTCGTGCAGCAAGTAATGTTTACTATGCAGATGGTTATGCTTACTATATGTATGATTCGACAGACCTGTTTGACAGAGTAAGCAGCACAAGCATGAATCAGAGCCAGAAGGCTGCAGAGTACAAGATTGTTCGTCATAAACTGACAAATAAGGATACAGGCGATGGCGACAGCGATTATGAAACACTAATCAACTTCACAGACAAGAAAAACGACGATGATGACGATACATTTGTAAGCGTTCTGAACAAAGACGGTAAGATGGAGAAGAATGATCTTCTGACCAAACTGTATGCACAGTTTGTGGATGAACAGAGCATTTACCCATCCATCGGTCTGACAGCAGCACTGTATACAGATGGTAAGATTTACTTCAACGTATCCAACGATATCGTTTCCTACAATCCTGCAGACGGTGCAGTAGCCGTTGTGAAGGAATATAACACAGTATCTGCAAAACGTGATAATACAAAGTTGTTTGGCGGTATGGCGTTTACAACAACAGATGAAAAGAGTGCAGATTTCACTGTCACAAATCATCCAATCGCAGGTTTGACTGTGAAGGGTGACGAACTGGTTGTTTCAATCGGTACAAACTTCGCGTTCATTTCAGGTAAGAGCAAACTGCTTGACCATTCCAGCTACGGTTATGAATTCGAAGAGACAGATTACAATCCGACTTATACAAACTACAAGAAATATCAGCAGTTCATGGGCAGTCAGAGCAATGATAATGACGAGTTCATGTGGTCAGCTAACTTCGTTGATACAGTTGATATGAAGACACTGACAGGTACTTCTCATAATTATGAAACAGTTTCTGAACCTGCATACTGCGGACGTAATGCATTTACAGAAGAACGTTGTTCTGACTGTGGTCTGATCAAAGAGGGCACACGAGTAGAAGCAGAGAATACAGCACACGAACATCATTACATCAAGTTCCATGAAACATACTATACAAAGACTGATAGCGGTAACTGGAACGAAGCGGACAACTATGTTTGCCCAGAGTGCGGTGCTTGTATTACAGAACCTGTTAAGTCCAAATATGAACAGGCTAATTCTACATACGAGAAAAGAAAAGCTATCTGGGATGAAGCTCAGAAGAACGCAGCAGAAGGACATGCTTACACAGCAACAGATGCTGAGTGGAGCGATGATCACACAAGCGTTACATTCCAGAATCTGAAATGTGAAACTTGTGCAAATCAGATCAATAAACTGGATTGTCTCCTTGAATCAGATGAAAATGCAACAAACAAAGCTAACAGAGATTCTATTGAGAAAGCTCTTTCAGAAAAAGTAACTGCAACGGCTAAACTTGTTAGTCACACTGGTACATGTGATCAGGGTGTAACATCTACTTACAAAGCAACAGGTAAGACAGATGATGGTTACAGATATACTGCATCTGATAAGAAGACATCTGACGCAGGTCAGCACCAGTACACAGGTACATGGGCATGGGAACCAGTAAAAGATGACAACGGCAATGTAACTGGATATACAGCATCTGTAACAGGTGTTAAGTGTTCTGTATGTGATGATGAACCTAAAGCAGAGCAGATTACAGTTGCTGATGCAGTTAAAGATACAGAGAAATCTGTAGCTGCAACATGTACAGAAAAAGGTAAAGATGTCTATACAGCAACAGCAACAGTAAAGGATGCTGAAGGTAAGACAGAAATTGGTACATTAACAGATACATATGAAGTTGAATTGGCAGCCCTTGGCCATAAGTATGGTGCTCCTGTATGGAACTGGACAAAGGGTGAGAACAACACTTACACAGCAACAGCAACATTTACATGTGCAAATGATGAGAAACATGTAGAAACAGTTAATGCAAAAGTAACTGAGAAATCTGATGGCGCAACATGTACAGAGGCAGGTAAGATTACTTACACAGCTACAGTTACATTTGAAGGCAAAGATTGCAAAGATACTAAGACAGAAGAAGTAGCAGCTCTCGGTCATGACTACAAAGTCTCAGAAAAAGACGGATGGAAATGGACAGCTGATAAAGAAAAAGAATATACAGCTGTTGCAACATTCGTATGCAGCCGTTGTAAAGATGCTCAAGACGTAACTGCAGATGTTGTTAAAGAAGACAAGAACAGTCAGATCATCTACAAAGCAACTGCTAAATACACAGATGAAACTGGTAAGGAATTTACAGCTACAGCTACAAAGAGTACAAAAATGTCCGTATCTTACATAGTTCACGGTCAGGATTATGGCTGGGAAGAAGACTGGAAGAAAGACGGACAAACGTCTGGTACAGAAGGAAAGTGTAAACGTCTGGAAGCAATCCAGATCAAGTTACCAGGTGGTGTTTCTGGATCTATCGAATATCGTACACATATTCAGGACATCGGTTGGGAAAAGAACTGGAGTAAAAACGGAGCAGTATCCGGTACAGAAGGACAGTGTAAACGTCTGGAAGCAATCCAGATCAGACTGACTGGTGAAGTTGCAGAGAATTATGACGTATACTACAGCGTACATGCCGAGAACTTCGGATGGCTCGGATGGGCTAAGAATGGCGAAGAAGCAGGAACAGCTGGTTACGGATACCGTCTTGAAGCAATCAGGATTCAGCTGGTTACCAAAGGGGACAAAGCACCAGAACTTGTTGGTACTATCAAAGAAGCTATGAAAGCAAGACTGGTCGGATACCAGACACATGTACAGGACTATGGTACACAGGCATATGTATATGACGGTGCTATGGCAGGTACAGAAGGCGAGTGCAAACGTATGGAATCTATCCGTATGAAACTCCCGTCTTCAGTGAACAGCTCAATCCAGTACAGATCTCACGTTCAGGATATTGGATGGGAGAAGAATTGGGCATCTAACGGATCATTATCCGGAACAACTGGACAGTGTAAACGTCTGGAAGCAATTCAGATCAAACTGTCTGGTGATGTAGCAAAGAACTATGATGTATACTACAGAGTTCATGCTCAGGATTATGGATGGCTTGCATGGGCTAAGAATGGAGAATCTTCAGGAACAGAAGGATACGCAAAACGTCTCGAGGCAATTGAGGTTCGTCTGGTTCCAAAGGGAACAACTCCAGACCTTCCAGCATCAGCAAATGAAAAAGCCTTCATCAAAAAAAAATAACAAAGCTTAACTTGCAAGGGGCTGTCGGGAAATGAACCGCTCCCCGTCAAGTAGACAATTGAAAAAATATAAATTTTTCCTGCCAGTAGAAATTTATCTGCTGGCAGTTTTTATGCAGCTGGCAAGTAATTTTCGTGTTTTTCCATTGGCGTTAAAATTCCAAGATTCCTTTGCAAGCGTTTATTGTTGGTAAGCGTCCAATAAGAGGGTGTATCGAAATTTCTGGCTGTTGCATGTAAACTATTGATTAGAGTTTTGGGAGTTGACTCTAAAAACTCTAAATCTAATCTAAGGAGCAGGCTTATGGATCTTTCTTCTTTGACTCCAGACAAACAGGTGAAACTTCAATACTGGCTGGA
>UMCZ01008673.1_pt1 | contig 12051 bp, 5 predicted proteins | sample 1964371 | NCBI WGS metagenome assembly UMCZ01 (sample SAMEA4835982, study PRJEB28245) | human gut metagenome | biome: gut microbiome; material: fecal sample | place: Denmark | collected 2008
TTGTCGGCGATGGGAACGGGAAATTCCTCGGTACCGAATTTATGCTTATAAATTTTCGCCATTACTTTTCTCCTTTAATTATCATGGCTGCCCATTGTTTTATTTTAACATATTTTTTGCTGCCGGGCAAGAGCAGAAACGCGGCTGCCGCGGCTTAAATCCAAATATCAGCGCCTTTTCAGGGATTTTAAGGTTTCAATTATTAGTTTTTCCTTAACGCCGTTGGTCATCGGCTCTTTTATCTGACTGTGTTTCATCCTTTTTTTCAACATCTCCATAATTTTTCCGGGTATCTGGTCGCCGGAAACGATGCCGTCGACATAATCTATCCGGTCGCAGCCCTTAGCCTGCATTTCCCTGACCAGCGGCTTGGTATAATTGCTTTCCCCCTGATCCATAAAGAAACTGTCGAACGTCAGCTGTTCGTTTTTCTCCAGCATGGTTTTCAGACAGCCGTTGACATCGGTCGAACCGTAGTCGTTGTTGCCGCCGTCAGTTACGGAAAAGATATGGGTAAAGCCGCTCTTGACATGAGGGTGCTTTGCCATATCCGAGGAAACATCCTTCAAAAACTCCGTTACCGCCGGAATCAAAAAGTCGTTGCAGCCGCCCTGCCCCCGGCGAACGCTTTCCAGACGTTTCGCAATCTCTTTGGTTTTGTCGTCGGGAAGCGCTACAGTCAGTGGGTAAGGCTCGCCCATCATATAAATATAGACGTTGATTTCCTTAAAACTGCGCGCGGCTTCATACAAAATGCAGGAGATGGCCAAAGCGTTGTCAAACGGCCTGCCGGTCATGGAACCGGAACCGTCGATGAGGATTCCGAAATTAGACTGCGGAAGCTGTACTTCTTTGATTTTCTCGTCTTCAGAGTATTTATAACGGGTGCGGAAACGCTCCAAATCCTTTTTGCCGATGTTCGGGTCGCCGCGGCGAAGCTTCTGCTGGAGGGCGACGTGGCGCTGCAAATCTATGGTGCGACCGCCCTGAACCGGGATTTGGGTCATTTTTTCCTTGGTCCGTTCGTGGCCGCGGCGGACGCTGTCAAACTTGTTTTGTTTGATGATTTCGCCGATAAGCTTTTTCGCCTGGGCTATTTCGTTGGAATACTGCGCGATATATTTCTGATATTCGTCCCAATTGCCTTCGCGGTAAAAGCGTGCAGCCTGCATATTGTCTTCGCTGAGCTTGACCATATCATCAATCGAAATCAGGCTCGGCATATCGTTTTGCGGCAGATAATCCTCCAGGCTGTTTTCACTGCGCCCGTGTTGCTGACTGTTTAACGCACCGCTTTCCTGCGGCGCACCGCGACTATCAGCATTGTCGCCGCGATTGGGCAAATCATTGGCCTTCATGCCGTTTTCGCCGGCCTGCCTTTTCAATTCGCGGATGCTCTCTGCCTTTTCCAGCAACTCTTTTATCTGCCCGTCGCTGAGGCGCGGCTGATATATGTCGGTATTCGGCAGGCGGAACTGACCGGTATCGGGAAAGCCGGAGTTACCGTGCTGCTGCGATTGGCCGGAGTTGCCGGAGGACTGAGGAGAGCCGGACGAGGATTGCCGAGCACCGGAGGAACCCTGCTGCGTGTTGTCGGAAGAGTGCTGAGCGTCGGATTGGCTATCGGCAGACCGACTGCCGGAGTTACCGTGCTGCTGCGATTGATTGGAGTTGCCGGAGGACTGCGGAGAGCCGGACTGGCCGTTATCTGACTGCTGCTGACCGGTGTTGCTTTGCTGCTGTCCTGTTTCATTGCCGGAACCCCTGCCTTGCTGATTTTGGTTTCCCATCGGCGGAGTCGGCAAAGGCGGCATACCGGGCATTCCGCTACCGGCACCCTGCCCTGACTGAGACTGCCCCTGCCCGCTTTGCGACTGCTGAGGCTGCCCTTGTTCCTGTCCGCCCTGAGACTGGTTCGGCTGTGCGGAGGAACTGTTCTGTTGTTGCCCCGAGTTCTCCTGTTGCTGGTTTTGAGCACTGCCTTGCTGCCGGTTTGAGGTGCCTTGCCCTTCACTCTGTTCTCCCTGCTGAGAAGACGAACCATTCTGACCGGACTGCTGCTGATTCTGCATCCGGCTGACCTGATCTTCCAGCTGTTTCTCCGCCGCTTTATATATATCTTCCATGTGCGGAGCGACAAACAGGTCAAAAAACTCATCCGTCATGGCGACACGGCGGCGGCTCATTGCCGTCATCCGTTTGTTATAAATCGTTTCATTCAGGATTTTCAACCCCTTGTTCGGCTGAGAGGTTTCAAACTTATCGCAGATTTCGCGGATGCGTTCAAAACATTCGGCGGCTCCCATTTTGCGGCCGTCGGCATCTATGCCGCTCAAAAGTTCCGGATACAGGTTCAGGCTGTGCCAATCTTCCATTTTGTGGTTTTCTATCAGACCGTTATTGGCAAAAAAACTGTTGCGGGCAATGGCCTTGACGTGAGCAATGCGTTTTTCGGCGCTGGCGGCCATTTCCTTTTCGGCATCTTCCATTTTCAACGGTGCCACATATTTACGGCCGACATTGATATCCGCCTCAAGCTCGTTTAAATGCGCCCGGTCAAAATCGCCGCCGAAATTGACCGCATAACGGTTGGCATACATATTTTCCAATTCGTCGAAAAAGTAAAAACGGTAAGTATACTCGGCTTTCAGGCGCGCCGCCTTTTTTGCCGAGGCCTTCCATGCCGGCATATCGTTGCGCGCCGCGGCTTCTTCCATTTCCTTAACCAAAGCTTCCTGCTGTTTTTGAATTTCCTCCATCCGCGGAGAATTGGTAAACTGCGTCCCTTTGGAATGGGCTATTTCGTGATTCATAGCCGTTGCGGCCGCATCAACGCCGGCAACAAGCGTCCATAACATGTCATCAATGATAAGATTTTGTTCGGGAACAAAACAATAGCTGATATTCGGGTAGCCGTTTTCGCTCCATACCAGCCTGGTATCCTGATTTTCCACCGCGCTTTCGACAATATGCGCATGGCGCTGCAGTTCCTGCTGCATATATGACGACGAAGCGATGCGGCGCCAGATTGTACTGTGCGAAATACGGTCTGCCTGATTGCGCCGGTCCCACTTTTCCTGCATTTCAGGACGGACGGCATATAATGCCAAAGCCGTTCCCCAGAAAAACTGCGATTCTTCGTCTTTCAGGTTCAACGGCGTTTTAAGGTCGCCGGTTTGCAGAAAATGCTCAAAATTCTCGCGATGGGACGCGAATACGGCTTTCTTATCCTCACTGTCCTGAAACATCGGCTCCAGCCGGTTCTGCAAATCACGGACATATTCTTCGCTTATATCTTCTTTACTTTTGGCGCTGAGGAATTTTTCGGAAAATTCTATCCGCAGGCGGTTCAGCGGATTTTTAACAATGTCTTTGATATGGCGGACACCGGCTTCGCGCCGGTAGTGCCCGGTATCCATAACTGCATCGGCGGCTTCTTTGTCCTGCTTTTGCAAAATCTCCTTTATCCCCATAGCAGACCTCTTTCAGGCTTTTTTTTTACATAATTTAATATACTTTAGCATACTTTTCGGGGCTTAGCAAGATTTTTTTAGCGCGCCCGCGGCGAGAAAAAATCAGCATGCACATGGCAGGCAAACAGCATAAATCCCTGTAAAACAAAAATCAAAGCGGCGTGTGTGTGTTTTATCTTCAGGCTTGACTTGAGGTTTAAAAGGCTGTTATCTGATTTTAAATGATTTCCGGCTTTGGGCAACTCTCAACTTTCTGGTTGAGACGCGTTACTGCGAAAGGCCGTTTTTCGGAGAGAGACAAATGCTGAAATTTCCGGTTTTGAGTTTTTTGGGGGCGGCGGCGCTGTTTTTCACGGCCACGCTGACAGCCGGCATATACGGATTTAGCGCGTCTAAGCTGAACTTATGGCTGGCGCTCGGGCTGACCATGGTGTTAAACCCGCTCGGGCTTAATGGAAAAAGGACGGCGGCCTGGGGACTGTGCGCCGGTATTGCCGCGGCAGGCGCGTTTGCTCTTCCGGCGCAAATATGGAGCGTCTGGATATTTGCGGCTTTTCTGGCAATGGGCGGACTGCTGAAACGACTTTACGGCAACGACGGGATGCCTAACAATGAGGCAAAAAACGGCAACTCAGGCAATGAGAAGGCAACCGAATACGGACGGCTGATTATTTTGGCGGCGGCGTATTTCAACCTCTCATTCATCACCAATACCGGACATACCGACGTACAATACGACTTTGCATCGTGTTTTAACTATATCGAATATATTTTGGAAAACAACTTTCTGTTCTGGCAGGAAAATCCGCTATTGACCCGCCCGAGCTATTCGACCTACCACCCGATTTTGCATTTTCTGCTGGCAGCGGGAGAAATGCGGCTGGCGACGGTTCTGGAAACCGGAATGTTGAACGCGGAATTGCCTGCAATGGGCGCCGGTGCCAATATGCAGCTGGCGGCGGAAGCGACACAGGTCTGTTTTTGCTTTTATATGCTGTGGTATTATTTTCTGGCCGGAAAAATTTTGCGTTTCTTCCGGCTTTCCCGGGCGGCATACCTCGGCGGGCTGGCTTTTATCTGTTTCTTCCCGGCGTACAACGCCATCGCGGGATTTTTCAACAACGACTGCCTGTTGCTGCCGTTACAGGCGGGAACCGTCTATTACTCCCTGCTCTATTACCGTGACGGCGGGCGGAAAAATCTGGCACGTATCCTGCTATTTGCCACCGCGGCAGCGTTGACCAAACTCTCGGGCATTATCGTCCTGCCGCTGACCGGTGCGGCTATCGCCCTCCGGCTGTGGCAGCAGCGAAAAAAACCGGAAAACGGGCGGCGGCTGACACAGACAAAAAACAAGCCGCAGAAAAACGATACGGAGGACAAACGGCTGCTGACAATACACAAGCAGCTGAAAAGCGGAGCGGAGAACAAGCGGCAGCTGGCGGAAGCCGCGGTTTTCGGCATACTGCTCGTTGCCGGGCTGAGCATCTGGCCGTTGTATCAGCACTATTTCCTCAATGTCGGGTTTGACTTTGTGCCGCCTCAGGAACATCTGTCGCTTAAAAGCTACGGCTTGTGGCAGCGGTTTAATCCGCTCGGTGCCCTGTTTTATCCGCAAATGTTTTATAATGATTTCGGCATTAACCTGTGGGAGACGATGACAAAAACGGCACTGTTCGGGCAATGGGACTTCTCTATGCGCGGGGCGGACATTATGGGGCTGATTACGACGCTGGTTCTGATTTATAAAGCCTTGCTGGTTTTGGCGGTTGTTGCGGCCGCTTATCTGGGCGTCAAGAAACGGCAAACACAGGCATTCTGGCTGACAATGATTTTACTGGCGGGGATTATCGCCGGGCAGATTATGTTCGGCCTTAAGCACCCGTATATGTGTAATCAGGATTTTCGCTATGTCGCAATTATCACGCTGCCGGTTGCGCTGCTGCTGGCACAATTTTTTGACAAGCTCTCGAATGCCGGACGGCGGACGGGGAAAACTTTTGCCTGCGGTGCAGGGCTGGCGCTGATTGCGGCGTTTGCGTTTCTTTCGGCGTTCGTCTGGTGGCGGATTTCATTCTGAGGCGGCGGGAAACAGGGCAACGAACAGCCGGACGGAAACCGGCGGAGGGAGAAAAGCCGGCAGAAATATGTTTGACAAAACCTTTAAAATATGGTATTCTTAAGGCCTAATTAAGTATAATTTAAAATTCTAAGGATTATGGAAAATTATTTTGAATTCGTGGACACGAACCGCGAGCAGTTTATGGCTTTATTAAAGAGTAATGAATTTAAATGCAACGCCGCAGGCCGCAGATTTATGGCTGAACGCGTCAAGGTATCAAAATCCCGTCCGGTTACCGTTGATATGGACACTTTACGCTATGCGGAAGAAATCGGCGGATTGAAACCCGGGTCGGAATTTAAATACCCGAATGCGCAGGGCGGAACTTCCAAAGCGGTCGTATGCTCATTGTATGACCTGCCGAAGAATATGATACATCCGTTCCTGTATTGTTTCAGCGGAATGATGACGGCGCCGCTGTTTGCGTTTGAAATCTTACGCTTTTATGCAAAGCAGACAGGACGCGTGCTGCCGTTCCTTTCTTCCGGAAAAGAAGGTAACAAGGGCTTGTTCCAGAAGCTTTTTTACCGTGAAGAAGGGCTTATCCGCAAAACGGAGTATGATACGTATTACAAACTGATGAGCCTTTTGACCGGCACGCAGTATGCATACAGGAATTATACCCCGTGCGAAGACGACGATTCCGAAGGCAACCTGATTGAGATATACAATTTTGCGGTATCTCAGGGGCTGAAAGAAGTAACGTTTGTCATCTGTTCGGGCAATCCGTTCTATGACAAACGATTGCTGGCGGAGTGGATGTGGCAGCTGAAGCAGGAAAAATTTGCCGCAGTCAAAGTCAACCTCGTGTTGGCACATTGCCCGATTTTCCTGCCGAAAACCTTAGCGGCAGTGCCGGAAGCGAAAATATCCGAAATTTACCTCGGCTATATCGCTGCCAGCCTCGGCCCTCTTAAGAAGGATACGGTACGCTTCAACGGCGTTACCAAATCCGCAAAGCCGGAGCGTTATACCATGCCCGGCGTTTTCGGAGCGGACTGGGAAAAGTTCCGGGATATTATCGTCAACTACTCCAACATGGGGTGGCCGAACTATCAGGAAATCCTGTACGGCATTGACCATGAAGAAGCTGTTGCCAACATTATCCTGTCAGATTTGTTCGCACGCGCATCATATACGCCGGAAGAGTATGACAGAGGAATTACCTCCCTGCTCGGTGCGTATGCCGATTTTATCGGCAGTGCGTATACTCCGTGTTCACACGGAAAATTCAGAAACTTTTTGCAAAATACGCCTGATGCGCGCTATTTTGAGTAAGGTTTTGATTTTCGGCTCCCTGCGGGGAGCTTTTTTTATGGACGTAAGAGAGTCAGACCGGAAAACGGGAAACGGCGAGGGCCAGCCGGACGGGAAAAGCTGAGAAATCGGAGGAAGGCTGTGCGCGCGCGGACGGGGAAAGTGGAGAAACCGGAGGAAGGCTGTGCGGCGTGCGGACGGGAAAAGCTGAGAAACCGGAGGAAGGCTGTGCGGCGTGCGGATGGGAAAAGTGGAGAAACCGGAGAAAGGCTGTGCGCGCGCGGATGGGGAAAGTGGACAACGGCGTCCGGGCGGGAGGAGAACAGCAGCTGAGGTGGATAACCTGCCGGCAGCATTGAAAGTTTTTGCGCAGGGCTATATTATGATGCGGAATTGGGCAACGATTTTAACAATATAAGGGTTCAGACAGCAATGTGGCAGCCGGTTTTGATGATTAACGGGTTTATCATTTTCGTTTTGGGAGCATTGATGCTGCTGCCGGCAGCGGCATTGAAATACTACACCGGTTCGTTTGATGCCATTTTTATCCAAAACAGCATTCTGACGATGTTTATCGGCGGGTCGCTGTTTCTGGCAAATTACGGCAAAATAAAAAACATCTCTATCCTCCAAGGGTATCTGATTACCGTTATATGCTGGTTTGCCTGCCCGCTTATCTGTGCCCTCCCCCTTTACGGCAACGGAGACATTCAAACTTACGCCGACGCTTTGTTTGAAGCGACATCCGGCCTGACGACCACAGGTTCGACCATTTTAAGCAATGTTGAGGCGCAGCCAAAATCCGTCTTGTTCTGGCGCGCCGTGCTTAACGGCATCAGCGGCGTCGGCATCGTCATTTTTGCGGTCGCGCTGATGCCTTTTCTGGGAATCGGCGGCATGCACATCTTCAACAAGGAAAACTCTGACATTGAAGAAAAATTCCTGCCCAAAATCCGTTATATCGCCAAGGACATTATTCTGGTATATGTCTTGCTGAACATCATTTGCGCGGTTTTGCTGAAATGGGCGGGCATGAACTGGTTTGACGCAATATGCCATGCGCTGGCGACGCTGTGCACGGGCGGACTTTCTACAAAAAACAATTCCGTCGCTTATTTTGACAGCCCGATGATTGAAACCATTATAGGCATTTTTATGCTGCTGGGGTCGCTGCCGATGACCTATTTTGTTTTAATTGCGAAAAAGCGAAGCTTTGCTTCCGTTATTGAAAACAATCAGGTCAATACGTTTTTGAAACTGGTTTTCTGGTATATCCTGATTATCAGCGCATTTTATGCCTATACCTCAGACATTCCGTTTGTTACGGCATTCCGGAGAGCCTCTTTTAATATGATTTCGGCTATGACGACAACCGGCTTTTCCTCATATGATTTTATCCAGTGGGGTACATGGGCTGTCGCCGTTTTCTTCATTTTATTCCTGCACGGCGGCTGTACGGGTTCGACAACCGGTTCAATTAAAATTTTCCGCTGGCAGGTCATTATGGCCTTTTTCAAAAAGAACGCAACCAATTCCCTCTCGCCAAGCCAGGTAACGGTTATGAAAGCCGGCGGAAAGGTCATCGACGACAATATCGTTTCTTCGGTGTTCGTCATGGCATTCGGCTTTTTGCTTGCCATTATGCTGTTTACGCTGATTATTTCCATGACGGGAGTAGACTTTGTTACGGCGCTCGGCGCGGTTGCGGGCAATATAACCAACTCCGGCCTGGGCCTGACCGAGGCAACCGGACCGGCCGGTAGTTTTGCCGGATTTACGCCTTTTGTAAAATATATCCTGTCGTTTGTCATGGTTTTGGGGAGGCTGGAAGTTATTGCCGTCTTTGTCCTGCTGCGCAAAATCCATTTGATGTAGATTGACAAAAAGGGGATTGAATTGAAGCGGAGCTGCGGCATGCGGCAAAAAAAGGTTCCTATTTTTTCAGCATCTGCCTGTGGATATAATGTTCTGATTTTTTGCAAAGTCATTAAAACAAAAGTTGATGACTTTAAACGAACGATTTAATTCAGCAATTTTTTCTAAAACGTTTATCCGAATTTTAGCCGTAACGAACGCCGTATGTCAAGTTTAAATCATTAATCCGTAATGTTTTTTTATTTTTTCGCCTTTTTAAAAAAGTAACATTTTGTTTTAACTGAATTGATGATTTTTAACGTTCGTATTTTTTCAACACATTTTTCAGGACGTTTGCATAGAAACTATTCTAGGAGTTACTTTATGAAAAACAAACTTTTATTGACTACGGCTTTAGTCGGCGTCGCATTCGCAATGCCGACAATGGCTGCCGAAGAATGGGACGGGAAAACAAGTTATCTCATACCCCAAGGAGAAACCCTTGTTTTAAAAGAAAATTCTTTGGTTGAAAATATTACAAACAACGCCGATGGTATCGGCGGAGCCCTTTCTACAAGCAAGCCGAAAAATGGAGTTGAAAATCCTGGTACGCTTATCGTCAAATCAGGAACAGTATTTAAAAACAATACGGCAAAATATGATGGCGGCGCAATTGCCAACTTTGGCGTTTTAGACATTGACGGCGCTACATTTGAAGCGAACAAATCCCAAACCGAAACAACAGACAGCCAACCTGTCGGCGGCGGAGCCATCTCATTAGGCATTGATTCTAAAACGACAATCAAGAACACAAAGTTTGTCAATAATGAAACCGGTTTCAACGGCGGCGCCATCGGGACCAGACGTACTATCAACAACGGGGATATTACCAATGGTTCGCATGAAAATCACAGTCTGATTATATCTGATTCCGCCTTTATCGGAAACAAAGCGACCGGAACGACCACAGACCGAGCCGACAATGAACTTCAGGGCGGCAACGGCGGCGCAATCGCCAACTCCTTTAACAACACCCAAATCAGCAATACCGTTTTTGAAAAGAACGAAGCAATCAACGGCGGGGCGGTTTACAACCAATCCCTTTACAATACGAATAATCAGGCGCAGGAAACCGACAAAGGCGGAGACATCAAATTTGCCGATGTTACGTTTGACGGCAATAAAGCTTCAACCAACGGCGGAGCCATCTTTAACGATGCTAACACCAATGCAGAACTGTCCGGAACGGTGGTATTTTCCGGAAACGAAGCAGGAAATGCCGGCGGCGCTATTTTTGTAGCTGATGCCAGCAGTTCCATGGAAATTGCTTCCGGAGCCGTCTTCAAAAGCAATTCCGCAAAGCTCGGCGGGGCGATTTATAACAAAGGAAACCTCGGCACTCTGGATGGCGTTACCTTTGAAGACAACACTGCCGAAACAAACGGCGGCGCGATTTTGAACTCCAACGGCGGCACAATTGCCTCTATTACAAACAGCATCTTCAAAAACAACACTTCCACGAACGGCGGCGGTGCTGCGATTTATAACAAGGGCGGTGAGATTGCCGAAATCAGCAATACTGTTTTTGAAGGCAATATTGCGGAAAAAGGAAACGGTGGCGCCATTTTTAACGGCGGCACGACAGCAGCCAACATCACACTCGACAATGTCCAGTTTATCGGCAACCAGGCGGCAAACGGCAGCGGCGGAGCTATCTCCACCAGCGGTGTCGTTAATATTGCCAACGCCACGTTTGAGAACAATTCCGCATCAACAGGCGGCGGCGCAATTAACGTTGACGGAACGGTTGAATTGAGCGGCGAAAACACCTTCTCCGGCAATAAAGTCGGCGATAAACTGAACGATATTAACCTGAATCAGAACAACGGTCAGGCCAAGGTAGACGTCAGCGGCACGCTGACGCTTGACGGAGGCATTTCCGGCGAAGGCACAACTTCTTTTGCGGATAATACGAAGCTCAATATTACTGAAAACACAACGTTTGGCAATGATGTCGCAATCACTATCGGTGAAAACACCGAACTGGGCCTGATTGTCGACAGCGGTGAAGAATCCGCAGAGTTTGACACGAGCAAGCTGCTGGGCGAAAACGGCTTCATACTGGCTGACAACGCTTTGTATAATGCGATTGTTGGCGATGACGGAAAAGTTACCATGGAACAGAAATCCGCCGACGAAGCGGCTGCCTCTCTGGGGCTCTCCGGTTCACAGGCAGAAGCCGTTTTGGGCGCAATTTCAGGCGGTTCTTCTGACAACGCCAACTTTAACAGTTTCAGAGAAGCGTTGAACCAGCATCTGCAATCTGCCGACAAGGCGCAGGTTTCCAACGGTACCGGCGCAGCGGATTTGCTGACCGCAGACGCCAATCCGGTTATCAGATCGGTTGAAACCGGTATTCATAATATGGTATTCTCGGCTGTTTCTGATGAACTGAACGGAACTTCCGCAGCCATGGCCGAAGGAAAATCTTCCGGCGATGCCTTTAAGCAGGTTAAAGCCTGGATAAGAGCATTGTTCAGCCACTCCGACCACGAATCGACGTCAAAAGCCAGCGGTTTTGACACGAACAGCGACGGCGTCGCCATGGGTATCGACAAGCAGCTTGACAACAGGACGAAAGTCGGCCTTGGCTATGCTTACAGCAGCACGGATATTTCCTCGGGTATTCGCGATACGGACGTTGATACGCATACCGCGTTTGTTTACGGGCAGTATAAGCCGGCAAACTGGTACATCAACACCGTTGTTGCTTATAACTGGTCTGATTACAGCGAAAAGAAAGCTGCGCTCGGATTTAACGCAAACGCTGATTATGACGTCGAATCCTGGGCTGTCCAGTCTTTGTACGGATATGAAATGCAACTGAACGGCTATGACGTTACGCCGGAAGCCGGACTGCGCTACGCCCATATCTCGCAAGACGGATATACCGACGCTCTCGGAACGTCCGTTGCCGCCAATGACAGCGACATTCTGACCGCAATCGTCGGGGCGAAAGTTGCCAAGGATTATGCTTTGGACAGCGATACCATTATCCGTCCGGAATTGAGAGCCGCCGTTACTTATGATTTGGTTGACGACGCCAACAATTCCAACGTGGTTTTGGCTAACGGCGTTGCCTATCGCGTCAACGGCGAAAAGCTGAACCGTTTGGGATTTGAACTCGGCGCAAAAGTTGCTACCGATGTTTCTGACAACTGGGAAATCTCCCTCGCTTACGAAGGCGGTTTCCGTGAGGATTATCAGAACCATACGGGTATGTTGAACGCCAAATACAAGTTCTAAACTTCCCACTCCTCATCTAAGGGAAAAGGCAGAGAGTAC
>UMCZ01012619.1_pt1 | contig 11809 bp, 10 predicted proteins | sample 1964371 | NCBI WGS metagenome assembly UMCZ01 (sample SAMEA4835982, study PRJEB28245) | human gut metagenome | biome: gut microbiome; material: fecal sample | place: Denmark | collected 2008
ATGTCTCTCCTTCCCTTCCGTAATATTTGCTTCCATATCCTGCTCATCTGTATCTTTTTTCCCTTCCTCTTCCATAAGCTGCTCAATAAACCTCTCTGTTTTGGACGACATTGCAACTAATGAATATAGAAAAACCAGGATGATACTTATTCCGACCAACACTACAATCCAACATAGCTTCATGTAAATACGCCTCCTTCCGTAGATTCTTCTAAGAGACACTTACAATTTGCCTGACATTTTCGTGCCAGTCTTTGGAAATAAACACATTTCAAACATTCGTGCTCTGCCATAAATAGTGCTTTCTCATTTTTGGCTACAATCTTTCGGTAACGCTTTTTCAAATAAGAAACATCATATAAATCCTGCTTGATTTCATTCATGGCATTTTGCTTCATTATCGCTGTGTTCAGTGAATTAATGTAGCTGACGAACTTTTCCTCAGTGCTTATATCCACACCTTTAAAAGTTAATTCCATTCACTACTTACCTGCTTTCTACACGGCTCATGCCATGTAGGTGTACGTTGATTCTCTTGAATCACCTCTTCGCCCCGTACACGACGGAATGTACTCATTCCCGGGAATTACAGATGAGCGCTTATTAAGCTTCACGACGCATTGTTATCCTAATACTATCTCCTCTCAAGCCATTTCGAGGATAAGGAACTTTTAATTCCTCTGTGGTTTATTATCCTTCCGTAAACATTAAATGCACCCTGCTGCTTCATCTTCTTCTTTCGATTCTTCGACTCTCTTCGCAAAGCTTTGACTGATTCTGGTCTGGTGCCTGTTGCGGAATTTTACTCCATACGACATTTCTAGTATGATAATGATTTTTTCATTAAACCTGTAATTGAATATTCAGTTGTTCATCAGGTCCTCCCTGACTTGCATTCAGTCTAACTCATTATTTGAAATTGCAGAATATTCTCTCGCGGACTTTTTTTGCAAAAACATATTCTCTCGTGGACTTTTTAAAAAAATAGGACCCAGATTACACCTGAACATAAAATTCAGGCATAAACTAAGTCCTATCTCAAAATTATATAGTTCACCTCACAATCTTCCCATTATCCAGTAATCAGCCAGATAATATGACATTGTAGGTATTGATTCATTCGGCGCCGTCCTAATCCTTACCTCAAAATTGGTATTAAAAAAATAGGACTTAAATCATTCAAACCCTTGTTTTATAAGGTTTCTCTTGATTTAGTCCTATTTTAACGTATGCCCCCTTTATCAAGAGTGCATATTTATCGCTTCTGTTCTCTTTCCACTCATATATTTCATCGTATATTTTTCTTTTAAAAACTGGTTTATCCATGCATAAATCCACCTTTCCGCCACAATTATAACGCAAATCCCCCTTTCATGTAAATCTGAATTATAGTCAAATCCCTATTAGTTTTCTCGCGTTTTTAACGCATATCCCCCCTTTGATTTTCCTGGCTATTAAATTTACATCTATTTCTTCATCTTCTCATTATGTACATATATCACAGTTCTTACACAAAAATAGTATCACATATTTTTATTAAAGTATCCTGTCTCTTCCCACACCTTCTTATCTGGACAATAATAACTATATTCTCTTGAATTTCCAACTTTCATTGCTGTTCCAAATTTTAATATTCCTTGTTGTATGCCAATTCTTATATATTATGCATCCTTTCCAATTGCTTTAGCAATCTCTGCGATAGGCACATTTCTATGTGTTACCTGTTAGTTACCGGAACATTTTCGTGTGTTTTGAAGGTGTCTGATAGATTTTCAGAATATAAAGGAAACCCCGAAAATACAGGATTTTCGGGGTCTGTTGCTCTTTTTCGATATTCGGTTGAATTATCTCTTTGTTAACGTTTTGATATCCTAAAAAGCCCATAAATAGGGGATTTGTGTGTCCCAGTGTTGCATATATGTTGTATGCGATTGACTGCCCACACATTCCCTTTTTGCTTTATTACTTTGATATGCTGTGATTACATTCTATCTATCCCACTTATCACACAGCGCATTTATCTGGTCTGCAAACTTGCTCAAATCCTTATTAGCCATACCCTGGCACTTCTGGATGACAGATACAAGCCTCTGGCCTGCTGCCACAAGACGGTCAAATATAGTCTTCTCTCTGCTTGCCATGCCATATGCAGCCTTTTTCTCCACAAGCTTACGTGAACCATCTGCCACCTTCTGATTCGTGATAAGATCATAGGCATCACCACTGTACGGTGCCACTGCATCATAGCCGAAGGTCTCATGCACGTGGTTTGCAAAGGACTCTGCTGTGGACTCCTCTCCATGGACTATAAATACATGCTCCGGCTTGTTTTTTATTGCGCCAAGCCACTCGGTAAGCTGATTTTTGTCTGCATGTCCACTGATACCCGGCAGATTTACTATGCTTGCCCTTACTTCTATTTCCTCACCAAAAAGCTTCACCTTTTTAGCACCGTTTAAAAGTGCATAGCCAAGTGTTCCCGGAACCTGATATCCTACAAACAAAACTGTTGAATCACTTCTCCAAAGATTATGCTTTAAGTGGTGTCTGATACGTCCGGCCTCACACATACCCGATGCTGAGATGATAACCTTTGGCTTCTTATCGAAATTAATCATCTTTGACTCATCCGATGATACTGCCACACGAAGTCCGGGGAACTTGATTGGATTGATGCCTGCCGAAATAAGCTCCATAGCCTCCTCATCAAAGCAGTCCGATACATTCTCATGAAATACATTTGTCGCCTCAACAGCAAGGGGGCTATCGATGTAAACCTCAAAATTCGGATGCTCCGGCAACAGATTCTCAGTCTTTATACGCCTGATAAAGTAGAGCATCTCCTGTGTCCTGCCAACTGAAAATGCCGGGATTACCAGATTTCCGCCTCTCGTAAATGTCGCATTGATGACCTTTGAAAGCTCCACCGCGTAGTCAGGCGGCGTATCATGCAGACGATTGCCATATGTAGATTCCATAACCACATAATCAGCACTATCCACATACTGAGGATCCTTGATGAGCGGCCTGTTGTGATTTCCGATATCACCTGAAAAGACAATCTTTTTGGTCACATTCTCCTCAGTCACCCACATCTCAATAGATGATGAACCAAGCAGATGACCTGCATCCACAAATCTCACCTTAAGCCCCGGGCATATCTCATACACACTGTTGTAATCACACGGTGTAAAGTGCTGCATGACATTCTGTGCATCCTCCACATTGTACATAGGAGTCACTTCCGGTCTTCCGGCTCGTCTTGCCTTTCTGTTCTTCCACTCCGCCTCAAATTCCTGAATATGTGCAGAATCCTTTAGCATGATGTTACATAAATCTGTTGTCGCTTTTGTCGCAAAAATGGTGCCCCTGAAACCATGATTGTATATGAGTGGCAAAAGACCTGAGTGGTCAATGTGTGCGTGTGTGACAAACACATAGTCTATGAGCGAAGGATTGACCGGTATCTCCTGATTCACGTACAAATCAGCTCCCTGCTCCATTCCACAGTCAATAAGTATATGTGTGTCCCCAAATGTCAGATAGTGACAGCTTCCAGTAACCTCTCTGTCAGCCCCGATAAATTCCAATACCATACTACCATCTCCTATTCTGTTTTATAATAGAAACTTCTCAGTGATTCTGAATAGTTACTTATGATAAAAATATTATACCACACTTATGCCATTTTCTGTATTTCTTTCTTCAATCTTGCCATTATTTTTTTTTCAAGCCTTGATATGTATGACTGTGAAATTCCCAGAATATCTGCCACCTCCTTCTGCGTCAGCTCCTTATTCTCCACACGGTTTACTCCAAATCGAAGCTCTATTATCTGTCTTTCACGCTCGTTCAATGACAACATGGCTTTTTTTAGTAGTGAAATCTCAACCTCAGTCTCAAGATCCTTATATATGACATCCTCATCCGTCCCCAGTATATCTGATAAAAGCAGCTCATTTCCGTCCCAATCCGTGTTTAGTGGCTCATCAAAGGATACCTCAAGCTTCACTCTGTTGTTGCGGCGCAGATACATAAGAATCTCATTTTCTATGCATCTGGATGCGTATGTGGCAAGCTTTATTTTCTTCTCAGGATTGAATGTGTTTATCCCCTTTATGAGACCGATTGTGCCAATTGATATAAGATCCTCCACGCATACTCCCGTGTTTTCAAATTTTTTTGCCAGATACACCACAAGCCTTAGATTGTGCTCTATAAGCTGCTTTTTTGCCTGTTCCTTTGACATTGCCACATTTTTATCCACCAGTGCAATCAGACAGCACTTCTCCTCATCTGTCTCAAGCGGAGGCGGCAGCACCTCCGTCCCTCCTATGTAAAACACCTCATTTGTGTGCGGCTTGCTTCCCCAGAGTATTTTCCATACCCGTTTTATTACTAAAAACAGCTTCATTCAAAATCATATCATATGCATTGTCCTCAAATAAACTATCCGATGCTCTTCCCACCAGCACATTATGTAAAATCAGCTTACCATTTCCCTTCATGACTGTCATCTCATCAAATTCACACACTTTAATGCTCCCACCATCATTTCCCAGGCTCTTGTACGGCACATCAAAAAAGCTGGCATCTTCTCCTACAATATCAAACAATGCACTCCCGCCTATGTGCACAGGAATCTGCTGTGGCTGTTTTTTTAGCAGATTTCCCGTATCATACAAGGCTGTGGCACAAGCCCTTTTACCATCCTTTAAAAGTGTGACCCTATATAGTCTTCTGCTCTCATTACTTCGTTCACAGAAGCACTTTAACACTATGTATGATATGACAAAACCAAAGCATACCATAACTGTCGCATCAGAGCTGAAAAAACTGTCCAGAGCTGTTACTATGCCTCCGGTCAGCACTGTTACAAACATACATAGTGCATAAAGTCTTAGAAACGGGATTTTTCTGCCAACCTGTCTGCCTATTGCAAGCCTTGCCGCAAGCGGTACGACCACCAGAACAGAGGTCCATTTATAAAACGCATAGCTGCCTGCCAAAAGAAGCAGTACACATTCACATACCGATGCACCCACCGCTGAAGCAATCAGACGTACCACCTTCCCGATCAATGGGATTTTTAGCATATATATGACAAATATAAGTATGAGACAGTTGGTGATAAATGTACGAAGAAGAAAAATATCGAGATAAAATGCATAGATAATTTTTCACCTCACTTTCACAGACAAGAATAGCGTAAAAGCAGGTTTTTAAGTGCCGTAATATGTCGACAATAATCAAAAAGACATGCAGCCAAAAAGCTGCATGTCCTATAAACTATCGTCTTGAATTCTTAAGGAAATCCGGAATATTAATCTCTACAGGCTTAACCGTGCTCTCAGGCTGGCGTGGCTTCTGGATACCTGTATATGCATGTGCAGGTGCTGTCTGCTGTTGCTGGGCAGCTGTATGAAGTCCTGCTGTTGCTGTGGACTGTGTTCCCATGCCTGAAACAGGTCTTGCAGCTGTCTGATTCGGATATACCATACGGTTTTGCATACCGCCTGCCATTCCTGCACCAGGCGCTGCCTGCTTGCCCGGCATATCTATCTTCTCTGAAACATCCTCCAGTCCTGTAGCAATAACAGTGATAGAAGCCTGATCAGTCATGCTCTCATCAAACTTGGCACCAAAGATAATATTGGCATCCTCTCCTGCCAGATCCTGTACGTAGCTTGCTGCATCGTTTGCATCCATAAGGGAGATATCGCCTGAGATATTGATAATTACATGTGTTGCACCATTTATCTTTGTCTCAAGAAGAGGTGAAGCAACCGCAAGCTTAACAGCTTCGATAGCCTTATCATCTCCCTGTGCACTACCGATACCGATATGTGCCATACCCTTGTCCTTCATGACAGTCTGTACATCTGCGAAGTCAAGGTTGATAAGTGCAGGAAGATTAATAAGATCAGTGATTCCCTGAACTGCCTGCTGCAATACCTCATCTGCCTTCTTGAGTGCATCCGGCATTGTTGTGCGACGGTCTACTATCTCGAGAAGCTTATCATTTGGAATGACAATAAGTGTATCAACGCTCTCTTTAAGTCTCTCTATTCCTGAAACAGCATTAATCATTCGCTGCTTTGCCTCAAATTTGAATGGTTTTGTAACAACACCAACTGTAAGTATGCCCTGATCCTTTGCTATCTTTGCAACAACAGGAGCTGCACCTGTACCGGTTCCGCCTCCCATACCGCATGTGACGAATACCATATCAGCGCCCTTTACTGCTGCCTGAAGCTCCTCTGCGCTCTCCTCAGCGGCCTTCTGACCAATCTCAGGCTGCGCACCTGCGCCGAGTCCCTTTGTAAGCTTCTCTCCAATCTGTATAAGTGTAGGAGCCTTACAAAGCTGCAAAGCCTGCTTATCTGTATTGATACCGATAAACTCTACTCCACCAATATTCTCATCAATCATTCTGTTAACTGCATTGTTACCGGCTCCTCCGACTCCAATGACAATAATCTTTGCGCTGTTATCAGCCTCGTTAGTTCTTATCTCAAGCAAGGTGATTCCTCCTCTTTCTTTCCCAAAATTTAATTTTCTATATAAAAATATCGAATCTTCTTAAACTCATTTATTCTATAATATAATTTTTCTCCAAAATAATCAACTATAAAATATGATTTTTTTTATTTAGTTTTACATTATTCAGACTTGTCAAACACAATATTTGTTGTTTCTTCCGTCCAGCTCTCTAAATGTAGTGTACCGGACTGTTCCTCAAGCGATGGCATGATAGCCTTAAGCCTCTCTATTTTACGTGTAAGCTTTGTCGTGTCACCAATTATCACACTCACATTACCATACTTGACTACCGGTGCATTTTGCGCACCATAATCCACAGAATCCGGCACAAGGTCCTGCCTTTTTAATCCCTGGGTAAGCTCAAGGATATCTTTTAGCATAGCCTGCTTAATAGGCAGCTTCTCGTAAAGCACTACCTTGTCACAGCTTATGCCGTCTATACATGGCACACCCGGCACCGTGTCAGAGGATGTTTCCACCACAAAGCCATCCTTATCAAAATATGCATTCTCATTAATTCCCGGAATATATATGTATCCAAGCATTCCTTTTTCATAAACTGATATATGAAGAGTATGCGGACTATCCAGGCTTATGCTCATTGTATCAATAAACGGTATTTTTTTAGTATCCTTTACCTTATATTTCAGATAGACATACAGTGAGTTCCATGAGTACTTATCATTAAGCACCGCATCCTCTATAGTCTTTTGGTCATAAAGCTCATTGCCCTCGACAACTACCCTTTTTACCGTAAACAGCTTAAGTACAATGAGAAACAGTATCGCGAGCACTGCTATAGTAATTAGCAGTCCCATAAAAAAATGCTTTAATCTCTTTTTATGTTTTCTTTTTTTCTTAATCATTATATTTCACGCCTTAATCTACACATTTTCAAGCCTGATGCCTCTTGACACAGACAAAACAAGCCCTATTTCCGCCATCAGGAATATGATTGACGTACCTCCATAGCTGATAAACGGCAGAATAACACCGGTATTTGGAAGTGAATTGGTAACTACCGCAATATTCAGTATCACCTGGATTGCAATATGACTCATCACACCAATAACTAAAAGTGAGCCATACAAATCCCTTGCATTGTTTGCAATGACCATCATACGCCATATAAGCAGTATAAAAAGTAAAATAAGGCAGATAGCTCCAAACAGTCCAAGCTCTTCACAAATAATTGTAAATATCATATCATTTTGTGACTCCGGCACATTGCCAAGCTTCTGTAAACTCTCTCCAAGTCCCTTTCCAAACAATCCGCCCGAGCCTATCGCATAAAGTCCCATCATAGTCTGGAATACTGCGTCTGTTCCCGCAGTCTCCGGATGCAGCCATGCCTCAATACGTGTACTTCTATAGCCTGCCAGCATGACAAACGCCACTGCAAACACAACTACCGCCACTGCTACAATAATAAACTGCAGATACTTTGGGCTTGCGACAAACAACATACAGACCGAAATGCCTATGATGATAACTGCCGTACTCAGATTGCTGATTGCAACAACTATTATGAGCGGAATAAGCATAGCAAGCACCTTTACCAGACTTAAAAACTTATCAAACTGCTTGGGTATCTTGTCTATAATCATAGCCATAAACAGTATGACCGCAATTTTAGCCACTTCTGAAGGCTGGAACTGTATTGGTCCTATGCCAATCCATCTCGATGAACCATGTGAGCTTGAGCCTATTTTCGGCACAAACACAAGCACACACAGTATAAGCGATACTATATACGCAAAAAAGCCAAGCTTTTTCCAATATCTGTAGTCGACCTTTGCCAGAAATACCATAGGTATAAGTCCCAGTACAATATTTCGTATCTGAAGCTTAAGATAGTGCATGCTGTCATGATTTTTGATGGCCGATGTGTATGCACTCGAGCTATATAGCATAACAAGACCAAAGCAGAGCAGAAATATAACTATAAACAACAGGTTGTAGTCGAAATAAGGTATTCCTTTTTCTTTTTTTTCTTTATTCTTGCTACTTCTTCTACGCTTTCCTGCCAAAATATTTACTCCTTAAATCCTTTTACTATTTCCTTAAAGATACGTCCGCGCTCCTCATAGTTAGGAAACATGCCCCAGCTTGCACATGCAGGTGATAAGAGCACTGCATCACCTGAAACAGCATGCTCATAGCAATAATTTACTGCATCCTCAAACGTATCCTTCTTTACAGTATTCATGAATCCGTGTCTGTGTGCACACTCTTCGATTTTATCTGCAGTCTGACCGATAAGCACAAGCTCCTTTACTTTGCCGTCAAAAGCCTCTATCCACTCATCATACTCCGACTGCTTATCATATCCACCGCCAATGAGAAGTGTCGGTCTGTTCATGGCACGTATACCCTGAATGGCTGCATCAGGATTGGTGCCCTTTGAATCGTTGTAGAATCTTACTCCCCGCTTTTCGGTCACGTACTCTATCCTGTGCTCAACTGCCTTAAATACCTTAAGAACCTCAACTATCTTATCCATCGGTACCCCAAAGCTTATAGACATGGCACACGCTGCCATCACATTCTCAAAATTATGCTTTCCGAGGAGATTCAGCTCGTTTACATCAATTACCTCATCGCGTACACCGTCGTGTGCGTATATGATGATATCTCCGTCCAGATAAAAGCCCTCTGAAAGCTCAGACTTACTGCTGAAAAATATAACCTTAGCAGGGCACTCTGCTGCAAAATCTCTAAGCACCTCGTCCTCGTAGTTTAACACGCAGTAATCATCTGCTGTCTGATTTTTTGTGATGTCCTCCTTTGCCCTGATGTAATTTTCCATAGTATGATGTCGATTCAGGTGATCGGGTGTGATATTTAAAATTGCGCTTACATGCGGCTTAAAGGTATCTATTGTCTCGAGCTGGAAGCTTGATATCTCTGCAACCGTTACTGTCTCACCGGTGCTTCCTGTGACCATTGATGTATAAGGGATTCCGATATTTCCTACCACTCTCACATCCTTAAAGTAATTCTTCATTATCTCACCTGTCAGAGCTGTAGTGGTCGTCTTTCCGTTGGTTCCTGTGATAGCGATGATCTCACCTGCCCCAAATGTGTATGCAAGCTCTATCTCACCCCATATTTTAACGCCCCTGTCACGTAAGGAATTGACCATAGGAATGTCTGTTGGTACTCCCGGACTTAGCACAGCCACATCAAACTCATCAATCTGTTCATCTGTCAGGTTGCCTAAAATAAGCGGCACCTCCTTAAGCTTTGGTGCTTTCTCATAAAGTGTTTTTGAATCCAGTTCTTTATTTCCATCAAACAATACTGTATCGATGCCATTTGCGCACAAAAGTTCAGTCGCTGCAATGCCACTCTTTCCTGTTCCGACAACAAGTACCTTTTTTCCTTGTAAGCTCATTTTTATTCCTCCATCTTTTATTGCAGCCATCCGTATGGATATATTTAACAAATCAAATTCTCCAAACGACTGCCTTAATTATTAAATTATAGTATACGTTATTTGGTTCTATTTCGCAAGAGCCCGTAAATCAGTTAAACACTCCTATCTCCTGTGCATACGGTATGATTTCCCTAAATATTTCAGCTGCAACCGGTGCAGCGATTGTTCCACCATAGTATGCACCGCCCTTTGGATTATTTATTTTCACAAGCACCATAAGTGCCGGATCATCCACCGGATAAAATCCAAGGAACGAGGCTATATATACATTGTCACTTCTCGGAAGTGTCTGCGATGTAGCAGTCTTTCCTCCTATCGCATAACCTTCAACCTTTGCATTTTTTCCTGAGCCCTCTGCTACCACGCCCTCCAAAAGCTTTCGCAGTGTATCAGATGTCTCTTCACTGCATATACCTGACGTCTGTTCAAAGGACAGCACCTCCTTTACCGTACCTTCGGTGCCATGAATCTCCTTACCTATATGAGGAGTAATTCTGTTACCACCATTTATAAGCGATGATACTGTTGTCATAAGCTCGATGGGTGTGAGCTGGAATGACTGTCCAAATGAAATTGTTGCAAGCTCCACCTGGCCTATCTTATCCGGCTGATGCATTATGGTGGCGGCCTCTCCCGGCAAATCAATACCTGTCTTATCAAGCAGACCAAACCTCATGAAATCAGCATAATACCTCTCACTGCCTATTCTAAGGCCTAAATCAATAAAGACCGGATTGCATGAATTCTGTATTCCCTGCACAAAGGTCTCACTTCCATGTCCTGTTCTCTTATGGCAGTGTATGCGTCTGTCCTCCACAGTAATATATCCCGGGCAGTAAAAACTGTCATCAAGGCTCACCACATCCTCCTCCAGTGCGATTCCTGCCGTAATTATCTTGAATACTGAACCGGGCTCATATGTATCACTTACACAGCCGTTTCTCCAGGCTTCATCATGGTTTTCACATGAAAAAGGATCATTCAAATTATATTCCGGGTAGTCGGTCATGGCATATATTTCTCCGTTTTTAGGGTTTAAGGCAATTATACTCACACTGTCTGCCAGGTTTTGTGCATATGCCATCATTGCATTTTTCTCACATACTCTTTGTATATTTATGTCGAGTGTAGTGACAAGTGTGTCTCCTTTTTGGGGAGCTTCTCTTCGCTCCTTATAACCCTTCACCTCCACACCTCTGCCATCACATACAGTGTATATCCGCCCTGGTGTACCACGCAGAATTTCATCATATGTAGTCTCAAGCCCAACAACACCCTGACCATCTGCTCCTGCAAAGCCTATAACCTTTGAAAACAGTTCATCAAGCGGATAGTACCTGACACTCGACTCGTCAACCTTTACCCCTGCCAAGCCATATGATAGTATTTTATCGCCTGTTTTTTTAGAGACATTGTTCTTTATTTTTTCAATGGATGTAACCTTATCCACCTTACTGCGGATAGTCTTTTCGTCAATCGAAAGCTCACTGCTTAAAACAGAGATGACTGCTTCCTTGTCGGTTATCTGATTGTGTATAACGCTTATGTTATATGCAGTTTCATTTGTCGCTATTATCCTTTCATTTCTATCCACTATATCTCCGCGTATTCCTGCAATATCACGCTCTCTTTCCTGAAGCGCACTTGCCTTTTTACTGTAATAACCGCCTTTTACTATCATGAGATAAAACAGTCTGAAACACAAGGCGATAAGAACAGCTGTCAGTATACTGCAAAATACGCATATTTTTCTTCTGTAGCGCGTATTGTTAAGTATCATGAACAAAAATGCCTCAATATTTTTACACTAATATATGCAAAAAATAT
>UMCZ01034345.1_pt1 | contig 11659 bp, 7 predicted proteins | sample 1964371 | NCBI WGS metagenome assembly UMCZ01 (sample SAMEA4835982, study PRJEB28245) | human gut metagenome | biome: gut microbiome; material: fecal sample | place: Denmark | collected 2008
ATCGATGGCAGCAACATCACCCGCCTTGTGAGCATCTTTCAATTTCTGCAAAGCTCCTTCGATAGCAGGTTTCTTGTCAGCCGGAATCTTATCACCCAACTCTTTCAACTGGTTCTCTGTCTGGAAAATCATAGAGTCAGCCTGATTCATCTTGTCTACTCTTTCACGCTCTTTCTTGTCGGCATCTGCATTAGCCTCAGCCTCAGCTTTCATACGGTCGATTTCGTCTTTGCTCAAACCTGAAGAAGCTTCGATTCGAATAGCCTGTTCCTTACCGGTAGCCTTATCCTTGGCAGACACTTTTAAAATACCATTGGCATCGATGTCGAAAGTCACCTCAATTTGAGGAACTCCACGACGAGCAGGTGCAATGCCGGTCAAATTAAACTGACCGATAGACTTATTCTGAGCGGCCATCGGACGTTCTCCTTGCAATACGTGAATAGTCACTTCCGTCTGATTGTCGGCAGCCGTACTGAAGACCTCGCTCTTGTTGCACGGAATGGTCGTATTGGCTTCAATCAACTTCGTCATTACGCCACCCATCGTCTCAATACCCATAGACAACGGCGTCACATCCAACAATACGATGTCGCCTACTCCGGCTTCCTTATTCAGGATAGCCCCTTGGATAGAAGCGCCTACAGCTACGACCTCATCCGGATTTACACCTTTAGACGGAGCTTTGCCGAAGAAATCTTCTACTAACTTCTGGATGGCCGGAATACGACTCGAACCGCCGACAAGAATCACTTCGTCGATGTCTGAATTACTCAAACCGGCATCCTGCATTGCCTTCTGGCACGGTACCTTACAAGCCTGAATCAAATTATCGGCCAACTGCTCGAACTTAGCACGCGTCAAAGTCTTCACCAAGTGCTTGGGCACACCGCCTACAGCCGTGATATAAGGCAAATTGATTTCCGTAGTCGTAGAAGAAGACAATTCAATCTTGGCCTTCTCGGCAGCTTCTTTCAAACGTTGCAATGCCATCGGGTCTTGCTTCAAATCAACTCCTTCTTCCGACTTGAAGTCAGCAGCCAGCCAGTCGATAATCACTTGGTCGAAATCATCACCTCCGAGGTGAGTATCACCATTGGTAGAAAGCACCTCGAATACACCGCTACCAAACTCCAGTATGGAAATATCAAATGTACCACCTCCCAAGTCGAAGACAGCAATCTTCATGTCCTTATTGGACTTATCCACACCGTAAGCCAAAGCCGCAGCCGTCGGTTCATTCACAATACGTTTCACTTCCAAACCGGCAATCTGTCCGGCCTCTTTCGTCGCCTGACGCTGAGAATCCGAAAAATAAGCCGGCACGGTAATCACGGCTTCCGTCACCTCCTGACCCAGATAGTCCTCAGCCGTCTTTTTCATCTTCTGGAGAATCATGGCAGAGATTTCCTGCGGAGTATAGAGACGCCCCTCAATATCCACACGAGGCGTGTTGTTATCTCCTTTTACTACAGAATAAGGCACACGTGCTATTTCTTTCTGTACCTGATCATAGGTCTCACCCATGAAACGTTTGATAGAGAAAATGGTATTCTTCGGATTCGTAATCGCCTGACGTTTGGCCGGATCACCCACCAAGCGTTCGCCGTTTTTAAACGCCACGATAGAAGGAGTCGTACGCTTGCCTTCGTTGTTAGCGATTACTACCGGTTCGTTACCTTCAAATACGGAAACACAAGAGTTTGTAGTTCCCAAGTCAATTCCAATAATCTTTCCCATAATATATCTACTTTTTTATTATTAATCTAAATTGAATGTATTTCTTACGTCCGCCTCTTACGGAAGCAGCGCACTGTTATAAAAACAAACCGCGTGCCAAACTATCTCATGAGGCAGAAAAAACAATAAAAAAAGATTTATCGGAATCAAGAGAGAGTTTTTCTGCTATCTTTGTTCTCGGACAAGTTCATCTGCGACAGTCAGACCTGAAAACTGCCAAAATGGCTGAAAAAATATAAAATGTATGACGAAAATAGCACGACTTCTATTATTTCTTTGCACCTTATCGGTATTCCATATTTCTATAGCACGCCCACGGGTAGCCGTAGTACTAAGCGGAGGCGGTGCAAAAGGTACGGCTCACATCGGGGCACTGAAAGTAATTGAAGAAGCAGGAGTCCCCATCGACATGATTGTAGGTACGAGCATGGGTAGTATCATCGGCGGGTTATATGCCATAGGATATACGACCGAACAGCTCGACAGTATATTCATGGCACAAGACTGGAACACATTGCTTAGCGACAAAGCTTATCGCAACGCGCTTAACCTACAGACCAGAGAACAAAATTCACAATACATCCTCTCCGTCCCCTTCTTTGAAAAACCGCAAGACTTAATCAGCGGAGGAGTCATTAAAGGAAGAAACATCGGGCGTATGTTATGGCAACTCACCGAAGGGTACCACGATTCCATTGATTTTCAAAAAATGCCTATCCCGTTTGCCTGTATTTCCCAAGATTTGGTGACGGGCGAAGAGATCGTATTCCGAAACGGCGTACTGCCCATCGCCATACGTGCCAGCATGTCCATTCCCGGTGCTTTTGCCCCGATATCCATGAACGGCAAACTACTCATCGACGGTGGTATCATCAACAATTACCCGGTAGATGTGGCACGGCAAATGGGAGCAGACATTGTCATAGGGGTGGACGTACAGGATCCGATGAAAAATGCAGAAGAACTTCAAAACAATATCTTCGCACAACTCAACCAACTCATCGACTTGCAAAGAAAAGACCGTTGGGAACAAAATATCGCGCTTTCGGACGTCTATATCAAGGTCGATGTAAAAGGATACAACACAGCCAGTTTCAACACAACAGCCATAGACTCCCTGATGGAACGTGGAGCACAGGCCGCCCGCTCACAGATAGACACCTTACGGGCCATAGGCGGTCGTTTCTCTCCCGACGATTCCATCGTGAGCCGTCCCACTCCTCCTTTCTTCTATATGCACCGCCCGGGAAATATCGAAGCGCGCTATGCAGGAAGCTTGAAAATCCTGATAGGCGATGCGCCCAGAAATTCCATCAATCTGGGACTTAGGTTCGACAACGAAGAACTGGCAGCCTTGCTGTTCAACGGACAAATGCAACTCGGGAAAAAAAGGAATCACCACATCAACCTGACTTTACGTTTAGGAAAGCAAACTTATGGCGACGCGCATTACAATCTCAACTTAGGCAGGGAATGGAACCTTACCACCGGTTATCGTTATACTTACAACGATTTTAATATCTATGAGAAAGGAGAAAGGACGTACGGCATCAGCTTCAATCATCATTTCGGAGAGGTCGGATTCACCAAAAGCTGGAAAAACGTACGTCTCAAGCTGGGAGGAATTTACCAACTCTACAACTACGGCTCCCTCCTCTATCGCTTCGAGGACAGCTCACCGACAGATATTACCAAAGAAAGCTACCTGAAGTTCGGCACACAATACGCCGTCAACACATTGGACGATATTTACTTCCCGACAAAAGGAGCTGAATTCGATATGGAATACTACTATGCCATACCATTAAACGGAAACAAAGCCTTCCACACAGCCGGAATACACTGGAATGCCGCATTCTCTTTCAACTCGCGCTTCACTTTAATGCCCCGGATAGAAGGACGCTATCTGACGACAGAAAACACCGTGGCCGAGATGAATACACTCGGAGGTCAAGAACGGGGCAAATACTTCAGCCAACAAATACCATTCTACGGCATCAATCATTTCGAGATGTCCCATCGTTCTTTGGTCGTAGCGGGAATAGAGGCCCGTCAACGCATCGGAGGAAAGCATTACGTCAGCGGCGTATTCAATATCGCCGCCACATCGGACGACTGGATGCATTTTTTCAAAAACAGCTTCAACGATAACGACCTGTTGGGATACCACATCTTCGGTGGAGCCGTAAAATATGACCTCCGTACCTTTATAGGCCCTATCGGTATTACGATTTGCTTCAGCGACCGAGCCAAGACCGCCGGATACATAAGGGCGGGATTCAATTTCTGAAACCCGCCCTTATGTCCTTCACAGCTTTTTCACTCGGCTTTAAACTCCAAAACTCCACCTTTCATCAAGTCCCGGATGGCAATGAAAGGCGCATCCAGTTTCTTTCCGTTAAAAAGAATGACCGGCAGATGCTTATGTTCTTTCAGACCTTCGGCACGAACTGTCAACACTTTGCCATGCGGCAGTTCCACACGGGCCGACGGGAACCGCGGAATCCCCAACGCATATTCTCCCGACGCCGGAGTCACCGGATAAAAGCCCAACGAACTGAACAGATACCAGGCAGACATCTGTCCGCAGTCGTCATTTCCCGACAGTCCGTCCGCCCCGTTCCTGTAATGGGTATCCAGGATTTCCGGAATACGTTCTTGCGCCTTGTCGAAACGACCGCAATAGTTATATAAATACACATAATGGTGGCCGGGTTCATTGTCATGCCGGTAATGCCCGTTGTCGAACACGTTATCGAGCGCTGCGGCAAAAGACTCGTTACCTCCCATCAAATCTATCAGCCCCTGCACATCCTGCATGACACAAAACTGATAAGTCCAGTTGGCCCCTTCGGTAAACCCTGAATGCTCCCCGGCCCAACAGCCATCGGCATTACGCGCTTGGAAAAGTTTCGTTTTCGGATTATACAAATAGCGGTAATTCTTTGCCCTTCTCATCAAATCTTCATAATCGGTCGTTTTTCCCAAAGCCTTTGCCATTTGGGCAATGCAATAGTCGCTTAAAGCAAATTCCAACGTGCGAGCCACGGATTCATTCGTCCGATCATCCGCCACGTAACCGTTCTTCAAGTAATAAGACAATCCGCCGCGTGCCTCATATCCGCCGTTCCACCATTCTCTGTCCCCCCAACGGTGGAGACTGTCGTCCGTAGGAGGCACGTAGGCATCCTTACGAATCGCTTCATACGCCTTCTCCACGTCATAATCGCGAAAGCCATTGATGTAAGCATCCGCTATTACAGCGTCCGCATGCGTGCCGATCATGATATTCGTATAGGTAGGATTCGGCCATTTGGGTATCCAGCCGCCCTCTTCGTACATCTGTACCAATGCCGTAACCATATCATCCACCCGTTCGGGCGCCATGATTTGCAGCCAAGGGTGTTCAGCCCTGAAAGTATCCCACAAAGAATAAGCATTATAGGAAACGCCCTGATGCACCTTATCGTCAAACGGACTGTAATAACGGCCATATTCCGAAAACTCCCGAGGATACTGCAAGGTACGGAAAAACGCCGTATAGAATATCGTACGGTCTTCTTCGCTCGCCCCCTCCAGGTCTATCTTGGAAAGCTTTTCCTCCCATTCCTTTTTCACTCTTTTCGTCACGGATACAAACGAAGACCTGGCCGGAATCTCTTTCGACAGGTTCACCGCAGCTTGCTCGAAGTCGATAAAAGAACTGCCGATACGTACATCAACCCACGTCGTCCCCGCAGGAAACTCGACATATCCGCCTACCGAACCACCTTCCTCCTGTACAGACTTTCCGCTGACCGCCCCGTCGCGCCATGTGCCGTAACCGGCGAAGTCTTCGGAGAACTTCAACACATAATATCCTTTGAATCCCGGTAAGGCCGGCCCCAAATGGGCATCATGCCTTTCCTTATTATATATATGCACCTCACGCTTGTCGGGATAAATGCGTATGAAGCCTCCTTCGTTTTCCCTCCCGGCCTCCAAATAAAGCAAGGATTTTTCCCCTTTGGGGTAAGTGATATGAAAGAAAGACGCACGTGAAGTCGCTGTCATTTCCGTGGTAATCTCCGAACCGCCGTGTTTTCCCGAAGCGTATGACACCTTATAATAATAAGGTGTAGCCACTTCTTTCCCATGCTCCAGACGCACCTGCCTGTCCGTCGCCTTGATTTTCAGTTCTCCACTTTGGGGCATCAGGGTCATGAACCCGTAATCTCCCATCCAGATGGCCGGCTGATGCGTCCCCATAAAACCGATTAAGACCGAATCGCAACGGCGATACATCGTATGGGATATACCGTTGAGGCGGGGCGCCGCGCACCACTGCGTCATGGCAAAAGGCGAACCCACGGCCGGAGTCGTCCCCCCGTATTCCGTCTCGTGGCTACCATCCGTACCAATCATCATAGACACTTCGTCCACATGGGATTTAGCTGTTTTTGCGGCTTTGCCCGACATGACAAAAGGACACGAAGCCACACTCATCAATAAAAATAAAGTTCGTAATACTCTCATGTTATCAAAAATTTGGTTAGGGTTGTCTTACAAATAAACGGAAAAGAACAGCCCTGCGGCCATTCTTTTCGTTTATAAAAAAGGATATTGTCACGGATTGGCATTGGCATCCTGCAAGGCTGCCGCAATCAGTCCTTCCACTTCGTCACAGAGTTCGGGGTTGTCTTTCAACATATTTTTCACGGCATCCCTTCCCTGTCCTATCTTCGTATCGTTGTAACTGTACCAGGAACCGCTCTTCTTCAGAATGCCCAGTTCCGTACCCAAGTCTACGATTTCGCCGATTTTAGAGATACCTTCTCCAAAGGTGATTTCAAATTCAGCCTTACGGAAAGGAGGCGCCACCTTGTTCTTCACCACTTTCACGCGTACCTGATTACCGACCACCTCGTCGCCGTCCTTGATACTCGTCACGCGACGGATGTCCAGACGCACGCTGGCGTAAAATTTCAAAGCGTTACCACCGGTCGTCGTCTCCGGATTGCCGAACATCACACCGATTTTCTCACGCAACTGGTTGATGAAAATACAAGTGGTGTTCGTCTTGTTGATTGTGGAAGTCAGTTTACGCAAAGCCTGACTCATCAGGCGGGCCTGCAAACCGACTTTATTGTCCCCCATATCGCCCTCGATCTCAGCCTTCGGTGTCAAGGCAGCCACGGAGTCTATCACGATAATGTCGATAGCCGACGAACGGATCAACTGGTCAGCTATTTCCAATGCCTGCTCCCCGTTGTCCGGTTGGGAAATCCACAAATTGTCCACGTCTACGCCCAACTTGGCGGCATAAAAGCGGTCGAAAGCGTGCTCCGCATCGATAAACGCGGCTATCCCGCCGGCTTTCTGCGCCTCGGCAATGGCATGGATGGCCAAGGTCGTTTTACCGGAACTCTCCGGACCGTAAATCTCTATGATACGTCCGCGCGGGTATCCCCCCACGCCCAAAGCGGCATTCAACGCGATGGAACCCGTAGGAATCACATCCACCTGTTCCACGTGGTCGTCACCCAGTTTCATGATAGAACCCTTTCCGAAGTTCTTCTCTATCTTGTCCATCGCCGCTTGCAGGGCTTTCAGCTTCTCCGTATTCGGTCCGCCGCCCCCAGTGGTTTCTTCTTCTTTCTTTGCCATAATCTTTTTTATAATCAAATCATCTATGTTTCAGCTCCCGGCAGCACCCCGACAAGAGATGCTATCCGGGATATACTGCATTAAAGTTCAAGGTCGCCATTGAACACTTCGTGCCAGGGAAGCCCGTCCTTGTTCAACTCCTCCATGAACGGATCCGGGTCGAACTCTTCCACATTCCACACACCGGGCTTCTTCCAGATGCCTTTCAGGAACATCATGGCTCCTATCATGGCCGGCACGCCCGTCGTATAGCTAACCCCCTGCATGCCGGTCTCCAGATAAGCGGCATGATGGCTGCAATTATTGTACACGTAATAAGTCAGCTCTTTTCCGTCCTTCACCCCACGGATACGACAGCCGATACTGGTCTCGCCTTCGTAGTTTTCACCCAAATCCTGTGGGTTGGGCAACACGGCCTTGAGGAACTGCAACGGAACTATTTTCACCCCATTGTAATCCACCTCGTCTATGCGTGCCATACCGATATTCTGAATCACGCGCAGATGCGTAAGGTATTCCTGTCCGAAAGTCATCCAGAAGCGGGCACGCTTGATGGTCGGGAAGTTCTTCACCAGCGATTCGAGCTCTTCGTGGAACAACAGATAAGAGTCGCGCGGACCGATGTTCGGATACGTCAAGTCCTTATGGATTTCCATAGGCTTCGTCTCCACCCACTGTCCGTTCTCGTAATAACGTCCGTTCTGAGTAATTTCGCGGATGTTGATTTCCGGATTGAAGTTTGTGGCAAAAGCCTTATGATGATTTCCCGCATTGCAGTCCACGATGTCCAGGTAATGGATTTCATCGAAATAATGTTTGGCCGCGTATGCCGTATACACACCGGAAACGCCCGGGTCGAAACCGCAGCCCAGAATGGCGGTCAGTCCGGCTTCCTCGAAACGTTTCTTGTAGGCCCACTGCCAACTGTATTCAAAATGAGCCACGTCCTTCGGCTCGTAGTTTGCCGTATCCAGATAATTGCATCCGGTTTGCAGGCAAGCTTCCATAATGGTCAAGTCCTGATAAGGCAAGGCCAGATTCATCACCATGTCCGGTTTGTAACCGTTCAGCAGTTCCACCAACTCTTCCACGTTGTCGGCGTCCACCTGTGCCGTTTGGATAGACGGGTTCCCGATGGCCTTCACGATAGCGTCACACTTGGCCTTCGTACGGCTGGCAATCATGATTTCGTCAAACACTTCCGGATGCTGGGCCACTTTGTGCGCTGCTACCGTGGCCACACCGCCGGCACCGATAATTAAAACTTTTCCCATTTTTTTGAATTCGGTATTATAATTAAATATGTATAGGATGCAAAGTTAATGACTTTTTCCAAGAAGGAAAGAAAAAGCCTGTTTTTTTGATTTTTATTTGAATTAGATAATTTGCTCACGCTCGGCAGACTCGAACAAGTTCGGTCTGTTCTCGCTTAATCGCAAATTTCGTCTCCTCTGATGCCCAACGCATTCATCAATGAGTAACCGAGAATTTCCTGACGGAATCCTCTCCCCGCCTGAGGTTCCATGGCCAGCAACGTGATGTCCTTGCCTTCGGTCCGGCCCAAAATCTCGCGTACTCGAAGACCGTATTTCTCCACGTCCGGCACGATGACCAGTCGTTTGATGCCTTTCTCGTCGGCCAATGCCTCGAGCGACTGCAAATAGAGGGCGTCTCCGTCCACCAAGTTCTCCACCTGTACGGAACTCAACTTGAATTCTCCCAAATGTCCGTCGCAAAACGCCTTGCCGTCAAGCTCGGCCTCGAAGTCCGAGGGGGTAAAGTTGTCTAAGGCTTTCCGCCCCTTGCCGTGGATAAACACGACCTGTATGTCGTTCTTTCCCTCTCCGACTCCCCCGTCCAAAGCCGCGCAAACCAGCCATTGCGCCAGGTCGGCCTTAGGAATCGGACGGTTCAGCATCCGTTCGAAATTCACGATTAAATTGAATGCCACGGCATCCACGTAATCCGCATCCACCAGTATGACATTCTCACTCCATTTCGTTTTTTCCATTTTATGTAGTACTGTTTTCCGTTCACAAAGATACAAAAAAACAAAAGCAGAGCAGCGCATGAAACGAGAATCTGTTGTCACCAACTGCGTCTTTTTGCTTTCAAAATGACAGCAAAAAGGTCATGCAGGCTAGTGGAAAAACCTTTTTACAGCGTAGTTTCAGATGTTTTCGAGGCATCCTTAAATACAATTTTTCACGTTTAAGGTTCGTTTTTTAATCTTTTTAAGCCGAAACGCGTTTCAATCTCAAGAGATTGATTTTCCGTTCGGCTGAAAAAACATTTTTTTTCTCCGCTTGTCGGCCGGAGGAGGTCTGCATCGGGAGGCGAAATGTACCTGAAAACGACGTAAGGACAAGCTTTTCCGGCTTGATTTTTTGCTATTTGAAGCCTTTCCGTTTGCCAAAGGCTGATGTCAAAATGCCATGTCTATCCGATTTGTACTATCACGCCCGGCACTCTCCTGCGCAGAACCTCGCAGCCCGGCCTTCCGGATGTTGCCGGAAAGCTCCTTATGGACGACAGACTGTCTTCCCGCCGCCCCGCGAGAATCACGTATTTCCGCAGACTTCCGCACGGGGACGCAAATAACGGATTCTCATGAAGATTTGACTTTTTGACAAAGACGCTTGCCCCTTATATGAAAGCCCACCTGCCAAAGCCGTCAGTCCGCGAAGCATCCGGCCTGCCATTTTTTTCATGTGTTATGACATTTTGTCAGACTATTCCTTATGGCAAACATTTTGATGCAGGATAAGTGTGGCTCGAAAACGCCACACTGAAACACAGAAAAATAAACAATTAAATATAGAAAGGAAACAACCATGACTTTTGACAAATTTACCATCAAGGCCCAAGAGGCCATTCAGGAAGCCGTCAACCTTGTACAGGCAAGGGGACAGCAAGCCATCGAACCGGAGCACTTGTTGGCCGGTATCCTCAAGGTGGGGGAAAACGTCACGAATTTCCTCTTTCAGAAACTGGGCGTCAACAGCAGGCAAATCGAACAGATACTGGAAAGCCAGATCGCTTCGCTGCCAAAGGTGCAGGGGGGCGAACCCTACCTGAGCCGCGAAAGCAACGAAGTGCTGACACGGGCACAGGATTACGCTTCCAAGGGCGGCGACGAGTTCGTCTCGCTCGAACCGATGCTTTTGGCTTTGCTGACCGTGAAAAGTACGGTCTCCAGAATCCTGAAAGACGCAGGCATCACTGAACAGGAACTGGCATCTGCCGTCAACGAACTGCGTAAAGGAGAAAAAGTGACTTCCCAAAACAGTGAAGACACTTATCAGGCGCTCAACAAGTACGCCAAGAATCTCATCGAGGAAGCGCGGAGCGGAAAGCTCGACCCGGTCATCGGACGGGATGAAGAGATACGGCGCGTGCTGCAAATCCTGAGCCGACGTACGAAGAACAACCCCATATTAATCGGCGAACCGGGTACGGGTAAGACGGCCATCGTGGAAGGACTGGCCCATCGTATCCTGCGGGGCGACGTACCGGAGAACCTGAAAGACAAACAGCTCTACTCCCTCGACATGGGCGCGCTTATCGCCGGTGCCAAATACAAAGGAGAGTTTGAGGAACGTCTGAAATCCGTCATCAACGAAGTGACGAAAAGCGAAGGGCGCATCATCCTCTTCATCGACGAAATCCACACGTTGGTGGGCGCGGGAAAAGGCGAGGGTGCCATGGATGCCGCCAACATCCTGAAGCCTGCCTTGGCACGGGGCGAGCTGAGAAGCATCGGTGCCACCACGTTGGACGAATACCAGAAGTACTTTGAAAAGGACAAGGCACTGGAACGCCGTTTCCAGACGGTCATGGTCAACGAGCCGGACACGCTCAGCACCATTTCCATCCTGAGGGGACTGAAGGAAAGATATGAGAACCACCACAAGGTGCGTATCCAAGACGATGCCATCATCGCCGCCGTGGAACTTTCCAACCGCTATATCACCGACCGTTTCCTCCCGGACAAGGCCATCGACCTGATGGACGAGGCGGCAGCCAAACTGCGCATGGAGCGTGACTCCGTACCGGAAGAACTGGACGAAATCGAACGCCGGTTGAAACAGTTGGAAATCGAGCGCGAGGCCATCAAACGGGAAAACGACCAACCCAAACTGGAACAACTGAGCAAGGAGATTGCCGAACTGAAAGAACAGGAAAGCAGCTACAAGGCCAAATGGGAGGCCGAACGCGGACTGGTGAACAAAATCCAGCAGAACAAACAGCAAATCGAGCAGTTGAAGTTCGA
>UMCZ01009336.1_pt1 | contig 11412 bp, 8 predicted proteins | sample 1964371 | NCBI WGS metagenome assembly UMCZ01 (sample SAMEA4835982, study PRJEB28245) | human gut metagenome | biome: gut microbiome; material: fecal sample | place: Denmark | collected 2008
GCGCGGTTGAGGGATATTTGAAAATTCCGGTCGTAATGGGACGCTCCAATATGGCCGGCTATAACCAGGATGATATCGAGGAGATGAAAATCCGCGATGGTCTTATGCTCCACGAGCATCGTAAGGCTGTATTGCGTGAATATTGCAGCGACAACGATCTGGACTGTGTGAAGCCGATTGTACTCATTGCCTGCAAGGATACAGACCACGCAAAGAAAATCAGGGCATTGATTGACAGCGATGATTTTCAGAAAGGCAAGTATAAAGGCAAGGTTATAGAAATTCATTCCAAACAGTCCGGCGAAGAATCGGAAGAAAACATCCGCCTTTTGCTCTCTATTGAGAGTGCTTCTAACCCTATCGAAATCGTGCTGCACGTTTACAAGCTGAAGGAAGGCTGGGATGTCAATAATCTGTTTACGATTATCCCACTGAATGCTGCAAAAAGCGATATCCTCGCTATGCAGACTATTGGTCGTGGATTAAGACTTCCGTTCGGAGAACAGACAGGAAATGAGGATTTAGACTCTCTTGATATCGTTGCTCACGACCACTATAGAGAACTTGTTGATGAGATTAAGAGCAGCGACATCTTCCGTTACCGCGACCTTGATAAAACAACGGTTGAGCCGTCTGAATCCGTTGGTGTTTCCGCTACCGTAGATGACGGGCAACTTTCTCTGCTTGATTTTGCAATTACTGCATCCGGCGTGAAGTCCTTTGCCGAGGTCAGCAATCCGAAAACACAGCTCGAAATCTACCAGGAATATGTGAAGAACTTTATGGCTGCACAAAAGAAGGATAAAGGTGAAGACCTAGGTCAGATGACATTATTTGATTTTCATCCTGAAATGCTTTCCGAGGATACTACTGAGCCATCTGTAACTGCGCAGGAGCAGCCGCAAACACCGACAGCTTTAAAATCTGGCAAACAGCCTCTGAGTAAAGATGAGTTTGTAAAAGCCGTAACAGAGTATTCCGCAAAGGCTATCTCTGTTCCGAAAATCCTTGTCCAGACCACATCCGAGGTGAAGTTTAACCGTTTCGAGGTAAAGCGTACCATCGCTGATTTTGAGGTTGCGATGGCAAAGATTGAGCGTTTTGACGCTATCAATCAGCAGCTTCTTTCTGTCGTGGATGCGCAGATTCTTGAAGTAAATGACGCCATGAATACGCTGGCTTGTATGCTGTTGGATTCCATCAGCGAGTTATCCTATGACGATGCTGACTTTGTTATTGACGTGGTTGAGCAATATCTCAGTCAGATTCCGGGCGATGAAGAAAATAAGAGAAGAATCGTCCGCCGTTATGCATCGCTGATAGTGTCTGACATTCGCAAGCAGATTTATGAACATATGGATAGAAAGACGCAGGATGTCCATATCATTCAGAAAGACCTTATTCTGTTCCGCAAGTTCGTAAAGAATGTCAAAGAGGACGGACGGGTTAGATACGATAAGCCGTTCACAGACAAGAGCAATATAAAGAAGTATCTGTTTACCGGGTATAAGAAGTCATATTATCCTGCGAACGCTTTTGACAGTGATACCGAACGACTCTTCTCGATCATTTTGGAAGAAGACCCGGATGTTATCCGTTGGATTAAACCGCCTTTGAATCAGCTTGGCCTTTTCTGGAAAGCTGGGCAGCAGTATAACCCGGACTTCCTTGTGGAAACCACCACAGGAAAGTACATGGTCGAGGTTAAAGCATTGAATGAGGTCACCTCGGATGAAGTCGTATCCAAGGCGCGAGAAGGCATTAAGTGGTGTCAGTTTGCAACTACGGCAGACCCGGACCATAAAAAATGGGAGTATAAACTCATTTCCGATGATAACATTCAACTTGGTAATACTTGTAGGTATATACTCGGTACGGCTCACGCCGTGAAGGAGGAGGCATAATGGCTGACAGATTTAAGTATTCAGAAGTCAGGCAGAAAATCATTGATGCCATAAGGACTGATCTCATCGGTCCCAGAGACAAGGAAGAAGTGCTTGAAGAGAATCCTCGCTATGCATATCTCGTGGGAATGCTCGACATACAGAGCGATGATGAGGATTATTCAGGCGCCGGTGAGCAGGAAGTTGATGCTGACATGGCATTTGAAGATGGCGAAGATTTTACTGCCGGTGAAGATGATGATAATGAGCCTATTTCCACGACGCATTTTCAGTTGCCGTCTTCCATCGGCATCAGCTTCTATATTCAAAGCGACACCGAGAGCATCAACTTGGATGTGACTTGGGGAGATTATGTACGGTCTTCTGAAAAATACACAGGCAAGGATGAAAAGGAACACAGTCGAGCCATATATACCCGTCAGCCGATGGAGGAGACCGTCCGTGTAAATTTCAGCGACTTTGGCCGCACAAAGGACTACCAGCTTGTATGCGACTCTAATGTTCACGTCCATGTGTCCCGTATTCCTCTTAAGGGAGGGGTATTCCCTTGTTACCGCATATGTCATCAACAAGAGAAAGAATCCTGCAAACAGCGCGGAAGCTATAATGTTCCAAGTTGAACTCAAGGCGTATGCGGAGGATGGTTCGGCGGTATTTATTGCCGAGCATATCTGTAGGAAAATACTCGCATCGGATGAGTTCTATTTTGAACAGCGTCCTATTATGGGACGAGGTCGTGGTTGCGCGGCTATGTGGGAAACGCCGGTTGACGGCAGAACTACTTGTGTGAAATCGGCGTTTATACCTGAATATGAATTTCCTGGGGTTAGTGCGGCATTAGACGGCTTTGACAGATATTTCTTCTCGACATTTACCATGTCGGTAAAGTCGAAAAAAGCGGAAACAATAGGAAAACTTAATACCCTTGCGGATTCATATGAGAACTGGATAAATAACACTCTGCTTGGTAACGACAGAATGAGCAATCCCGATTTCAAAGATAAAATCGGAAATAAAGTCATTGAACGGTGTCAAGATGCTCTAAGCCGAATCCGCGAAGGAATCCGTATCATTGAAACGGACGACACCTCATTTGAGGCTTTCTGCTTTATGAATCGTGTAATTTTTTTGCAGAACAGCATCAAAGGCTATGCGAAGAAGCACGGAACAGGCACGGAGTGTAATTTTCAAGATTTTATCAATCCAAAGAATCCAGATAACAACTTCGGATGGAGACCTTTCCAGATTGCCTTTATTCTTATGAATCTTGCTGGCATAGTTGATCCACAGCATAAAGACCGCGAGATTGTCGACTTGTTATACTTTCCTACAGGCGGAGGAAAAACAGAGGCGTATCTTGGCCTTATGGCTTTTGTTATCGCCAACAGAAGACTCCGCGCCACCGATGGAGGAGAATATAATCTTGACGGCGGCGTGACAGTCATGCTTCGATATACACTTCGTTTGCTTACTACACAGCAGAGAGACCGTATTACAAAGATGGTTCTTGCTGCTGAAATGATTAGACGACAGGCATATCCGCAATTCGGTAAAGAACCGATTAGCATTGGATTCTGGGTTGGAGGCGGAGTGACTCCGAATAAATTTGAAGAGTTCGTTGAAAAGCCAGACAATCCGCAGGCTGCAAGGAGCGCAAGGAACCATGTTTATAAGCAGCTCCTTACCTGCCCATTCTGTGGCAAGCCGCTTAAAGAGGAAAATTTCAACATAAATACGGACAGGAAGTCTATCGAGATTTTCTGCTCTGACCGCGACTGCCAATTTTACAGATACAAAAACGACAGGATTCCTATCCCGGTTTATCTTGTTGATGAAGAAATATATGCCAAGTGTCCGACCATTATCTTATCTACCGTAGATAAGTTTGCGCGGCTCCCTTGGGATGTGAATACCAATGCGCTGTTCGGCAGAGTGGACAGAAAATGTAGCCGCGATGGTTATGTAGCGATTGGAGCGGAACATGGACGCCATAATAAAACGGCTTCTTTGCCAGCATCCACGATTGATAACATCAGACCGTTCCTGCCGCCGGAATTGATTATTCAAGACGAGTTACATCTTATCACGGGACCTCTTGGTACGGTTTACGGAGCCTATGAAACGATTATCGAGGATATGTGCATCCACGATGGCATCAAGCCGAAGTACGTCGTTTCAACGGCAACAATCAAAAATGCGGAGGCACAGACCAGATGCCTTTACGCAAGAAAGAATACGACGCAGTTCCCGCCGAACGGCTTTGAAATTGGCGACAGTTTCTTTATCAGGGAAATTCCCGTGGAGAATGATCCGTTCCGAAAGTATGTGGGCGTTTGCGCTCCGGGGCAATCCGTAAAGACAGCATTACTTCGTGTGTACGCTATCATCCTTCAGGCAGCTTATACTTACTCGCTCCAAGACGAATATAAGGAGGTTATCGATCCATATTATTCTTTGGTCGGGTACTTCAACAGTATTCGAGAGCTTGGCGGTGCCGTCAGACTTCTGCAGGACGACATTCCTAAAAGAATCTATCGCATCAAGAATAAATACGGTTTGGATAAGCAGCGGTATCTTAATCACAATGTGGAGATAACATCTCGAATGTCCTCTTATAAGATACCGGAGAAACTGAATCAGCTTGAAATCACCTGTGACTCAAAAGAATGCTTGGATACTGCCATAGCCACTAATATGATTGCTGTGGGTATGGATGTCGACCGACTTGGATTGATGGTTGTGACCGGTCAGCCAAAACAGAACTCAGAGTACATTCAGGCTACAAGCCGTATTGGTCGTGCTTTCCCCGGCTTGGTTGTCACTCTGTATAATGCGTATCGGCCTCGTGACTTGTCGCATTACGAGAATTTCACAGGATACCACTCTCAACTGTATAGGTTTGTCGAGGGAACAACAGCTACGCCATTCTCCGCAAGAGCAAGGGATCGCGTGATGCACGCCTTGGTTATTTCCGCAATCAGGCTGAATTTCCCCAACATGGCAAACAATCCTGATGCGGCGGCCATAGGTTCGCTGACAAAAGAACAGCTTGATTCTGTAAAGAGCCTGATCATTGACCGCCTTAACATTATCAAGCCTTCTGCACGCACTGATGCCGAAGAAGAAATAGACAGGTTTATTGATTGGTGGAAATTGCAGGCAGCGCAGACAAAACCTCTTCGCTACTATGTTGTCGGCACAGAAAGATACAACAGACTAATGAATCCGTATGACCAGCCGCATGATGAAAACGAGAAAGCGACTCTCCGTTCCATGCGTGAGGTTGAAAGCTCTGCGAATATGTTCTATTACACGGAGGAATGATATGGCTTTTGATAATAACAAATTAGGCGAACTGCGTCCCAATCAGATTATAACTACATTCGGTCCCGGCTCTGTTGTGGATGCGGTAAAGGACTCGGTTACAATCCTTGATATTTCCTATTGGAAACAGAAAGGGCAGAAAATTATAGACGGCAGACTTGCGTCATATCTTGGTGTCGACTGCTTCTTTATGCCGCGCACAAGTTTTTCTGGAGATGTTCCTGTCGTAACTTTTCCGTATTGGCACGTCTGCTCTAATCTGAAATGTGGCAGACTCTTTGACGCAAGAAAGAACTTTGACTTGGATAAGTATCTGAAATATGGCGTCACCTGCCCGGAGTGCCATCGCCCTGCTTATCCGTCTCGTTTTATTACTATTTGCGAAGATGGCCATATGTCCGACTTTCCTTGGAAATGGTGGGTTCATAGAGGAAACTTGGATTGCAACGGAACATTGAAAATGTACTCAACAGGTAATACCTCGACTCTTGCAGATATGTGGGTGGAATGTTCCTGCGGCGCAAAACGCAGCATGAACGGAGCGACACAGAGGGAAAATTTTGAAGACATAGCCTGCCCTGGACATCATCCCTTCAGACCGAGCGTAAAGAATCAAAGATGCAATAAGCCTGTTATCCCATCGCAGAGAGGTGCTTCTAATGTTTACTTCGCGGTGAGCAGAAGTGCTATATCCATACCGCCGTGGATTAATCCCCTCTACAACTTGATTGATGAGCATCTGCGCGATATCGAACTGGCAAAACAGCTCATGGGCGATGAAGGCATAACGAAAATATACGAGATGTACTTTTCTGCATACACAAGGAATGAATTTGATGAAGCTCTTGAACGTCGAATGAGCAATATCAAAGAGTTTACTGAAATTAAGCAGATGGAGTACAATGCCATCACCCATCACAACGATCCGGCATATGAATCTAATAAAAAACATTTCAAAGCCGAAGAAGATGCTTTGCCTGGATACCTGCAGAAGTATTTCAGTCGCATCATCCGTGTAACCAGGCTTCGAGAGGTTCGTGTGCTTCTTGGATTTACCCGTGTGGAGGCTCCCGATCCTGATGCAGACGAGCAGCCGAATGTGGTCGCATTAAGCAAAGGAAAACAGGAACGATGGCTCCCTGCCGCAGAGGTCAACGGTGAAGGTATCTTTATTGAATTCAACAAGGATACTCTGGCCGCATGGCTTAATTCCCCTGCGGTAAAGGGGTTATCTCAAAAATACTCCGATTCCTATAGAGAATTTTGTGAATCCAAGGGATGGACAATCACGGTCGTGAGGAACGCGGTATATGTTCTTATGCATACATTTGCCCATCTGATGATAAAGCAAATGTCTATGTCATCTGGGTACTCTTCATCTGCTATTAGGGAAAGGATATATTTTGGCGACAAAATGTCCGGGATACTTTTATACACAGGTAGCTCTGACAAAGAAGGATCGCTCGGAGGATTGGTGGAACTTGGAAATATTGATCAGATGACAAATCTCATGAGGGATGCCTTCCAAGAGGCTCTTGTCTGCACAAACGATCCAGAGTGCATGAGTAATTTGCCTGCGGGTAAGAACTCCAATGGTGCTGCCTGCCACTCCTGTTGCATGATTTCAGAAACAGCGTGTGAAAACGGAAATAGAATGCTCGACCGTGGTCTTGTTGTTCCTATTCCAGAGCGCGAGGAATGCTCGTATTTCAAAGAATTGGTGAGTGAGTTATGTCAGGTGGAAATCTAAACAAAGAAATATTCTTGAACACAGTTAAGAGCGATGCGTCAAACGGCACATCAAATGCTAAAGCTATGCTCAAGCGTAGCTGCCCGGAATTATCGGATGCTCACTGTGAAGATATAGTAGCATCAATTCTTGGTGCAATGACAATGTCCGATTCTGACAAAGTGTCTCTCGTTGTTACGGCTCCTCCATCTTTCACTATAAAAGCAAGGACGACCATGAATGTTGTGCAGTCGATGATTAACGGAGCGGACAGGAATATTCTGATTACGGGCTATTCCTTATCCTCATATTTTTCGGAACTGGTTGATACTATCATTCAAAAAAGCCAGCGAGGAGTTTTTGTAAAGTTCTTTGTCAACGATATAGATAAACAGCCGAGTTTTGATAAAATTCTCCGATACAAAGGTCGCTTTCTTAAAATCTACAATTATCGCCAAGATGACGACAAGATGGCTGCGCTTCACGCGAAGGTTATATCAGTTGACCAGCAGCAAACGCTGATTACTTCTGCGAACCTTTCCTACCACGGACAACAAGGCAACATAGAGCTGGGGACACTGATAGAATCTAAACAAATTGCAAAGCAGATAGATGATATATTTACAAAATTGATATTTACTAAGGACTTTTGCGAAATATAGAATAGCTTATGCTTTTGTGGGAATCAAAATACGGACTTCTTGGATTGATCGTATAATAAAGATCCCATGAAAATAGTACATACTGGGATTCCCTGCGGCGAAAACTAATGGGAGTCTCAGTATGTATTTTTACCTTATTACATCGTTTGTGTTGCCTGAATCAATTCGTACTCTGTAAAACCCACAATCTATGTTTGTGCGGCGAGTAAAAAACAGCGGTCTTAATTTTGCGTTACATTTATTATCGTGGGGTAATTTCGGATAGATGGCGTAAAATCTCTCATGAGTAAAAGTCTCGGTCATACTTTCAATGATTTCAACACTTCACTGTGTATAAGCGCACTTAACATCAAATTCCGCAAGGCAAGCAATCTGAAAGCAGTGTTTTCCTGCGGCGAGATATGGCGTTCCGCCTGTGCCTCAAACCAACACTTCCCACTTGCCGTAGCGTTTGCCGCTTTCACGGCGGATATAATTTTTATCTTGCAGTGATTTCATAATTCGCTTGATTGTTGCAATGGATTTTCCGGTTTGTTCTGCAATCTCTTGCTGTTTTATCGCCGGGTTCTTTGCGACCAATTCTAAAACCGCAAGTTCCTCTAACGTACAGTCCAAAGTATCAAATTGATACTTTGAAACTTTGGAATTGATACTTTGGAGAGTGCTTTTATCCGCAAAATCAATGTGCATATAACGGTTTTTGAGTTCGTGGTTTGTGCCGAGCAGGAAATTTGAGAAAAACAATTCCAAAAATTTTGTGGTAGAATGAACGCCCTTTTGCAAATTATTATAGTTTGCCCGGACCAGTGCATTGCGGAAATACCAGGAGTTTTCACGGAACGCATCGTTATTGACGCGGAAGCCAAAGGTTTTCATATATTTAATCATAAACACGGCAGTGGCACGGGTATTTCCCTCGCTGAAGGGATGAATCTGCCAAATATCCGATGCAAACTTTGCGAGGTGCTTTACCGCTGCTTCAACCGACAGTCCCTCATAAGGAAACTGCTTTTCGGTGGCGAAATCATAGTCCAACGTTTCTTTAATGCTGTTCCAATCCGCATAGATTACGGTATCTCCGTTCAGCACCCACTCTTTCTTGGTAATGTTATATTGCCTGATTTGACCGGCGTGGTCGAATACGCCCTCAAACAATCTGCGGTGAATGGTAAGCCACTCGGCAGGAGAAAACTGAAACGCTTTTTCTCCCAGCAGCTTCGTTATTCTTGCCGAAACGATATCCGCTTCTTTGGTTTCGTTTTCCGTCTCGGTTCGGGTGGTGCGCTGCTCATAATAACTGTGAATCCGCTTCTGTGCTTCATCAATGGTGATTTTGCCCTCAATGTGATCCTTTGCGGTGTCTAGCAAATACTCGGATGTGTTAAGTCCGTCAACCGCCTGCAAGCCGATGGCAGTCTGCCACGCCTCGCTTTTTTCGGCTCTGTCGGGTTCGCCTTGCTTTATATATTCTTCAAGTTCAAATTGCCAATTCTTATCCGGCATATTTGCACCTCATTCCTTGATTAAATCTTCCGTCTTGAAGGTCGTGTAACCCTCGTAATAATAGCTGTGATCGATGCCCTTCATATAGAGCTCTCGGCTATCCACATCATCGGTGAGTGCGTTTTTCAGAAGGTGTTTGATTTCAATATCTTTTATCGGGCTGCGCTCCATAGCAAGAAGATAATCTTCTTTATCAATCTTGCTCCAATCAACGACTTTGTGAAGCTCGGTTTTGAAAATGAGGTCGAGCCAAATGCGGGCGCTGCGCCCGTTTCCTTCTCTGAAAGGGTGGGCAATATTCATTTCCACATACTTCTCGACGATTTCATCAAAAGTGGACTGCAGCATTTTATCAATGTTGGCAAGTGTCGCCTGCAAGTACATCAGCGGAGCAAAACGGAAGTTGCCTTTTGAAATATTCACAGTTCTGAGTTCTCCGGCAAAATCGAAGATTTCATCAAAGAGATACTTATGAATTGCTTTCAGCGCAGAGAATTTTCCTGCTTCTAATTTATTGAACACTCCGTTTTCAAAAAGCACAAGCGCTTTTTTCTTGCTGATGCGTTCTTCCTCGCGGGCAAGGTCGGCAGAGCTTGTCAGCCCCAATTTATTTTCAATTGCCATAGTGCACCTCTCGATTAATTTACAAGATATTTAAGCACAAAAAACAATCCGACAAGCGCTGCAACAATCAATAACACAATCCATCCAGTGGCTTTCCGCACCTTCTTTTTTGAGGAAACCGGCTGTACAGAATATGTATGTTGCGGCTGTGGAGATTGATAGTGCTGTTTTGGTTTTGCGACAGGCTGATGTCTTGTTGCCTTTCGGTACATAGCAAGCGGGTCGCTTTGATTCATAATTCTATCGTAAAAGTCGTCAATCCACTGCGCATCGCCGTATTCGCACATATTTTCTTCCGTGCAATTTGGCTCATGGGCAATTTGATTTCGAATCCACCGATAGTGCTTAAGGCGTTTAAAATCTTCGTCCCAGCCTTGAACCAAATAAGAACCTTTTGGGGTATTTTCCATATCGTCTATATAGGCAGAGATACCGTGCTGAGTTTGCAGCATATCGCCGCATAGTTTTTCAAGATGCTTATATGATTCTATAAAGCCCATAGCTTGTCTCCCAACCCGGATTACTTATCCGCCGCAACGCCGGATTTCATCCAGGCATCCACTTCGCTTATTTTGAATTTCCACAGCCTGCCGATTTTAGCGGCGGGCATTTCTCTACGCTCGATCCAGTCAAGAACGGTATCACGGCTTACGCCCAAATATTCCATAATTTCTTTCATCGAATACCAGCGTTCAAGATTGTTATCCATAGCGGAATCCTCCGTTTTCACGAAAATACAATACTACAAAATATATTATACCACATTTATTGGAATATCACAAGGCTTAACGGGGGTTTATTCGGGATTTTCAAGAAAAAACCATAAATCGCACGGCAGAAAAAAGCCTTCTTTCGAAAAATCGAGAGAAGGCTTTGAAACTATTTCTGTCCGTCTGTGTGTGGCGGGTGATAAAACGGTATTCTTGGTTTTGCGTTATGGCTATTGATGCGGGGCAGGCTTTCAAGCGGGATAGCGTAGAACCGCTCCTTGATGAAATTTCCGTTCATGCTGTCGATGATTTTTGCGGACTGTTCTGCGTAAGCGCCGGTCACATCAAATTCCGCAAGGCGGATGATCTGAAAGCGATATTTCCCAGCAGCGGTATACAGAATCTCGCCGGATTTTCCGTCACCGTAGGGTGTATAAGCATAGGCGGCTGACTGCACGGTTTTCTTGTCTTTTTCTTTTATGACCGTTATAGCCGTTTGTTTTAACAAAACGCCGTCGCAAAAGCCCATATCGCACAACACTTTGGCAAACTTTTCGATTGCTGACTTGCGTTTTTTCTCAATACTTTTTTCGCCCGACGCGCCTTGTTTCAACGCAATCTCCGCATAGGTGTTTGGCTTGAAAATGCCGAAACAGTCAAAACATACGCCGAGAGAAAGAGATAAAATCTGCTTATCCTTCGGAGAAATTTTATCGGCGGCATCGCGGAAATAGGTTCGGTAAATACTTCGCAGCACTTCATCAAACAGAGATACGGACGGGTCTTCAATCAGCTCGTCCGCAACGGTGCCGTCCGCCGCATTTTCGTTTTCTTCTGCCGGGACAAGGCCGATGGGATATTCGCAGGTCTTGCCGACAGCAACAAGCTCGGTGACCTTCTCTTCTGTAAAGCCGGTTTCTTTTACGGCAAGCGCAATGCGCTCATCGGCGGAAAGT
>UMCZ01042516.1_pt1 | contig 11364 bp, 7 predicted proteins | sample 1964371 | NCBI WGS metagenome assembly UMCZ01 (sample SAMEA4835982, study PRJEB28245) | human gut metagenome | biome: gut microbiome; material: fecal sample | place: Denmark | collected 2008
CATTAGTTACATGTGGCCTGATTTCGGGGCGGATTGGAGTACTCCGGCCGGATTAGGGAATAGCAAATGGGCAAAGATGTCAATACACTGTACGGATGGTAGACCAAGTGCAGGTGTGATACAAAGTAGCGCTGCAAATTATAGTGGCTATGGCGCCATTATGATGTTCAATCTACGCGAGTCCGGTCAAACAAGCTTAATGAATAACTTTGCTTCAAGAGTTTGGGGAGGCAAGACCGTATCTCGTACGACGACTATCTATGCGAAGAATTATTAAGATATCAGGACGCTCCATGTGAATGAATTGAAGACTGGAAGTGATAGACTTTCAGAGAAGGACACTTCCGGTCTTTTATAAATTAACCTGAATATACAAACTGTAGATGCCTTTCATTTGTTGATAGGCACTGCTTAATAATAAAGATATATGTGAAAAAGTATCTATGCCAGGAATCTTTCTGCCTTGGATATGAAATCGAAAATTAAAACAGATAGACATGTGTTGCGAATAAAAAAGTTAGCAAACTAATACTTAAAATTCATGTTACACAGTTATACATTGAAAAATGATAAGAAGGCAAAAAGGATAAGATTTGTGTTGTTTTTATTTATGGTTGTAATACAAGCTACAGCTTTTGCCCAAAGTGGTATGAAAATTACTATTCAAAAAGAAAATATAACTGTTATTGAAGCACTGAAAGAAGTGGAAAAGCAATCAAAGCTTTCGGTAGGATATAACGATTCGCAATTAATTGATAAACCGGCTATCAATCTCAATTTGAAAAATATTGATTTGGAAAAAGCCCTCTCGATTATCCTTAAAGGAACAGGATTTACTTATGGAATTAAAAGAAATTATATTAATATTATTCCTCAGCCAAAGACTAGAACTGTGGTTATCAAACAGATTACAGGTAGGGTTGTTGATGAGAATAATGAACCGCTGATAGGAGTAAATATACGGGTAGAAGGGACTGATGATGGAACTGTCACAGATTTGGATGGTAAGTACGTCATAAAAGCTTCTATAGGTAGTATACTAAGCTTTACTTATATTGGTTATATTTCGTCTTATGTAAAAATAGCAGATAAAAATGTATACAATATACAAATGTCTGCTAACGTAGAGGCGCTAAATGAAGTCGTTGTAACTGCCTTGGGTATCAAGAGGGAACAAAAGGCTCTGAGTTACAATGTACAACAGGTAAAATCCGACCAGTTGACAAATGTCAAGGATGCAAACTTTATTAATAGCCTGAATGGTAAAGTCGCAGGAGTTAATATCAACAGTAGTTCTTCAGGAGTAGGTGGAGCTAGCAAGGTGGTGATGCGTGGTACAAAGTCGATTGAACAAAGCAGTAATGCATTGTATGTTATTGATGGTATTCCCATGTTTAATTTCGGAGGTGGCGGTAGTATGGAGAATGGTTCACAGGGAGTGACTGAAAGCATTGCCGACATCAATCCGGATGACATTGAAAGTATATCAGTACTGACTGGAGCAGCAGCTGCCGCCCTTTACGGAAGTAATGCGGCAAATGGAGCCATCGTTATTAATACGAAACGTGGCAAAGTTGGTAAATTGCAGATTTCTGTATCCAGTAATACTGAATTCGCTAAGCCATTTGTACTTCCACGTTTTCAAAATCGCTATGGTACAGGTAGTTCTGGAAAAGCTGGTAATTCTACTACGTTGAGTTGGGGGACTTTATTAAATGATGCATCTCGTAAAAACTATGAACCACGTGATTTCTTTGATACGGGGATAACTTATACCAATTCCGTTACATTATCAACGGGAACAGATAAGAATCAGACTTTCTTTTCTGCTGCTGCGGTTAATTCGGAAGGGATTGTACCGAACAACCGTTACAACCGTTTTAATTTCACCTTCCGTAACACTACAAACTTTCTGAATGACAGGATGAAGCTTGATGTAGGTGCAAGTTATATTATTCAGAATGACCGCAATATGACTAATCAAGGTGCTTACTCAAATCCGATAGTTCCTGTTTATTTGTTTCCACGTGGCGACGACTTTAATTTGATAAAAGTGTTCGAACGTTGGGATCCGGCCCGTAAGATTAAAACCATGTTTTGGCCTCAAGGAGAAGGAGACTTGCGGATGCAGAATCCTTATTGGATCGCTTATCGCAATTTACGGACGAATGACAAGAAGCGTTATATGCTGTCTGCCTCTTTAAGTTATGATATTACAGACTGGCTGAATATTTCAGGGCGTGTTCGGGTTGATAATTCCAGTACCAAATATGAACAAAAATTATATGCAAGTTCCAATACTACTCTTACTGAAGGTAGTGCACAGGGATTTTATGCTATATCTAAACCTGACGAAACACAAGTGTATGCTGATGCGTTGGCAAATATAAATAAACGTTTGGGTGATTATTCTATTGTGGTCAATATCGGGGCGAGCATCGTAGATAATAAGTATGACGAATTGAGTTATCGTGGACCGATACGTGCCAATGGTATTCCTAATGTTTTTAATGTGTTTGATCTTGACAATACGCAGAAGAAAGCACGTCAGGATGAATGGGAAGAACAGACGCAGTCTATATTTGCCAGTGCTGAAGTAGGATGGAAGAGTATGCTTTATCTTACGTTGACCGGACGTAATGACTGGGCGTCACAGTTGGCAAACTCATCTTCTACTTGTTTCTTTTACCCGTCAATAGGACTTTCGGCTGTCGTCTCTGAGATGGTGAAACTACCTTCTTTCGTGGATTATCTGAAGGTACGTGGTTCGTTTAGTTCGGTAGGTATGCCTTATCCTCGTAACTTGACATCGCCTACTTTTGAGTATGATGAAACTACTCAAACGTGGAAGCCGAAAACACATTATCCTATTGGTGATCTTAAACCTGAACGGACCAATTCATGGGAATTAGGCCTGGATATGCGGCTCTTCAAAGATTTTAATCTCAGTTTGTCATGGTATTTGGCTAATACGTTTAATCAGACGTTCGACCCGAAAATTTCCGTATCATCCGGATATACTACTATTTACCTTCAAACAGGATATGTACGTAACCAAGGAGTGGAGCTTTCGCTTGGTTATGGACATACATGGAAGAAAGATTTTCGTTGGCAAAGTAATTTTACATTAAGTCATAACAAGAACAAAATTATAGAATTGGTAAAGGACTATATACATCCGGAGACTGGTGAGCCTATAAATAAAGATCGGCTGGATGTAGGTGGACTCGGAAAAGCTAGATTCATCTTGAAAACAGGAGGTTCGCTGGGTGACCTTTACACACAGTCTGATTTGAAGCGGGACGACAATGGAATGGTAGAAATTTCTCCTGCGGGTACATTAGTAACAGTGAATAATCGACCTGATATTAAATTAGGAAGTGTTTTCCCTAAATGTAATTTGGCATGGAACAACCAGTTATCATGGAAAGGGTTTAATATCAGTGCTTTAGTTACTGCGCGTATAGGCGGTATTGTCTATTCGGCTACTGCAGCAGCTATGGATCAATATGGGGTGTCTGAAAGTTCGGCGGTTGCCCGTGATAATGGTGGGGTATTAGTGAATGGACGTAATAGGGTGGATGCGCAGACATGGTTCACGGCTATCGGTTCACAAAGTGGTTTGCCACAGTATTATACTTATAGTGCTACCAATATTCGATTGCAGGAGGCGGCTATCGGTTACACGCTTCCACGTAAATGGTTGCATGATGTATGCGATATTCAGTTGTCTGTTGTGGGACGCAATCTCTGTATGATTTATAATAAAGCTCCTTTTGATCCGGAAGCCGTTGCGACGACAGGCAACTATTATCAAGGGATCGACTTTTTCATGTTGCCGAGTACCCGTAATGTCGGTTTGAATGTGAAAATCAACTTTTAACAGATAAAAAGTAGTTACTATGAAATATATAACATCTATCATAAAATTGCTTTCGCTAGCACTATTGCTTATTGTCGGTTACGCTTGTACGGATAATTTCGATAAAATCAACCGGAAGGATTATCAGGTTGACAAAGAAGAGCTGGGGCGTGAAAGTTATAACGTAGGCGCCAGTCTTAAAGGATTACAAGGGTTGGTGATTCCTACGGAAGAACATCTCTATCAGTTTGTTGAAGCACTTGGCGCAGGTGCGTTTGCCGGTTACATTGGTTGTACTGTAGAATGGACGGCTAAGTTTGAAACGTATAATCCGCCAATAGATTGGCAAGAAGCTCCTTTTTCAGATTTAGTCACCCGCACTTATCCGTTTTATCGGGATTTGTTGGACAAAACAGACGATCCTGTGGCGTTGGCACTGGGAAAACTGTTTCGTGTAGTCATCATGCAACGTGTGACGGATATGTACGGTCCGATTCCTTATTCAAAAATCATTTCTAAAACAGGTAAGGTTTCTCTTACCGTACCTTATGATTCGCAGGAAGAGGTATATAAGCAAATGTTTAGTGAATTGGACGAAGTGAGTGATGTCCTTAGGGATAATCTCAATTTGAGTGCGGAAGCTTTTCGTAAATTTGATGATGTATATCAAGGCGATCTTTCCAAATGGCTCAAATTTACTAATTCACTCAAATTGCGTATGGCCATGCGCTTGACTTATGTACCGGAAATGCAGGCGGAAATACAACGAATAGCCGAAGAAGCTGTAACGGCAGGCGTAATGACGGAAATAAGTGATAACGCTTTCTTGAAAGTGGAAGAAAATAGGGTAGCCATGATTTTTAATGACTGGAATGACCAGCGTGCGGGGGCTGATATTATCTCATATATGAATGGTTATAAAGATCCGCGTCGGGAAAAGATGTTCACTACAGTGAAAATGACTGTATATGATGAAAACTTCCAACCGCAAGAGGTTGATGGATATGCGGGTATTCGTATTGGCATTGATGTGACTACCAAGGATGAGATGGTAAATGCATACAGCATACCGATTATCAGCAGTACCAGTCCTTTTTTATGGATGAATGCCGCAGAAATCACTTTCTTACGTGCCGAAGGTGCCTTGCGAGGTTGGAATATGGGTGGGGAAGCTAAAGATTTATATAATATGGCGATAGCCCTTTCTTTTGAACAATATGGTCTGTCGGGCTCTGAAACCTATGCGGAGAATTCGACTGACACTCCGGAAGCGTACAATGATCCGACATTTGCCTATACTGATTGGGAGGGTCCGAGAAGTACTATTACTATTGCTTGGGAAGATGGTGCGGATAATTTTGAACGTAATCTTGAACGTATCATCACTCAAAAATGGATTGCTAATTTTCCTTTGGGTGTTGAGTCATGGAGTGAACTCCGCCGTACAGGATATCCTCATCTTATGCCGGTTATAGAAAACAAAAGTGGTGGTAGCATCAGTTCTGAGCATATGATCCGTCGTTTGTGGTATCCGCCTACAGAATATACTGAAAATCTTTCGAATATCAATTTGGCGATAGGTATGTTAGGAGGTCCTGACAATGGGGGAACGAGATTGTGGTGGGATAAGAAATCTTATCTCAATTGATGAGAGAGTTTGAATACGAATAAAAGAATGAAAAAGAATTTATATGAAAACAATAATATATAAACAATTCATTTATAGTCTTCTGTTTTTAACGGCTTTTTTATTGCCTGTTGCTTGTGATGACTGGAATGAACCTGAAATTGTAGATATTGATATTAATAGTGCGAAAGAACAGAATCCGGAACTATGGGCGCGTTATATGCAGGCATTACGTACCTACAAACAAAGTGAACATTACTTGTCATATGCGCACTTTGATAATTCTCCGGAAAAATCGCTAAATGAAGGTAGTTATCTTCGGTCATTGCCGGATTCGTTGGATATTGTGACCTTGGGTAATTCTCATCAAATCTCTGATTATGATCGGGAGGATATCCCTCTATTGCAGGAAAAGAGTATCCGTGTGCTTTATTTGATAGATTATGTAGCTCACGCCTCTTCCTTAACGGATATGACGGCATTAAACAGTTGGTTGGATAAAGAAATTGCTACGTCGGCCGAACTCAATCTGGACGGATTTGCTTTTACCGGTCTTCCGCTCTATAATGGAACTGATGCTGAATTGGCATCGTATAAAGAGAAATCACGACTGATTGTTTCTAAATTATCTACTGCTACGGGACAGGATAAATTATTGGTATTGGAAGGAAATCCGGCTTTCGTTGATGAAGCAGACTTTGACAAATTGAATTATATTGTGTTGAATACTGCAGAGTTGACTAATGTTACCGATTTGAAATTGCAGGTGACGGGGATTCTTGCGAATAGTTTATTGTCTAAAGATAAATTATTGTTATCTGTTCAAATGGGCGGACAAGTAATTGATGAGACTGGTGTAAAACAAGAGGCTGTAACTTTAATGACTGACCGTGTGATTGCTCTTGGTCCATTAGCTGGATTGGGAATTTATGCTATAGGCAATGATTATTATAGTCCGATAAGGAATTACGAGATTATACGAACGGCTATTCAATTAATGAACCCATCGAAGTAAAAAAAAGAATCAATATGAAAAAGAATCTTATCATACATTTTATATTAGTATTGTTACTGAAAATAGGAGTAACAGGATGTACTGAAGATACTATCTCAATGAATGCGGACAGAATGCCTGACAAGGCGGCTATGGATAATATAGCAGGTGCCCTGCGTAACACAACTACATTGACTAATAAAGCATTTATTGAGTTGGCGGAAGGGGACGAATCTGTCACAGAGGAAATATTCTATTCACTGTCACAATCAGCCAGAAGCAGGTTGACTGCGACAGCCGTTGTAAGCGAAAAGCTTGTAGAAGATTATAATAAGGAAAACGATTCCAAATTGAATACATTGCCGGTTGAGAATGTGCGGTTCGAAAATAGTGGAGTTCTTTCAATAGATGCTGGAGAACAAAAATCTGCCAAAATCAAATTTACTATATCCACAGCCGGACTGAATACTGATACTCCATATCTTTTGCCATTAACTATGGAAGAAATACCTGCAGGAGTAAAAGTGGATACTAAGAAACAGGTGCTTTATTATATTGTGAATATTCGAAAAAGAATAACGACTTGTTATCCTAATAACCAGTATGAACAAATAGATATGCCGTCAATGTTACCTGATGCATTTGTTGTTTTCTATGTGAATACTTCAACTTATCAACCGTTGATAGCTGACGTTTATGGAATTCAAAAAATTAATCAGATGGATTATACTCAAACTTTACATAATATAGGTAGTATCGTGAATCTGCGAATTGTGACAATGGACTATGAGCCTGCAACAGGACGTGCACTGCTCAATTTGAGTAGTGACATACGTGATGTGTTGGAAAAGGCGGATAAGTTTATTCGTCCGCTTCAGGAACACGGACGTAAAGTATGTCTTAGCATTGAAAATGGTAATAAAGGATTTGGCTTTTGTAATTTAACCGATATGCAGCTTGCAGATTTTGTTCAACAGGTGAAAAATGTGGTAGAACTTTATCGTTTGGATGGAATAAATCTTTGGGATAAAGTGAGTACTTATAACAAGGAAGGTATGTTTGCTATGAATACAGCCTCTTATCCTAAACTCATTAAAGCGTTACGGGATGCACTTCCTGAAAAGTTGCTGACAGTTGTTGATAAAGGAGAAGCTACTGAATATTTTTATGATGTAAATCGATGTGGTGGCATTGAGGTAGGTAAATATATAGACTATGCGTGGCATGCGTATGATAGTGGAAAAGAAGTGATACAGATTATAGAACCATGGGACGCAGAGCATCCTTATAGTGAATATACTCGTAAACCTATTATAGGGTTGGCACCGGAATGTTATGGAAGTCTGGTTATTCCATTATATGAAAAAGGAGAAAATCCTTTGAGAGATAAATCGCAATATAGGATGGTGGATTGGAAAATGAATAAGCGTAAGAAAAATAATATTGTTGTATATGCGTTTGATCTTACAGCCAATGAGCAAAATATGTATGAAGGAATGGTGAACGATATCGCGATAGGAGATGGCATTAACGCTATGATGGATGATGGTGCTTATTGGGGGCAATCCATTTATCCTCCTTATGATTGGGGATTTATTTCCGGTGAGTATTCTTATACTTATAAACCGTTGGACTGGCTTTTGCGCCAGATGTATAATGTGTATTCAAAAGGATGGGTACGTCCGTCCGGAATGTGAGAAATAAAATGAATCTTAAAACTAAAATATAATGAGTCTGATAATTCAAAACAAGAATATAATGAAAATAAGTAATAATTGTTTGGTCATGGTTTTCCTGTTATTAATAACAGGTTGTGACAACAAAGATTATACTAAGGAATCTCCTTTTGGTAATAGTGTATATATTGATGTGGCGAAAGTGAAGGATATAGCTAATTTTACATTTAATAATCTTAAACAGGATGGACAGCAACAGATTTCTGCTGTACTGGCATATCCTGCCGAGCAGGATATAGATGTCAGCTTTCGGACAGATCCTTCATTGATAAGTTATTATAATGCACGTTTAGGGAATAATTATGCAATGTTGGATGCTAAGTATTATAAGTTTTCTACCCAGCACGTTGTCATTCCTAAAGGAAATGTAGATTCAGAAATGGTCACTATTGAATTTTCCAACTTGATAGATTTGGATATTGACACTAGCTTTCTATTACCTGTTACTATTGGAGAAGCATCAGGAGGGATGAGTATACTGGACGGATCTAAAAATATCTGTTACATAGTGCGTCGTTCCAGTGCAATAACTACTGCGGTCAGTCTTGCTAACAATTATTTTGAGATACCGGGATTTGTTGCCGGTAGTCCTACTGCTAATGTAGTAAACGGATTGAAGCAACTCACTTTCGAAGCTGTTGTTCGAGTGAATAGATTTGATCCTCTTACTGAAATCTCATCCATTATGGGTATTGAGCAATATTGTTTGTTACGTTTTGGTGATTCTGGTTTTCCTAGGCAGCAATTGCAATTCGCGGCTAATGAAATGAAATTCCCAAATGCTAATGATGGTAAACTGTTGCAACCTGGTGAGTGGTATCATGTTGCCGTTACTTATGACACGGAGACAAAAGCTGCTATTATGTATGTAGATGGTAAAGAGCAGAGCCGCATTGATGATTACGGAAATGGGGAAGCCATAAATCTTGGAAAACAGAAGAAAGGAGACTTTATGTTTAAGATAGGACACTCTTATGGCGAACCTGACGATATGAGTCGGCAATTAAATGGTGAGATTTGCGAAGTACGTATATGGAATGTGATTCGTTCACAGGAAGAAATTTACAGGAATATGTATGATGTTGATCCCCAGACTGCTGGTTTGAAAGCTTACTGGAAGTTCAACGAAGGTAAAGGAAATAACATTGCAAGAGACTTGACCGGTAATGGAAATGATGCTGTGGCTTATACAACTGCTGTATGGCCGGAGGGAATTGAAGTGCCGCAGAAAAATAAAGAATAGCTTTCGGGAATAATATCTTGAAATGAAATTGGTGCAAAAATCACCTTTGTTACATTGTGTTTCAAAGGTGATTTCTATATTTTTAGTGTAATTCATCCATTTAAAGTTTTTGATAAGGTATCTGTTGTTTTCATCTTTTTTGATAATTCATAAGTATGCATGTTTATAAAAAATAGTGCACCGTATTTTGGATATCTCGGGAATTATCTCCATCTTTGTAATGCATTACTTTAACTACATAAATTAAGAACTCTAGGAGGCGCTTAGTTGTATATTTTCATGAATGTATTTTAGAATATGTTTGTGTTTTGATATTACGATTCTGCCCCCGTGTTGGAAGGTTAATGCCTCCACTGTACCTAGAGCTTCGGCGTAGTTATGTAATGCAACGGGTCAGCAGGATCGTATTTTTTTGATACCCCTGTAATGTAGTGAAAGGTGGGCATTAGAAATGCTCTTCCATAAAAAAATAAGGGTAGAATCCTTGTTCCTATAATCTCAAAAACAACCAATCTTCACAATTCGTTTATTGTTTTGTTTACTTTTTGCATATGAATATTTTATCCATTTTTACATGTAACCAGAAATAATAGTCTATAAAAAATATATCATTTTGATTGTTTTTTGGAAAAAATATTCGCATCTTTGTAATGCATTACCTATCTATGCCGACTGAGTGACTAGGTGACTTTAGTCGTAAACGACTACGAACATATTTTTAATATGTTCGTAGTTTCGCGATATTACGGTTCTGTCCCCGTGTGGAGGGTTAATGCTCCCACTGTATCCTAGGCTTCGGCATAGATATGTAATGCAACGGGTTAGCAGGACCGTATTTTTTTATAATTGATTTAGAACTTGACTTTGTAAATGGGAAAATTTAGCAATATAAATATTATTTTATGTATCGCTTATCGTATTGATTGAGTAATGAAACGTGCGATATAGTTTAGTGATTATGCAGAGTACAATTCTCAAAGTTATGTTTTGACGTTCGGGATGAAACTCTTTTTCCTCTTACTGAACTATCTGAATTTTTCAGATAGTTGCATTTTCTTGTACTTCTTCTGATTCGTTATAATGGAAGTCTTTTTATCTTTTTGTATATTAATCTGAATATTGATTTGGGTAAGAGGGTGTACGTTAAATATAATTATGGTTTGAGATGGTTATTCTAATGTAAATGTAATACTTCGCTTAACTTATCTCCAATAATTTTTTTCTCATTACTACCAATAGTAGACAATCTCACCAACGGAATTCCGTATAACTCTAAAATACGATCCTTTTTAATATCATGTTCTGACTGACTTGTCCCCGATTTATGGAATGTATACTTTTCGGACACCCTCATTCCGTTTCATTTTTTCCACCAAGTTGGTGGAAAGTTTTCAGAGCATCCTTGTATAACAAATAAAACTTCCTACAATAGTAAATATTGCTCTTTGATAAACCAGCCGCATTGGGTATGGCTTCACGTAAATCTTTGCTTAATTGAGTGATAACACTTTCGCCCCAGCGTTCTTCTACGTGCAATTCAACAATGTCACGACCTAAAAGCCAGTTGAATTTCAACTGTTCCACATTTACTTTCACCGCTGCCTTTATTGGGCTTTGACGATAGCGACCGCAAAGGTTTTTCACCCATTGCAGATATTCTTTATCAAGTATGTTTATTGACTTGTTCATCGTAATCTATAATACTTCAGTTGCGTTAATTTTTAGTTCTCCTGACATCAGCTTCGGGAGAAGTGTGTCGCGTAGAATTGTTAACCTAATACTTTCCTGTTCATTTCTTAGTATTTGGTCGAAATACGGTTTATTTATCTGCCTATTTTGGTAAAACAGATGATTCTTATTGTTATATGTATTGTATCTTATCCGCATTTTAATTAATGTATT
>UMCZ01012613.1_pt1 | contig 10984 bp, 6 predicted proteins | sample 1964371 | NCBI WGS metagenome assembly UMCZ01 (sample SAMEA4835982, study PRJEB28245) | human gut metagenome | biome: gut microbiome; material: fecal sample | place: Denmark | collected 2008
GCATATATAAAAGAAGATTATGCAGCAGCTATTCAGATATATGAAGCATTACTGAAAAATGGAGAAGCTGCCGATGTCTATTACAATCTGGGAAATAGTTATTATAAAATAGGGGAGATAGCGAAAGCTGTTTTAAATTATGAGCGTGCTCTGCTATTACAACCAGGAAATGGTGACATCCGTGCTAATCTTGAAGTGGCACGTGCAAAAACAATAGACAAGGTTGAACCTGTTCCTGAAGTGTTCTTTGTATCATGGATCAAGTCTCTGACAAATAGTATGAGTGTAGATGCATGGGCCACATGGGGGATTGTCTCCTTTATTCTATTGATTATCGCTCTCTATTTCTTTATATTCTCCAAACAGATTATGTTAAAGAAAATAGGATTCATATCAGGACTCATTTTGCTGATTGTCACCATTTGCTCTAATCTTTTTGCTTCGCAACAAAAAGAACATTTGGTTAATCGAAGTGAGGCGATAGTAATGAATCCGAGTGTAACAGTACGGAGTACTCCAAGCGAAAGTGGGACTAGCTTGTTTATTCTCCATGAAGGGAGAAAGGTAAGTGTCAAAGACAACTCCATGAAAGAATGGAAAGAAATTCGACTGGAAGATGGAAAAGTCGGGTGGGTACCAGCTTCTGCTATCGAGGTGATATAAAGGTCATTAATAGATTTTATATATTCAAGAAAAAAAGATAAGCAAATAATTTGTTTTATCTTTTTTTTTGCTTAAGTTTATAGCGTGATAAAAAAATCACATAGTATTAACCATTAAATTTATGAGACATGAGAACAATAACGTTTAATGAACTTCGTAAAATTAAAGATTCATTGCCTAGCGGTAGCATGCATAGAATAGCAGACGAACTTGGTTTGCACGTAGATACAGTGCGAAACTTCTTCGGAGGACACAATTTCAAGGAGGGAAAAAGCGTCGGAATACATCTCGAGCCCGGTCCAGATGGTGGGCTTGTAATGTTGGATGACACGACCGTTCTTGATCGGGCTTTAAAAATCCTAGATGAATTGAATATGAGTATGCAAAAAGAACAGGCTACCGAATCTGTGCAAGTTTAAAATATAACAAACTGAATCCCAATTGAATCAAACAATTGGGATTTCTTATTTGTTTTCACCTTATAAAATGTACATTTATGGAAGACAAATTAGTAACCCTGGCCATTCTGACATACACCAAAGCGCAGATCTTAAAGAATGTCTTGGAAAATGAAGGTATAGAAACCTACATTCATAACGTTAATCAAATACAACCGGTTGTTTCATCGGGAGTGCGTTTAAGAATTAAAGAAAGCGATTTGCCACGTGCTTTAAAAATAACAGAAAGTTCTACATGGCTGTCTGAAAGTATAGTGGGAGAGAAGGAGCCCAAAGTGAAAGATAAATCAAATAAGATTTTAATTCCTGTCGACTTCTCTAATTATTCGATGAAAGCATGTGAATTTGCATTTAACCTGGCAAAAATAGAAAATGCGGAAGTCATCCTGTTGCATGTCTATTTTACGCCTATATATGCTTCGTCGTTGCCTTATGGAGATGTTTTCAATTACCAGATTGGAGATGAAGAATCTGTAAAAACGATTATCCAAAAAGTCCATTCTGATCTCAATGCTTTATCAGAGAAGATAAAAGAAAAAGTTGCATCAGGCGAATTTCCCAACGTTAAATATAGCTGCATCTTACGTGAAGGTATTCCAGAGGAGGAAATCTTAAGATATGCCAAAGAACAGCGTCCTATGGTTATCATTATGGGTACCCGAGGTAAAAATCAGAAAGACATTGATTTAATTGGCAGTGTAACCGCTGAAGTTATTGACAGAAGTCGCACGGCTGTATTGGCTATTCCAGAAAATACACCATTCAAACAGTTTAGTGAAGCAAAACGGATTGCCTTTATTACCAATTTTGATCAAAGAGATCTAATTGCTTTCGAGGCATTCTTTAATACTTGGAAATCATTCCATTTTTCTGTATCTTTGATACACCTTACAGATTCTAAAGACACCTGGAATGAAATAAAACTGGCAGGTATAAAAGAATATTTTCACAAGCAATATCCGGGGCTTGAAATTCATTATGACGTAGTGATGAATGATAATTTATTAAAGGGACTTGATCAGTATATCAAAGATAATCATATAGATATAATCACTTTGACTTCTTACAAAAGGAATATATTTGCTCGATTATTTAATCCAAGTATTGCCAGAAAAATGGTTTTTCATTCAGATACACCATTGCTTGTTATTAACAGCTGATCAGATCAGGCAAAAAATAAGCGTCCAAGATTAGGGAATAATCTATATTATGTTTAATATAAAAAAGGAGTAATATAATGACCTTACTCCTTTTTCTATTTTTATTTAAATAAAGAAAATGATCTGTTCCACTCAAGTCCATATCAAATATAAGATTTTTCAATTACTACTTTAAATTATATGAATAAAAAAGAAGACTACTATTTCTAGTAGCCTTCTTATATTTTTTCAGAAAACGATCTTACTTCATCATCTTATCGATTTCTTCGAATTCAGGTCCCATATTCAAGTTATAGTAAACTCTGTAAAGACCTTGCAACCATAAATCTTGTTGATCGGGTTTTAAAGCTCTGGCTTTTTCATAGAATGGTTTAGCTTCTTCGTAGAATTTCTTAACCACAGCCTGTGCTTCAGCATACTTAGGATCATTGATGTCCGTTGTTGCTTTATCAGCATAATCCTGTGCTTTCATCAAATATACCAAACCTACATTAGAGTATGCTTCTGCATATTCCGGATCAGCAGCAATAGCTTTTTTGTAGTATTCGATTGCATTATCATATTCTTTCATATTATGATAAAGATATGCTTTTACATACAAATACAACTTGTTATTAGGATCATTAGCTAACATTCTATCAGCAAACTCCATAGCTTTAGAAGCTTGATTAGAACTATTATAATAATCAACCAAATTAGCGAAGAAATAATCATTTCCAGGGAACTTAAGGATGCCCTCTTCCAAAGACTTAATCCATGCAGCAGTATCCCCTTTAGCCTTGTAAGCATCAGCCATCAACTGCATTGCAAATTTGCCACCATCTTTATCAGATAAAGCCATAGGAGCATATTTGATAATTGCATCTTTATCACCCACTCTATCAGCAGCTAATGTTGCGTAATAAGCAATTTGCGGAATAAGAGTATCATTTTTAGCCAATTCTTTATCAGCTAACATCGGATAAGAAGCTGACTCCACATAGGTTGCAAAAAACTTCAAAGCTTCTTTATTCTTGTCCAGATTGAAATACTGAATACCACCATTAATCAAATTTGGACGTTCAGCCAACATACTGGAAGCATTAGCCTTCCGATATTTGTTTTTAACTTTTCCCTTTTCATTAGGTATTTCCGCTAATTCATCACACTTATTATAGTACTCATACATTTTCAAAATACTATTGTATACTTTCAATGTATCATACGGCTTTTTCAAAAAAGCATTTTTCATTTGCTCCTCATTGATACGTCTCTGAATAAATCCAGCAACGTCCCATGTGTCAGCAAGATCCTTCGTTTCAGGATTCTTCATAGCTTCCTTAATAAGCTGTTCAGCCTGCTTAAAATTAGGTTTTACGTCATTAGCCATGCTCTTTGCTTCCTTTACATTCTTCATTTGTGCGAATGAGAAGCTAACAGCCATCAATAAAACCATCGAAAATAATACTCTTTTCATGATTGTTGTTTGATTAATTATTAATATTATGTCTATTCCTCAATTTCGTTATTGCTTTCGTTTTCATTTACGTCCGCTACATCATCAATATCAGGAGCATCAGCATTCGGATCACTCACGATTGTACCCTCTGCCTCTTCTGCCGGAATTTCATCTTCAAGACTTTCTGTCATAACCTTACATACCGAGCCAATCTGGTCGTTACGTTTTTCAAGATTTATCAGACGAACGCCTTGAGTAGCACGGCCCATTATACGAACATCCGCTACCTTCAAACGAATAGTGATACCAGACTTATTGATAATCATCAAGTCATTTTCATCGGTTACTGATTTGATTGTTACCAACTTACCTGTCTTTTCGGTAATATTCATGGTCTTCACACCCTTACCTCCACGGTTCGTTTTACGATAGTCCTCAATTTCAGAACGTTTACCATATCCTTGTTCAGAAACTACCATTACAGATTCTGTCTCCAAATCTTTAATACAAATCATTCCTATTACTTCATCCTGACCATCATTATCCAACGTAATACCACGTACACCTGTTGCTGTACGTCCCATTACACGAACTGCTGCCTCATGGAAACGAATTGCACGTCCATTGCGGTTTGCAATGATGATTTCATTATTTCCATTCGTCATACGAACTTCAATTACGCTATCATCTTCACGGATAGTTATAGCATTTACACCATTCTGACGGGGACGAGAATACTGTTCAAGCAATGTCTTCTTTATTACACCTTTCTTAGTACAGAATAATACATAGTGACTATTGATGAACTCTGAATCCTCTAAACTCTTCACACGCAAGTATGCAGTTACATTATCATCTGAATCAATATTCAACAAGTTCTGAATAGCACGACCCTTAGAATTCTTCGTTCCTTCAGGTATTTCATATACTTTCAACCAATAACACTTACCCTTTTGTGTAAAGAACATCATGGTATTGTGCATAGTAGCAGGATAAATATGCTCAACAAAGTCTTCATCACGGGTTTCCGTTCCTTTCGAACCTACTCCACCACGATTTTGTGCACGGAATTCGGTCAATGGTGTACGTTTAATATACCCCATATGAGAAATTGTAATAATCATCTGATCATCTGCATAGAAGTCTTCCGGATTAAATTCCTCTGAAGAATAAACAATTTCAGAACGACGTACATCTCCATATTTCGCTTTAACTTCTAACAATTCCTCTTTCATTACCTGACGGCATACTTCCTCATCAGCCAGAATACTTTCCAAATAAGCTATTTGCTTCATTATTTCTTCGTATTCTGCATGAAGTTGATCCTGCATCAGACCAGTTAACTGACGCAAACGCATTTCTACAATTGCGCGAGCCTGAATTTCTGTCAGGTTAAATCGCTCAATCAAGCCTGTTATAGCATCATTCGGAGTTTTTGCAGCACGAATGATACGAATTACTTCATCAATATTATCCGAAGCAATGATCAGACCTTCAAGAATGTGCGCACGCTCTTTCGCCTTACGAAGATCGAACTGAGTACGACGAATAACAACTTCGTGTCTATGCTCAATGAAATATTTAATTAAATCTCTTAGATTCAACGTTTTTGGACGTCCATGAACCAAAGCCACATTGTTAACACCAAAAGAGGTCTGCAAAGCTGTCATTTTATAGAGTTTATTCAACACTACACTTGCATTTGCATCACGTTTTATGTCAATAACAATACGCATACCATCACGGTCAGACTCATCGTTGGCATTTGAGATACCTTCTATCTTCTTATCATTTACAAGATCAGCAATATATTTAATCAGTTCGGCCTTATTTACATTATAAGGAATCTCTGTTATTACGATCTTGTCATGTGTTTGTCCGCTTTCAATTTCAGCTTTCGCACGCATAATTACACGTCCGCGACCTGTCAAATATGCTTCGCGTACCCCACTCACACCATATATATATCCGCCAGTAGGGAAATCCGGTGCTTTGACAAATTCCATCAGTTCCTCTACCGTAATTTCCGGATTATCAATATATGCATCACATGCTTCAATCACTTCCGAAAGATTATGAGGAGGCATATTGGTAGCCATACCAACAGCAATACCGGATGCTCCGTTCACCAAAAGGTTCGGGATACGCGTCGGCATCACCTTAGGTTCCACCAGTGTATTATCAAAGTTAGGTTCAAAATCAACGGTTTCCTTATACAGGTCATCCATCATTGCTTCACCCAACTTATTAAGACGAGCTTCTGTATAACGCATAGCAGCAGGGCTATCACCATCCACAGAACCAAAGTTCCCCTGTCCATCTACCAAAGGATAACGCATTGCCCATTCCTGCGCCATACGTACCATTGCAAAATAGACAGAAGAATCCCCATGAGGATGATACTTACCAAGTACCTCACCCACGATTCTCGCTGACTTTTTATAAGGTTTGTCTGAAGTATTGCCTAATTCCATCATTCCGTATAAAATTCTACGGTGAACAGGCTTAAATCCATCTCTAACATCCGGAAGGGCACGCGAAACGATGACCGACATGGAGTAGTCAATGTACGATGACTTCATTTCCTCCTCGATGTTAATCTTTATAATTCTGTCTTGTTCAAGCATTTAAAATGATTATTAATTATACATTCTACGGTTTGTGAAAAACCACGCTAAAGTACTACTTTTCCCCGATATACGAAAGTTTTTAGAAAGAAAGTTTTATCATGACCGGGACGATAACCCACTAAACTTTAAAATACGAAAATAAAAAGATAAAAACGATAAATATAATATGGAAAGATAAATAACATCGGCAAAAAAGAGCCTGTTATTTGTTATACCTTATATATATAATACAAATACACTGTTTTTATGGCACGCCATTTGTAGATATAAGAAATAAAGCAAATATTGCAATACAAACTTGATTAAATGCGTATATTTGCCAGTGAATAACCCTTAGAAGAAGAGGAAAAAAGTATGAATAATCAATTCTCACAAAGAGTTTCCGACATTATCGTCTATAGTAAGGAAGAAGCGAATCGGTTGAGAAGTAGGTATATAGGTCCCGAACACCTGCTTCTGGGAATACTCCGTGACGGTGAAGGAAAAGCTATCGAGATATTGTCTAAACTCAACACCAATCTGGCTGCTATAAAGCAACAGATTGAAGCTCAGCTGAAGGCAGAAGCTGATGATATGTTATTGCCTGATGCAGAGGTACCGTTATCTAATGATGCGGCAAAAATATTAAAAATGTGTATTTTAGAAGCTCGTGGAATGAAAAGTAACATCGCTGATACAGAACATGTATTATTGGCTATTTTAAGAGAAAAAAACAATATGGCGGCTTCCGTACTTGAAGCAAACGATATAAACTATGTGAAAGTACTGGAGCAAGCTACATTGCAGCCGGATATCAATTCCGGTATGGGCTTTTCGGAAGACGATGAGGATGACGAAGAAATGTCTTCTCCTCGTTCCGGCAGAGGTGGTTCGGATGAACGCCAACAGGCGCAAACCGCTTCCAAGAAGCCGTCTAATGATACGCCGGTACTTGACAATTTTGGTACTGACATGACAAAAGCGGCAGAAGAAGGGCGGTTGGATCCTGTCGTGGGCAGAGAAAGAGAAATCGAACGTTTAGCGCAGATCTTAAGTCGGCGCAAAAAGAATAACCCGATTCTGATTGGTGAACCCGGTGTAGGAAAATCAGCGATTGTTGAAGGCCTTGCATTGAGAATCATTCAGAAAAAGGTTTCACGTATCCTGTTTGATAAACGAGTCGTTGCTCTTGACATGACTGCTGTTGTAGCGGGAACAAAGTATCGTGGACAATTTGAAGAACGTATCCGTTCCATTCTCAATGAATTGCAGAAGAATCCGAATGTTATATTATTCATTGATGAAATTCACACGATTGTTGGTGCAGGCTCTGCAGCAGGTTCTATGGATGCTGCCAATATGTTAAAACCAGCATTGGCAAGAGGAGAAATACAATGTATCGGTGCCACCACTCTTGATGAATATCGTAAGAATATTGAGAAAGATGGCGCTTTGGAACGCCGTTTCCAGAAAGTAATCGTAGAACCGACTACTGCTGCCGAAACTCTGCAGATTTTGCGTAATATCAAGGATAAGTATGAAGATCATCACAATGTGTATTATACGGATGAAGCATTGGAAGCATGTGTCAAGCTGACAGACCGCTATATCACAGATCGTAATTTCCCTGATAAAGCCATTGATGCTTTAGATGAAGCCGGCTCACGTGTACATCTTACTAATGTCAATGTACCCAAAGAGATAGAAGAACAGGAAAAACTGATCGAAGAAGCTAAAAATAAGAAAAATGAAGCTGTAAAATCGCAGAATTTTGAACTTGCAGCTAGCTTCCGCGATAAGGAAAAAGAGCTTTCTATCCAATTGGATGAGATGAAAAAAGAATGGAAAGCCAATCTAAAAGAAAACAGGCAAACTGTTGATGCAGAAGAAATTGCCAATGTTATCTCAATGATGTCAGGCATTCCAGTACAACGAATGGCACAGGCTGAAGGCATCAAGTTAGCAGGTATGAAAGAAGATTTGCAAGCTAAAGTCATCGCACAAGACACAGCGATAGAAAAGTTGGTCAAAGCCATTTTGCGAAGCCGTGTAGGACTCAAAGACCCCAATAAGCCCATTGGCACGTTTATGTTCTTAGGTCCGACAGGAGTTGGTAAAACTCACTTAGCAAAAGAATTGGCCAAGTATATGTTCGGTTCTGCCGATGCACTGATTCGTATCGATATGAGTGAATATATGGAAAAGTTCACTGTTTCACGTTTGGTTGGAGCACCTCCGGGATACGTAGGATATGAAGAAGGTGGCCAGCTGACAGAAAAAGTGCGCCGTAAACCATACTCTATTGTATTGCTTGATGAAATAGAAAAAGCACATCCGGATGTATTCAATATCCTGCTTCAGGTAATGGATGAGGGTCGTCTGACTGACAGTTATGGCAGAATGGTAGATTTCAAAAATACCGTTATTATCATGACTTCCAATATCGGAACCCGCCAACTGAAAGAATTTGGACGTGGTGTTGGTTTTGCGACACAAAGCCGCCTGGATGATAAAGAATTCTCGCGAAGTGTAATACAAAAAGCTCTAAACAAATCATTCGCGCCTGAATTCATCAATCGTGTAGATGAGATTATCACGTTTGATCAACTTTCTCTGGAAGCGATAACAAAGATTATAGACATAGAGCTAAAAGGATTGTACGATAGAATAGAATCTATTGGTTACAAGCTTGTTATTGAAGATAAGGCGAAAGAATTTATCGCTAGCAAGGGATATGACGTACAATATGGCGCCCGTCCTTTGAAACGCGCAATTCAAACCTATCTGGAGGATGGTTTATCCGAGCTCATCATTTCCTCGTCTTTAAAAGAGGGAGATACTATTCAAGTAACCCTTAATGAAGAAAAAGGCGAATTGGAGATGAAAGTTGTTTCTCCGGAATAGAGTTATTTCCTGAATAAGAAAATAATTTTATATGCCATAATGTCAGACCTTCGGGTCTGGCATTTTTTTTGTCTCTATATGGACAAACATCAATTAAAATTAATCAATAGATAAACTAAAAAATATACGTATTATGCAAAAAGGTAATATTGGGGTTACAACAGAAAACATTTTCCCTATCATTAAAAAGTTTTTGTACAGTGACCATGAGATTTTTCTGCGCGAGTTAGTATCCAATGCGGTAGATGCCACTCAGAAGTTGAATACGCTTGCTTCTATTGGCGAATTCAAAGGTGAACTGGGTGACTTAACTGTTCACGTTGAATTAGGCAAAGATACTATTACCATTTCTGACCGTGGTATCGGTTTGACTGCAGAAGAAATAGAGAAGTACATCAATCAAATAGCTTTCTCCGGAGCTAATGACTTCCTGGAGAAGTATAAGAACGACGCAAATGCCATTATCGGACATTTCGGACTTGGCTTCTACTCTGCCTTTATGGTTGCAAAGAAAGTGGAGATCATCACTAAATCATACAGAGACGATGCAAAAGCCGTAAAATGGACTTGTGATGGCAGCCCTGAATTCACTATTGAAGAAATAGAAAAAGCCGACCGTGGATCAGATATCATCTTATACATTGATGATGACTGCAAAGAATTCCTCGAAGAAGCACGTATCTCCGAACTTCTGAAGAAATATTGCAGCTTCCTTCCTGTTCCTATTGCATTTGGAAAAAAGAAAGAATGGAAAGACGGCAAACAGGTAGAAACGGCTGAAGATAATATAATCAATGATACCACTCCTTTGTGGACACGCAAGCCTAGCGAACTTTCGGATGAAGATTACAAATCATTCTATAGCAAGCTATATCCGATGTCTGATGAACCACTCTTCTGGATTCACCTGAATGTGGATTATCCATTCCATCTGACTGGTATCCTCTACTTCCCGAAGGTAAAGAGCAATATTGAATTAAATAAGAACAAGATTCAGTTATATTGCAATCAAGTATATGTAACAGACTCTGTTGAAGGCATTGTGCCGGACTTCCTGACTTTGTTACATGGAGTAATAGATTCTCCGGATATTCCGTTGAACGTTTCCCGTTCATACTTGCAAAGCGACTCAAACGTGAAGAAGATTTCAACTTATATCACCAAGAAAGTTTCCGACCGTTTGCAGTCTATATTCAAGAATGATCGTAAGCAGTTTGAAGAAAAGTGGAATGACTTGAAAATATTTATCAATTACGGAATGCTCACACAAGAGGATTTCTATGATAAAGCGCAAAAATTCGCCCTTTTCACCGATACAAATGACAAACATTACACATTCGAGGAATATCAGACCCTTATTAAAGATAACCAGACAGACAAAGATGGAAATCTAATCTATCTGTATGCAAATAACAAGGACGAACAATACAGCTATATTGAAGCTGCAACCAACAAAGGCTACAATGTCTTACTCATGGATGGCCAGTTAGATGTAGCTATGGTAAGTATGTTGGAGCAAAAGCTTGAGAAATCCCGTTTCACCCGTGTAGACAGTGATGTTGTTGACAATCTGATTGTAAAAGAAGACAAGAAAGGTGAAACTCTGGAAGCCAACAAACAAGATGCAATCACAACAGCCTTCAAGAGCCAATTGCCTAAAATGGATAAGGTTGAATTCAATGTGATGACGCAGGCGTTGGGAGAAAATTCGGCTCCGGTCATGATTACTCAAAGCGAATATATGCGTCGTAT
>UMCZ01028148.1_pt1 | contig 10808 bp, 9 predicted proteins | sample 1964371 | NCBI WGS metagenome assembly UMCZ01 (sample SAMEA4835982, study PRJEB28245) | human gut metagenome | biome: gut microbiome; material: fecal sample | place: Denmark | collected 2008
TGCAGCCCTCCTGCAAGAAGGGGCCATCAAAGAAAACATCGACACGCTGTTCATGGGACTGACCGAAGCCGAGGCCGTGAAACTCTTTGCCAACACCTACCTGGCCTTACGGGTATCCTACTTCAACGAGTTGGACACGTATGCCGAAATGAAGGGGCTGGACACGAAAGCCATCATCGACGGCGTAAGCCTCGTCCCACGCATCGGAAGCCATTACAACAATCCTTCGTTCGGCTACGGCGGATACTGCCTGCCCAAAGACACCAAGCAACTGTTGGCCAACTATCAAGACGTTCCTGAAAACCTCATCGAGGCTATCGTAGAAAGCAACCGCACGCGCAAGGATTTCATTGCCGACCGCGTACTGCACACGGCCGGTTACTACGACTATTACAACCGTGGAGACTTCAATCCTTCCGAGGAGCGGAAGTGTGTCATCGGCGTGTATCGCCTGACGATGAAATCGAACTCGGACAACTTCCGCCAGTCGAGCATTCAGGGTGTGATGAAACGCATCAAGGCCAAAGGTGCGGAGATCGTCATCTATGAACCGACACTCGAAGATGGCAGCACATTCTTCGGCAGCAAAGTGGTGAATGACTTGGATACTTTCAAGAGCCAAAGCCATGCCATCATTGCCAACCGGTATGATGCTTGTCTGGATGATGTGGAGGAAAAGGTTTATACGAGGGATATTTTCAGGAGGGACTAAACTTTTTAATTAGAAATAACTTTAAACAAGCTTAACATAATCGTTTATGGCGAACCGAAAAGGAACAAACAGACCCGTTGAAAAAGCAAGACTTGTATTGGAAAAAGAACAGTTCCTATCGCAACTCTCTGAGAGGATAGAAATTGGCAAAAAGCTACCTTTAATAAAAGCTTCTGTTCCCAATATTCCTGATGCGTATAGAGAATATGGCTATATGACAAGGAAAGCAAGAACAGAACCGACAGAAGAACAAGAAAAATGGATTTCAGAGTTCAAGCAATGGACTGATTATAACAGTGAGCTATTAAAACAAGCATTTGACATCCCCAACAATGAATACCAACGTGATTACATCAACAGTGGCCAATACCTGATTTCCATAGGAAATGAAAATCTCTTTCAAGAATATCAGGACGAACTTAAAAGTAAAATCGAATATTTGGAAACCCTGGTTCTGAAAATCCCATTATTACCCACTCTCACCGTACAAGTAGAGAGGACTGAAAAGAAAAGTTTCCATCCAGATTCAAAACGCGTTTTCATTGTACACGGACACGACACGGCCATAAGGTCACAAGTCGAATTGTTTATCAAGACCTTGGGATACACTCCCGTTGTCCTTTTCAAACAGCCCAATGCCGGATGTACCATCATTGAGAAAATCGAACGTGAAGCCAATGATTTGGCCTTTGCCATAATCCTATACACAGCATGTGATTTAGGAAATGACAAATTGCATACCAATGAACATCTGAATCCCCGCGCCCGGCAAAATGTGGTTTTTGAACACGGTTATATGTGTGCCTTGTTAGGGCGACAAAACGTATGCGCCTTGGTGGATTCTGATGTAGAATTTCCCGGCGACATGTCCGGCATCGTATATGTGTCGTTTGACGACAAGGGAGCATGGCAGATTGCTGTCGCCAAAGAAATGAAAGCAGCCGGGCTTGATGTGGATTTGAACAAGTTGGCATGATCGATAAACTTAATTTCAAACCGTAAGCATCCCAAATTAGCAAATCCCAATATTTACGACTGTAACCAAGAGAGTTGAACTGCTTTAGCCATGAACTTATCTAATTCACAAAAGAAAATCGTCTCAAATGTAGCATGGTCTTTAGGAGGCAAGGCCGTCAATATGGCGAGTGCGCTTTTCGTCGGAATATTGATCGCCAGATATCTCGGCCCGGAAAGTTATGGTCTCATGAACTATGTAATTAGTTATGTAGCCATTTTCTCCATTATTGCGACATTCGGCATGGACAACATCGAAATACGTGAGCTGTCCCGGCAGAATGACAAAAAGGATGCCATCATGGGGACATGTTTTTGCTTGAGAATGTTTTTTACTACAATAGCTTATATCGTCATTGCCATATCTTTGTTCTACTTCCAAACAGACAAGTTTACCTCCCTGATGGTGTTAGCTTATGGACTGACCCTGTTCACCGGTACAGGGAATCTGTTACGTAACTATTTCACATCCATAGTCCAAAACAAATATATTGTAAAATCCGAAATGTACCGTACATTCGTCGGTGCAGGAATCAAAATCCTGTTGCTTTGGATTAAAGCACCTTTGGAATACTTTATTTATGCACAAATATTTGATACGGCATTGGTTGCAAGCGGATATTACCTTAGTTATAAATCCACTGTCGGTTCCATCCGAAAATGGCATTTCGACAAGACTTTAGTGCCTTTTATCCTAAAAGAATCATTTCCCCTCGTCCTATCCGGTGCCGCTGTCATCATTTACCAACGCATAGACCAAGTCATGATTGGTGACATGATAAACAAAACTGAAGTCGGTTATTTCGCCACAGCCGGAAAGTTCGTAGACTTGATTGTGTTCCTCCCTATGGTTTTGGTGCAGACTGTCACCCCGATGTTGGTAAGGGAGAAAGAAAACAAGCCGGAAACATACGAAGTTAAAAAGAAGACATTCGTAAGCATTACCACATGGACGGCTATCATCATGTCCGTAATGGTATCATCGCTCTCTTATTGGCTCATCACATACACATACGGCATCCAGTACGCTCCAGCCATCCCTGTTTTGCAAATCATGGCGTTCAAGGCTGTAGGAATGGCGTTGTCATCTGCCGGAGGACAAATCATCATCATGGAACACATACAAAAATGGGCCTTCATACGAAATATATTAGGTTGTATCCTATGTGTGTTGCTAAACTATTTCCTAATTCCCCAATATGGAATCATCGGTTCCTCATACGTCACAATAATCACGGTATTGTTCACCGGATGCTTCGCAAACCTGTTGATTCCCACCTACCACAACGTCATGAAGCTACAACTCTATGCCATATTATTAGGTTGGAAAGAATTACGTTATTTTAAAAGAATGATAAGAAAATGAAAAGTTATATCGGATATTCCACAAACTCCGACATCAGATATAAAGCCACGTCTGGAGGAATAGGAACTACCATTATCAAATGGTTATTCGACAACAAACTTATTGGCACATCCATATCTTTCGAGTTTGACCCTATTACACTAAGATATGTTCCTAAAATAATTCACTCATTTGACGAATACCAAATTTGTGGCTCAATTTATCAAGAAATAGATTTAATCGGGTTTGTCAAATCTCACCAAAATGAGATAAAGGGAACACTTGCTTGTTTCGCTTTACCTTGCCAAACCAAGGCCATAAAATCAATTTGTGAAAGATATGGTCACAAAGTATTCATAATCGGGTTAACTTGCTCTTCGCAACAAACACTTGATGCGACCAAGTATTTATTAAAACGAATCAATATAAAAGAACAAAATGTCTGCCATATCCAATATAGAGGAAACGGATGGCCAAGCGGAATCACAATAAAGACAAAAGTCAACAAAAAGACCTTCATAGCCAATAACGCTTCCATTTGGAATAGAATCTTCCATTCACGCCTATTTATTCGTCCAAAATGTTTCATGTGCAAAGACACATTAAACCAACATAGTGATATCGCACTCGCAGATCCATGGCTAAAAGAATATATATCATCAGAAAAAATCGGCATGACTTTAGCCACTTGCTTCTCTGAGACTGGAAATCGCATCCTAACTCAAGCCCAAAATGATAACTATATTCATGCAAATGAGATCTCTTATCAGCAAGTTATATTATCCCAAAAATCCACATTGGACAGAAAAGAAAGTTATAGACACCACCCTGACAGAATAAAGTTCTTTCGCCAACTTTGTACAAAATCCTGGTATAGATTTTTAGTGCTTGACATAGGTTTATTATCGCTTCATTGCAAAATTAAAATCTTGTCTGGATATTTGTTCAATTGCCACAAGGACATCAAAACGGATATTCTGAAATTGGTAAGAAACTTAATCATTCCATATTTCCTCTTGTGTTTCCTGCTTGTCTTCATCGGCCTCGATAATTGGAAGGCATTACTCAATGGCAATTACGACATCATCAGCAATCGAATACTCAGGATTGTATATGGTTATGACTTGTGGTTCGTTTCATGTATTATTATGGTGCAATTGTATTTCATTTTGCTCCACCATATTTACATGAAAAACTTAAAAAGCAAAATTGCAACAGCAATAATACTGCTGCCTTCAGTTTATCTGATAAGAAACACTGTATCATATACCTGCCCTTACTATTGCGACATAGCTCTTTTTGCATTGGCTTACTTTATCGTAGGAAATATAACGAAAGAATTCACTGATGGCAAAGCCATACAAATAAACAGGAAAACAGGGATTTCCTTACTTATATTATATATCTGTGTAGATTTTGCCTTACAGCTAAACACAAACATGGAATTTCATTTTGCATACAATTATTACAACGCCCCCCTGTTATTCATCATTCTGTCATTTATTGGAATAATTGCCATTTGTGCTATTTCATACTTATACCCTTGTTCTTTTTTTGAAAAGCAAGGAAAGAATTCATTAGCTTTTTTTGCCTTTAATGGAAAGGCTTTGGCTATAACAATGCTTCTGTTCAGGCATTTTGATTTTTTAAATGGAAGCCAATGGATTTATCCTATTCTATTATGTACTGTACAATCATTTATCTTACTCGGAATATCATCCCTCATCAACAAATACGCCCCTTTCTTAGTAGGCAAAAAAGGAATACAATAAAATCATAACGACATAAACAATGAAAATATTACTTTTAAACCAACCCGTATACAACCGAGGTGACGAAGCTGCACACAGAAGCCTTATCCGCACACTCAATAAGAATGTACCCAATGCCTCTGTCATGATTTTGCTTGAGAACGTGAAAGAAGGAACTATCAAACAAATCAAAGTAGACAACCCACAAAACAAATATATCAACATTAACACCAATAAAGGATATCGCAAAAGCCGCATATTTTCTGCTTGCTCGGGCATGATGTTCTGGAGTCGTACTATTCCCAGTAACCGGAAACTAATACAATACATCCAAGAAGCAGACGTAGTGCTTTGCGCCCCTGGGGGAATCTGCCTTGGCGGATTTTATAATTGGTCGCACTTGTATAACATGATGTTATGCAAGCATTACAATAAGCCCGTCATTTACTACTCACGCTCAATAGGGCCATTTAACCCTCGAAACATATTACAACATATCTTCTGCACAAGAGCAAAAGAAATACTTAAAAAGATGGACTTCTTGTCATTGAGAGATGCCCGAAGCATGGATTTGGCAAACAAACTTGGCATAAAATACATAAAATCCATTGATTCCGCCTTTTTAGACACGCCCGATGCCACATTACCTGACAGTGTCAGGACAGACTTAGGCAAACAAAAATATATCGTGTTTGTACCCAACCAACTGACATGGCACCCGTCATTCGCAAACATGCCACAGGACGTTATTGACAAATGTTACCTAAAAATGATTGACATCATAATCCAAAAGACCGACTATAACATCGTCATGCTCCCACAGCTTTATAATGCAGGAAAAAAGAACGATTGCCTATACTTCAAGAGGTTAAAAGAAGAAACGGAACATCCATCACGAATCATAGTATTTCAGGACACATACAGCTCTGACATCCAACAAATTATAATTAAGGATGCCCAAATGATAATAGGTACGCGTTACCATTCTATCGTGTTCGGTATCAACAACCGTGTTCCTGTAATCGCATTAAGTTACGAACATAAGATAGCAGGCATGTTGGAAATCTTAGGCATAAAAGGACGTTCATTTGAATTCAACACGGAAGCTTCCATACACAAGTTTGATTTCGCCAAATTTGAACAGGTAATCACCGGCAACCAACCTTCGAGAGAAAATTTGAAAGAATACGCAGACCATGCACATGCCATAGCCATGTCTTGTTTCTCTAAAGCATCACAACTTTTACAATAATTATCAATATGCCCGTCGTTGTTGCTTTTTCTATATTTCATGTTATTCTTTTTATATTGGTTTCTTGCTACAGGAAAGATAAAGCATGCCTTCGTTATATAATGTTCATATGGATGCTTTCATCCATATTTTCCATTATATTCTATACAGCCTCGCAAGAATATAATAAGATTACAATAATTCCATACATCTTTTTCGCTACATGCCTTGCTATTTCAATCATTCCATTTGGATATATCGATGACAGATATTCCACGATTACGATAAGAAACAAGTTCTTTTTTGAAAGAATAATCTTATTTTTCTGTCTAATCTCCATCATACCTTTTTTTGAAAACGCCATCCATCTGGTAAAAACATTTAGTTTTGACAATTCGGACGCACTCGCGACATTGTATGCTGACAAAATGGAAGGCGATTTCGACAAGCAAAAAGTAGTGAACTGGTATTCCCCCGTTGGAAAAATTTGCAATTCATTGAATCTTAAGTTCCAATATTGCTCCCTTTTTTTATTATTCCTTTATCTCGGATATGGAAAAATCAACAAATATAAATTAGGGGGACTTTTAATGGGATGCGTCAATCCGGTATTATACACACTATCGCTCTCTGGACGATCTGCCGTAGTCTTCACCTCATTGAATGCCATATTTACATACCTGATGTTTCGGAATTATATTAAGAACAGGATTTATATAAAAAGATTAAAGGCAGTAGCAATAGGTATCTTTTCCATTTTCATATTATTGTTCTCCATCATGACATTTGCCCGTTACAGCATGAGCGAAGGCGCACAAACTGTATCCATGTTAGGATGGATTTCCTTATATGCCGGAGAAGGCACGCTTAATTTTAACCAGAACATGTGGCATACGCAAGCTTTCACCGAAGGGGATAACTGCTTTGCTTTCATTAAATATATTTTAGGCATGGACACTTTTACGGACTTTTTGGAACGCCGAGATTACTGGGGACCTAAAATGGGAATATCTCCCAGTAGATTCTATACCTTTATTGGTGACATATATTCAGATTTAGGATATTTTATCATCCCGTTCCTGCTGACCCTCTCGTCCATCCTGAAAAAAGCAATATATAAAAAACATGTTATCGCATCTAACAAGCTCTATATCCTCTACGTTTGGGGCATGCTATGCGTTACGGGATTTACATGCTTTACATACAAGACTTTTAGTAATAGCTTAGACTTGTTTACTGGGTTCCTCATTATCTGGCTAATCAATTCATCTATTGGGCTAAAGAACAAAAATGACATATTCATCACCCCACAATACTTTATCAAATAAAATTATGGCAAACAAAAAAGCAAGAGTCATAGCTTATTACTTACCCCAGTTTCATCCGACTCCTGAGAACGACAAATTTTGGGGTAAGGGTTTTACGGAATGGACAAACGTTGGAAGAGCCAGACCGCTTTTCCGTGGACACTACCAACCCCGTGTTCCTGCCGACTTAGGATATTACGACTTACGAATGCCTGAAATCCGAGAACAACAAGCCGAGTTAGCACGCGAGGCCGGTATAGAAGGATTCTGTTATTGGCATTATTGGTTCGGGGGAGGAAAAGAATTGTTGGAACGCCCTTTTAATGAAGTCGTGGAAAGCGGCAAGCCTGATTTTCCTTTTTGCCTGGGATGGGCAAACCATACATGGTCCACCCGGACTTGGACCTCATCAAAAACGGGATACCAAGAAACCATCATTGCTGAAATGACCTACCCCGGAGACGAAGACCATATTTCACATTTCTATAAATATTTGAATGCCTTTAAAGACAAACGTTATATCAAAGTAGATGGCAAGCTTTTGTTTGTCATATTTGCCCCTCAGGACTTTGTGGACTTCCCACATTTCAAAGATTTATGGAATAAGTTGGCTGAAAAAGAAGGGCTGAAAGGTTTCCATTTCGTTGGACTGACAGAAAATTTCAGGCTACATACGTCAGACGGTAAAATAAGGAACGTGTTTTCCCCAAAAGATGCCTCTGGGGATTATTATAACCATATTTTATCGTTAGGCTTTGATGCGGTAAACTCACGTGGAGGAAATGGCGCACAAGCAAAATCCGACTCACCGTTGATTTATTATTTAAAACGGTTCATACAGAACAAGCTACACATCGACTATGTATTACATATTGATTATGCTAAAATCATAAGAAACTATTATGTAGAAAACGACAAAATGGAAAACGTATACCCAACCATTATCCCGAATTTTGACCGTAGCCCACGTTCAGGGAAAAAGACAAATAACATCTGGCATGGTTCTACTCCGGAACTATTTGGGGAAATGGTCGAGCAAGCACTTGACTTAATAAAGGACAAGCAAGACGAACACAAGATTTTGTTCTTACAGAGTTGGAACGAATGGGGAGAAGGAAATTACATGGAACCGGATTTGAAATTCGGCCATGGTTACATTGATATTTTGGGAAAACTCGTAAAATAGGACCTATGGTGACCTTAAAAGAACTCAGGCAAGACTTTCAAGCTTGGTGTAAATGGAAAAATATTCCCTCCGGAATAACTTCATTCTTAATCCTATTCTTCAAATATGCGGAATACAGGAGACTCGTTGATTTCAGGTTAAAATCAGGGGGACTCGGATGGATGAGAATATTCACATACCCCACATCCTATCATTTAAACTTATATATAGTTTGCAAAAAAATAAAAACGGGGGGGGGTATTGGAGGAGGATTGAGACTAATGCACGGTTTCAGCACCATGATTCTTGTGAAAGAAATGGGTATGAACTGTATGGTTAACCAACAAGTCACGATAGGATGGGCAAATGGAGGAGTCCCTACTATCGGGAACAATGTATGGATTGCAGCCGGAGCAAAAGTACTCGGCCCCATAACAATCGGGGACGATGTCATAATCGGTGCAAATGCAGTAGTCGTAAAGGACGTGCCGAGCCATAGCATCGTTGCCGGTGTGCCTGCAAAAATAATCAAACGGAGGAATCACACAGATGAACCATGGATTACAATAAAATAAAAAATACTTATGCCGTTTTATGGAGACAAAACAATAGAAGCCATTTGGCAAAGTGCCAAACCGGTTGAAGGATATAATCCCAATATCTGGCGGAAAGATTTCGCCGGGGCCTGGATTCGGCGTGATTTTTATGGGTTATGCAACAAATACGGATGGAAAATAGACCATAAAAAGCCAAAATCTGCTGGTGGCAGTGACTCAAAAGAGAATTTATGGGCCTTACACTGGCAAAATAATATGTCTAAAGGAAATGAATACCCACAATTCAAAACAAGTATCACGTCTGACGGAAACCGTAATGTAGAAAAAGAACAAATATGGACTTGGAAACCCCAATAGCAGTTACACCCCAAATCAGCGATAAAGCCAACAAGAAAATACAGTGGTATGACAGAATCATAAAATATTGGTTCGGTATCGGGTTGGCCTTTTTAATCGTTTTCTCTATTCTCTTTCAATACAACCACCCTTGGTTTGTGTTAGATATGATGATAGACAATAACCTGTTAGGTACTTTCGGGGACTTTGTAGGAGGTGTACTCGGCACGTTCCTAACATTTTACGGAATGATTCTGATGATACATACTTTTCAAAATCAAATAGAATCAAACGACCTCACCCAAACGACCAATCAAAAATTGTTAGGAACCACCCTACAAAACAGCAAACTGGTTTTTGAACAATACAAATTACAAAAAAGGCAATTATTTGACAGTCAATTCAATTCATTCTTAATTTTATATAACAATGCGGTTGAAACTTATCGTTCTCCCGATGGGAAGTTAAAGGGAAGGGAATATTTGGACAAACTTGTCGAAAGTTTCCTAAATGAAAATTTTACGAACAATGCAACCTACGAAAAACGCGTGGATGCAGCAACAAAACTGTACGAAGAGTTTTATGCCACTAACAGAGAAAAGATGTCCACCCATTTTCGCATGCTATACCAATTAGTGCATTTTATCAGTAACGCACAATATATAGACAACGAAATGAAAGTGAATTACGTAAAAGCCATCAGAGGAAGCATGAATGAGGCTGAAATGATTTTCTTAAGATATAACTGTCTTTGCCCATTCGGAAGAAAAATGCAACAGCATGTAAATGAATTCAACATGTTAAAACATTTACCCATAATGAAATTATTCGAATTAAAAAAATGGGCCGATTTAATAGAATCCCCCAAACAAACAACCGCATTAAATACCATGTTTATAGAATTAAGAAAACGTATTTGCATAGTATTACTCGACAGCAGCCATAATGTCCGGACTGAAACCATGGCCTACGGCAAGCAATGGAGTATCACAGTAACATTCCGGGCTGCCGATAATACTTTACTTGTTAAAATCCAAAAAGACATAAAAAATTCGCGCAGAGGGACTGCCATATTGAACATAGAAAAAGCATTCGAAATATTGGACATTGACAATTTGGAAGGATTATTCTATGATTATTTTAGAGAGCTGTTCTTCATATCAAATTTCAATGTATACAATAGAAAAGACCGAATAAGAATAAGCCATTGCAGAAAAAGGAATAAAAACATCAGTAAAATCCGGTTTATGTTTAGGTCCGATTACCCATTAATTGTATCCCAAAGGCAAATTTCCTCACCTCAAGAACAAACACAAACCACAAATTTGAATTAATTACCGAAAAATGACAAATGAAGCAATCGTTATCGGCTGGATAAATAAAGGAAAAC
>UMCZ01011762.1_pt1 | contig 10533 bp, 13 predicted proteins | sample 1964371 | NCBI WGS metagenome assembly UMCZ01 (sample SAMEA4835982, study PRJEB28245) | human gut metagenome | biome: gut microbiome; material: fecal sample | place: Denmark | collected 2008
CCTGGCTTTTGTGATAAAATTATAAATAGTAAACAATATCAAAATATAATTAAAAAAGTACATACATATATTCCACAAAGTTCTATAATAGGAAGATTATTAAATCATCAAGAAGAAATAACAATATTAAAAAGCACTCAAACAGGTATTATGCAACATGACTTATATACATGGCAAGTATTAGGTGGAGAGTTTGTTAAAGATGAATTAACAAATTCAAGTGAGTTTATAGATAAAACAATAACTAATTGGTTAAAAGAAGTGAGCCCTGAACAAAGAGGAGAATTTTTTGATACTTTGTTTGATATATTAAATACTACAGAAGCAAAAACATTATCAGAGTTGAGTAAAAATAAATTGGAAACTGCAAAAAGATTATTGGAAAGTTACAAACATATCGATGATGAAAGTAAAGAACTTTTATCAAAGACATTATCTGTTTTATTTCAATCTGCAAGAAGAAGTATTATTATAAAGAAAAAAGAGAAGTAATATAAAAAAGTCTAGGTAAAGCTAGACTTTTTATGATGTTTTGTATATAATAATAAAAAAAGTAGAAATTTGGAGGGTTCCATAATGTATGAAAGAAGCGCAATTGTTTTAGAAAGATATTTTGATAAAATTTTCGGAGAAAATAAAGAAAATAACTTAAAAACAAATTATGGAAATTACACTAGAATTATTGAAGAATTGAAAGAATATCAAAGAATAATTGAAGAAGAAGAAAAAGTAATTAGAAAGTTTGATGAAATAGCTGTAGAAATGGAAAAAATTCAAAAAGAACAATCTGAGATTCACGAATCAAACTTAGAAATGGAAAATGAACGAAATAGGCTTTTTAATGATTTAGGTGAAAATCCAAATACATTAGATAATAAACTAAAAAAAATAGAAGATGTATTGGAAGAAAACAATGAAAAGCTAAAAAAATTAAGAGAAGATTATGTAAAAGCAATGGTTATATTTATTGAAAGACAAAAGGAAAGAAATAAATATGCAAGAGTTAGAAGATCAGCAGAGTCAAATCATAGGAATAATATTGAATATGCAAATAAAATGTTTGAATTAATTAATCCAAGAGATGTTCAAGAAATGAAAAACTTCATAAATTCAGATAAAGAAAAACATAAAAAAGAAATAATTCAAATAATGATAAGAAATGGTAAAAGTGAAAAAATTCAATTTAGTCCTCAAGTAATAGAAAAAGCAGTAGATATAAGAATGAATATTGCAGTTCAAGAAGCAAATTTATATATTAGTATTTATGAAAGAACAAAGAAAACTTTAAATGAAATAAATAATGAAAATATAAAACTAAATAAAGCTGAAAAACTCTTAAGAGATGTTAGTGTAAAATTAGCCTTTTTAAACGCATATAAAGAATATATAATAGGCTTTTTAGATAATGAAAGAATGACGGCTATTAATGGTAAAAAAACACATGAGAAATTAATGGAAGAAGCATGTAAGAATTTTGATGCAGATATTTCACAAATAGGAAATCTATATGAGTTAATTCTTAAAGAAACTACAGGAAAATCAACTAAAAAGGCATATAAAGAACTATATAATAAAAATTACTTAAAAGAAATAGAAGAAAATGAAAAAGACTTTGAAGAAGAAGTTACAAATATAAAGATAAATATGGGAACAGTTATAAATTCTAATTACTGGAGAATAGAAGGAATAAAAAATATTTATAAAGTATTTCAAGAAGAGGTAAGCGAAAAATTTAATAAAGACTTGTCAGAATATAGGATAGAAGAAATAGAAGATATGATATTGCCAGGAAATGAAGAAGAAATAGAACAAGAAGACGAAATTATAAACGAAACAGAAAATGAATATATTGATGAGGAATACGACGAAGAAGAGTATGACGATGAATTTGAAGAAGATGAATATTACGAAGAAGAATATCAAGACGATGAAGATGTAGATTATTATGAAGATGAAGAAAATGATAATGATTACGAAGAAACAGAAGAAGATGAAGGCGAAGAAGAACAAAACGAAGTAATAGAGGATGATATTGACGCAATAATTGAAAAAAGTAGAAAAAAAGCATCTAGTAAAAATGATGAAAAAATGTCAAAAGGGTTCTTTGGTAAATTTTTTAAAAAATAGATTATTAATCTAAGTATATAATTAATAATAAAAAGTAAACGAGTTATTGTAATAATGAATAATGATTTGTGATACATAAAAAACGCTTAAAATGTTAAGTTGATTTAATCTAAAAGTTATAAATTAACATGTTTTAAGCGTTTTTTATATATAAAATATATATTTATAAATATTTTTTTAAAGTTTCAACACTATCTTCTTGCATAGTAACGAAATCATTTAGAATATTATGCACATCTGGAGCAATATCTGAATTTTGATTTAATAAACGTCTACCTTCAATAATTCCCATATTAGTTCCTTGCATTAATAATTCTGAAATTTTAGAAGTACTATCATCTACCATAGTTTTCATTTGAATACCATACCAAGTCATCATTTTATTCATAGCATTAGTTTCATGAGGTTCTTTATCACTATAATTATCATACAAATCATTAACTCTTTGTGAAATTTTTTTGTATTTATTATACTCTGTATCTAAAACCCCTTTAAATTTTGAATCTACCACTTTATCTGATACAAAAGAAATAGCATCCATTCCCATAGTAGCACCTTTGTTAACTTCATCAAGAATGTTTAAATTTTGATTTTCCATATAACATACTCCAATCTAGGTATTATAAGTACCATTTAAATTTTAAATAAATTATCTTATAGTAGTATTTACTAAATTACATAAAATATGTAAAAGAAAAATCAAAAATAAAAATGTTTTTATAAAATTATTAAGAAACAGATAAGAATCTGTTTAATAACTGTTCTCTACATTTGTTTTCAAATTCGTCATTTAAAGGTTCTAAAACGATATCTTCATTATATTTTCTATCTAGGCAATATTTAATAATATAATCAGTAAGTTCAGGATTTTTAGAAAGAAGAGGACCATGTAGATATGTTGCAATTACATTATCTAAAAAGAATCCTTCTTTCGAATCTCCAAATTTATTTCCATTTCCAAAAAGAACATCTCCAAAAGGAGTTTTTACATTAAATGTTTGTCCACCGATGATTACCAAAACCTATTATCTTAGTATCTTTTCCGTTTAAATTAACATTAATAACAACATTACCAATGCAACGTTTTTTTCTATCTGCAAGAGCCTCTGTATAATAATCAAAAACTTCTAAACCAGGAATAATATTACCTTCAACGCCTTTATAATATTTACCAAATAATTGGTAAGAGCCACAAATTAAAAGAAAGAAAACACCATTATTTACGGCATCCTTTATATTTTCTTTATATTTTAGCAAATCTTCTGACAAAATACCTTGTTCTTGATCAGCACCACCACCTGCAAAAACTAAATCAAAATCATTAAAATCAGGTGAAGCATCACCAATAGAATAAGGCACAATTGTAGCTTTAATTCCGCGTTGCTCTAAGCGGTAGCGTAATACTTGAATATTACCAAAATCTCCATACAACTCTAAAATATCTGGATATAAATATAATATTTTCAATTCTTTCATAAATTTCCTCCCTTTGAGACACTAGGGACAGGTCTCAAATGTCCCATATAGTCTCGAAAAATATGGGACATTTAAGACCTGTCCCTCTAAAGTCCTAATTCATGTCTAGTAGGCTGTAAAGCTGTGTAATTGGCTATAATGTATTTTTTTGTGTTGGTTTTATATAAGTTTTGTATTGCTTCATGTAAGTCTAGATAAGCTTCTATTTTGTCTGGAGAAAATCCAGATGTTTTTATTCTTATGGCTATATCATAGGCACGTGTTCCAGATGTTACAATTCTTGAAACATTCGTTAAGTTGTCAAAATTAATATCCCATATCCATGATACATCAAAACCATCTGCAATATTATCATTTAAAACAAATAATAATTCTTTTTCATCATCATCTTCATTTAGAATTCTAAGGCTTACATTTGCTCCAGTAGGATTTTTTGCTAAATTTATAATAGTAGAAACATCATTTATTTGAACTTCTTCTAATCTACCATTATTTAATACGAATTTTGAAAGAGCTTCTTGTATTATTTTTGGGTCAATTTGATATAGGCTAACACATGATATAACAGCTACAAAATTATAAATATTATAAATACTGTTAAATCTGACTTTGTAAGAAATATTATCCACTTTAAAGGTTCTATGTTTTAAATCTACATCAGTTGCTAGTTTATAAATTTCATTATTACCATAATCACAGTTTGGACATCTGAATTTTCCGATATGAGAATACTGATAATATTCATATTCTATACGAGTATTGCAAAAAGGACAGAATTTTCCTTCGCCAGCTTCTTTTAAATTTTCTGTTGCATATTTATATTTTTCTACACTAAAATAGTAAACATTTTTGTTATCTGAATTTGCTTTTCCTAGCCTTGAAACATTTGGGTCGTCGTTATTTAATACCAAATTACCTGTATAAGTTTTTAAGAAATCATTAATTTTTAGAATTAGTGATTCTACTTCACCATTTCTATCTAATTGATCTCTGAAGAAATCAAGAACAACTAAAGTATCTAGTCTAAAGTCTTTAAATACAATAGGAACATATTCTTCATCTACTTCAAAAACTAAAAAATCAGCTTTTATTTTTCCGAGTTAAAGTACAATTTTTTAAAATAGTAGAAAGAATTCCAGTTTCCATGTTATTGCCTTCAGTATTGCTAATTACTTTCTTACCAGCTGTTTTTAAGGTATAGCCAATTGCATTGTTTGTCATAGTTTTACCATTAGTTGCTGTTACAGCAAGTACAGGACAATTAACCTTGAAATATTTGAATATGTTGGAATCCCAATCATAAGCAATTTTCCCTAGAAAATTCCCGCCATGTTTTCCAAAAATCTTTAAAATAAGATTTAATATTTTCATAATTAATATAATAAAAAAGTCCTTCATATTTTTTCTCCAATTACTATAAAATTTTAGATTATTATATCATAAGAGAAAAAAGACGACAATAAAATATATGAAATATTTAAAAACTTGTTTTTTTAAGTATTTTATAGTAAAATTTGAAAACAAGGAGAATGATATATGAAATATATAAAAAAAGTAAAATTAGATAAAATAAAATTAGATAAAACTAATATGTATGTTGCAATAGACTTTGATAAAACAATAACTGCAACAGAAAGCGAAGATTCATGGGATGCAACTGGCAAAATGCTAGGAAAAGAATTTGAAATTAAATTATCAAATTTATATAAAAAATATAGACCAATAGAACTAAATTATCAAATTACATTTGAAGAAAAGAATAAGGCTATGGAAAATTGGTATCAAGAGTGTATGAATTTGTATTATGAATATCACTTAACAAAAGATAAATTGGAAAAATCAATAAAAAAAAGCAACCTTATTTTTAGAAGTGGAGCAAAAGAATTTTTAGCACATATGAATAAATATAATATACCAGTAATAATTTTATCGGCAGGAATAGGAAATGTAATAGAGATATTTTTAAAGGAAAATAAATGCTATTACAACAATATATTTATTATTAGTAATTTTATTAGTTTTGATAAAGATGGAAAAATGTTAGAATTTACAGGAGAATTAATACATTCATTAAATAAAAATATGAAAAACCATATTCCTGATGAGTTACAAGAAAAGCTAAATTTGAAAAAGAATAAAGTACTGATAGGAGATGCAATAGAAGATAAAAAAATGGTTCCAGAAGAACAATGGGATGAAACAATATTAGTAGGATTTTTAAATGAAAATATAAAAAATAATTTAGAAAAATATAAAAACAGTTTTGATATTACTTTAACAAAAAATGATGCAAGTTTTGAAAATCTTGAAAATTGTTTAAATCTTTCCAATATTTTTTAGGCATAAATTGCATTTGACATCTAGGATTTTTTCTTTCTTTAATAGAAATTGTCTTAAAAAACATTTTCCAAAGTTCCTGATACATTTTTTCATTTTCTGTAAATTCAGGAATATTTATATACGTGCCATTGATAATTTTATAATTTTTATTATTATTATTATCAGGATGGATAGAAGCATAGCATAAATTATCGCTAATTTCTTGAAATCTAAGTAGTCCTTTAAATATTTTAAAATATATATTTCTTTATTTTCTTGGTTTGATAAAAAAGCATTAAAAAACTAAAACTTAAATTTATTTGCAAAAATGAAATGGTAAATAATTGCTTTTTGAATTATATATGATATAATTCAATTAGTAAAAAATAAACATTACTAGATAGAAAGGATTTTGAAGAATGAATAATAAAATGAAATTAAATGAAGTTCAAAAAGTAACATCAATAAAAGAAATGCTAAATCTAGCTGTAAAAGAAGCAGGCGACAAAATCGCATTTGAATACAAAGACGAAAACGATAAAAATAAAAACATAAAAGTAACATATAAAGAATTTGTCAAAGATACAGAAGAACTAGGAACAGCTATTACTGAAATTGGAATGCAAGACAAACATATAGCCATTATAGGAGAAAACAGTTATAAATGGTTAACAGTATATTTAACAGTATTAAAAAGTACAGGAGTATTTGTGCCAATTGACAGAGAACTTAATTTAAAAGGAATTATAAATGTTTTAAAACATAGTGACAGTGAAGTATTATTCTATTCTAAAAAATATGAACAATGGATTCCAGAAATAAAAAAAGAAGTACCGAAAGTCAAATTTTTTATTGGATTAAATAGAAAGGAAAGCGAAGAAAATGTTTTATCATATGATATGTTTAAAGAAACTGGAAAAAAAGCATTAGAAAATGGAAATAAAAAATATATAGATTTACATGACGATGAAAACAATCTAAAACTTTTGGTTTATACTTCAGGGACTACAGGAGATCCAAAAGGTGTTATGCTAACAGAACATAATCTAATAAGTGTAGTATATTATGGACTTAAAGTAGCAGATATAAATACAAAATGCTTATCAGTTTTACCATATCATCATACATATGAAGCAGTAGCAGGAATATTGGTAGCATTACATAAACATTCATGTATATGTATTAATGATAGTTTGAAAAATGTACTAAAAAATTTACAATTATATAAACCGGATTATATTTATTTAGTACCAGCATTCACAGAAGTATTTTATAAAAACATTTGGAACAATGCTCAAAAAACAGGAAAAGATAAGACTTTGAAAAAGATGATACCTATTAGTAATGCTTTAAGAAAAATAGGAATAGATTTAAGAGGAACATTATTTAAATCTATTCACCAAGCTTTTGGTGGAAATTTAAGAGAAATTATATGTGGAGGAGCTCCAATTAGACCAGAAATAGGAAAATTCTTTAATGATATAGGAATTACTTTATTAAATGGATATGGAATAACAGAATGTTCACCATTAGTAAGTGTTAATAGATTACAATTTAATGATAGCTCAACAGTAGGAGTAATTTTACCATGTTGTGAAGTAAAATTAGAAAATGTAACAGCAGACGGAGACGGAGAAATTTGTGTAAAAGGTGATATTGTAATGAAAGGATATTACAAAGATCCTGAGAAAACAAATAGAGTTTTAAAAGATGGATGGTTTAATACAGAAGATTATGGACATGTAAATAAAAAAGGTCAGCTTGTAATAAATGGAAGAAAGAAAAATTTAATTGTATTAGACAATGGAAAAAATGTTTATCCAGAAGAAATAGAAAATTATATATTAGGAATTCCATATGTTCAAGAAGTTGTTGTAAAAGGAAAGAAAAATAAAATAGGACAAGAAGTAGCGCTTATAGCAGAAGTATTTTTAAATGAAGAAAAAGTAAAAGAATTAGAAATAAATAATGTAGAAGCAAAATTAAAAGAAGATATTCAAAATGTTTGCAAAGAACTTCCAATGTATAAACGTATTTCTGATATAGAAATAAGAAAAGAAGAATTTGAAAAAACTACAACTAATAAAATAAAAAGATAATAAATAAATTCTGTATCTAAACAAGATACAGAATTTATTTGACTTTTTTAAATTTATACCAACATTTTTTATGAATGAAATTAGAAAAATCATTTGAAGAACCAATTAAAAATGAATTTTTATCAAGTAATAGAGAATGATTACTATCAATATAAAGATAAAAAAATGAATCAGTTTCAAATATTTTATATAATTGATAATATTTTAAAGAGTAAGCTTTCGATTTTCCTGATATTTTAATACATTTTTCATAAAAAATAAAAGTAAATTCTTCTTCACTTTGAATTTTTTGACTTTGAAATTCTTTATTTACTTCAGTAATTGGACGGACATATCTCCATAGGAAAAAGCACACGATAATAGTACAAAATACAACTATTAGTGCTATATTATGAACTTTTAATTGTACAATAATACAAAATAAAAGTAAAAAGCTTATCAAAGCAGTATACAAGGAGTATTTTAGCCCATATTGTTTTTTATGAAATTGCAAAAATTTAGTATAAATCGATTTACTATATTTTGTTGTATTTTTAAATAATATTTTCAAAACTATCACCAATAATAGTATAACATAAAAATAACTAATAAACAAAAGATTAAAAAAAGAAAAAAGACTATTTACAAAATAAGAAATTTAATGGTATAACTATTACAGAAAAAAGGTAGGAAATTAAAATGTATTACATATATATGTTAAGATGCAAAGATAATTCGATTTATACTGGAATTACAACAGATATATCAAGAAGAATGAAAGAACACTTTAACAAAGAGAAAAGATGTGCTAAATATACACTTACACATTCAGCTAAAAAGTTAGAAGCACTTTGGGTAGCAGAAAACAAGTCACTAGCATCTAAATTAGAATTTAATATAAAAAAGTTAAAGAAACAAAAAAAGAAAATTTAATAAAAAATAAAGAAATAGGAAAATATCTAGAGGGAAAAGTAGATTCAGAAGAATATAAAATAGTAGACATTTTTATGAAAATAGAATAAAATTAATATAATTAAAAAGAAAAGGAATTTAACATTATGCAAAAAGTAAAAAGAATTGGCGAATTTATCAAGAAAAATTTAAAATGGATATTATTATTTTTATGTACTATTATATTTTTAGACTTAGTTGAAGATGTATTTGAAAAAGAGATTATGAAACTAGATATAATTACATATAATTTTATTTCAACTTATCTTATTTCAGATTTTGTTACACCAATTGCGAAAATTATTACTAATTTAGGGGGAGCTATTAGTCTGATATCAATTACAATTATTTTGCTAGTAGTACTAAAAAATAAAAAAATAGGAATAGCTGTTATGATAAATTTACTTATTAGCACAGTATTAAATATAATATTGAAAAATGTTGTACAAAGACCAAGACCAAATGAATTCAGGTTAATTACTGAAACGGGGTATAGTTTTCCTTCAGGACACTCTATGGTAAGCATGGCTTTTTATGGCTTTTTAATATATTTAATTTATAAGTTAGTAAAAAATAGTAAAATAAAATGGACTTTGATAATAAGCTTATCCATAATAATTTGCACTATAGGAATAAGTAGAATTTATTTAGGTGTACATTATGCAAGTGATGTGTTAGCAGGATTTACTATATCTATTTCTTATTTAGTAATATATACAAGTATTATAAAAAGATTCATAGGAGAGAGTAGAAAAAATGAGGAAAATGAAAAAGATAAGAAACAGCTTTAAATATGCAATAGAAGGAATATGGACATCATTTAAAACAGAAAGAAATATGAAAATACATATTTTTATAATGATATTGGTTATAATTGCAGGGATTATACTAAAAATTAATAAATCAGAGTGGATAATTTGTATTATTTTATTTGCAATAGTTATAGGAAGTGAGCTATTTAATACATCAATTGAAACAATAGTTGATATGGTTATGCCAGAAAAAAATGAAAAGGCAAAAATAGCAAAAGATGTATCAGCAGGAGCAGTGTTAGTTGTTGCCATTGGAGCTGCTATAATAGGACTTGTAATATTTGTTCCTAGAATATTAAATATTTTAATTTAGATAAAATAATAAACAATATAAATACGGAGGATGAAATGAAAAAGAAAATTAATAAAAAGGAAATTTATGTATTGCTAGGTATACTTGGAGCTATAATGATAATTTGTATAAACTTTTTACAAATGCATTATTCTTCAGATACATATGTATTATATCAATTAGGATATTTCAAATATCCTAGTGAATATTTTTTGAAAGATGGAAGATTAATTTCTACATTATTTTGTTATTTGGGTGGAATTTTACATTTACCAATACCAGCGTATATAATTGCGATGGACTTTTTAGGAATGATATTTTTAGCTATATCAATATATATAATTTCTAAGATATTTATAGACATAATAAAACCTGAAAATAAAAAGAAGGAAATACTTATATATCTTGCTTCATTTGTATTAATATTAAACCAATATACATTAGAATATTTATTATTTCCAGAATCTGCAGTTATGTG
>UMCZ01033125.1_pt1 | contig 10395 bp, 10 predicted proteins | sample 1964371 | NCBI WGS metagenome assembly UMCZ01 (sample SAMEA4835982, study PRJEB28245) | human gut metagenome | biome: gut microbiome; material: fecal sample | place: Denmark | collected 2008
GTTCTGGAAAAAGATAATCCAAAATAAAAACCTCCTATTTAAAATATTGCTACAAGTATAACATTTTATATTAAATTTGTAAATAACTAAAATATTAAAATAATATGACAAAAGTATCACTAAAAATGATATTTTTAATGATAAACTTCCAAATATTGTATAAAAAGATTGACAAAAAAAGAAAAATAATGTATTATGTTTCCAAAAAAGAAACAAAAAGGAGATAATATGGAACCTAAAATAATAGGAGAAAGGATAAAAAATCTTATTAAAGAGAAGAAGGTAACAAAAGAATATGTGGCCAAAAGAATAGGAATAACTAATAAAAAGTTGGAGAATAAGTTAGAAGGAAAAGAAGAATTTTATATTAGTGAAATAATAGAATTAACAAAAATATTTAATTTAAATATAGAAGAATGTGCAAAAATTTTTTTTAATGAAGATAAATTCATTTAAATATAATAAATAAATTTTTAATAAAAGATATAAAAATAGGAGTTATAAATAATGAAAAATAGATTTTTAATAATTTGGGTTAATAGTTGGACTAACTACAAAATCTAGCCGTGTTAATGCACCATATCACTCTTTATACATATTAAAGAGGTTTTGAATTTTATAAAAGAAAAATTAGAAGAAAATATAAATTTATATAAAAAAATATAAATGTAAGTGTAGGAGGGAGCATATGCAAAATCATGTAAAATTAGAGGTGTCTTTAGAAGTTATTAACAATGAAATTGCAACTAATATGAAAAAATTAAATATTGCACATAATTACAATGAAATACAAAAATTAGAAAAGCAATTAAAAAATTTTTTGAAATTAAAAGAACAAGCATATATGGGTGATAGAAATGCAATAGAAAAAATTTTAAATTTAAGAAAGGAAGATAATTAAAATGAGTAAGCAAAAACAAATTTCAGAGGATACATTAAACAAAGTGTTACCCAAAATTAGTAATGAAATAAAAAGTTGTTTACCAGATAAACCAGAATACCTATTAAAATATGCTAATAGATTTGTACCTCCAAAAATACATTCAAAAGTTGATTTATATACAAAAAAAATGATGTTAAAATATGTATTGAATGATGAGGATTATCTTTTGACTTACCTTTCTATATTAGCAGAATCTTTTTATGGAAAAAGCAAATCAAACAATCCAAAATTATATTTAGTAATTGGTCAAACTGGTAGTGGAAAAAGTAATTTAACAGCAGAGATATTAAAAGAAAATCATAATTGTATAGTATTAGATTCTGATAAGTATAAAAGTTTTAGACCAGATGCAGAAATATTAGCTACTAAATATCCAACTTTATATGGTTTTTTAACTGGAATTGATTCATATGAACATAGAGATAATATATATAATTATGCAATTAATAATAGTTATGACATAATAATAGAGAAAGCACCTGACATAAAAAAGGGATTGATAAATGTAGATATTGAAAAAGCACTAAACAGAGGGTACAAAATATTTGTTTCTGTTTTAGCAGTAGGAAAATTAAATAGTGCATTATCAATACATGAAAGGTATGAGGGGCAGATAGAACAAAAGATTTTAACTCCTAAACTTACAGATTTAGAAAGACATAACCAATCTTATGAAGGATTAAATAAAATAGTTAAAAAATTACAGATAGATAAAAAAGTAAATATTAGTGTTTATAAAAGAGCGGAGAGTGTTTATGAAAATCCAATTCTAGTATATCCTAGAGAAAAATGTGAAATATACAATTCGCCATATGAAGCTATGATAAATACGCAAGAAAAAGATAATAAAAAGACTATTAAAGAATTTTTTGATAGATATGAAATGATAAAAATGCAAATGAAAAGAAGAAATGCGGAAGTTACACAATATAAACAATTAGAAAAAATAGAAGAAATGTATTTAGAAATAATAAATACAAAAGAAATGTTAGAGAGATAATGTAATCATTAAATTAGAGGAAGTAATTATGACTAAAAATATAAATAATAAAAAAGAAATAATTAAGATTAATAAGGCAATTATTCCTGTTGCAGGATATGGTACTAGATTATACCCTTTTACTAAAATAATAAATAAAGAATTTTTACCAATAATAGATAAAGGAATGGCAAAACCACAAATAGCAATTTTATTAGAGAATATTTATGATTCAGGAGTTAGAGAGATTTGCTTAAGTGTTTCAGGTAAAAAACAAATAAATATGTATAAAGATTTTTTTTGCAAAAAAGTAAAATATAATAAGTCTATTGAAAATGACATAGAAAAAAGCAAATATGAAAAAAAGATTATAAAAATAGGAAAGTGTTTAAAATTTATTGTTAATAAAAATATTAATAAAGGATTTGGGTATTCTGTTTCTTTATTTGAAAAATTTGCAAATGGAGAACCTGTTGCAATGTTTTTAGGAGATACATTATATAAAACAAGTAATTCAGTAGATTGTATAACGCAACTGCTAAATGCATATAAATCAGTTAAGGCACCTATTGTAGGAATAACAAAAATTGCACTAGAAGAAGTTGAAAAGTATGGTATATGTTCAGGCGAGTTTCTTGATAATAATATAATGAAAATAAATAAGGTAATTGAAAAGCCAACAATTGAATATGTGAAAAATAATATGCTTTTAAAAAAAGGAAAAAAGAAAGATTGTTATAAAATATTTGGAAATTATATAATAACTTCAGAGATTTTTGAGGATTTAAAGAAAAATTTAAATTCAACAAATGGAGAAGCACAATTAACAATAGCATTAGATAATATTAGTAAAAAAAACGAATTATATGGAATTGAAATAGATGGCAATTCACTAGATTTTGGAAATATAAAGTCATATTCAGTAAATTTTGACAAGTATAATGAGAGCAAAAATATTGAGAAATAATAAATTGGTTAATGGTATTATGTAGGATTGACAAACATAGAAAAAGGAAGTGAATAAATGAATAAAAAACAATTATCTGATATAATAGAAGTTATACTAGATCCAATGCAAGGAAAAGAGTTTTATAATAGAGAAAGATTAAAAGCAGTATTAGATAAAATTAATATAATAACATTAGATATGCATATTTATAATGGTACACCGCAAGAGAAAATAGTTAGAATTGTAAATAATTATGTGAAAAGGAATGTTGTATTTAGACGTAATTATTTGGATAAATTTTATGGGACAAAAGATAAGTTTGATAAAAAGGAATTAATATATAGAACTGCATATGCAGCACTGATAAAAAATGAAGCTGTATGTTCTGGATATACAGAAGCGGTAAGAGTATTATTAGCATATTATGGAATTAAATCTAAGACGATAATTACAAAAATACCTCGTAGACTTCATGAAGCATCATGTCATTATCTCACAGCGGTATTTTTAGATGATGGAAGTATAAAATTATTAGATCCAGAAAGACAGCAGTATTGCGAAAAAAAGGGATATGATTTTCAAGAATATTTAGAAAAGTTAGAATTTGCAATTCCTAACGAAATTTGTTGGAAAAATAAATTAATAAACGATGGAACGGGAATGTTTGCTTCAGAATATTTAAACCAACAGGGGGTAAAAAAAGCAAAAGGGATTATTGAAATGAAAAAATTATTAAAAAAAGAACGAGAAAATAGAGAAATTGGAGAGTAAAAAATGATTAATAAAATAAAAAAATTAAAAGTTTTAGCAATAAATCCTGGTTCGGATTCCGTAAAAATAGCTTTGTATGAAGAAAATAATTTAATGTTTCGAGAAAATATAAAAAATTCAATATCCGAATTAAAAAATAATTTGGATTTAAATTTAATTATTCCATCAAAAATAAAAAAAATACTAGATAAATTAAATGAACATTCTGTTTTATTAGAAGAAATAGATGCTTTTTGTGGAAGAGCAGGTGGACTTACTTCTTTAAAAGAGGGGGTATATAGAATAAATGAGAAAATCCTCGAACATGCAAGAAAAGGTTATTCATTGAAACACTATTCAAACATAGGTGTTCAAATTGCATATGAATTAGCAAAAAAAAATAATAAACCAGCATTTACAGTCAATCCAGTTACAGTAGATGAACTACAAGATACTTCTCGAATAACAGGTATAAAAGGTTTGTATAGACAGTCTATTTTTCATGCTTTAAATCAAAAAGAAGTAGCATATCAATATGCAAAATCTATAAACAAGAAATATAATGAATTAAATTTGATTGTTGTTCATTTAGGAAGTGGTATTACAGTGGGGGTTCATAAAAAAGGAAAAGTAGTTGATGTGAATAACGCCTTGAATGGGGATGGACCGTTTACTACTAACAGAGCAGGAAGTATAGATGCTACTAATATAATAGATTTATGTTTTTCTGGGAAATATACAAAAGATGATTTGTATAATCTTATAACTAAAAGAGGAGGCCTTGTTTCGTTATTAGAAACTAATGATATAAGAGAAGTTATTAAAATGATACAAAATGGAAATAAATATGCACAGCTAGTATTAAATGCTATGATATATCAAATTGCTAAACAAATTGGAGCGATGAGTATAAATTTTAAAGGTAATATTGATGCAATAATAATTACTGGTGCAATAGCAAATAGTAAATATTTTGTGTTACATTTAAGAGAGTATATTGATTTTCTTGGAAAAGTTATTGTAATGCCTGGTGATATGGAAATGGAGGCATTAGTAAATAATACTTTACAGGTTATGAAGGGTAAAAAAATAATTTTGAATTATACAGGTGAGTCTATGGATTATGAACTGCCAAATTTTTAATAATAATGATATATTTAAAATAAGTATAAAAGTAAGCTAGTTTATTTTGAGCTAGTTTATTTTCATGTATTTAATTTAATAATAATAACTGAAAGTAAATTTATTTTAATATTAATAATTAAAAATGTACTTAATATAAATAATAAAGAGTTAATATAAAATGATTAACAAAGATAGAAAAAATATATATTATGTTATCAAATAAAAAATTTTATATGTGTAGAAAATACAATCAAAAAGAGAAGAAATTATAAAACGATTAACAAATTTATATTTGACTATTTTTGATTTGAAGGGTATACACAATGAGGTGGATATTGAATTTGTTTTTTATAATAAAAAATAGAGAAAGAACAAATAAAACTGTAATTATAATTAGTTGGAAAATATAATGAAAGGAAAATTTAAATATGATATTTTATAGTAGTCAAGAAGGATTTATAAAACCTCGAGGTATTAAAAACAATAAAGGAATACGAGATACTAGTATTAAATTGCCACATATTGCTGTTGGAGTTTTTTCTGAATATTTATTAAAAGATATTGCAAGTAAATTTGAATGCAAAAAAGTAGGAGAATTAACTGAAAAGCGTCCAGTTTATGAACTAAAATATAAGAATGCTAAAATAACATTATTTATGGCTGGAATTAGTGGACCTTGGATAAGTGCAGATATAGAAGAATTAAATATTAATGGTGTTGATACATTTATTATTTTTGGAAATTGTGGAGTCTTAGATAAAGATATTGAAGATTGTTCAATAATTATTCCAGATAAAGCTTATAGGGATGAAGGTACAAGTTATCATTATTTACCTGACTCAGAATATATTAAGTTAGATGAAACATATAAAAATTTATTTAAAGATATATTAAAAGAATATAACTTTAATTATAATGAAGGTGCTACATGGACAATAGATGCATTTTATAGAGAGACTAAAGAAAAAATAGAAAGATATCAGAAAAAGGGTGTAATTTGTGTTGAAATGGAAGGAGCCTCAATAGGTGCAGTTTGCCAATATAAAAAGTTAAATTATTTTACTTTTTATTATGCAGGTGACAATTTAGATTCAGTTGAATGGGAAGAAAGAAGTATAAACCAATTAGCAAATTTTAACAAAAAAACCAAAGTACCAATACTTGCTTTAGAATTGGCTTATAAAATAGAAAATAATAAACAAAAAAATAATTTATAAAAGGAATATTAATATGATAAGTTATGAAAATAAAGAAATAGAAATTAAAGGATGTCCTGGATGTGCTTATGCTAAACACCAATTTGACTTACCATGTGGAATTGCTTATGAAAATGAAAGATTTATATTGTCACAAGATTGGGAAGTACCAATTTTAGGATTCTTTATAGTTTCTCCTAAGAAACACATTGAAAAATTAGAAGAGTTAACAAAGAATGAAAGAGATGAAATGTTTGATATAGTTGATAAAACAATTAAAATATTAAGAGAAAATAATATTTGTGATAGATTTGATATTATTTTTGAAGAAAGGGAAAATAAACATTCACATGTTTGGATAATTCCAAGATATGCATGGATGAATGAAATTTGTGATAGAATTATAAAAAATATTGGGACTATACTTGATTATGCTAAGAAAAATTTTAGAACTAGAGATGTCTATGAACAGATTAGCCAAATAACAAAAATTGTAAAAAAGAATTTTGCGAGTAAAAAATATAATTAGAAAAATATTAACAAATTATAATGATACCTTATATATAATTTTGAATAGAAAAATTATATATAAGGTATTTTTGCATAAATATCCGTTTAAAAAATATAAAAAGTTAATAAAAATAAATATGTTTTGCAAATTTTAACTAAAACCAATTTTATAATAAAATATTATTGAAAAATATTTTTATTATAAGTATAATAGTAAAAACTGAAAAATAACAAATATTTAGAATGTAGATAAGTTAAATATGAAGGGAGAGTTCTATGAAAAATATTATCTTGGGAGCAGAAGGAATTGTAATACATGGAAATAAAATTGTATTAGGAATGCAAAAACAAAAGAGGTGGTATTTTTTAGAAAATGGAGAAAAGGCAGCTATTATAAAAACATTAGGGGGAACAGTAGAAAAAGTAGATGAAAATAATACAAGAAAAACATTAATTAGAGAAATTTTAGAAGAAGTAAAAGGAATTAATAATGAAAATATCAATGTGAGTAAACAGCCTGTTTTTACAAAAGAAATAGAAATTAGAGAATTAAATCCATATGAACAAAATTCTACATTAAAAATGAGAGCAGACTTTTATACAGTAGAAATTGCAAAAGATATTAATTTAAAACCAAATGATTTACCAGCATTAATAGAAATACCAAAGGAAAAATTTTATGATATAAAGTTGGCAAGCAACTTAAGTATGAAATATATTAAAGATTATATAATAAAAAATGAAGAAGAAATAAGTATTCCAGAAAATTATGCTATAATGGCACCAAAAGAAGTTAAAAACTTTTTAGTATAAAAAGATAAGAAATAGTAAAAAACAAAAATATAAGATAAATTAAATCAATAAAAATACTTGAAAAAACATAAATGTTAAGGTAAAATAAAAACATAATAAAAAATGATAATAAAAATAATAGTATCAAAATATAAAAATAAATTAAAAGGCAAAATCTAGAAAGAGAGGTGAAACCATGATAAAAGCTTATGCAAAATCAGATATAGGAAAAGTAAGAGAAATAAATCAAGATTCTTATTATATATCTGATTCATTGGATGAAGTACAATTATATATGCTTGCTGATGGTATGGGTGGATGCCAAGGAGGAGAAATAGCAAGCAAATTAGCTATACAATCTGCTAAAAATTATATCGAAAATAACTTTAAAGAAATTGAAAAAGATAGAGATAGTATTATTCAATTAGTAGGCAGTAGCATGGAATATGCTAATATGATAGTGTATGAAAAGTCAAAAGAAAATAAAGAATTAGAAGGAATGGGTACTACATTAGAAATTTGTTTAATATATAATAATAAAGTGTTTATAGGACATGTAGGAGACAGTAGAATTTACAGAATTAGAAAAGAATTTATGAGAAAACTAACACAAGACCACAGTTATGTGCAAAAATTAGTAAAAGATGGAACTATAACAGCAGAAGAAGCGGTACATCATCCACAAAAAAATATGCTAATGAAAGCATTAGGATGTAATGCTTTTGTAGAACCAGATGTCATGGTAAAAGGTTTTTTAAAAGAAGATATTTTAATAATAAATTCAGATGGTCTAACCAATTTAGTACCACAAGAAGAAATATTTAAACAAGCTAAAAAGGATATAGAACAAGCACCAAAAGAACTTGTAAAAATAGCAAACGAAAACGGTGGATATGATAATATAACAGTAATTATAGTAAAAAATATATAACAATCTACATATTAACGATATTTAAGGAGAGATAAATATGAATTTAGAAGGGAAGCTATTAGGAAATCGATATGAAATTATCGAGAAAATTGGAAATGGAGGAATGGCTACTGTATATAAAGCAACAGATAAAGTTTTAAAAAGGAATGTTGCAGTAAAAATATTAAGAGATGAATTTACAACAGATGATGAATTTATAAAGAGATTTGAAGTAGAAGCTCAATCAGCAGCAAGATTAACACATCCTAATATTGTGTCAATTTATGATGTTGGAGTAGATGGAAACCTTTATTACATAGTAATGGAATTGATACAAGGTAAAACTTTAAAAGAAATTATTGTAAAAGAAAAAGGTCCACTTCCTTGGAAATGGTCAATTAATGTATCAATTCAAATTGCATCAGCTTTAGAAATGGCACATAGAAATAATATAATTCATAGAGATATAAAACCACATAATATTATTATAACAGAAGATGGAGTTGCAAAAGTAACAGATTTTGGGATTGCAAAAGCAGTATCAAATTCTACAATTACAGCATTTGGAACAACAATAGGATCTGTGCATTATTTTTCACCTGAACATGCAAGAGGCGGTTTTACAGATGCAAAATCGGATTTATATTCTTTAGGTGTTGTAATGTATGAAATGGTAACAGGAAGAGTTCCTTTTGATGCAGATACGCCAGTTTCTGTAGCTTTAAAACATATGCAAGAAGAACCAGTAGAACCAATTGAAGTAAATCCTAATTTGCCAATGGCTGTTAATAAAATAATTATGAGAGCTTTACAAAAAGATACTACACTAAGATATCAAACAGCTTCAGAGATGTTAGTTGATTTGAAAAAGGCTTTAAAAGATCCAGAAGGAGATTTTGTTGAAGAGTTAGAGTACGATCCTACTGCAAGAACTCAAGTTATTGATACAAATGCGTATAGAGATAATAAACAAACTAAAAATTCAAGTGGTAAAAAAGACGGAAAATTTAAAACTTTTGTAAAGACACATAAAGGATTAAGCCTATTTATAGGGTTATTATTATTGTTTGTTTTAAGTTTAGGAGGAACAATGTTAGTATTAAATCTAACTAATCCACCAGAGGTTGCAATGCCAAATGTAGTTGGTTTGTCTAAGGAAGAAGCACAAAAAGAAATTGAAAATGTAAAACTGAAATTTGAAATAGAAAAAGAAGAATATAATAAAGATGTGCCAGAAGGATTTATTATCTCACAAGATCCAACTTATATGGAAAAGTTTAATAAAGTAAAACAGGGAAGTACAGTTAAAGTAGTTGTTAGTAAAGGAGAAGAAAAGACTACAGTTCCAAAAGTAGTAGGAATGGAAAAAGATAAGGCGGTAAAAGCATTAGAAGATGCTAAATTAAAAGTAGAAATAGTTGAAGAATCAAGCAAAAAAGTTCAAGAAGGATATGTAATATCTCAAGAAACAAGTCCAGATACAGAGGCTTTTGCAGGAGATACAATAAAAATACATGTAAGTACAGGTGTAGAAAAAGCTACAGTTCCAGATGTTATAGGAAAATCTCAAGCAGATGCTAAGAAAACATTGGAAGCTCAAGGATTTGTAGTAGCTGTAACAACATCTGAAGATAGTTCAAAGGAAAATGGAATAGTATTAAAACAAAGTTTAGATTCAGGAAAAACTGTAGAAAAAGGAAGTACTGTTACTATAACAGTAAATAGTTATGAGGCTTCAAAAACTATGTCAGTAAATATAAATGTAAAAGCAATAACAGGAGGATATAGTGAAGAAACTTCTAATTCAAATACAACAGAAAATAAGACAGTTAAAACTGTAAGTATTACATTAAAATCAGGAAATAATACTTTATATTCAGATTCAGGAGTAGATAAGAATACAACAAGTAAATCTACAACAATAAGTGGAAAAGGTTCAATGGATTTAACATTGACTATTACAGATTCTAATGGAGGAAGTTGGACTAGAACAAAATCAGTAAACTTTAACACTGATTCATCAGTAAATTTTAATTAATGAGATTTAAAAGTTGAAGATAATAAGTTTAGTTCTTCAACTTTTAATTGATTAATATAACAATTATAAAGCTTATTTAATGGAGGAATAATGCAAGGATTAATAGTAGAAAATATATCGAATATGTATAAAGTAAAGGCAGAAGATAAAATTTATGAATCAACAGCAAGAGGAAAGTTTAAAAAGGAAGATATAACTCCAGT
>UMCZ01033190.1_pt1 | contig 10283 bp, 8 predicted proteins | sample 1964371 | NCBI WGS metagenome assembly UMCZ01 (sample SAMEA4835982, study PRJEB28245) | human gut metagenome | biome: gut microbiome; material: fecal sample | place: Denmark | collected 2008
TGTGAGCACCCCCCTGTGCTCCTTTTCCTCAACGTGTGTGGCTATGAGGCGCTGCCAGTTTTTGTCGAGCACATCCTCACTGCAGGTGGATGTGACTGTGATTCCGCTGCCACGCTCCGCCGGCGACAAAAGCAGATGCACCTCTGCATAATGGCGCAACGGCTCGAAATGTCCTACTCCCTCGACAGCCCTTGCTATCGTTTCCTTATATACAATGCTGCCCGGTCCAAACGTGACAACAACACCAAACCTGTCCTTTATGAGACGCACAAGCACCTCCATCTGCACCTGTCCCATAAGCTGCACATGGATTTCCTTAAACTCCTCCACCCACACTATGTAAAGCTGTGGGTCTTCCTCCTCAAGCTTCTTTAGCTTTTCCATAAATGCCGCCGGATTTACATCATCCGGCAGAATCATCCTATAGTTTAGTACCGGTTCAAGGATTGGCATATTGGACTGCTGCTCAACCCCGAGCCCCTGCCCCGGAAATGTCGAGCTAAGACCTGTGACAGCAACTATCTCTCCCGCCTCTGCCACATCAGCTATCTCATATTTTTCACCGGAATACTTTCTTATCTGGTCGATTTTCTCAATCAGAAGGCCTTTCGCCTCGTCACCGCCATGCGCTTTGTACTCTATTTTGTCCCTGACTCTAAGACAGCCTCCGGTAACCTTTAAAAATGTCAGCCTGCTGCCTCTGTCATCCCTGCCTATCTTGTATACGCGGGCAGAAAAATCGTCAGGATAATTTCTTTTACACATAAACCTCGAAAGTCCCTGAATCAGCGTATCCACTCTGTCGAGCTTAAGTGCCGAGCCGTAAAAGCAGGGGAACACCTCCCTTTGAGCCACAGCCTGCGCAATATGTACATCTGTAAGCTCTCCCGATTCCATAAATTCATCTAAAAGAGGCTCACTGCACATGGCAAGCTCATCAAATAAATCCTGTGAAGAAAAGTCCACGCAGCCATCGCTCAGCTCGCTCCTTAGCTCTGCCTGCACTTTCTCCGCATCCGTGCCCTGCATATCCATCTTGTTTACAAAAATAAATGTCGGCACATTATAGTGCTTTAAAAGTCTCCACAGTGTGCGCGTGTGCCCCTGCACTCCATCAGTTGCGCTGATTACAAGTATTGCATAGTCGAGCACCTGAAGGGTACGCTCCATCTCTGCCGAAAAATCCACATGCCCCGGTGTATCAAGCATGACTACATGCCATGTACGAGCTGTATCTGCCGTACGTGCTACATCTGCTGTACGTGCTGTATCTGCCGCATTTGTGCCACGCGAAATATCAAGCCTTGCCTGCTTTGAAAAAATGGTTATTCCACGCTCACGCTCCTGCGCATCGTTGTCCAAATATGCGTCCTGATGGTCCACGCGCCCGAGTGAGCGAATCTGCCCGGTGCTGTAAAGCATGGCCTCAGACAGGGTTGTCTTTCCCGCATCTACATGTGCGAGAATGCCTATTGTAATGTGATTGTTTGTCATTTTCTGCTCCATTTATGCCTCAATCCAAGAACAGAGACACCTGTGGATGTCTCTGTGTCAGCCTTTATATCATAATCCGTTGATTTCCTAAATTATAGCATTTTGTGGTTGGTCTGTCATCTTTTTTCTTGATTGACAGCGGGACATAAAAGGCGCCGCTCAATTGACAAATATTTATTCCATACATATAATGTGATTACGAAAATTTTTGAATGGTATGAAAATAATGCGAGGATAATATGAACAAAAAAGAAGTATTGGAACTAAAACGAAGATTAAAAAAAGACCAGGCAACCTTCAGTCGTCTGGTCGGCTGCTACGTGGACTGCAACCATGAAAAGGTCTGCAAATTCGGTGGCAAATTTCTCACTCTGGAGGAGGATGAATACTACAAATATCTGGAGATTTCAAACAAGGTGCTTTCCGGCACTCTCGGAAACAACCTGCTCAATCTGCAGTTTCCGCTTGAGGAGGAAGAGGTCGGAGGCCGCCAGCAGATTCTCATGGCGCTTCGCGACAGCGATCTTAATGATGAGACTCTGCTCGATACATACTATGATCTGGTCATCGACACCTACGATGAGGCCGGGAACTACTTGATTCTTTTGTATCTCGACAGCTACGATGTCATGACACGTACAAAGGACAACATCAACGTGGATGAGTCCGAGGAGGTGTACAAATACATGCTCTGCGCTATCTGCCCTGTCACACTTTCAAAGCCGGGTCTTGGCTATCTGGAAAAGGAGCAGCGTATCGGAGCCCGCATAAGGGACTGGGTAGTCGGCGCTCCTGAGACAGGTTTTTTATTCCCTGCTTTCAATGATAGGAGCACTGACATACACTCCACTCTTTTCTATACGAAAAATACCAAGGAGCCTCACTCTGAGTTTATGACAAACGGCCTTGGCTGCGGTGTGGAGCGCACAGCTACTGAGCAGAAGATGGCTTTTCATTCAATCGTCAGAAACGTGCTAGGTGCTGAGGACGAGAGCACGGATGACAAGCTGCTTGATATCCAGCAGAATCTGTCAGAGATGGCCGATGACTACGCTGAGACTCACGATGATGACGATGATCCGTTCATTCTCGACAGCGAGGCTATGAACAAGGTGCTGAGTGACTGCCATGTCTCTGAGGAAAAGATTTCACGCATTGAAAAATCCGTCAATGAGGCCTTCGGTGACAAGCCGCCTATCGCAGCCAATGTCATTGATTCAAAGGCTCTTGCAGCTAATGAAATCCGCGTGGAAAAGCTTGCTCTTGAGAGCCAGGTCGGCGATTTAACTCTAGAGCTCAATGAAAAAAATGCACAGCTTGAAGAGAAGGATTCTGTTATCCAGGAGAAAAATAATCAGATTGAAGAGCGCACTTCACAGCTTCTTGAGAAGCAGGAAGAGATTGATAATTACACTGCCCAAATTAAGACCTATGATGTGGTGCTTCATGTAAAGCCGGAGAAGGCTTCACAGATTCATGCACAGGTCATCAATGGGGAGAAGTGTCTCGTCATTCCTATGAGGGATAATGAGAATGCGACCATAAATGGGGTGAATACAAATCTGTAGGGACGCATCATAGTGCATCGCTTATGGTACTGCGCTTTATAGGGCTTCGCATATCTATGCTGTGGATACCGGCCTAGCATGCAGTATATTCCTCAGAAAAATATAAAATCAGCCACGGCAGCATTTGCGGATAGTTTATTGATAGTTTGCTATGAATTGTCGTATCCACATTTTATGGAACGCCGTGGCAGTTTATATTTTTCTTCGGAACACACTGCATACTCTCCGGTAAATTTAGGGTACTTATGCGAAGCAATCTACTATGAGTTTATAAACCATGTCCGTGGATGCAGAAATGCTCTCCCGAAGCTAACGCTTCACTTACTAGATTCTGTATGGGATTATACAAAAGGGCGTGTGAAAAAAACTTCGTTTTTCACACGCCCTTTATAATGTTGTCACCTATGAACTAATGTCTGCTAATAATAGCACTCTGATAATACTTACCGGTTTACCAGCTCAGCACCTCATGGCCATCCTCTGTGACAAGTACCATGATTTCCCACTGGGCTGATGGAAGTCCGTCGTCGGTGTATACTTCCCAGTTGTTCTTGTCATCTACGTAGATATCGGCCTTGCCCATGTTGACCATTGGCTCGATGGTAAATATCATGCCGGGTGCCATGACCATGTCGGTGCCGCGCTTGGTGTTGTAGCCTACCCACGGATCCTCGTGAAATTCAAGTCCCACTCCGTGTCCACCGATTTCACGCACTACCGTGTAACCGTTTGCAAATGCATGGTCGTGCACCGCCTGTCCCATATCTCCGAGGAAGCCCCACGGCTTTACCTCTTTGAGTCCAAGCTCCACACACTCCTTTGTGACTTCAACGAGCTTTTTCTTTTCAGGGCTTACATTTCCGATACAGTACATTCTTGATGAATCCGAAAAATATCCGTTTAAAATTGTAGAACAGTCTACATTTATGATGTCACCATCCTTTAAGATGACGTCCTTTGAAGGAAATCCGTGACAAACCTGCTCATTTACTGATGTACATACGCTGTAAGGATAACCCTCATAGTTGAGCGGTGCAGGGATGCCGCCCATGCTGGTGGTCATATCATAGACTATTTTATCAATCTCTGCTGTGTTCATACCCTCGTGGATATGCTCTCCTATGTAGTCGAGCACTGCGACATTTATCTTGGCGCTCTCCTTGATTCCCGCTATCTGGTCAGGCGTCTTGATGATTGAATGGCTCGGTATCTTATGATGTGCCTCAGCAAGCTTTTCAAGCTTCATATCAAATGCCGCATGACAGGTCTTATATTTCTTTCCGCTGCCACACCAGCAAGGGTCATTTCTTCCAATTTTTGTTGACATAAAATCTTCTTTCTAGTGATCAAGAGTAACGTTTCCCATATCGACTCTTTTCCACACTTTTTCTTTTATTTTATAGTTATTTTTCTCCAGCAGCTTCTTATATCTGCCTCCCGAGAAATCATAATCCGTTATATCGGCATTGTCAAGCACTGCATATATATGCCTACACGCCGGCCATGACAGCCAGCACTGCAAGTATAATTGTTGTGATGTGTTTTCTTATTTTGCGCAAAGCTTTGCAACCACCTGATTTATGACCTTTCCGTCAGCCTTGCCCTTGAAATGCGGCATGACTGCCTTCATTATCTGCCCTTTGTTTCCTGTTGCGATTACATCCGAAAACTGCTCTGTGAGCTCCTTTTCTACCTCTTCTGCCGACATCATTGCAGGAGCGTACTCCTCAAAGATTGCATATCTGGTATTGTACTCATCAAGCAGATCTGTTCTTGTGGCAGGGCATGTGTCAATCTGCTCCTTCACAGACTTCATTTCCTTAAGAATGACCTTGTTGACAAGCTCCTCCGGTATATTGTCTCTGCAGCCCTCATCTATTGCCGCCTTTTTGGCTGCCGATACAAGTGAGGATATAGCATCCTTTCTTACCTTGTCTCTTGCTTTCATTGCTGCAATCATGTCTTTTTGTAATTGTTCCATCTGCATGGCTTGTTCCTCCTGCTTTTCTTACTTTATTTACAGGCTTGCTAGTTCGTTTTGTGCGAATTGGTGCCGTCTATCTCTATAATACACCTTATGGGTGGAAATTGCTATTATTTATTACAATGAGTTTGTTGCCGGTTACTAACATTGGGTCGTGGCATGTCCGCGTCTTACGCCCTTACTTTATTGGTAACCATTCAGCTCTTTGTGGTAAAAATAAAAAGAGCCGGTAAGTATAATAAATATACTTATCGGCTCATAACCATCCTATACAAGACGTCGTATAGCAAGTATTGTATGACACTGTACGCTTCTGTTTGCTGTGATTCCTGCCTTTGTGGACTGTGCCTCCACTATAACACCACCACCTGCATATATAGCTACATGTCCCGGATATACCACTACGTCTCCCGGCTGTATATTATCGAAGGATACGGCCTGTCCCACAGACTTAAATGCCTGTGAATATCTCGGTGTGCTGATACCAAAATGTGCATATACCTCATGTACAAAGCCTGAACAGTCTACACCGTTTGTAAGACTGTTTCCAGCCCATACATATGGATTGCCCACAAACTGCATAGCGTATGATACCACAGAGCTTCCTGAAACTCCTGTTGAAGCACCCGGGTTCTTTCCACCGCCTGCTGCATAGTCACCGGCAATGCTTCCGCCCTTGCCGGCTCCACCACCATCATAGCTTGAACTGCTTGACGAGCTGTTCGCTCTGGCAGCGGCCGCTGCTTCCTGCTCCTGAATGATTTTGCCCTGTGCCGTAATGATATTCTGATAATTATCTGCCTGCTGCTGTGCCTGAGCTATCTGGCTTGCATACTGCTCCTTCTGGTTTTCAAGAGCTACTATAGCCGCCTCGACATCTGCCTGCTGCTTCTCATAATCATCCTGCATGGCTGTGAGCTCATTCATGTCTTTGTCAAGCTTAGTACCAATTTCCTTCACCTGCTCAACTGCTGCCTGATAAGAATCCATAAGAGCACGATCCGAATCATATACATCTGACACGTACTCTATACGATTGAGCATATCTGTGATACCATTTGACTCAATAATTGCTGTCCAGATATTGTCCTCAGCGCTGTTTTCATACATGAACTGTATACGCTTCTTCATGGCGTCATACTGCTCCTGCTGCTTTTCCTGAGCAGCTGCAAGATCCTTCTGATTCTGCTCTATCTCTGCCTGTTTGCTTGTGATATCTGTCTGAAGCTTCTTTTGTGCTGCAAGAATCTCATCAAGCTTTGCGGATTTATTCTTTATATCATCAGCAGTAGTCTGCTGCTGATCCTTTAAACCATTAATCTCATTCTTCTTATCCTTGAGATCCTGCTCAGCCTGTGACTTCTTCTTCTCTGCATCCTTCTGCTTCTGTGTCTTGGCATATACCTTCTCAAGTCCACTGTTTATGTATCCGCTAAATGTAGTGCCCTCTACTGCCGGTCCTGTAAAAACGAGTGCCGATGTTAACACAGTACATATAGCACGTGTCCATTTCTGATTCATTTTGTTCCTCCTGTAATACGACGGTCAGATTGACCTTTCCTTCCACAATTTATGTTCAATATACATTCTGATATATTATCGCACAAAATGAATCTTTTTTCCACATCTTTTTGTAAATTTACAGAATTTTCCACATTTTATATAATGATATGATTAAAAGGTCAAAAGTTATTTTGCCCCTCATTTATGATTCACATGCGCGCTATTATAAGTCTATCATCAGTTTTGACGCTATCTGAGGTCAGAGCGTTTATTTCCATTATGTTTTCAACAGTGGTGCGGTATCTTTTTGCAATGTCCCACATTTTATCATCCTTCTGCACTATATAGCCAACCAGAGCTGCTTCCTCTTCAGTATCAGACGATGTTTTTTCCTGCTCCACCGATGTTATGACTGACACTTCATCCTGCTGCAGGGCAATAGTGTTTATGCTGACAACACCCTTAATTTCATATTCGCTGTTGTCGAGTAGATTGACCTGCACCTGGTCTACCTGCACATTTACCTCGCAGCAGGTGTTGGCATCCATGCCGGGTATCTCAACATACTGTTCAAACGGCACAGAGTCTGTATGCATCTCTATCGGACAGCCATCATCCTCCACAATATTCACACAGTTCACCTGCAATACACCTGACACAATAATTCCTGTGTCTGCATTTTTTATCTGTGCAATAGCGGCCTGCGTCTTTGTACCGCATATTCTTAAAATTCTCTTTTTGCTGTTTTCTCTGTACAACTGCTCCAAAATACGGCATTTTGTGTCATTTTTCATAAGAAGGCTGCATACCTTCATATTTTCAAACACAGGTTTTACCGGACATGATACGCTGTACATGTCATTGAGCACCTCTACTGTTTCTTCACTCCAGACCTTTCCATCCACCGCAAGCGCTGCCTCAATCGAAAGCTGCCTGAGCTCTCCGTCATAATCATTTTCCGCCTCAACCTGATGCATGGCAGGCTGTGTGCGAAGCCAGGCAATATTTCCGGCATTATCACCCTCGCAGTGTATTTCATTTGAAAACCCCTCCTGCACCTCAAAGCAGCAAATTTCCTGTTCTTCGCTCAGATACACTATACACGCATGGCACTCGCCTGTCAGTGTGATATGGTCACGCTCGTATGTATACTCCAGATTTCTCATATCAACAAGACTTGATATGAGCTTGCATATATTCGGCTTAGTCTTTGGCAAGGTAACGACATTTTTAATTCTGACAATATCCCTTACAGCACTGTCAAGCTTAAGCACCTTCATCTGCCCCATAAGCTGCTCCACGTCCTTGTCATCAATCCTTTGTGCAACCTCAAGATTTTCTTCCCTCTCTCCATAAAGCTCCACGCTTATAATGCCTCTGACCGAGAGCTTTCGCGAATTGATAACCCCAACCGTAAGCTCATCAAGCCCGGTATACACACGAACCGTATCCTTCTCGCAGACTCCTTGAAGCACAAGCTTCTCCTGAAACGGTATTGCATCCTTTATATGCTCCACTCTGTTTCCGCCGATATTTTCCTCCGGCTCATCGCCTTCAAAAACTTCCTCTCTCGTATACAGCACTTCAAATTCAATGCTTCCACTCAGCCAGATATTCTCGCCTGACGCTTTTATCTCGTCAAGCTTTACCTGCCCGTTCTGGCAAATCACTTTGGAAACATCAGGCTTGTTGTCCTTTATAACATAATCCCTGTCGAAGCCAACCTGCGACATATCCTTTACCTTTTCTATGCATTGTCTGATTTTTTGTGTAATTAATTCCATAAAAAATACCCCACTTCAAATATGTATATAAAATACATATTCAAGATGGAGTAACTTTATGCAGATGCAAATATTTAAATTCATGATCATTATAATAAAGATGTAACATCTTTACTTCATGATACTAGCAAAGCTGCATCCTTATATCTTTTGTAATCACATCAGTGTAGGAGAAAGATAAGAGCTGTGGCGGATTCTGCTCAAACTCATCATCTATCAGAACCGTAAACACACTTGGGTATGCCTGCTGAATAACACCCTCCTGGATGTCAACCTTGTTGCGGCCAAGATCCTGCTGGATTTTTACCCTGTTGCCACACTGCTGGTGGATCGATGCTCTGACTTTTCTGATTTCTGTCTGTTCCATTTTAAGCCTCCTTATTGTGGGTATGCCCACTGGCACATAACTATAGTCCTCATGGTAACCAGTATCGTAACGACGTTGTCATATATATGAAATCAATCTCTGTATAAATATAAAACAGGTCAAATCAATCAACAATTATATCAATCAATATATTTGAATATATAAATATGTCACCACAATATCTAGTAACTTTACTATAGCAAAGTATCGCAGTGATATCAATAGGGCATTAGTACTGATTGTCAGTTTTTTCGCAACTTTTAATACAATTTACGAAATTTTTACTCAAATACAACAGGCATTTCACTCAATTCCGTCTTTATTACTATATACGGATAACTCGCCTGATTGCTGACCTTCTCGCCCTTATCCGGGGCTATCAGACGCGTATCAAAATACATTGCCTTATCCTTAACATAAAACTGGTTAACCGTAATACTGTAGCCACCTGTCTCCTTTGTGCCAAAGCCTTCCGCTATGTATAAATATTCATCATCCTTGTACGTCAGCTTCATCGCCTTTGCCTTGTTTTCATTTATCTGCTTTTTAAACTCCTCCGGGATTTCATCCCCGCAGATTACCGTGTACTCAACCATCCTGTCACTCTCCGTGCCTGAAATATTTGCATGGCAGCCCGAAATCACTGTCGCTGCCGATATAACAAGCACACCTGCAGCCACCACCAGAAATTTTCTCAATTTTTCTGACATTTTTTCCTCTCTTTCTTATCATATCGCTTATGATATGATATAATATCAAATATTGAACTACATTATATCTATTCTCAATAATTCTGAATAGTTTCATTACAATTTATATTATGAAAAAGAGAGGTCAAATATGCGTTCAGTTTTAATCGTAATATTCGTATTTTTCTATCTGCTGCTCGGTCTTCCGGTGCTCGGAGCCATGTGGATAATACACAAATTTGCCCCGGCATGGGCCGATATGGCACAGCTTCGCCTGGTACAGTGGGCTTTCCGTGTCATCATATTCCTAAGCGGAGCAGACATTGAATTTATAGGGGAGGAAAATGTGCCAAAGGACGAGGCCGTACTATATATAGGAAATCACCGTAGTTTCTTTGACATCATAATCACCTACTCCAGATGTCCACGCTTAACCGGCTACATCTCAAAGCAAAGCATTACAAAAATACCGGTGCTCGGACTCTGGATGAAGCGCCTGCACTGCCTGTTTTTGGACCGCGATGACATCAAGCAGGGACTAAAGGTCGTGCTTGCAGCCATAGATCAGGTCAAATCCGGCATCAGCATATGTGTATTTCCTGAGGGCACACGCTGCAAAAACAAAGATGACCTGACAGAGGTAGCGTCTTTCAAGGAAGGTACTTTCAAGATTGCCACAAAGAGCAAATGCAAGATAGTGCCAATGGCAATCATGGGAACAAATGAAATATTCGAGGATCACCTTCCATGGGTCAAAAAGAGGCATGTGGTTATCCGATACGGCACTCCTATTGATCCGGCAGCACTCAGTAAAGAGGAACAAAAGCATCTCGGAGCTCATTGCAGAGAAGTGATTGTAGATATGCTTCATGAAATGGTATAGCTGAAAAAACC
>UMCZ01040991.1_pt1 | contig 9790 bp, 9 predicted proteins | sample 1964371 | NCBI WGS metagenome assembly UMCZ01 (sample SAMEA4835982, study PRJEB28245) | human gut metagenome | biome: gut microbiome; material: fecal sample | place: Denmark | collected 2008
TCGCGGTCGGCCGCAAACAGGTAAATGCCGTCCGCCGTGCCGATGCTGAGCGTTTTGTTGTTCGGGTTATAGAGCCACCATGCGTTTGCCGACAGTGTTGCCAGATTCGCCGGCATATCCAGCGGCACCACCGCGTCGTTTTCGTCAATCGTAAACGTCTGCCACTGCACGCCGCCGCCGGTGTCCATGTTGGTTTCGGCGGACGGGCTGCAAAAGATGACCGCCCCCGGCCGCAGATCCGTCGCCATAACGGCAAAAACACCGATATTGCCGCTCCACAACAGCACCGGGCTTGTCGGAACCGCCAGGTCGTACAAATAAGACGTCCCGGCGGAAACCCCCGGAAAAAGCAGCAGGCGCTTCGCTTCGGAATCGTAAATTCCCCGATAGGCGGTCTCCGCCAGCCCCGTAAACGTATACAGGGTACTGCCTGCCCTCTGCGCCTCATAGTCAAACTCCTGCAACACCGGCGCACTGCCCTGTTCCTTGTAAAGCCGCATTCCGCCGCCGAGATAAAAATCGCTTTCCTTGGCCGACAGATGCACCTCCCGCACCGTCAGGTCAAGGCGTGTGTTCGTCCCGCGCCCGCAGGCAAACATCCTGCCGTCGATAAAGCTGTAATTCGCCAAAATATCCATACTGGCAAAGTGCCCCAGGCTCCCCCCGATGGCAAAAGCCCCGTTTTTGCAAAACGCCGGATAAATATGCCCCGTAGAATAACGGCTGTAAATCAGCATCGTCTTCCCGTAAAAGGCGGTGCAGGCACTGTACGTTTTTGAAGGCGTCTCCAAATGCTGCCTGCCCTCCTGCGTCCGCAGCCTGTTTGAGATATAAGCCTTTTCCCCAGCGCTCCAGCCGCTCTCTTCCCCGTTATAGGCATAGATAAGCGAAGTCCCTCCGCCGCGATAAACCAGCGCGTTCGTTGTTCCTTTCATGTTTCCTCCATAAAAAAAGGAGCCGGCCCCACTGCCGCCCCCATAAAAAAAGCAGGCTCATCCGTCCCGCATTCTTATAACAAAAACAGCCCGGCGTTATTCAGCCGAACCGCATTCTCATAACAAAAACAGCCCGGAAAACACCCGAGCCCGTCAGTATAATACAAAAGCCCGCCGCCTATGTCAATAGTTTCGCCCCCCTCTTGAAAAATATTTTTCCTCGCCCCCGCCCGCCACTCTCTGCCCATTGCCCCTTTGCAAAAAAATACCCACCGGGTGAAAAAAAAGCTTGATTATTTCAAAATTATATTATATCTCATTCTTGTTTTGCACGACAGTGCCCGAAAGGTGCCCGCCCGCAAAGGCGGAAAATGCAGAACCGCGACCGCCCCGTATTACCGGCGGCAGAAGCGTAGATGAACGCCCGCCCGGTACCCCGGAAGAAAGGCGTAAATGAGCGCCATCCCGGCTGACCGGGACAAAGGCGTAAAAAGCGCCCCGGTACCCCCGGAAAAAGGCGCAGGATGTGCGGCCATGGCGGAATTGGTAGACGCGTAACGTTGAGGTCGTTATGGGCTAAGCCCGTGGAAGTTCAAGTCTTCTTGGCCGCACCAGAATTTTCTGTATTGTATTATAAACGGGTATCCGCAGCTGTTGCGGTTTTTGAAAAGCGCCGGAGGGCGCAGGGAGGGGCGATGCTGAGAATTTATCGGACCGAAGAAGACGGCAGGCTCACAAAACTCAAAAAAAACAAGATTCTCCCCATGACCTGGTGCTCGCTCGTCAACCCGAACGAAGAAGAGCTGCTGCAGGTATCAACCGTTTTGCACGTTGACTACGACCTCCTTAGCAATTCGCTGGATGCCGACGAGCGCTCCCGCATTGAGCAGGAAAAAAATTCGCTGGCCATCATCATCAACCTGCCGCTTTTGGACGACGAGGGCAATTTTGACACTCTCCCCTGCGGCCTGGTCATCACCCCAAAAAACTTCATCACCATCTGCGCCCGCGACAACCGCGTTATGAATTCGTTTAACCGTTCGACCGCCAAAACGTTCGACACCCGCGACCGCGCGCGCTTTATGCTGAATATTCTGTACAAATGCACCCAGTTTTATTTAAAGTACCTGAACATCATCAACAAGCGCACCGACGAACTTGAATATGCCCTGCGCAAAACCACTTCCAACAAAGAGCTGTTCCAGCTGATGGAAATCCAGAAGTCGATGGTTTATTTCACCACTGCGCTGAAAGACAACCACCTCGTGCTCTTAAAACTGCTGCGCCTGATGCGCCCCCCCGCCGTCGCCAAACTCGCCGGCTTCGGCAATGACGACGCCGACCTCCTCGACGACGTGATTATTGAAAACAAACAGGCGATAGAAATGGTGGATATGCACCGCTCCATTTTGGAAGGCATGATGGACGGCTTCGCCAGCATCATCAACAACAACGTTAACCTGGTGATGAAATTCCTCGCCGCTATCACGATTATCCTTTCTATCCCGACCATGCTCGCCTCGTTCTGGGGCATGAACGTCCCGGTGGCATTCGCCGGCGACCCCAACGGCTTCTGGCTCGTAATGGGCATCTCCGCCATAGCAACCGTCATGACGATTATCTATTTCCGCCGCAAGGGAATGTTCTGACCGGCTTCTCCTCCTCCCGGCATTGCCTGTACCGCTGGCACTTGCCTGTGCGGCAACTCCGCGGCGCTGCCCCCTCTGCCCTCCTACACATCCCTTCCACAGCCGCCCCGTACCCCTGCCCCCGCTGTACCGCCTGCACTCTGCGGCTGCTTTTCTGCACTCTGCGGCAGCTTTCCTACACTCTGCGGCGATAATACGGCACCAGTTCGTCCAACGCGCGGCACAACAGGTTCTTTATCTCATCGTTGAAATACAGCCGTTCCCGCGTGCTCGCCCCTTTCGGCGCCCGGATTTCCTTTTCTTCCAGCACGATTTTATACAGCACCGGCACAAACGGCGCCGACACCTTTTTCAGCGCCCGGCGGAAATTTTCCGCCCCGATGCCGGTTTGCCAGTCGTCCCAGCCGCTGCCGCCGTCGACTTTCGGCATTGCGTAATCGCGCACCTGCAGCTGTCCCTTCCCCCATTTCAGAAAATCCGCGTACAGCATCGTTCCCGCCAGCAGCCTGTCTTCCGCGCTGTAAAGCTGGCGGTATCCGTCCGCTATGTAATATTTTTTGCTGAGCCACCCCTGTTGAAAATACCTGCCCAGCAAACTCGGCTTTCCCGCCGCCTTCGCTTTATCTTCTGTCATCATCAGTGTCCTCCTTTCGCATAAACATAATCCAACACGCGGTCAAAATCCGCAAACAGGCCGTTTTCCACTGCCAGCCGGTATTTCCTCCCGCGCGAAAACGCCTTAAATTCCTCCTCGGAATACAGTTTTTTCAGCTCAACTTCCAACACATATTCCACCGCTTTGCAGTATGTCGGAAACAAATGGCGGCAGCGCCCGGCACGAATATCCTCTTCCATCAGATAGCTTTCCGGCGAAAGCGGCAGGCACGGCTTCTCCGCCTTTTTCGCCCGCGAATACAGATAGCTCCTGAACCGTGCCGGATTGGGCGCAAAGTTGGTATCCTCGCTCTTGCGGTAAGATTTGATTCCCGCCAGGATATCCCCTTGCGTGTATGGTTCCAGCATTTCCTCCCAGATTTCCGTTTCCAACGCCGACGGCCTGGCAAAATTCGGATATACCTGTTTGATGTTTAAGAAAAAATAGTCGCTTTTCTGACTCATGAGTTCCCTCCGTTAATGAGTGTTTGTTTAAGTTCAAATGTCCGGTCATAAAGTTAGTCGCGCATTTCTCCCCCGCCGCCCGGTTCCTCGCCTGAAACGCTGCCCGGCGCCTCGCCCGAACTGCCGCCATTTCCGCCGCAGCCGCTCTCGTTGCCCGTACCGTTGGCACTGCCCGTACCGTTGGCACTGCCCGTGCCGTTAACACTGCCCGTACCGTCGGCACCGTCCGCATCACGCAGCACCCGTTCCTCAAGCTCCGACCAATACCCCTCGTCATCAACAGCCGCAGCATCTTTTGCCGCCCGAAAGCCGTTCTTCGCCGCGCCGTATCCCGTATCTGCCCCGCCGGTAAAACCGCCCGCCCTGTAACCGCCTGCCGGGTTTCCCGCCGCATAACCTGCCGCCAAACCTGTTTCCGCCGCTTCGCTGCAGGCACGCCGGTGCCAGAGCCGCACCGTTGCCTTCCAGTTTTTGATTGCCGTCCGCCCGACGCACCAGCCGTGGGAGTCATAAAAATCGACAAACGTCGCCGCATCGACTTTCAGCCCCTCAGCCGAAACAAACGCCTGCACTTCCGCCGCCGACGGCCGTTGAAAAACCGGCAGCGAAATTTTCCGTTCCGAAAATAAATTATTTTTATTATTTAAAATATTATTTTCTTTTGCTTCTTTTCTTTTGCCGCAGCAATGCTGAAGCAGCGGTTGAACATTGTTCTGATGTCCGCTGCCGCCGCCTGCGGCAGAAAAAGCGCCGCCCGTCGCCGCCGTACCGTTCCCCGAAACCGCAGCTTTTTCAGCAGTTTCTTCAGCAGCTTTTTCCGCAACATCTTCCGCCGTATTTGCAACCGCCGCATTCTCTGCCGTTGCAAACAAATCCGGCATATCGTCCGCCGCCCCGTCATCACCGCTGCTGCCCGCATTTCCGCACCCGTTAACATTCCGCCGCCGTGCCGCGCCGCCTTTGGCGCCGATGTCGCGCATACGCTGCCGTTTCGCAGCCATATCCTGTTGCAGCAGCATAATATAGCGGCTGATGTTTGCTACCGTTTCGTCGACGGCGGATAAAGGCGCCCCTGTAACCGCCCCGCCTGCCGCATTCTCCGCTCCGACAGCCCCGCCTGCCGCTCCCGTCGCACAATCAAGCAGCATCTCCAGCAGCAGCCCCTTCTGTTCCCGGGTCAGCCCCGCAATAATATATTTGAGATTGGTATGAAAAATAATCTGATCCATTTGTTTCCCCGTTGCCACGAATTACCCCTCGCGCACAAGCCGGCCGCTCCCGGCAGCCTGCCCGCGCAATCCGCCGCCCGCGCCGAAACGCCGGCAGCCAGTCTCTCCGATAGTCCGATAAAAGTAGTCCAAATAGTCCGATAGTCCTGAAACGGCACCGCCGGTATTTTCCGCACACGGCGCCAAAGCTCCCGTCCCGAAACAGCGCTCAAACGCCCGTCCCGCACACGGCGCCAAAGCTCCCGTCCCGAAACAGCGCTCAAACGCCCGTCCCGCACACGGCGCCAAAGCCTGCCCCTGCATCCGGCTCCCTGCACGCTCCGCACACTCCCGCGCGCGCCCTGCATACAGCCTGATATATAACCCTGTATATACTGCAAAAATTGGGCTTGACTTTTAGGCACTTTTAATATATGATAATTAATACATTGTCAATATTAAAAAACATACTTGGCAAAAAAAATTATTCTGATAGCGTAGCATAAAAAGGAGATATTACTATGGCAGATTTACAAACAATCCGCAAACGGCTGGAAAAGTATATCTTGGACAGCAACCACACCTTTCGCGAAGTATCGCTGAAAATCGGGCGCAAGGACTCATACATCCAGCAGTATGTCAAATACGGCTTTCCCAAGCGGCTGAACGAAGTCGACCGCAAAAAAGTCTGCCAGCTGTTAAACATCAGCGAAAAAGAATTGATTGACGACGAGCTTCTGCAAAGCGGCGCCGCCCTGCCCCCGCTCTTTGAAAACGACGACCTGACCGGTTCGGCGGCGGATTTTGTGGCGATAGACATCTGCGCCGCACGCCCCGGAACCGAGCTCCGCGACAACGTCGTCGGGCGTATGGTGCTGAATTTTGCGGAATTCGGCAGCTGGTGCGCGGGCAACCCGTTCAGCCTGCGTTTTATCCGCCTCGACGGCGACTATATGGAACCGACGCTCCCCAACGGCAGCCTTGTTATGTTCGATTCCGGCGTCTGCGATTACAGCGGCGACGGCATTTATGTTATCGAAACCGGGGGCGACGTCCAGATTAAACGCCTGCAAAAAACCGCCGCCGACACCTACGCGCTGAAAGTCGACAGCCCCCGCTATCAGGATTTGTACCACAAAAAGAACAAGGTGAAAATCCTCGGCCGCGCCGTCTTCTGCCTTTCCGGCCGTCCGCTGTAACCCGCCGCGCCCTTGCCGGCTGAGCCCGTCCCTTCCGCCCGGTAAAATCCGCACGCACACCGGACCGCCCGCCGCGCCCGTCCCGAGTTATCAACATCGTCCATATATTCGGCTATATAATCAGCACTTTTCTGCCGCATTTTGCCCATCGGCGCCAATGCGAAAATATTGAAATCAATATACGAAACACCTATATATTATGAAAATTAATATACAGAAAAGGAAAGTATATGAATATCAAGCAGAAAATCGCCCGCCTGAAACAGCAAATCCGCCTGCGCGAAACCGCCGATGACGGTTATTACCTTTCGCGCCAATACAAGGAAGACGCCCGCGCCCTCTATGAGCTGGAAAGACAGCTCCCGCCCGCCGTCGCGCCGCGGCAGCCGTCCCGGACTTAAATCCGCCTTGCTGCCCCGGACTTAAAAGCCCCGTTCGCACAATTCCCTCAGCCAGCCCGCCCCGGACTTAAATCCGCTTTGCCGCCCCGGACTTAAAACTGCCTTGCCGTCCGTTTCCCCCTGTCTAAAACAGGCCGTTGCCTTTGGGGTAAAGATATTGGCGCAGTCTTTCGCCATACTCCCCGCATCCCGCAGCCGAGCCGTGAAAATCCGTATCTATAATATAGCCGTACCGGCTCACGACCACCTTAACCTGGCACGTTCCCTGCGCCACCTGTGTCCGATATCCCGACGTTGTGCCGTCGATAAACATCGTGCCGAATTGTAACGCCGTCATCGTCATATGCGTCGCTTCTTCATACGGCGACTGATAAGTGTAGGAAGTCGAATAATTCCAAACATAAACCGTCCGGTCGCGCAGACGCACCTCGTTGTCCGGATACCCCAGCACCGCAAACGCCGTCTGCACCGGCTGATTGCGCAGCGCCGCCAGCCCCTCCTCCATATATTTGAGCGTACACCCGCTTAAAAACAACATAAAAATCGCCATAATCCTTTTCATTGCCTTGCCCTCCGAATACAAAAAAACGGCTGCCTGACTATGAGGCAACCGGGAGTTCACAATCCTGTGTTAGCAAGGATTTATAACCTTTAAACCGAGGTTCTGGACATACGTTATAACTCCCGGTTAAAATGGATATAGTCAAATTCTCCGTATTTTACAGAGTATTAGGCTGAATAATAATATCTAACACGAGGGTGTGAATCCCTACTTAAGACAGTATAGCAAAGCCACCATAAAAAGCAAGAAAAAAAGCACCTCAAATTAAGGTGCCGGGGAGTTCACAATCCTGTGTTAGTAGGATTCCCTTAACCTTCAGATATACGTTAAGGGCTCCCCGACCATAACGAAAACGGCCATAGCCGGGGATATTGTTACATAAATAAATTATATAACGTTAACGATACATATCCAATACCGCTAACACGAGAGCTGTGAAAACTCGGGCAGTGTTTAGCCCCACTGCTTACAAACAGCATATAAACCTGTAACTCAAAAGTCAAATAAAAAAAGCCGCCCATACAGGCAGCTTTTCTTTCGTTCGGTTTTCCGCTACGGGAAAGGCGCTAGTACGGGTGCTTCGCATAATACTCCTCCGCCACCGCCGGGAAATTTTCCTTGAGCAGCGACAGCGCCTCCCAGCACATGGAATGAAACGCGATGTATTGCCGCACGGCTTCCGTTGCCCCCAGCTTGACCAGCTCGACTTCCGCCTGCCAGCACATGCCGTGTTCGGGACTGTAGCGGGAAATCAGTTCCTTTATCAGCTCCCCGTTGCCGCGGTTAATCAGCGCCACCTGCGCGTCGTCGCTGAGCCAATAGCCCGCCACGTACTTTTTGACCGCCGCCGGCGTCGCAAACTTGACAAAGCTCACGTCGTCCCGGTGCCGGAATTGCGTCAGGCAGTCGTCCAAACTCTTGCTCGCCAGCACTTTAAACAGCTTCTGTTCGTTCTCCGGCGCAAAGCGGTAACCGCCCATGCAATACAGATGTTCCACATGCAGCTTGAGCCATTCCGCGTCAAAATTGCGTTTCCACAACACCTCTTGCGCTTCCGCCGCCAGCGGGCATGTCATCAGCAGCAGCTGGATAAGGTCCCGGTCGTACGACGTCAGAACTTCCACCTGCAATTCCGTCGGCAGGGCTTCCGCCGCCAGCGTTTCCATCAGCTTGCCGAAGTCTTTGGCCTTGGCCGCTTTTTTGCGAAACAGGCGGTAAAACCGGTACACGATGGTCTTAAACGCCGCATAGTTGCGCTCTTCGACAATCTTTCGTTTCACGTTTTCGCTGATAACCCATTTGTTGGCATACGCCGCAAACAAAGACGGATTGTCCCGGTGCAGCAGGGCATAAACCTGGTCGTCGTTTTCCAGCGGATTAAACGCCAGATACACGCGCACCGCCTCGTTGCTCCCGATGTTAATCAGATATTCCGGGTCGGCCAGGCGGCGCATTTTGGCAAAGTCGCGCAATGCCTCCACCTTATCGCAATGAATAAGGCAACGCTGGGTTTCCTCCGTCAGACCGTAATAGTTAAGATACGTCAGCCGGATGTCGGCCGGGGCTATTTGGACAAAAACCTTTTCCGCGTCTTTGGAAAAACGGAAACGGTTGATGTAGCTCTTAACGGCCGCGGGAGAAAAATGCTCCAGCAAAACCAGTTCTTCATGCAAATCCAGGGGATGTTCACTTGTCAGGCTCTCAAAATAAGCCTTTAGCTCATTATCGGCATTCCGCTCGATAAGGCTGATAATTTTGTTGTTCATAATAGGAATTATATAAAAATTAAACACTAGAATTATATCACTCTGCCCAGATATATAGACAATATTTTTCAATTAGTCAACCCAAAAAAAATTTGACTTTTGGCAAAAAAGGATATATCTTATCAGGTAAATAATATGTTATGGAACAGATAAGGAGCAGATTATGCTGAACAAGTCATACATTTTGGCGGGACTGGCGGCGTTGGCGCTGGCAGGCTGCACCCGCGAGGTCTATTTGCAGCCCGTGCCGTGCGAACCGGAATGCCCAAGCTGTCCGTGTTTCGTCGGCGCTTCCGAGTGCTGTCCGGAAACTGCGGTGCAGACCGTCGTTACCACCTATCAGGTTTATGACGTTCCCGCGCCGACGGTTACTTATATCCCTTGCGACAATGGCGTCCGCCGCTGCCGCACCGTCTGCCGCGAAGTCCGCGTCGAACAGTAACCCCGCCCGCGTACACGTCCCCATACCAAAAGATACCCGAAACCGTCTGGTCTCGGGTATCTTCATAAGCGGTGCTTCATCTCTCTGAATCCTTCTGATGGGCTCCAGAGAAAAAATATTGCTTTTTCTTCTGACTCCACCCGCCTAAATTCTGCCTGCGCTCGCACGCCTGCAGAAAATCCTCTATGTTTCGCGAAACCGCCGCTTCGTGCCCGGCACTCGCTGCCAAACCTCGCGTCCTCCGCCTTACCGCAACGCTCTGCCGCAACACCCTGCCGCAACACCTTGCCGCGCTGTCCTGCCGCGCCGCATCCGCCCGGCATCCCGCGCCCTTTCCTCTTCGGACCGGCAGCCGCGCAACCTGCCTTACTGGCGTTTCAGCCGTAAAATCAGCCCGCGGTACTCGTTCACAAAATTATACTCTTCCTCCGTAATCTGCGTGCCGATAATATTATCGCGCTCCCGCTGTAAAACGTCTACCTGCGTTTTCATCTCAAACGGCAGCCGCC
>UMCZ01037150.1_pt1 | contig 9780 bp, 5 predicted proteins | sample 1964371 | NCBI WGS metagenome assembly UMCZ01 (sample SAMEA4835982, study PRJEB28245) | human gut metagenome | biome: gut microbiome; material: fecal sample | place: Denmark | collected 2008
TCCGGGCCGAACAGCGTAGGAGCTGCGGTATGCGGCCGCTCGGAGGCAGTCTCAGAGGCAGTCTCGGGAGCTGGAACCGGAGCGGAAGGTTGCACGAACGAGGGTTCCGCATCGGGTGCGGGCCGGAGCTCGGGCTCGGGTTGCGTTTCGGGAACGGGAGCAACGGCCGGTTCAGCAGCCTGCCCGGATTCGGAGGCAGGTGCGGGGACATCGGCTGCGGCAGGTTCACGCCCGGCAATAGGCTCCGCTACAGCGGCAGGCACGGGTTCAGGTTCAGCCGCAGCCTCCGGTTCTGCAACAGCGGGCGCTTCGGCACCCGCGGCAGGCGCAAGTCCGGCTACCGGTTCGTCGGCAACGGGTTCGTCGCCCGGCTCAGCCTCAGGCTCTACCCCCGCAGCTGCAGCAGCGAAAGGCGGTTCCTCGGAGACCTCGTCCAGCGGCACGGCCTGCTGAAGTTCGGGGTCCGCCACCGAGTGCGGATCGAGCGACAACACCTCGCCCAGATCCAGCGCCTCGGGCATTTCGAACGCTTCGGAAACGGGTTCCGCCCCGACATCCCCCACCGGTTCCGCTGTTGCCGGAACTTCCGGCAGTGCATCGTCCGAAGGCGCGAAACGAAGGGCATCGTACACCCGGCGCAACTTCTCGAGCGCCAGGTCGCGCTCCAAAGCATCGACTCGGCCGGATGCACTCCAGCCATCAACCAGTTGCGTCAGTTCCTGCAAAGCCTGCTGCACACCTGTCAAATCCATAGCCGTATTCATTTTGCCTCCAAAGATAGGAAAAAATTCAGGAACACACGGCCTCCCGCAGCGGCGTTTTTTCGGGAACATCCGATTTTCGGGCCGAAAAACGACGCCGTGACGTAGGGTACGGCTCCGATTGTCCGTGTAATAAAATGAACAGCAGCCCCAAAAGACCGCATCCGATGGTAATCTCGCTTTTTTTGCTTAATTTTGTTTGAATCACAGAACACTTATCCCGAAACCGACCATGAACTTCAAACCGCTTCTGCTGATGCTCGGCCTGGCCTGCATCCCCGCGACTCTCGCGGCACAGAAAACCTATTCGCTCTCCTCTCCGGACGGCAACCTCCGCACGACGGTCACCGTAGGCGACGAAATCCGCCTCAGGCTCGATGCCGGCGACACCCCGCTGCTCGCCCCGTCGCCCGTCGCCATGACCCTCGAAGGCGGCGAAGTACTCGGACAAAACGCCCGTGTCGTCCGGACGAAAAAAAGTTCCGTCGATCAGACGATCGCCTCGCCCCTCTACAAGAAAAACCGGGTCGTGGAGCGTTACAACCAGCTGACGCTCTCGTTCCGCGGAGACTTCGGCCTCGTCGTCCGCCTCTACGACGACGGACTGGCCTACCGCTTCACCACCGACCGCAAAGGCACGCTCCGCGTCGAGGACGAATGCGTCGCCTTCACCTTCCCCTCGGACTGCCGGGCCGTCGTACCCTACGTCGCACGCGGCAAGGAGTTCGACTTCGAGAGCCAGTTCTTCAACTCGTTCGAAAACACCTACACTACGGCCCCGATCACGGAACTCAACCCCGGAAGGCTGATCTTCCTTCCGGCGCTCGTCGAGCTGGACGGCGGCTACAAACTGGTCATCACGGAAGCCGACCTCGAAGGCTATCCGGGCCTCTACCTGCGCGGCAACGGCGAAACGCCCGAACTGCGCGGCGTCTTCGCCCCCTACCCCAAGCGCGAGGAGCAGGGAGGACACAACCGGTTGCAAATGCTCGTGCGCGAGCGCGAAGGATACATTGCCTCGACCGTCGGCAGCAGAGCCTTCCCGTGGCGCACGGTGATCGTCGCCCGAGAGGACCGCGAGCTGCTCGACAACGACATGGTCTACCGCCTGGCACCCGAATCCAGGATCGAAGACACCTCGTGGATCAGGCCCGGAAAGGTGGCATGGGACTGGTGGAACGACTGGAACCTCTACGGCGTGGACTTCGAGGCCGGCATCAACAACGACACCTACAAATACTACATCGACTTCGCCTCGCGGAACGGCATCGAATACGTGATCCTCGACGAGGGCTGGGCCGTGAACAAGAAGGCCGACCTGATGCAAGTGGTACCCGAAATCGACCTCCGCGAACTGGTGGCGTACGCCCGTGAGCGGAATGTCGGGATCATCCTCTGGGCCGGCTACCACGCCTTCGACCGCGACATGGAGCGCGTCGTGAGCTACTTCGCCGAGATGGGCGTCAAGGGCTTCAAGGTCGATTTCATGGACCGCGACGACCAGAAGATCGTCGATTTCCTCCACCGTGCCGCACGCGTCTGCGCCGAGCACCGCATGCTGCTCGACTTCCACGGCATCTTCAAGCCGACGGGGCTCAACCGCACGTGGCCCAACGTCATCAACTACGAGGGGGTCTTCGGCCTTGAACAGATGAAGTGGTCGCCCGAGACGGTCGATCAGGTGACCTACGACGTCACCATGCCCTTCATCCGCATGGTCGCCGGGACAATGGACTACACGCAGGGCGCCATGCGCAACGCCACGCGGCGAAACTACCGTCCGGTCAATACGGAGCCGATGAGCCAGGGCACCCGCTGCCGTCAGCTGGCCGAGTACATCGTCTTCGAATCGCCGCTCAACATGCTCTGCGACTCGCCGTCGAACTACCTCAAGGAGCCCGAATGCTTCGGCTTCATCGCCTCCGTGCCGACCGTCTGGGACCGCACGGAAGCTCTCGACGGAAAACTCGGCGAACGGATCGCCATCGCCCGGCAGTCGGGCGACACATGGTATGTCGGGGCGCTGACGAACTGGGATGCGCGCGAAGTGGTGCTCGACCTCTCGTTCCTCGAGGGTGACGGCTGGAAGGTCGAGAGCTTCAGCGACGGCAGGAACGCCCACCGCGCCGCCTGCGACTACGTAAAGCGGACGGAGATGCTGCCCGCAGACAAGAAACTGACGGTGAAGATGGCTCCCGGAGGCGGGTTCGCCGCCCGAATCTACCGGTAACAGGGAAGATCCGGCACGGATACGGCGGGGAGTTGCGGCACAGGCTGCGGCTCCCCGCTCCGTTTCGGGCGGATCGGAATCTTTTTTCAGCCGGGAAGGTAGGGGTTCGGCCCGCTGATCCGTGAATAGAATAGATGAACATGCAAAACAGACATATCGACCACCTGATCGCACGCCACCTCGACGGCGAGCGTCTCTCCGATGCCGAGCAGGCTGAACTTCTCGACTGGCTCCGCTCCTCGGAAGAGCATCGCCGCAGTTATCTTGAGGCCTACGACGCATGGGGAGAGAGACACCTGGCCACAACCTGTTTCGATGCCGAAGCGGCCTACCGCCGCTTCACGGAACGGGTCGCCACCCCGGCGAAGCTCCCTGCCCCTCTGCCCCTCCGGCAAAACCGACCGCTCCGGCGGCGCATCGTCGGAATCGCCTGCGCGGCTGCCTGCAGCATACTGCTGGTTACCGGATTCTTCCTCCGCGGCAGGACGGAACAACAGATCCCGGACATCCGGGAGTTTGCCCGGGCGACAGAGGCTCCCGCATACACCGAAAAGGAGGTACAGCTTGTACTCTCGGAACAGAAGACGGTACGGCTCGAGGAGAAACGCTCCTCGATCCGTTACGACGCCTCCGAGATCCACATCAACGAAGACGCTCGCGAACCGATCACCAAAAAGGAGGTGGCCGCATTCAACCAGCTGCTCGTCCCCTACGGCAAGCAGACGACCCTGACGCTGGCCGACGGCACCCGCGTGTGGGTGAATGCCGGGTCACGGCTGATCTACCCCCCGGCATTCGACGGCGACAGCCGCGAAATCTACGCCGAGGGCGAAATCTACATCGAGGTAGCCCACGATGCCGCACGACCCTTCACCCTGCACACCGGAAAGATGGACGTCCGCGTACTGGGGACCCGGTTCTACGTCTCCTCCTACGGACGCGACCACACCCAGGAGGTGGTGCTCCGCTCGGGTTCGGTGAGCGTCGCACCGACCGGCGTTCCAGAACGCAGCATCCGGATCGAGCCCGACCAGCGCGTCTCGCTTGACACGGCCGGCAGATTCCGCATCCGCGAGGTTCGCGCCGAAGACTATATCAGCTGGATCCACGGATACTACCGCTTCGACAACACGCCGCTCTCCGACGTGCTCGCACGGCTTGCCCGATATTACAACCGGACGTTCGACTGCTCCCCCGAAGTCGGCGTCATGACCATCTCGGGAAAACTCGAACTCAACGACGATCCCGGCGAGGTGCTGCGGGTCCTCTCGCTCACGGCCCCGATCCGGTTCCGGGCCTCCGAGACGGGATTCAGCCTCTGCTCGGCACAAAACGCACGAAAGGAACACGACAACAATCCAAACCGAATGCCTATGGAAAATCACGACCCGAGTTGAAAAAAGCCGGGCAGTGTCCCCCAACACGGCCCGGCACGAAATGAAATCTAAAAATTACCCTATTCTAAACTTCAATTCATTGCAAATGTACAACAAAAATGGCAATATCGGGATCCCTGTACCCGATAATAAGCAATTATCCCGTCTCGGACGGATAAAAGTCCTGTTTTTGCTGGCCGCAATCGGGTTGTTCGGCTCTGTCGCCGCACAGACGTCCGCCCCGGATGCACGCATCTCGCTCAACCTGCAGAATGTCCCTCTCAAGGAGGTATTCTCGCGCATCGAAGACCAAAGCAACTATATTTTCGTCTACTACGACAACATCCTCGACGCCTCGCGCCGCGTGTCGATCAGCGTCTCGGACCAAACCGTCGGGGATGTGCTCGAAGTGCTCTTCGCCGGAACGGAGAACACCTGGAAACTCTCCGGACGGCAGATCGTCATCGGCAAGGCCGCAGCAGCGGGTAAAGCCGAGAAGCAGACCACACTGCGCGTCATGGGTTCGGTCAAGGACCACAGCGGCGAGCCCCTGATCGGTGTGACGGTATTCGTGAAGGAGCGACCCAACATCGGCACGGCCACCGACATCAACGGAAACTACCTGATCGACGTACTGCCCGACGACGTACTGGAATTCAGCTACGTGGGTTACAAGACCCAGGATGTGGCCGTCGCCGGACGCGGCCTGCTCGACGTTGTGCTCGAACAGAACGACGCCCTGCTCGATGCCGTGGAGGTGGTCGGATACGGCGTACAGAAAAAGATCAGCGTCATCGGCTCGCAGCAGAGCATCCAGGTCGATGAACTCAAGGTGCCGGCCGCCAACCTCACGCAGGGACTCGCCGGCCGTGTCGCCGGTCTGGTCTCCGTACAGAGGACCAGCGAGCCGGGATTCGACGATGCGGACATCTACATCCGCGGCATCTCGACCCTGACGGCCAGCATGAGCGCACCGCTGACGCTCGTGGACGGCGTGCCCCGCTCGTTCGCCAACGTCGATCCGGAGGATATCGAGAGTTTCTCGATCCTCAAGGATGCTTCGGCCACGGCCGTTTACGGCGTGCGCGGAGCAAACGGCGTCATCATCATCAACACCAAGAGCGGTCTGAAAGGGCGTCCGAAGTTCACCGTACGCTACACCGAGGGCATCACGACCCCGACGAAAATCACCGACTTCGTCGATGGCGCCACTTACATGGAGATGTCGAACGAAGCCTCGACAACGCGCGGCGGCGGTACGCTATACAGCCGCGAAGTGATCGAAAAGACCCGCACGCATGCCGACCCCTATCTCTACCCCAATGTGGACTGGATGGACGAGATCCTGCGCGACTACAGCCACAACCGTTCGGCGAACGTCAATGTGTCGGGAGGATCGGACAAGGCCGTATACTACATCGGACTGGCCTATTACGACGAGGACGGCATGTACAAGGACACGAAGCTGGCCGACTACAACTCGAATACCTACTACCGCCGGTACAACGTCACGACCAACCTGACCCTCAATCCGTTCCGCACCACTGAGATCAAGCTGGGCATCCAGGGATACCTGGCCAATGCCAACTACCCCGCTTCGTCGCAGGCCACGATCTTCGAATCGGCCTACTTCACCCAGCCCATCTACATCGCCCCGATGTATCCCGACGGCAAGTTGGGCGCCTTCTCGGGCGGAGGGCTCAACCCCGTAGCCGAGCTCGGAGCCACGGGTTATGCCAACCAGTGGCGCAGCCAGGTCTACTCGAACCTGCGCGTCACGCAGCAGCTCTGCAAGGGGTTGTCGATCACGGGCATGTTCTCGTTCGACACTTACAACTACACCAGCAACCGCTTCACCAAGTCGCCCAACACCTACCACGCCACGGGGCGCGACGCCAACGGCAACCTGATCTACGAGCAGACCCGGCAGGGCACCGAGAACCTCGCCTACAGCCTCAGCGCCAAGGGTGACCGCACGATCTACCTCGAGGCGGCGCTCAACTACAAGAACACCTTCGGGCGCCACGACGTGTCGGGCATGCTGCTCTTCAACCAGAGCGACGAGATCAACACGAAGGCAACCAACGTCGAGGAGGCCCTGCCTTACCGCTTCCGCGGTCTGGCCGGCCGCTTCACCTACGGCTTCGACGACCGCTACTTCGCCGAATTCAACTTCGGATACAACGGCTCGGAGAACTTCGCCCCCAAGAACCGATACGGTTTCTTTCCGTCGATGGGTCTGGGCTGGGTGATCTCCAACGAGTCCTTCTTCGAGCCGCTCACAGGTGTCATCCAGTACCTGAAGGTCCGCGGAACGTGGGGCCAGGTGGGCAACAGCCAGATCAGCGGCCGACGGTTCGCCTATCTGGCCACCGTCACCGACAGCAGTTCGACAAGCTATACCTTCGGCAAGAACATGGACCAGAACTTCGGCACGACGGCCATCAACGAATATGCCGTAGACGTGACGTGGGAGGTGGCCGACAAGACCGACATCGGAGTGGACATGCGCCTGCTGAACAACAAGCTCAACTTCCAGTTCGACTACTTCAAGGAGTCGCGCGAGGGCATCTACCTCCGCCGCTCGAGCATCCCGGCCTACGTCGGAATGATCAACAACCCCTACGGCAACATCGGCAGGGTCGAGAACAAGGGTGTCGAATTCTCGATCAACTATGCCAACTCGTGGGGCGACTGGTCGCTGAGCCTGATGGGCAACTACTCATTCAACCGCAACAAAGTGCTCGAGGACGACAGCACGGCAGCCTATCCGTGGCAGAGTACCATCGGCAACAAGGTCGGACAGCGTTTCGGGCTGGTGGCCCTCGGGCTGTTTGAAAGCTACGAGGAGATCGCCGCATCGCCCATGCAGACCGGCGACACCCGTCCGGGCGACATCAAGTACAAGGACGTGAACGGCGACGGCAAGATCGACGAGTACGACAAGGTGCCCATCGGCTGGGGCAGCGTCCCCGAGATCATGTACGGCTTCGGTTTCTCGATAGGCTGGAAGAACCTCTCGCTCACGGCCATGTTCCAGGGCGCCGCACACGTGGACGCCATGCTCAGCGGCGAGGGCGTGCTACCCTTCTCGCAGGGTTCGAGCCGCGGCAACCTGCTGAGCAACATCACCGACCGCTGGACCGAACAGAATCCCAGCCAGGATGTCTTCTACCCCCGCCTCTCAATCGGCAACATCAACATGAACTACGAGACCAGCACGTGGTGGCTCAAAAATACCGACTACCTGCGCCTGAAGAACATCGAACTCTCCTACCGACTGCCCGACCGCTGGATGAAACGGATCCACCTGGACAATGCCCGCGTCTTCATCCAGGGCGTGAACCTGCTCACGTTCAGCTCGTTCAAGATCTGGGACGTGGAACTCGGAGACGGACGCGGCGCCCGCTACCCGAACATCGCCTCCGTCAGTCTGGGCGTAAACTTCAACTTCTAAACACCGATTGGCCATGAAACTCAAAATAACACTGCTTGCACTGGCTTCGGCCGCCGTCTGCCTGACCGCCTGCAACGACGACTTCTTCGATCAGGTTCCCGACGACCGCATCACCATCGAACAGGTCTTCCAACGGACCACCTATTCCGAGAAATACCTCGCCACGGTATACGGCTACATCAAGGACGAGTCGCACCGCACGAGCCCCATTCCGTGGGACCCCTGCTCGGACGACCTCGACGTCACCTACGACCGTGAGGACTACAACTCCTTCAAAATCAATCTCGGAAACTGGAGTGCCTCGTCGAACTACTACGAATTCTGGAGCCATTTCTACCGCGGCATCCGTTCAGCCACCTACTTCATCCAGCACATCGGCGAGAATCAGGAGATGCTCAACGACCCGACGCGCGGCCCGCTCGTGGTCGAGCAGTACAAGAACGAAGCCCGCTTCCTGCGCGCGTGGTTCTATTACAACATCCTGCGCCAGTACGGTCCCTGCGTGCTGCTGGGAGACGAAGTGCTTCCCGGCGACCTCGACCGCGACGACGTCAAGATGAACCTGCCCCGCAGCTCCTACGACGAGTGCGTGGACTACATCGTGGGCGAACTCGACGACATCATCGACAACAAGCGGCTGCCGCTGCACTTCACCTCGCAGGCCGACAAGGACTACGGACGGGCCACGCTGGCCATGTGCATGGGGCTCAAAAGCCGCGTGCTGCTGCTGGCCGCAAGCCCGCAGTTCAACGGCAACCCGGCCTACGCCAACGTCGTGAACAAGGACGGCAAGCACCTGTTCGCCACCTCGTACGACGCCGAAAAGTGGAAGCGCGCCGCACAGGCCGCCAAGGACGTTATCGACCTGGGAATCTTCGATCTCTACAAGGCATATCACAAGGACGGGACGATCGATCCCTACCTGTCGTGCCGCAACGTATTCCTCGAGAACTGGAACTGCGAAGTCATGATGGTCCGGATCGCCAACAGCCTCAGCGGCTGGGAGCGTTCCGCCTCTCCCCGGCAGTTCAGCGGCTACGAGAGCATGGGCGCCACGCAGCAGCTCGTCGATGCGTTCCGCATGGCCGACGGCTCGGCGATCACCCCTCAGCAGGAGACCGGATTCTCGACCGAAGCCTACAAGGATGCCGAGACCGGATGGGTATTCGCCCCGGCCGGAACACGCAACATGTATGTCAATCGCGAGCCGCGTTTCTATGTGAACATCTGCTTCAACGGCGCCTACTGGATCGGTGACCAGAAGACCCGCATCCAGCTCTACTACACGGGAGGTTCGGGCAAGAAGGGCACGTGGGACTATCCCCGCTCGGGCTATATCGCCATCAAGAATGTCTCGCCTTCGTCCAACCCCAAGAACAACAACTACATCAAGCGGCCGTTCCTGATGATGCGCTACGCCGAGATGCTGCTCAACTACATCGAGGCGCTCAACGAATACGATCCGGGGAATCCCGATATTGAGAAGTACCTCAACCAGATCCGCGAGCGCGGAGGTCTGGGCCCCGTACAATCGGGACTCTCGCAGGACCTCATGCGCGATCAGATCCGGCTGGAGCGCCGCATCGAGCTCTGCTTCGAGCAGCTCCGCTACTTCGACACGCGGCGCTGGCTGATCGCCGAGCAGACCGATGCCGGACCGTTCTACGGCATGAACGTCGATGCCGGCAACAGCTTCACCGACGAGGCCTTCTACGAGCGGACCGTGTTCGAAACCCGGGTCTTCCGCCCCGAATTCTACCTCTTCCCCATTCCGCAGTCCGAGATCAACCGCGACCCGCAGATCGTACAGAATCCCGGATGGTAAACACGAAAAACAGAAAGACATGAACCAATCCAGATATACGGCCCTGCTTGCGTGCGGCCTACTCTTCACCGCCTGCGAGAACCCCATCAGCGACGACATGAACGTCGCCAGGCCCGAGAGCTACACGACGG
>UMCZ01005387.1_pt1 | contig 9659 bp, 9 predicted proteins | sample 1964371 | NCBI WGS metagenome assembly UMCZ01 (sample SAMEA4835982, study PRJEB28245) | human gut metagenome | biome: gut microbiome; material: fecal sample | place: Denmark | collected 2008
GGCTCGGTGAGATACGGCAGTGATAACGGCATTAACTGGTCGGTGCGTAATGACTTCCGTGAGCCTGTCTTTTGCAAGTGCTGTATGGGATATAACTATGATAATTCCTATTCGGTGCTGAACGTCAAAGCCATAGACAAATCGGATATGCGTTATAGTCAACATCAGCATTATCACGGCAATATGCTTATATGCTATCTTCACGCATATTGCAAGCACCCTAATCTTGAGTATCTTATGAAACAAGGCTATGACGTAACAAGCGTGAGATACACAGGTTGGTGGGGATATCAGGAAAAGTTCCTGCTCTCTCAGCGTGTGAACTGGAAAAGTAATGACCTGCTGAAAATGCTCGGACTAAACAAGACGGAGTTCAAGACACTCAAAGGCAGCGAACAGCTGTGGGAGCAGTATCTTGACTATCGTGAGGAATATCCAAAACTCAGACCAGAAGATTTACTGAATATAGCAAAGGTCTTTAAGAACGAACACGGCACTCTTGAACGTCTTGTGAGGATAACAGGTCTTACACCGCAAAGGGTGGCACGATACATACACGAGCAGGAAATGACACCTCTTGATTACAGCGACTATCTGGAGCAGTGCGAAACGCTGGAGTATAACATTCACGATACAATGATAGCGTTGCCACACGATTTCTGGACAATGCACAACAGACTCACTCAAATCATCAACTATGAGCATGACGAGCTTGTTTTGCAGAACTTCACAAAAAGGCTTGCAGAGCGTGTCTGCCTTGAATTTTCGGCAGACGGCTTGCTTGTCAGACAGCCCCACAGTTTGAAAGAGATAGAGGACGAGGGCAGGATACTTTCCCATTGTGTGGGCGGATATGCAGAACGCCATGCTATGGGGAAACTCAGCATAATGTTTCTGCGGAAAGCCTCTGAGCCTAACAAGCCTTACTATACTGTTGAGGTGAACCAATACGGCGGTATCGTGCAGTGCAGAGGGTATAGGAACAACGTGGTACAAAACGGCGGCGAGGACAAACCGCAGGAGATAAAGGACTTTGAACAGAAGTATCAGCGGTATCTTGACAGGGTGTTCGCTGAGAAACGAAAGGAGCGTAAAACAGCATGAACGAACTATCGGCAGAATATATCAAGGCGGCTGAGCTTGACCGCAGGATAAAGACCTCAGCTCAGCTTGCACAGCAGAGCCTTTACGATATGTGTATGGGCTTTAAGGAAATGAGGGACAGCAGGCTTTACAAGGAGCTTGGGTACTCCGATTTTGGAGATTACTGTGAAAAGGAAACAGGTTTTTCAAGAATGAATGTGTACAATTACATTAGAGTGGCTGAAAAATTACCGCAGGATTTTGTAAACTCGAGTTTACAGATCGGAGTTAAAAAGCTGACACTTCTTGCTAAGCTTTCCGATGAAGAACGAACAGAGCTTGCCGAAAATATCGACCTTGAAAGCACTACTGTCAAGGAGCTCAAAGCAAAAATAGATATTTTGCAGAACGAGCGTGACAGAGCCATGGAGTCAAATGCAGAGGCAAGCCATCAGGTCTTTATGGCGGATAAAAAGGTGCTTGAAATGAAAAATAAGGTAACACAGCTTGAAGCCGAGATAAAGGAGCTTGAGAGCCGTCCTATCGAGGTAGCTGTGGAAACGGACAGCAAAGAGGTGGCAAACCTTAAAGACGCTATGCGGCGTGTTGACCTTGACTGGTCGGAAAAATATTCAAAGCTTGAAGAAGACAGCCTGAAAGACCGCAGAGAGCTTTTGCAGAAAGCTGAGCAGGCTGAAAAGGATAAGCAGGACAAGCTTTCACAGCTTCGTGAAGAGCTTGACAGAACTAAGGCTGAGTATGAGAAAAAGCTTGCGGGAAAGGTGGATACCGCCCCCGTGCAGGACGATAAAGCCATATTCAAGGCTTATCTTTCCACCGCTGTTGACAGCGTAACAAGGCTCGTGGACTTTGTGAACGAGCATAATGACAGCGACAATTACGGACTTTTCACACAGAAAGCAAGACAGCTTGCGGATATAATCAATTCAACACTGGAGGTATAAAAATGAAACTTTATGAGCTTACAAACGATTTTCAGAGGCTTTTTGACAGCCTTGAGGATATGACGGAAAATGCCGAGCTTACGGCAGAGGAAAAGGCTGAGGCTGAAAAGGTGTGGTTTGATACCCTTGAATGCGTTGAGGCTGAGTTTACAGACAAGGCAGAAAACGTTGCAGCTTATGTCAAGGTGCTGAGCAGCGAGGCGAAAATGCTTGAAGCAGAGGAGAAAGCCCTCAAAGCAAGACGTGAGCAGAAGGTCAAGCAGGCAGAGAGCCTTAAAGCTTATCTTATGAACAGTATGCAGAGGGTCAACCTTAACAAAATAGAGGGCGTTATGGCTAAGATAAGCATAACAAAGGGCAGGGAAAGCACCGAGATAACAGACCCGAAAGCCTTTGTGGAGTGGGCAAAGGTCAATGATGACAGCCTGCTGAAATACAAAGATCCTGACATAAGCAAGACGGCTGTCAAGGCGGCTATCGAGGCAGGCAGAGAGATACCATATGCGGCAGTTGTCCGCAGACCGGGACTGACCATAAGATAAGGAGGAAAAGAGAATGGGACTTGCGATACTTGTATTAGGCTTTTCGGGAAGCGGCAAATCTGCTTCCCTGAGAAATTTCAAAGAGGACGAGCTTGCACTTGTGAACGTGAATGGAAAACAGCTTCCGTTCCGCACACAGTTTAAGTCAACGATACATACTGACAATTACGGTGAGATAGAACGCTTTATGAAAGCTCAGACGGCAAAGTCCATAGCCGTTGACGATAGTCAGTATCTTATGGTGAACGAGTTTATGCGCCGTGCAAAGGAAACGGGCTATCAGAAGTTCACTGACATTGCAAAGAATTTCTGGGAGCTTGTGAGAAGCGTTGAAATGCTTCCCGAAGACGTTATCGTGTATTTTCTCAATCACCTTGATACAGGCGAGGACGGCAGGCAGAAAGCTAAAACTATCGGCAAGCTGCTTGATGAGAAGATAACTGTCGAGGGTATGTTCACAACTGTGCTTAAAACTGTTGTGGTTGACGGCAAGTATCTTTTCGCAACTCAGACGGACGGCACTGACACCTGCAAAAGTCCTATCGGGCTGTTCGACAGTATGTACATAAGCAACGATCTGAAACTTGTTGATGAAGCGCTGAGGACATACTATCATCTTGCAGACGAACATATCTGCTCAGAGTGCGGAAAGACGATAATGTCAGACGGCAAGCGTACTGTTCAGCAGATAATAGACGGCTCGATGAAGAATTATGGCAAACAGCTTTGTATGAAATGCGTTCTGAAAAGGGTAAAGGCGGCGAAGTCCAATGAAGCTGAGAGCGTATCAGAATGAGCTGGTGGAGCAGGTAAGGCAGGCTTGGCGTGCAGGTTATAAAGCACCCTGCATAGTCTTGCCTTGCGGTGGAGGAAAGTCCTGCATAGTGGCTGAAATGGCTAGGCGAACGACCTTTAACGGCAAGAGAGTGCTTTTTCTCGTCCACCGCCGTGAGCTTGTGGAGCAGATAAAAAAGACGTTTATTCGCTGGGGCGTTGATATGAAACTCTGCGAGGTGGGTATGGTGCAGACTATTACAAGACGGCTTAAAAAGCTTGCCAGGCCTGCACTTATCATAACTGACGAAAATCATCACAGCCTTGCTCAGTCATACAAACGCATATACGAATACTTTTCAGACGTGCCGAGAGTGGGCGTTACAGCGACTCCTGTTCGCCTTAATGGTGACGGGCTTGGTGACGTGAACGACAAGCTTATCGTTGGCGTATCCGCAAAATGGCTTATTGATAACAGCTGTCTTGCACCTTATGACTACTATGCTCCTGACGTTGCCGACCTTACAGGGCTTCACGTTTCTCACGGGGAATATATGGCGGCGGAGATTGAGAAAGCTATGGTGAAAAACACTGTTTTCGGCGACGTCATAAAGTATTACAAACAGTTAGCAAATGGCAAAAAAGCGGTCTGCTACTGTGCTTCCGTCAGACATTCTCAGCGGACGGCAGATGTATTTAATGACAACGGCATAAAGGCGGCACACATTGACGGCTCTACTCCTAAGAGCGAGCGTGACAGCATTATCTCAGCTTTCCGCAGGGGAGATATAACTGTGCTGTGCAACGTTGACCTTATCTCAGAGGGCTTTGACGTTCCCGACTGCGAGTGTGCCATACTCCTGCGACCTACCAAGAGCCTCACTCTTTACATTCAGCAGGCTATGAGATGTATGCGTTATCGTCCCGATAAAAGGGCCGTCATAATCGACCACGTTGGCAACTATGCAAGGTTTGGTATGCCTGACGATGACAGGCAGTGGAGCTTGGAGAAAAAGCCTAAAGCTCAGCATAAAAAGCAGGAGCAGAGCGACAAGGTGAAACAATGCCCCGAATGTTTCTATACTTTCTCCGCTCCTCCTGCGGGGATGAAAATATGCTGTCCTCATTGCGGATATGAGTTTCCCACAGCCGAGAGAAAGCTTGAAACAGACAGCAGCGTGGGGCTTGTAAAGGTGGAGGGATTTAAGCTTGACTTTTCAAGTCCTGCCGATTGTCATACCTATCCCGAACTTTTGCAGTATGCGAAAAGTCACGGCTACAAATCAGGCTGGGCGTATTATCAGGCAAGGCAAAGGGGGCTTATAGGTTGACGGAAGAACACAGGATACAAAACGAGATACGCTGTGCGGTATCGCCCTACTGCACTGTCTTTCGTGTGAACGTGGGCGAGGGCAGGACAGTTGACGGCAGATATTTCACCACAGGCGTGCCGAAAGGTTTTTCAGACCTGTTCGGCGTAAGGCATAAGGACGGCAGAGCTGTCTTTATCGAAGTTAAAACAAAGTCGGGGCGAGTTCGTCCTGAGCAGAAGAAGTTCATAACAAAAATGCGTGAGTGCGGAGCATTGGCAGGAATATGCCGCTCAGCAGAGGACGCAGTAAATTTACTAATGGAGGAATAAAAAATGGGATTTAAGTCAAATCAATCAGAGGCATTTCAGAACGGATTAAAGCCTGAGGGCGATTACGAGTGCATCATAACCGCTATCGAGGAACGCACAACAAAGAAAGGCTCGGTGGGTCTTAACTTCACTCTCGTCATCAGAAATGACGTGCAGGGACAGAAATACGGCAACTCCTGCCTGTTCCACACCATATGGAAAAAGCACGAGCCTAACGAGAACGATATGCAGGTGGAGGGCTACAACTTTGCTCAGCTTATGGCAATGGGCAAGGCGGCTAAGCTTCCTGACGGCAAGGAGTATGACAGCCTTAAAGCATACTGCACCGACCTGCTGAACAAGTGCATAAGGGTAGATCTCACGCACGAGGAATGGAACGGCAAGGAGCAGGAACGCATTAATTTTGTCAACCCTACAAAGTATCCTGAGTGCAAGCATAAGTTTAAATCCTCTGCACCAACGGCGGACAGCTTTGCGACTAAGCAGACGGGCTTTGCAACGCCTAAGACAAATACGCAGGCTGACAGCGCCATAGGCTCCCTTGAAGATTTTGAGGACGTGCTTACAGATGACGGCGTGCCGTTCTGATTTCTGAGAAAAGCGAAAAGTCATAGTGCTTTTGCATAAAAACGCAGATGATATTTTGTGCAAACAAATGATTTATATTTTAATTTGGCAACATTTCTGCAATTGTTGTATTTTTTATGCAACAAAAGTGGTGTTTTTCGGGGATAAGTGAAAGGCTTTGACTTTTCAAAATTTATGTTAGGAGTTGGATATATGTACGAACAAATACCGCAGGAGCTTAAAGCCCTGCCAAACTGGATATGCTGGGACGCTGTGCCTGATGAAAAGAGAGGGAAGATAAAGAAAGTGCCGATAAACGCACTTACCGGCGGAGGGGCTATGTCAAATAACCCCTCTACTTGGTGCGATTTCGATACGGCGGTGAGAGCCTCAGAAAAACATTCGGGCATAGGATTTATGTTCGGCGGCTGTCCGTATTTCGGTGTTGACATTGACGGCAAAGAGGAGGAGCTTGAGGCATACCAAAGGGGAGAGAACGGCAACATCATATCCGAATTTATCTCCACCCTGCAAAGCTATACTGAGATATCTCAATCGGGCAAGGGCATACATATCATATGCAGAGGAACGCTCCCAAAGCGTGGCAGACGCAAAGACTCAGTTGAGATGTATGAGGACGGCAGATTTTTCGTTATGACAGGCAACTCCTGCTCAGAATATGAGAGTATCGCAGAGTGTTCCGACAGCATAAAGCCATTGCACGAAAAGTACATAGGAGGCGGTCACGAGCCTGTGGCAAAGGCTGTTCCTGCTGTCAGACTTGACACCGCAGACCAGATAATCAAAGCTGCGGCAGGTGCAAAGAACGGAGGAAAGTTCGTTTCTCTCTACAGCGGCAGAACCGCAGGATATACCTCTCAGTCTGAGGCTGATATGGCGTTTTGCTCAATGCTTGCCTTCTGGACAGGCTGTGACGCAGAGAAAATGGATATGATATTCCGCTCCTCAGGTCTTATGCGTGAAAAGTGGGACAGGGCGCAAAGCGGTTCGACCTATGGCGCACTCACCATTCAGAAAGCCATTGCAGATTGCGACAAGACCTATTCGCCAAAGTTCGCAGAGGGATTTTCTCTTAACTTCAAGTCACCCTCTGAGCCGATTTCTGTGGGTGCTGTAGAGCAGGAAGAAACCAAGCCAAGACTTTATTCATTTGACGATACAGGCAATGCAGAACGCTTTGTTGACCTTTTTGGCGAGCAGGTGAGATACTGTTATACAGACAAACGCTGGCTTTGGTATGACGGCAGAAAGTGGTGTACCGATATGACAGGCACGGTTAAACGCCTTGCTGATAAGGCTGTGGCTTGTATGGCGGCAGAGGCAAAGGTGTACGCTCAGCTTGACGCAGACGAGGGAACGGATATGGCGAAAGCTTTTGAAAAGCATATGAAGTCCTGCCGTTCTAACAAATCAAAGAACGCAATGCTAAGCGAGGTCATGCACCACGTTCCTGTTCTGCCTGCTCAAATGGACAGATTTAAAACTGTACTCAATACCCCGGGTGGAGTTATCGACCTGCGAAGCGGCGGCATATCTCCTCACGACCCTATGACATATCTGACGAAAATGACAGCCGTTGAGTATTCAGAGAATGCCGATTGCCCTCGTTGGCTTGCATTTCTTGACGACATTTTCAGAGGGGATAAAGACCTTATCAGATACGTTCAGAAAGCTGTGGGATATTCCCTGACTGGCTCGACCACCGAGCAATGTGCGTTCTTTCTTTACGGAACAGGACGAAACGGCAAGTCAACTTTCATTGATATCATAAGGGATATTTTCGGGGACTATGCGGCAAATATCCAGCCTGAAACTATTATGGTGCGCAGTAATCAGAGCACCGCCATAAACAGCGATATTGCAAGGCTCAAAGGAGCAAGGCTCGTGACAAGCGTTGAGCCTAACGAGGGCGTTCGTATCAACGAGGGTCTGCTCAAACAGCTTACAGGCGATGATACTGTTACCGCAAGAAAGCTTTACGGCGACGAGTTTGAGTTCAAGCCTGAGTTTAAGCTTTGGATGGCGACAAACCATAAGCCTGTCATCAGAGGAACAGATACGGGCATATGGCGCAGGATACATATGATACCCTTCACTGTGCAGATACCCGAAGAAAAGATAGACCGCAGGCTGAAATACAAGCTGTCGGCGGAGCTTACGGGCATATTCCGCTGGGCGGTTGAGGGCTGTCTGCTGTGGCAGAAAGAGGGGCTTAAAATGCCTCGTGCCGTCCTTGAAGAAGTGAGGGAGTACCGCCGTGAAATGGACGTTATCTCTGCATTTGTTGAGGATAAGTGTACTGTGGGCAAGGGTCTGAGCGTTAAGTCAAGTCAGCTTTTTGCGGCATATCTTAACTGGGCTGAGCAGAACAATGAATATCGTATGAGTTCAACAAAGTTCGGTATGGAGCTTGCAAAACGCTTTGAAAAAGTAAAGACAAGGTCAGGTGCATATTTTAACGGCATAAATCTCGATAATAATGTGTAAATAATTGCAAATGTGACGGGTTGTGACGGGTTGACGGGTTTTTCTAACCTTTCGTATAAGAAGATAAAAGAATATATATAAAGAAAGAGTTCTTGAAAAACGGCATAAACTCGTCACAACCCGTCACAGAGGGGGTATCAACTATAAAAACAGATTTCAAAAGAATGTCACAAGAAGAGTTCGCACGGTATGAAGATATGGCAATAGACGGCAGGCTTATCTATGACGAGTATCCTGCTGAGGAATATAAGTATTTCTCACAGTTATCAAGACTTGGCTACAAGAACAGGCACGAGGGCTGGTCAAAAGAGATATGCGAGGACAAGCAGGCGGAATACAAGCGGGAATATCTTCACAGTAAAGAGCGAAACGGCAGGTTTTTCAGGCAAGCCTGCATAATGCAGGAGAATATCCGCAGAGGGCAGACAACAGTCTGGAAGATAAACAAAACGCAGGACGGGGAAGAAAAGCTCAAATACGCATTGCAGGCACTTGAGCTGATACTCTGCGACGAGGGGCTTGCAAAACATAACGGCGTAAACTTACCTGAATATGCAGGCTGTGAATACTGCAATGGAGTGACAGAGTGGAGCGAAAAGCTTGGTGCAGACGGCAAGGAAGTCCGTTTTGAGTTCTGTCCTGTTTGCGGAAGAATGATCGAGGAGGGATAAAGGTTGACAATACAAGAAAAGATATCACGCTATCAGCTGATACCAAAGCTCATAGCCAATCTTGAAGAAAACAGGGCAAGGATACTGAATGGGAAAGCCGTATGCTATGACAAGAATGACAGTTCGGCAGGAACGCCCGGTAACACGGCTGAAAGCTCAATGCTGAGTTATGCCTGCAAGGGTGAGAAACAAAAGGAACTGAGTGAAGAACGTGCAAGGCTCACGCAGGAGATACAGTCTGAGATAGACGAAATGTTCTGCAATGAGGAAGCTGAAACCATAGATACTGCAAGGATAATCAAGCTGTATTTCATCAACGGCATATCGGTGAAGAAGATAGCTCACAACTATATTTTCAGAGATTACAAGACGGTGCTGAGAATGTTTCACAATGGCTGTGAGAAATTAAATATACCACACAAGACCACTCAATACCACTTGCAGGAACGTACATAGTATGATATCATTACAATAGCCAATAAGGCAAGCAAACATTTGCGGACCTCCATAAAAAAGTCCGACGGGGCGAAAGCTCCGTATGCAGGTCGAGAGCGTGCCAGCTCAACATCTGCTCCACCATTTACAAAACTCCTTATAATATTTTCACAAGAGGCACTCCTATGGGGTGCCTTTTGCGTTGGAAAACAAAAAAAGGCGGTGCTGAATTGAATAATAAACAACGCTATGAAAATTTACAGCACGGCTTTTATGCTGGTGCAGGTAAATATGATATACCTCAGCTGACAGGCTCAAAGATTACAGATTTTCCTGAACTTATTGGCTTTAATTATGCAAAGACGACAAAGAACAGGCAGAATAAGGGAGTACATTTCTTTCTTGATGATTATCAATTTCTCAGGCTTTGGAACAACCCGACCGCCTATCTTGATATTCTCAAAGGTTTCAG
>UMCZ01019127.1_pt1 | contig 9646 bp, 6 predicted proteins | sample 1964371 | NCBI WGS metagenome assembly UMCZ01 (sample SAMEA4835982, study PRJEB28245) | human gut metagenome | biome: gut microbiome; material: fecal sample | place: Denmark | collected 2008
GCTCTGGTCTTGCGGGCGGTGTGACAGTTGTGACCTCTCAGTTTATTGGCGCTGGGAAAACGGAAAATGCGAGACGTTCCACAGCAGTGATCTATATGATCTGGGCGGTGGTTTCCCTGCTTTGTACCGTGGTAGGTATTGTTTGCCTGCCAGGGCTTTTGCATATTTTGAATATGCCGGAAAAGCTGTTTCAGCGTGCGTATGCTTATCAGCTGGTTTGCTTTATCGGACTTGGAGGACAGCTTTTATACAACGTGGAAGCAAGCCTTTTGAGGGCGATTGGAAACAGTAAAGTACCGCTTATTTTTCTGATCATTTCCTCTGTGTTGAACATTATATTGGATTTTGTGTTTATTTTGGTGTTTCATATGGATGTGGTCGGAGCAGCTGCAGCGACGATTCTGGCCCAAAGCCTTTCCGGGGTCGGCTGTCTGATCTACAGCTTTCGGAAATATCCGCAGCTGCGTGTCAGAAAAGAAGATTTTAAAATATCATTTGCTTTTTTAGCGGATCATCTCCGGGTAGGGCTGCCGCTTTCGATTCAGGACTCCATTACGGGCGTCGGAATGATGGTATTTCAGAGTGCGTTGAACGGGATGGGTGCAGATGCGATTGCGGCATACACTGCATGTAGTAAGCTGGAAACCTTTGTCGAGATGCCGATGTATTCGATCGCAGTTGCCATGGTAACGTTTACAGCACAGAATTTTGGTGCGAAGCAATATCAGAGAATTCGAAAAGGAATGAAGGTTTCCCTTTTGAGCTGTCTCTTTTTCAGTGTTGTGGTAGGCGGATTGATCATTGTGTTCTGTAAGCCGCTCGTTTCGATTTTCGTTGGAAGCGGTGCAGTAGAGGTGATCCGGCTGTCCAGAATTTACAACAGTATTGAAGCCAGCTGCTTATGGTGTGCGGCACTGTTGTTCACCTACCGGGGCGCGGTGCAGGGAACCGGAAATACGAAGATCCCGATGATGGGCGGATTTTTGGAGCTTCTCATGCGTGTTTTTGCAGCACTTTGCTTAAGCCGTATCTGGGGCTTTCCGGGACTGGCAATGGCCTATCCGCTGGCGTGGATATTTGCGGCACTGTTAAACATGTGGTATTATCGAAAGCTGGACAAAAATGATTTTCAGCGTACCAGAACTTCATTAATATGAAGAAGAATATGTTCCATGAGATAGAGGAGGACGAGTTGCTCGTCCTCCTTTGTCATGTCGGAAATCGGCTGCAGGAGAGTGATGTGGAGAATTTAGGTAATGCCGCGTCCCTGCCCGGACGAAAGGGAAAAGGCATTGTGTTTGGCATCGTAAGTGACCAGTGCATGGCTTTCACGGGATACGGTATCATCGTCTGGCAGGGAAACATCCATCGCGGCAGCCCGGCCGATAAAGTTTCTTCCTGAAACGAGACGGAAATCCGTTCCGCGGTGTGGACCTTCGATGCAGATCAAAAAGCCGACTGCCGGATCAATACCGATTTTCTTTTTCATCACAGCGACTGTTTTACCGCTGTCGAAGGCTGTCGCAGCAGCTGCAGGATTGCCCGGAAAGGCAGCCACTGTCTTGCCGATATCCGCTGTAGCCATCGTCTTTCCGATCCCTGTATTCTCCCTGCAATACGGACAGCTTTCAAATCTTGCTTCATCATAGAAATGACCATTATCACACTGCTTCATAGAGTCCTCCTTGTTTTCCGAAGGAAAATGCGGCTGCATTGAACGCTGTGCTGCGGTTTGCGTCAGGCGGGCATTTTCCATTTTGCAATTTTATTGTTACCTTCAGTCTACGCGTCGGGCGGTCATCCGGGTATGCCGTATGCGCGCCAAAACGGCGAAAAATGCGGTTTGGCGCTGGTGCGCCAGGGGAAAAATCAGAACAAGCCGAACATCTTGGCAATGTTCGGTTTGTGACGTATTCAGATATTTTAAGAGAGCTGGTTGCTGAGACTTAGAAAGCAAGACTTTACGGAAATATAATTTCAGCTCCGGTTACAGGTTTTTACGCTGCCATTCGATGTAGGACTGGTACAGTCCCATCCGGGATTTTGCACCGACCTTTTCATAAATGGATGTGATATAGCGCTGACAGGTTCTTCGGGAGATGAAAAGGCTGTCGGCGATTTCCTGGATGCTCTTTTCTGTGTTGACGAGTTGGTCAAAAACAGACTGTTCCCGGTCAGTCAGGGAAAATGCCGTGGAAAATGTGGAAAACGGGTCTGCATTGGGAGTGTTCTGTGGATAATCCGGATCGGAGGAAATGTCCGAAGCCGTAGAGGCGGACGAATCGTTGCCGAGGGCGGCCTTTGTGTTATGGATCGCGTTCGCTTCGCAAGTTGCCTGCATTTTGTGAGTCATAGTGCCGCCTGTCTCAGTCTGTACGCCCGGCGCATTTAACATGCTATAGGCTGCGATCAAAATGCTTACCGTTGCGAACAGGACAAGAGCCGTGATAATCAGCGTGATGCTGCTGTTCGATGCGATCAGGGAGAGAGACAGGTTTGAGACCAGGGCAGCGCCCGCATTGTTGACAGCACGCCCCATTCCTGCCCAGAGGCGCGGGCAGCGGGTATCTTCGGACAGCGCCAGAAAAGAGGTCGTAAAGAATACGACGAAAAATCCGGAGGACAGGTAAAAGACGATCAACCCGATCAGGAAAGAACCGCCAAGCTGCAGGATTGCGACGCTGAGCGTGGAAAGCATCATAATGCAGTACATGATGAGATTCATAAAACGTCTGTTATGGAGGTCAAACAAAAATCCGGCAGCAAGTCCGCTGCAGGCGAGCAGGACACGAGGCCACTGACCGATATCCATGGTTCCGTCTGCGTGTCCCAGTGTAACGGTATTGTCCAGCGTACTGAAAATGCAGGTCATAAAAATGACGAGAAAGATCAGCAAAACGAGCTGCGGCAGGGCACAGGAGGCAGATGGAGCAGGGAGCTTATGCTGTGGGTCGGTGCTGCTGGAAGCAGCGCAAGCTTCCGTGCCTGGCATCTGAGAGCTGCGGCTTGCCTCCAGGTGCTGAAACCGGAACAGGAAAAATACGATAAAAAGTAACGCGGCGCAAAGCAGCAGCTGTTCTGCTAGGGCAGAAGAAATCAGACTGTTGTTTAGAAATTGCAGCAGGATAGCAAACCCATAGGAAATGCCAACCATGCGTGCAAAATATTTTTTGTCAGAAATTTCACAAAGAAAATGGTAATGCACTGCGCTGCCGAGGATGCCGAGAACCAGAAACAGAAGCATTCCGACGGCAGTCAGAAGACCGGGTGGAACAGGACTGCCAAGGATTACAAAGCAGACGATTGCCAGCATTGTAAGTGTGAAAAACACAGCGCTGTGCAGACGATCGCGAAAAAACCGAAACAGCAGCGGATAGAGGCAAAAGCCGACCGCACTGATACCGAGCGCATAATTCTGGACGTTTACCGTCCGGGCGCTGGAGGCGTTCTGAGCGATCTGGTTGACATAGAAATATTCTGTGCTCAAAAAGAGAAATGTAAAAACCGCCAGCATGGAAATGGCGCGGAGGGATGAAGGTTTTGTAAGTTCCTGTTTCATAAAAGGAAAGCTCCATTCGTATCGTTCAAAAGTGTCGGTTGGCAGCTCTTTAAAAGGGGAAATGCTGTAAACTTTAAACCCGGACTTTATTTTTATCATATAAAATTTCAAAAAGCAGTGCAATTGCTTCGTAACAGGGAATATAGAAAAAGGATAACAGCAAAGAGCCATAAAAGGCTCTTTTTATTCATGACAATAGGATGCTCGCAGAGCGTGCATTCTATTGTTTGCTGAAAATATCGAATATCAACATATATAGGAAAAATTAGTTCATCCGATAGAAAACTTTGAAAAATAGCAATATTTTTTTATAAGAGGGCAAAAATGGGTATCACGGGAAAATATTGCGAAAGCTATAATTAGGCACATAAAAAACGTGAAGGGGTGATCGGTATCAGCAGGAAACAACAAACGCAGCGCGGTAAACAAATGAGAGACAGCTTCCGGAAAAGCTTGCCATTATACGGAATGCTGGCACCGGCTGCAATCATACTATTTTTATTTACCTATATTCCAATGGGCGGCATAATTATCGCATTTAAAGACTATGCACCGGCGCTTGGAATATGGAACAGCCCGTGGGTAGGATTGAAACATTTTGCTCAGTTTTTCAAATCCTATCAGTTTGTCAATACAATCCGAAATACGCTGAGTATCAGTATTTATTCGATTGTGGTTGGCTTTCCATTGCCAATTATTCTGGCGCTTTTGTGTCATCAGCTGAAGGATAATTTCTTCAAAAAGTTCTTTCAGGTTGTGACCTATTTACCGCATTTTATTTCGATTATGGTAATGTGCGGTATGATCCTTATTTTCCTGTCTCCAAAGAACGGATTGTTTGCAAATATCCTGAGACTGTTCGATGTACAGATGCCGAATATTCTTGGAATACCGCAGGCGTTCAGCAGCATCTATGTATGGTCGGATGTTTGGCAGAACATGGGATGGGACAGCATCATTTATTTGGCGGCATTATCCGGAATTGATCCGACTTATTACGAAGCAGCGGTGATTGACGGTGCGACAAAATGGCAGAAGATTCGTTATATTGATATTCCGCTTCTGCTTCCGACCGCAATGATTCTTCTGATTTTGAGATCTGGAAGTACGTTGAGTGTTGGATTTGAAAAAGTTTTTCTGTTACAGAATCAGCTGAACTTAAATGTGAGCGAGGTTATTTCCACTTATGTTTACAAAATGGGACTTGTCAACTCGCAGTATAGTCTTTCAACGGCGATCAGTTTGTTTAATACAGTGATTAACTTGGTTGTTTTGTTGGGAGTCAATAAACTTTCGAAAAAGCTGACAGAAACCAGTCTGTTGTAGAGGTGATTATGTGAAAAAATTAAGCAAAGACCGTATCTTTATGATAGTTGTTTATGGAATTGCAATCCTGATTACAATTGCGGTGATTTACCCTGTCTGGTTTGTCTTAATCGCTTCCTTCAGCGATTCCAGCGATGTGGCAAACGGCAATGTATGGTTATGGCCGCGCTCCTGGCATCTGGATGCTTATCGGGAATTATTTAAACAGCAGTCAATCTGGAGAAGTTATCTGAATACGATTTTCTACTGTCTTGTCGGAACTTTTTTCCAGCTGCTGGTCAATATTCCGGCAGGGTATGCCATGTCGAGAAAAGAGTTATTTGCAAAAAAATTCTGGATTGTTTTTTTTACAATTCCAATGTTTATTAACGGCGGACTGATTCCGACCTATCTGACAGTAAGACAGTTTGGCTTTTACAATAACTGGTTGGTATTGATTATTCCGTTTTCGGTTTCCTGCTACAACATCATTGTGATTAGGACGTTTTTCCGGGAAAATATACCGGAAGCATTGTGGGAGGCTGCACAGATGGACGGTTGTTCTGTTATCCGCTATTTTGTAAAAATTGTTCTGCCGTTAGCCAAGGCGATCCTGGCGGTAATCGGTCTGTGGGTAGCAGTTGGAATCTGGAATTCCTGGTTTGATGCAATGATTTATATTTCTAATGAAGACCAGCAGCCATTACAGCTGATCTTGAGACGTTTGCTGATTGTAAACAAGTCCCTGATCGCGCAGGGAAGCGGAGATCTTGCTGCAAAATTGCAGGATTTGTCAGATAAGATGAAATATGCAGCGATCGTAGTTTCAACGCTTCCGATCATGTGCCTGTATCCGTTCCTGCAGAAATATTTTAATCAAGGCGTTATGATCGGTTCGATCAAAGAATAACAAATGGGATTTCGAAGCTTTTAAAAATGGGAAAGAGCTTCAGAGAAATAAAGAGATCCAGTAAAAATAAAGAAGGAGGAAAAAAGAATGAAAAAGAGGACAAAAAGACTCATGGTACTTGGTCTTGTGCTGTCAATGGCACTGACCGGATGTCAGGGATCGGACAGTACAGGAGCAGCGGATGGTGCCGCTTCGGCAGCTGCATCGGCAGATTCTGACCAGACAACGTTTGACGTATTGGCAGTTCGGGCGATCAATAGTGATGATCAGTATCTGGAAGGCTTTGTAAAGGAATCCCAGGAAACTGCAGGTGTTACAATCAACTGGGATATCCAGCAGGGCAGTGACTGGGGAGATAAAAAAAGCGTTGTGCTTGCCAGCGCAGATGATCTGCCGGACGCATTTTTCGGGGGAAATACGTTAGGGGACGCAGATATTCAGAAAAACCCAGGTCTGTTTATTCCGTTGGAAGATTTGATTGCGGAAAATATGCCGAACCTGACCAAGATCATGCAGGAGGATCCGAAGGTAAAGGCATTGATCACCTCTGAGGATGGTCATATTTATACCCTGCCCAAGAGAATGCCCGGACGTCCGGTTGTCGGAAATCAGTTCTTTATCAATCAGACCTGGCTGGACAATCTCGGACTGGAAATTCCGACTACATACAAAGAACTGGAAGCTGTTTTGGAAAAATTCAAAACAGAAGATCCGAACCAGAATGGTGTAAATGATGAAATCCCAATGTCCGGCAATATGTACAGACTGATTACAATCTATGGTTGCCGTCTGTCCTCTAGTACGACATCTTATATGAACTGGGATCCGGATACGAAAAAGGTTATTTATAATGCAACTACAGAAAATTATAAGAACGCAATGAACTACTTTAATAACCTGTATAAAGAAGGACTCCTGGATGAAGAAACCTTTACACAGGATGGCACACAGCTGGGTGCAAAGCTGAGAAATACCGATATTTCGCTGGTTGGTGTTTCGGATGGTTGGCTTCCCACACTGTTTGGTTCTCATTCTGAGGAATATGTTCCGCTGCCTGCACTGGAAGCTCCGGACGGTGAAAAATATGTCATGATGGATCAGGATCCTTATGGAAGAAACCAGTTCATGATCACCAGCAAATGTGAGAACCCTGGAAAACTGCTGCAGTGGATCGATCTGTTCTATACAGATGACGCTTCTGTTGTAACCTATTACGGCGACTTTGAAAAGGCAGTAACCAAAAACGATGACGGCACTTATCAGATTCTGCCCGGCAAGGATATGGCACAGAGCTCCTATTCCGAAATCATGGCATTCCGTGATGAAGGACCGAAATATGTACCGGATGGTTTCAGTGAAAAACTGCATTTTGAAACCCTTGATGGTGATGGACTGAAGCTGGAAATTACAAAAGATCTAGAGCCTTATGCAGTAGAAAACTATCCGCAGGTTATGTACACGGATGATGAACAGAACAGATTAAGTACACTGGCAACAGATATCAATACCTTTGTAAATAGCAAACAGGCAGAATGGGTTACTAACGAAGGCTGCAGCGATGCGGAATGGGACAGCTATATCGAACAGTTAAATCAGATGGGACTGGAAGAGTTTATTCAGATTCATCAGGATGCATTGGATCGGTATACGGCAAATACACAGTAAAACTGGATGCGATAAATAAGTTCAGAAACGGAAATGACATCTGTAAACATTCCATTGACAGGAATGAATGCCGGAATCCATGCAAACTTAAAGTTTGCCGGATTCCGGTATTTTTTATAAAATCTGTCGGGAAAAGGACGGGTACTTGGGCAGATTAAAGAAATATGGTATTATGAAGTCGGCAGAATGCAGGAGGAAGCACATGTCAAAGGAAGAGGCATTTTTTGAAAAACATGTAATCAATCCGGAAGAGAACCCGATCATTTATCATTATACAACGCTCCATGGAATTGGAGACAGAGGATTTTTACCGCATTGGCATCCTAATATGGAGCTGTTGTATATTGTAGAGGGGGCTGCGGATATTTATGTCAATATGGAGAAGTATCATCTGGAATCCGGAGAGCTTTTGATTGTCAATTCCAATTGCATTCACACCTTCCTAAGTACAGCGGAGCATACGGTATATCATTGCATTATTATAGACAATAATTTCTGCTCCTTTTATAATCTGAGCTATGTAAATGACCGGTTTGTCAGCAGGGTGGTCAATGAGCAGGTTAAGAAAATCTTTTTGATGATGGTGCAGGAGCTTTCCTTATCGTTTAAAGATCCATGGGCGGAAGAAAATTTGAAGTCGATGGCGCTTGTTCTGATCCGGAATTTATACCGTTATAATCTGATCGTCGGAGAAGAAGGCGCGATCCGCAAAGAAATTAAAACAGCAGGGATTATCAAACATGCGCTGGAATATATTGACAGTCATTATGAAAGTGAGCTGTCCTTAAAGGAAATCAGCAGTCAGATCAATGTCAGCCCGTATTATCTGTGTCGGTTGTTTAAGAGTGTTGTGAATCAGACAATGAACTCTTATATTATGGAGCGAAGGTGCGGTCAAGCAAGGCTTTTGTTGGAAAAGAGTGACCTTCCAATCCGGGAAATCGCATTTCAGTGTGGATTTATGGATCCATCTTATTTCAGCAAATGCTATCAGCGGATCTACGGGAAGCTTCCATCGGGAGAGAGGGAACAAAAAACAACATCATAAATTTTAAAGGAGAGAGTAAAAGGTATGTATGAAGAGACACAAATGGAGAAAACCTTCCGGAAATTAAAACGTCTGGAAAAAATGCTGCATGATCGGATGTTTATTCCGGTGGACCAGGTGGAAATGAGCGTCTGGACAACGAAGAAGCCGGTGCACGAGGTGCCGGATCGGGCGCTGTTTGGTCCGTGTGAAAGGGGACGAAAGTGGCTGGAGGAGGGATTGTATTGCTGGTTTCTGGGCGATTACACCATACCGGAAAAGCTGGCAGGACAGACACTTTTTATTTTTCCGAAGATCAAGGGCTATGAGGGGATGCTCTGGGTTGACAAAAAGCCCTATGGGAACTTTACCTCTAAGGTAATTCAGAACAGCTACGGATATCATTACTGCGACCTGCTGACAAAGGGAAAGGCGGCAGGGGAACAGCTGGAAATCGCGCTGGAATATTATTCGCATCATTACGTGCGGGGGACGCAGCCGTTTGAGGAAAGCGAGAATGTGTTTGAGATTGCGTACGATCAGGTGGACATCTGTGTGAAGGACGAGATTATCTGTAACCTTTTCTACGATCTCCACATCGTAAACCAGATGGCAGAATTCCTTTCCAAAGAGCAGTTCCGCAGAGGGGACGCAGTCCGCGCACTGTTAAAGGTACACGAAATGATTGACTACGATATCGATCTGGCAGATCCTGTCGAATGGCACGAAAAAGCCCAGAAAGCGGACGCTGTTTTACAGGGGGTTCTTTCCGATCACAACGGACCGCATGCAGGCTTTGCAGGTCTGATCGGTCATTCCCATATGGATACCGCCTGGTTATGGCATCTGGATGAAACGGTGGAAAAGTGCGCGAGAACCTATGCAAATCAGCTGGCTTTAATGGATCAGTACCCGGATTACAAATTTATCCAGAGCTCTGCGGTGCACACTTCCTGGATGGAACAGTATTATCCGGCAATTTTTGAGGGGATGAAAAAAAGGATCGCAGAGGGAAGATACGAGCCCAACGGCGGTGTTTGGGTAGAGTGCGACTGCAATATTCCCGGCGGTGAATTTATGGTGCGCCAGTTCTTATGGGGACAGCGCTATACGATGAGCAGATTCGGCTATCGTTCCAACTGCTTCTGGCTGCCGGATACCTTTGGCTACAGCGCAGCCC
>UMCZ01028242.1_pt1 | contig 9327 bp, 8 predicted proteins | sample 1964371 | NCBI WGS metagenome assembly UMCZ01 (sample SAMEA4835982, study PRJEB28245) | human gut metagenome | biome: gut microbiome; material: fecal sample | place: Denmark | collected 2008
GCTCCTCCAGAACGATCTCCACCCGGCCGTGGATCTTATGGGCGCGGAAATTGGAGATGGGGTTGTCGATCAGTTCGCAGAGGGTCTGACCGAAGTCCTTGAAGTTGCCGGAAATGCCGGCGAAAAACTCCTTGCCGTTGGGGGCGTTGTCGATGTTTCGAATGATGATTTCGCGCATAATTTGTTCCTCCAAAAAATGTTTTTCCGAAAACAAAACGCACGGTGCAGGTCATTGCCCTACATCGTGCGGGAGGATCTTACAACATTCCTCTTGCCCCGGCCGCCGAAAAAGGGTATACTGTCCCTATCGGTGCGGGGAATCCCGTTGTGTAGGTGGTCATGTCACCTGCGCAGGTGCAAAGGAGTTGGCGCTCCTTTGCGCTGCCGTGTTTTTTACTTTCTACGAACAGTATAGCATATCTGTGTAAATACATCAAGGCCAAAGGCACAAAAATTTGCACAAATATATATGTGCAGATATGTATAATGTGCATATATATGTTATCAACCGTTTTGTGCTATACTTCTTTTAAGTATTTGACCGGTGAGAAAGAGGTGGTAACTATGTCACCAGCCAGCAAAGCACAGCAAAGAGCGGTCAACAAATATATGAAGAAAAACTATGACCGTGTGAATCTTGTCATGCCGAAGGGGCGCAAGGACGCCATCAGGGCCCACGCGGAAAAAAACGGCGAAAGTCTCAACGGTTTCATCAACCGCGCCATTGACGAAGCCATGGAGCGGGACGATCAGGCCGACAGCGACTGCTGAGTAGGCTGACCTGTGCAAACACCCCGTCTGTCTCGATGATTTTGAGATCCTTGTGATGCGGCTAAAAAGCCGACTTGGGAAGGGCTTCTACATGAGAAACTTAATTTCTCCGAAGGAAACCGGCGTAAGGAGGACATATGAGCAGCATCGTTATTGATTTGCAGGATGAAATTTTGTCATCGGATTGTGACATCGTTCAGATACTCCGCCGTGCTCATGTGATCGCTGTCAAGCTTGGGCTAAAAGAATTTGACCAGTGGATATCCTATGAATTAAATGGCTATCCAGTTGCTGTACTCGATGTGTACCCGAACCAATCATATAATTCTTTTGAAAGGCTACCGCTTCCCATGCCGATCAGCATTAGTAGCATAGCTTGTAACGGTAGTTTTCTTGTTCTTGAAAAATCTTTTCCTGGTAATTTTACACACGCATCTAAATTTGCAGCTGTTCTTTTTATTGCAAGAAACAACGCAGCCCGAATACGTTCTGGATATGATCTTCTTTTCACTCGGAAAGCCTCCCTTAAAAATGTCGTCATTTTCAAGGCGAAGCCTTCGATTTTTACTGATTTGTCAAGTGGTTTTTATGAAAAATATTATTTTTATATGTCCCCCCCCCTGCACCGAAATGAAAACGCTCAACCACCATTATAAGTGATTGAGCGTCTTAAAAATTAACTTAATGACATTGCCGTAATGGATATCATAGAAAAGGTCAAAAACACGGTCCTTGAATGGACGCTTAAGCTTGAAGAAGAAGGCGTTCTTGGTGAAGGAATGCGGTTTAGTGACAAAGAGAAGCAAAACGCAAAGGCCCTTCCCCAGACGGTAAATAACTATTATGGGGCAACAAATGTGATCAACGCACCAATCGAAGGTATGCAAATCGTGTCCGGAAATGAGCATGTGACTTTCTCCTATGACCAGGCTCGTGCAGATATTTCAAAAATTGAAGCTGCCATTTCTCAGGAACAGCTGCAGAGTGAGGATAAAGACGCCGCCCTGGAAATGCTGATGGAAATCAGAGACAAAATAGCACAAGAAAAGAAGCCGGGTGTGATAAAGGCTCTGCTTGTTGGTCTGAAGGAATTCTTGATGAATGCCGGAAGCAGCTTGGCGGCAGGACTGATCCAGGCAAGCATACAAGGTTTGTTCTAAAAAGAGTCCACTCCGGAACCCAAAATCCATTGAAAATACAGCATTTCCAGACGTTATATGGTATAATAAATACACGATAAACCTGTGAAAACGGCAAAAAACCGTGCATTTGGAGGGCTGTACCATGTATCCTCAATACCATCAGATGACGCTGGATGACTATGATTTTCCTTTCGGCAAGCTGGATCCCGAAAACGAATGGGTCAAGCTTGCAGCATTGGTTCCCTGGGATGTTGCTGAGGAAGAGTATGCCAAGCAGTTCGTCAATAATGGCCATCCTGCCCATCCGGTTCGGATAGCAAGTGCCCCTTCGGTGCATCCACCATGGTGGAGTTCCGGAAGCGTTTTCCGCCCAAGGCCATCGCAGCTATTCTGGCAGCGTCGGTGCCCAGAGATGATGACCATAAACAGGATCCTCCCTCGGGTGGTGTCGGTAGTGCCTATTCAACGCCCGGAAACAGCGGAACGATCCTTATGGATGCAACCTGCTGCCCGGCGGATGTGGCATTTCCTCAGGACTTTCAGCTGCTCAATGATGCCTGCGAGCATCTGGAGCATATGGTGGACGAGCTCTGCACATCTGCCAAACTGAAACGCCCCAGGATGCGTCGTAAATGTGCCCGCAGAGACTATCTGAACCTGTCCAAAAGCAAGAAACGCAGTGCCAAAAAGATTCGTACTGGGGTGCGGAAGCAGCTGCAGTACATCATCCGGGATATCGGTTTTATTGCGGATATGATCCAAAATAATGGCGTAAAGCTGTCCAAAAAGCAAGCAAACCTTCTGAACACGATTACGACACTCTATGAGCAACAGCTTTACATGTACGAGAACCACACCCATAGTGTGGAAGATCGCATCGTCAGCCTTTCTCAGCCTTGGATCAGGCCCATTGTGCGAGGCAAGGCTCATGCAAATACAGAATTTGGCGCCAAGCTTCACATCAGCATGGTAGATGGCTATGCCAAAATCGAGCGGCTTTCCTTTGATGCGTTCAATGAGGCTACCGACTTTTTTGCTGCGGTGGAAGGCTACCGGAAGGAACACGGCTTTTATCCGGCGAGGGTGCTGGCGGACAAGATCTATCGGAATCGCGAGATCATGGTCTGGTGCAAAGGACGAAATATTCAGATGACCGGTCCTGTATTGGGACGCCCGCCGAAGAACCAGGATAAGAGGCGTGAGGCACGCAGGCAGGAGTATCAGGACATCTGTGACAGAAATATTGTCGAGGGCGAATTTGGTGTCGGCAAGCGCAGCTACGGACTCAATCGAATCATGGCGCACCTGCCGGAGACCTCATTCTGCGTCATCGGCATTGCTTTGCTGTGCATGAATCTGGCCAAAAGCCTCAGAAGGCTTTTGCGCACTTTTATCCAGATGTGGGTTTACCTTCTTGACTTGAATCAGAACGAAAATTTCTGGGTGGTTGCGGAGTAAACTCTATATACTCTAAGCAAGTGGATTTTCCCAATCAGTTAGTAGGAGAGTTTTTTGTGGGAGGGCATACATATGGCTATTGATTACCAGAACCCGAATGTCGTTTATTTTTCTGCTAATGGCGCTATGCCAAACAACACGTCCGGCGGCTCCATGTATAAGGTGCTTGCGCTGGGGGTCCTGGTGGATGTTTCCACGGGGGTGATTCTGGATGCAGACATTAACATGGTTACTGATTTGAGTGTTCGCTATATTTGTAGCCAGCTAATCGGTTCGCATATCGATTCGGAATGGGAGATTATTCTGAAGCGATTTGACCGCCTGCAAATACCGGCGCAGCGTTCCGTGATCGTTGCCTTGAAAGCAGTGCGGGAAAAATACCAGAAATATATCAATTGTCACCAAAAATACCCATTGACAGAGAAGCGTTTCCGTGGTAATGTATAATTAAATAAGGGATACGATAAATCCTTGGCTGACGGCAATCGTTTAAAGATTATGCACAGTCAGTTGGTAGGTAAGTTGAAATCCGACTTAAATGATCGCAGATACTTCTGTGACTTATTTAAGTCGGATTTTTTATATTTAACAAAAAGAAAGAAGGAACAAGAAAATGGGTAAAAACATCAAGACTCTGCGCAGATTCTTAGCTCTGGTTATGGCATTCGGCGTGGTTGCCGGCCTGTGCGCGTGCACGCAGCAATCATCCAGCAGTGCACCTCCCAGTGCGACCTCTTCTGAATCCCAAACCCCGGATGCGGTTGTTGCAGAATGGCCCGACTTCCTCACCGTTGGTGGCGGTTCTACCGGTGGCGTTTTCTTCAGCGCTGCTGCTGGTATTGCTCAGCTGCTGTCCTCCGAGACTGACACTACTGCGACCGCGCAGACCACCACCGGCGGTAGCCAGAACATTCAGCTGATTGCAAATGGCGAGATGGAGCTAGGTATTGCTGCTGCCGACGCCTGCTATCAGGCGTGGAACGGCATTGGTTCCTATGAGAAGCCTCTGCAGGAAATGAATGTCATCTGCGCCATTTATTCCTCCTATTATCAGCATGTTGTCAGAAACGACTCCAAGGCTCAGTCTTTTGAAGAAATGGCCGGCAGCACCCAGGTCGTAGGCGGCTCCGGCTCCGGCACAGAAGTTTCTGCGCGCGCAGTTCTGGGTGCCTACGGCTACGATTACCTGGAGCGAAAAGATTTGAAAGCCGAGTTCCTGGGTATCTCTGAAGGCGTTGAGAAGATTCAGAACAAGCAGGCTGACGGCATGAACTCCATCACTCCCTATCCCTTCTCCTCCTTTGTTGAGCTGACCATGACCGACAATGCTCACCTGATCTCCATCAATGACGAAGCTTTGGACAAACTGGTCAATGCCGAAGGCAGCGTTTACATGAAAGGCATTATCCCCGCCGGCACCTACAACAACCAGAACGAGGATATCCAGACCATCTGTATGCCTACTTTCCTGATCTGTGACAAGGATATGGACGAGCAACTGGTTTATGAGATCACTAAACTGATGATCGAGAATGAAGATTATCTGTGTTCCCAGCACAGCTGTTTTGAGGCTATGAACGACGACACTGTTGCTGCCGGCTTGAGTATCCCTATGCATCCTGGTGCGGAAAGATATTTCAAGGAAGTTGGTATTCTGAAGTAAAAGCATAGGTGCAGTTCGTTACCTCTGACTGCCATATGGACGGCTGAAAGGTTCAGCCGCCCATATTTATAACAAAGGAGAAAAACTATGGACAACAAGAACAATGAAGCTGTCGACGGTGTGGTGGCTTCCGAAGAGATTTCTCTGGAAGAGCAGCAAGCTGTTCTGGAAAAATTTGATCAGGAATCTAATACCCGAAATGTCACCGGTTTTGCAAAGGGATTTATCAAGTGGTATGCCATTGCTATGGCGGTATTCCACGTCTACACATCTTTCTTTGGACTTTGGGCTACAATTCGCCAGAGGGCCATGCACCTGCTGTTTGTGATGCCGCTGTGCTATTTGATGTATCCCGCCAAAAAGGGCGGAGCCAGAAATAACCCCAGCTTATTGGACTGGGTATTTGCGGCGCTTAGTTTTGTTTGCTGCGGATATATCGTTGTGAACTATGACGCAATTTTCTTGCGCGGGGGTCTGCCCAATCAAATGGATATCATTATGGGCTGTCTCTGCGCTTTACTGGTGTTGGAAGCAGTCCGTCGAGTGGTGGGTACGCAGCTGCTGATTATTGCAGTCATATTCCTTGGCTATGCCTACTTTGGCAGATATATGCCCGGCATTCTGCGGCACAGAGGTGCCTCCATCGCCAGAATGGTAGACCATATGTATATGGCGCCTGAGGGTATTTTCAGTACTGCTCTTGGTACCTCCGCAACATTTATTGTCTTGTTTGTGATTTTTGCCGCATTCCTTCAGAAGAGCGGAATGGCAGACCTAATCCGCGATTTGGCAATGGCTTTGGCGGGTGGCTCCGTAGGTGGTCCCGCGAAGGTCTCTGTTGTCACATCCGCCGCCTTCGGCACCATCAGCGGCTCTGCTGCCGCAAACGTAGTGACTACTGGTGCTTTTACCATCCCGCTGATGAAATCTACTGGCTATGAGCCGGAATTTGCCGGCGCTGTAGAAGCGGTCAGCTCCACCGGAGGTCAGTTGATGCCTCCCATTATGGGTTCGGCGGCATTCATTATGGCGGATTATCTGGGTATTCCCTATGTGACCATCATCAAGGCGGCTATCATTCCTGTGTTGCTGTACTATCTCAGCATCTTTGTTTCCGTCCACTACAGAGCCAAAAAACTGGGACTTAAGGGTGTCTCTAGAGAAAATCTTCCCAATGCATGGGAGGTGTTTAAGGAAAGAGGCCACCTGTTGGTCCCGTTTGTGGTGGTCGTGTTCCTGCTGATGAACCGGTATACCCCCATCTTTGCCGGCTGTGCAGGTATTATTTCCTGCATCCTGTCCGCTGCGCTGAAGAAGGAAACCAGAATGGGTATCCGGGACATCATTGATTCTCTTGAAAACGGTGCTAAGGGCTGTGTCTCTGTTGCTATTTCCTGCGCATCGGTGGGACTGGTGATTGGCGTATGTACCATGACCGGCCTGAGTACGATTTTGGGCAACTACATCCTTGAATTCAGCCAGGGCAATCTGCTTCTGACCTTGTTCCTGGTGATGTTCCTCGCCATTATCATGGGTATGGGTCTCCCCACTGTGGCCGTTTACATTCTGTTGGTCTCCGTGGCAGTTCCCGTTGTTGCGTCTCTGGATGTCCCCATGCTGGCGGCCCATTTTTATGTTTTCTACTTTGGCTTGATGGCCAATGTGACGCCGCCCGTTGCGATTCCGGCCTATGCTGCTGCGGGGTTGGCGGGGGCGTCACCAAGTAAAACAGGTTGGGTTGCTTTCAGGCTGGCGCTGGGTGCCTTCCTGATCCCCTACCTGTTCATGTACAACAACTCCATCCTGATGATTGATTCCAGTATTCCCGAAATCATCTACTCCGCGATCAGCCCCATTATCGGCGTGTATTCCCTGAATCTTGGACTGGAAGGATTTAAGGATTTCCCCATTCCCCTCTGGCAGAGAGTGCTTCTCGTCGCAGGCGCACTTGCACTGATTGTTCCCGGAATCGTTACGGATCTTATCGGCCTTCTAATTGTTGCATTTGTAATTTTCAATCAAAAAAGGCTCGGTAAAAAAGTAATTGCTTAATTAGGAGGGAAGCTACTTATGAAAAGAAATGTTCGTACGGACGTTCCCTTTGGTGTTGCCTGGGCAGAGCGCTATGCTTTGCTGAGAGGCATTGGAAAGACGGATGCCGAGATTCGCAGACCTCAGGTTGCCATTATCAGTGCCTGGAGTGATATTAATAATGGACACAGCCACCTTAATGACCTTGCAAAAGATGTGGAAAAGGGAATTATTGAGGCAGGCGGTACGCCCTATCATCTTCCGACCATTGGATTGTGTGATGGCCTCGCCTTCTATGGCTCCCAGTATATCCTTCCCAGCCGAGACCTGATCGCAAACGAAGTTGAAACCCAGGTCGAAGGCTACAAGATGGATGCCATGGTCCTGATGGCCAGCTGTGATAAGATTGTTCCCGCCTATGTCATGGCCGCAGCTCGCCTGAACATTCCAGCTGTGATCGTAACCGGCGGATATATGGTCTCCGGTAATTACAATGGAAAGAAGATTTCCTTTGTGGATGTGGGAAGAGCAGTTGGTCAGGTTCAGTCTGGCAGCATGACTATGAATGAGTGCATGGAAATCCTGGATTGTGCCTGCCCCGGCCCCGGCGCCTGTCCCATGATGGGGACTGCCAATACCATGTGCATTATTGCAGAAGCGCTGGGTATGACTATGCCCGGAAACTCCACAATTTGCGCCAGAGATCCGAAAATACATGATATGGCTTACCGCGCAGGCAAGACCGTAATGGAACTGTGGGATAAGGGCATTACTGCTCGGAATATTATTACCCAGGATTCCATTGAGAACGCCATCATGGCCTGTATGGCCATGGGCGGCTCTACAAACTCCCTCATTCATGTTCCTGCCATGGCGACCGAAGCCGGGCTGGATGATTTTGACTGCATCGGCTTCTTCGATAAGGCCAGCTATGCTGTACCCCTGCTCATGGGAGTGGAACCCAACGGTCCCCATCTGATGGAAGATTTCGAGCGAGCTGGCGGTTTGGCTGCGCTGTTTAAGACCATTGAGTCCAAAATTCATGCCGATGCGCTTACCGTGACGGGACAAACGCTGGGCCAGCGGATTCAGGATGCCAAGGTCCTTGACGAAACGGTGATTCATCCCCTGAGCGATCCCATCAGCACCGAGGGTGCGCTAGCTGTTCTCAGAGGCAATATTGCTGTTGATGGTGCTATTGTAAAGCAGTCTGCCGTCCCTGCGTGCCTTATGAAGTTCCGTGGCCCGGTGGTCGTGTTTGAGGATGTGGATGATGCCATTGCTGGCCTGCGCGAGGGAAAGATTCGGGCTGGAAATGTGGTGGTGATTCGTATGCAGGGCGCTAAGGGCGGCCCTGGTGTCGTCACAACCTTCCCCTTCACCTCGGAGCTTGCCGGTACACCGCTGTATGACAAGGTTGCCCTTGTTACCGACGGCCGTTTCTCCGGCGCCACCGAGGGCGCATCCATCGGCTATGTTTCCCCGGAAGCAGCTCTGATGGGGCCGCTGCTGATTGTTGAGCAGGGAGACATTATTTCCTATGACATTGACAAGCGAACCATTCAGTTGGAGCTGAGTGATGAAGAAATCCAGCGCCGTCTGGATAAGGCAGAGTTGAATATCAATTATTATCCGGGTTGGTTGGGCATCTATCAGAAGGCAGTGGGATCCATCACAAAGGGTGGTGTGCTGTCTGGAAAAAACTAATATTGAGGCGAAACAGCAATGATTAAAACAATCATCAAAGAAAATCTGTATCTTGACTCTGTTTTTTCAATGACCGCCGGCAGAGAGTTGAAAAAACTTGAGGGCATAAAGAGCGCGACCCTTGTTATGGGGACCGATTTGAACAAATCCGTGCTTGCTGAGATCGGCGCATTGACGCCTGAAGCCCAAGCGGCCACATCCAACACATTGATTATTGCTTTGGAGACGGAGAAAGAGGGAATCGAGGCCGAAGCTGAAGCGTTGCTGGAAAAACTGCTGGCGGGCAGCACCGAAAAAAAGTCCGGAGAAGAATCCAGGGAGTACAAATCAGTGGATGCTGCCTTTGATGCGGTTCCGGATGCAAATCTGGTCATCATTTCGGTTGCCGGTGAATTTGCTGGTGAGGAAGCCCGCAAGGCATTGATGCATGGTGCAAATGTGTTCATTTTCAGTGACAATGTTCCCCTGGAGGATGAGATTGAACTTAAACAGCTTGCCCGGGAAAAGGGCCTTCTGGTTATGGGACCTGGCTGCGGAACATCCGTCATCGGCGGT
>UMCZ01005948.1_pt1 | contig 9309 bp, 7 predicted proteins | sample 1964371 | NCBI WGS metagenome assembly UMCZ01 (sample SAMEA4835982, study PRJEB28245) | human gut metagenome | biome: gut microbiome; material: fecal sample | place: Denmark | collected 2008
CTATAAAGTGCCGCAAATGCGGAGGAGCTGACTGCAGCAAGTCCCCCTGATGTCAAGATAGGGACAAAACATTTCTCAAAAAAAGCAAAAAAATAAGCCCCACAAGGCTTTTCTGACAATTCTTTGAATCATCAGAGCCTTGTAGGGCTATCCGTTATCTTATGCTATTTTGTTTTCACACTGCCTGTAATGGGGTGTTCTCCATTGTTTCCTTAAACTGCTCAACTGTCATTTTCGCTTTTGCCGCAGCACGCTCCAGCGGTAAATCACCCTCTCGAACAAGCTGAACCAGCATCCGAATCTCGCCAATTCCGATGCCTTCGATTCTGCCTTCCTGACGGCCTTCTTCACGACCTTCGGCTCTTACGCCTTGACTAAGATTGCACACTTCAAGCACCTCTCTTTCCAGTTCTTCGCCCATTGCAACGCCAAACTCTTCTTCCAGAATCTTCTTTTTCTCAGAACCTGATCTTGTGGAAGATAACAGCACTTCCATAAATTTCAGGATTCCCTTATGATTCTCTGTCCCTGGCTTGCCTAAACAAATCATTACGACACTCATCAAATCGTAGTTTTCGGTTTCTTCCTGCGCTTCTCCAATTAACTGTTCGGGTTTGATGGAGTACCGGGTAAGCGTGTTCTCAAAACCATCTGACGGCTGAGTACAAATCCAGATGGAGTAGACCTTGCGAATCTTCCCATATTCAGATTTTGTAAAAATCGGGCCGTGCTGTACAGAAATCATTCTGCTACAATAATAGATTGCCCGTTTCGTCAATGGGTATCCCGGCTTGAATTTTGTCTGTGCTTCCACATTGATAATCAGACGAATGACTTCTTCCTGTTCTGTGCTGTCCGCAGATTTCGGTGCGATTGCGTCAAAGCGAACATCGTAAAACAATGTTCCCTCGGTTAGCGTAGAATGGAGTTGTCCATATTATTGCATTCTTCGCCACTGTTATATCATAGGCAACTAATTATTTCAGAACCAACTAATGTGAGATTCACATTTCAGTTAGTCTCCCGTTTTCTATCTGCATTGCATCCGTTATCTTAAACGAAACAAGTCGCTGCTGTGGGAAAGCTCTTCCGAGCAGCCGATAGGACATTTTCTTGTCCCACCCAGAATCCCCGTAAATCATGCGAACCAATTCAGATTTTTCAGAAGTTCAATCACAGAAAGGCAGTCAACGATATTTCGAGCAAAACGGGCAATGGATTTTGTAAGAACAAGGTCAATCTTGCCTGCCTTGCAGTCCTCAATCAACTGCTGCATCCCTTTTCGGTGTTCCAGAGATGTGCCGCTGATGCCCTCATCCGCATAGATTCCAACAAATACCCATCCCGGCTGTGCCTGAATATAATCCGTATAATAGTTTTTCTGAAGTTCATACGAAGAAGTCTGTTCATCATTATCCGTGGAAACACGGATATATGCTGCCACACGCCGAATCACAGAACTTGTTTCCAAATCCTCTATGATTTTGGCGGGAATGACTTCCAATTCCGATATATCTACGCCCTTATAGCGGTCTCTGATTTTTTGCTTACGGTCTACTGCTTCTACTTCACCGGTAATCATGTGCTTTTCCTCATTCTCCCGTATGGATGCTCCAATACCACTGTCGCATCTTCCGATAACTTCGGATACCGAGTTCTTTCTTCGTATTTTCTGCGGTTCTGCGGCTGATTCCTTCATCTTTCATCCGCATATAGATTTCTCTTGCTCTCATATCGCCATCAGAAAGCAACTTTTTTATCAGATATGCTGCCTTTTCTGTTTTTGACTCAAATTCCGGCACTTTCGGTTGTTCCAATGAAACGAATGTGCTCTTGCACTCCAACCATTGAAAACCCATCTCCGCTGTTATAGAAAACCGAATTTCTCCATCAGACGGAGCCAAACTGTTTTTTATCTGCCGAACAATACGAATATCTGTATCTTTCTGGTCACGCTCCACCTGCAAAACACTTCGCGCAGCAGCAACCACATCTATGCTGCCAAGGCTTCGGTACAAACCTTTCGTTCCCTCTTTCTTATTGAGATGACCAATCAGCACAATGGCACAATCATATACTGAAGCCCACATTCCGAGACGCTGCATCAGTTTTCTGGCTCTCCCTGCAATCTGGAGGTCAGAATCACTTCCTAAATACGCCTGAATCGGGTCTATAACTACAAGCCGTGGGCGAAATTCAATGATTGCCTGACGGATACGCTCATCATCCAGTGTTAGACCACTGTATGTTTCTTCATTGATAAAAGCTACTTTTCTACAATCTGCGCCACATCTTTCCAGTCTGGGTTTAATGGTATCTGATACTCCATCTTCCGAACACTGGTAGATAACCCTCTGCGGCGTCCCAACAGGCTTTCCATCCGGTGTTTTCCCACCCTTAGAAAATTCCGCAATCAGATTCATCATCATGGTTGACTTTCCATCGCCGGGATCGCCTTGTAGCAATGTTATCTTTCCCACTGCAATGAATGGATACCACAACCAGTGAACAGAAGTTGCCTGCACATCACTATATAATGTAAGAATTCTTTTTTCTACCTTGTCCGCCATCGTCTTTCCTTCCTATTTGCAGTCTTTTCCTACTGTTGTACTTACTCCTCTGTGGGAAACTATGCGCCGCAAGCAGGTAACACAGTACCAGCTTCTCAAAAACGGCTTGGACAACAAAACGCTGGACACTCTGAAAAAGAATCGGAATATTACACTATCCACATTGGAAAAACTCTGTCAGATGCTCGATTGCACTCCAAATGATGTCGTGCAGTTCATTCCAGACGATAAAAAATAATGCCGTCATAGTACCGTATAGTCGGTGGCTGTGGCGGCATTCCATTATATATAGGTAGAAACGCTCATTCTATAACTATCACATTCCTGCAGAATGAAACACCCGCCTGGTCGAGAAGATTCACAAATCCCCTCACCCAGACGGGCGTTGTTTTTTCGTGCAGTTCCAAAGGCAGGCTATCCGGGGCGGACATCTTATATGTACCATACCTGCCGAAGCATTACTACCGCCAGTTCCAGAAATACAACTACGCTGCCGACCACCTGCGGGACCATAAAAATCACAAATCCACCGATCAGCATTTGAAGCGCTTCCACTCCTTGCGACTGTTGCATCAAGAACGAAAGGACCGCCGTTGCCAGTAGCACACTGCCCAGCAGATAGAAAATCCATGCCGAACAATGATGCAGAAATGCCACAAACCACTTTGCCAGCCATACCGCAAGGATCAGCGGCAGGGTCATCATCACCATCATCAGTTTTAGCAGCCATCGAATCGCTTTCATAATGTCCTCTTTCTGGCTGGTCTGTTGCCCATGTTATATCACACTCTCTGATGTTCCAACATGGGCAGCCCAGTCCTCTCTCAAATTTAGCTTGTGTGCAGTGCTTTTACAGTATCCTGTATGCTCCGCTCATATTTGAACCGTACCACGATGCGCCCTCCATCATGCACAAAGACATTTTCGATAAAGGCCGACACCATACCCGCTGTGAGCCTCGTCCCGTGCAGGAAATTTTCTGCCTGCTCCGCTGCTGCGCGTACCGTTCCCGGCACAACGCTCTCACCGGATTCTTCCGCTTGGGATTGTTCAATTTGCTCTTGCACCTCTGAAATTCGTCTGTCACACTCCTGCTTTTTCTGCTTGTAGGTATCCAATGGGAGTGTTCCTGCTGCATATTCTTCATACATCCGCATCTTCTCTCCCTTTAGATTTTTTAATTCCTGTTCCATCAGAGTTTTTCGGCGGTTTGCCTTTTTGTGGGCTTCTTTCAAATCCTGTTCTTCTTTTTGAATATCGCCGTAGAGGGAATCCAGCAAAGAAAGTTCCTTTTTCAGTGCCTGAAAGACAGCATTTTCAATATCACTGACCTGAAAGACTTCAGAGGTACACTGAGTTTGCCCCACAAGTTCCAGTCCTTCTCTGCACCAGAATGTTGGAACAGTCTGTTTGAAATTGTGCGCCATCACTCGCCTGCAATTTCCGCAGCGAACTTTGCCTTTCAATGGGAAGTCCACGCTGCCCATCAGCACTTTATGGCTGTTGCTCTTTATGACAAGCTGCGCTTTTTCAAATTCTTCACGACTTACGATTGCTTCATGGGTTCCCTCTGTAATGTACCGCTGCCCTTTGGGAACCGTTCTGACAATGCTTTTGCCGGAAATCAGTGTTTTTGTTTTGCCCAAAACCATTGCCCCAGTGTACACATACGCCGTGAGGATTTTCCAGACACGAGAGCTATCCCAAAGAATCACTGGGGCGATGGTATAGGTCGTTTCCTTGCCATACGCCTTATTTTCTTTGTTATATACGCTCGGCACAGGAACATTTTCGTCATTGAGCATCATTGCTATCTCTCTTGTTCCCAGCCCCAGAATCGCAAGGTCGAAAATACGCCGCACGATTTTTGCTGCTGGCAGGTCGATGATAAATGCGCCCTTTTTGTCCGGGTCAAACTGATAGCCGAACGGTGCAGCAGATGCAGTTGTGATGCCTTTACGCCACTTGACCTGATTTGCAGTCCGCAGTTTCTTTCCTGCATCCCGGCAGTACATCGTGTTCACCAGATTACTGACGACCACATCCATTCCCAGCGTTGTACCTTTATAATTATTGCTATCATAGTTATCGTTGATAGCAATGAGCCGGACACCCAGCAGGGGAAAAATCTGCTCCATGTACTCACCCACGCCGATATAATCACGGCCAAAACGGGAAAGGTCTTTCACGATGATGGTATCAATCTTGCCATTGCGCACACCATCCATCATCTGCTGGAATCTAGGTCTGTCAAAATTGCTGCCTGTGTAGCCGTCATCTACAAAATCCATCACAGGCACATTTTGCAGGCTTTCTTTGCAGGAGATATACCGCTGGATCAGTTCTTTCTGGTTTTCAATGCTGTTGCTCTTATCCTTGCCATCTTTGCCCAAGTCGCCATCAGCCCTTGAAATGCGCTGATACGCTGCAATCATGTTTCTGCACTCTCCTTTCCAAGTTCTGTAAACACATCCTGAAATCCGAAAACAATCCGAATCCGCTTGTCCGCACTCACTTCGATTTTCTGCACAAGGGATTTTACCAACTGAATGTCAAATTCAAAGTTGTCCAGATGTTCTTCCAAATGAGAAGTCATATTCAGGTATTCTTCGATCTGCCGTTCTACTTCCGCTTTTTTGTTTTCTGCTTCCTGCAGCGCAGCCCGTAGACCATCATACTGTCTGGAATAATCTTCCCGAATCAGCTGGTAATCTTCGGAATCCACCACACCAGCCACATAGTCTGCATAAAGCTGTTCCCGCTTCTTGGCCATCTGGCTGACTTTATCGGTCAGGCTCATAATTTCACCCTTTGCCCGGTAAACGGGATTCTGCACATCCTCGATTTTTTGCAATTCTTCCAGCACCTTCCGTTTATCGCTCAGCTGGACAATGAACAAATGCAGCCGATCCATTATCAGGGCTTTCAGCAGTTTTTCCGGAATCTGATGGCCGATGCACTTATCGTCAGCCTGTCTTGCCTTGCAGATGTAATAGCAGACCTTTTTACTTTCTTCCGCTCCATGCGGCAGTCGTTCAAACTCCATCGGTCTGCCGCAGTCTGCGCAAAACACCATTCCTGCAAGGTCATTCTGATATTCTGCCCGAATCTGCTCCGACTTTGCTCTTACTGTCTTGAATACTGCTCGATTCTTGTTCAAGATTTTTTGCACCTTTTCAAAATCATCCCTTGCAATGATAGCCGGATGTGTGTTCTTTGCCACATACCACTGTTCTTTGGGAAGGTCGTGCCTGTCCTGTCCTGCGAATAACTTCTGTGTACTCTTATTGTTGATGGTATCGCCCACATAGGTTTGATTTTCCAGAATGTGCCGGATCGTGGTTACGCCCCACTTTTTGCAGGTAAGCACTTCTTTTCCCTCAACCATTTTTCTATGCCACTCCCGTGGAGTCGGAACCTGCAACAATGTCATTCGTCGGGCGATTTCAAAAATTGGTACGCCTATCAGTTCCCACTGGAAAATCAACTGCACATAAAATGCAGCTTCCGGGTCAATTTCATTACGCTTTGTCATGGGGTTCCGAATATAGCCATACGGAGCATCGTTTCCGACTGCATAGCCTGCTTCTTTCTTACGCTGCAAAGAAGTCCATATCTTTTTGGATATGTCTTTCGCGTACATTGCGTTGACCATATTCCGAATCGGGAGAGCCAGACTTTCCATGTCCTCTGTGCGCGTACTGTCAAAATTATCTGTAACAGCAATCAATCGAACACCCAAAAACGGAAACACCGTTTCGATATAGTACCCTGCTTCCAGATAGTTGCGACCAAAGCGCGAGAGATCTTTCACCACGATGCACTTGATTTTCTTCTGCCGTACATCGTTCATCAGGCGGGTAAATGCAGGCCGCTTGAAATTTGTTCCCGTAAATCCATTGTCGAAGTAGGTATCCACATAGCTCAGTCCCCTGCTGCGGTTGATATAGTCCTGCACCAGTGCGATCTGCGTTTCCATGCTTTCTTCTGTTTCTTCATCCTCAACAGAAAGCCGCCCATAGATTGCCGCAGGTATTTTTGCTTCTTCCAGTTCCGGGAGCAACACAGAAGCTGCCGCCTGTTCCGGCTGCGGGAGATTTTTTCTACTCTTTCGTGCCACTGTCTGTACCCTCCACTTCTATCCGACTAAGCATCTGTTTCCATTCATCCGTTTTCATGGTCAGGCTGATTTCTACCTGTCCATCGTCCAGTAATGTAACCGTGACCTGCTCGATATACTTTTTCACAAAATTGCGGTCAAGTTCCTCCGGGGTCTTATACTGTGCCATCTGCTGAATCCACGGATTGCGCAGGCTCAACGCCCGTTCCCATACCAGCGTATCTTCCATAATTGCTGTAAGCTGTTCATTCAATTTCCGATGTGCTTCTTCATAGTCCATCAGTTCCGCATGGTACTGTTCTTCGATGATTTCATTTGCCATATAACTTTCATACAGCGGCACACGGCGAAACTGTTCCATCTTCATTTCAGCCAGAACTGACTTCATCTGCAACGACTTTTTGGCTCGAACTCCCTCGATTGCTTTCTTGCCTGCTCCCTGCTGAATCGCTGCAGCCAGCTTTTCTTCTTCCAGATGTTCCAGTTCCAGAGCAGCCATCACCTTTTTATAAATGGTAGCTGCCGGGACTTTCAGATTCTTTCCGTTTTCCTTGTGTGCGCGGCAGTAACGGCAATAGAAAAGTTCTTCCCCTGTTCTCTTATCCTTGTGCCAGCAGAGTGCGTGGCCGCAAGTGCAGACAATGTGTTTTGCCAGCGGGTTCGGTTTTTTGTAGCTTTTCCGAATGGAGATTTTGTTCTCCCCCTCCCTCATATTGCAAGGGAAAGCATAGAACTGTTCTTTGGTTATGTATGGTTCGTGGCAGTTTTCTGCAATGATCTGGCGGCTTCCATTTGCCGTCGCACCTGTATAAGTCGGATTTCGGAACAAGCAACGAAGCATATCCGTTGTCCACTGGTCGGGTTCTGCATCATAAGACTTTCCCAGAATTCTCTTTTTGTGTTTCATTGGGGGGTCTACGCCTTGCTCATTCAACCACTTTGCAATGTTACGCATTTTCTGGCCGGACTCATATCTGGAAAAAGCCTCGCTTAAATAAGGAGCAACTTCTTCATCCTTTATCATGTTGCTTTCGCCATTCCTGCGGAGATAGCCAAATGGAACAGAGTTTGTCAGCCGGAATCCCGCGCCTTGTTTTCTTCTCCACGCAAACATGATTTCTGCGTGCATCTCACAACGTTTTGCTTCAAAATAGTCCTCGACTTCTTTTCGGCTGGCTGTTCTGGTGTCCAAGCCCTCATCCAGTACGATCAGGTCGATGCCCGCCGCATAGAGCGTTTCCTTGATCGCCTGCCGTACCGCCGGGAAATCAGACCCACAGTAGTACATGGATGCCACAATAATGCAATCAAATTTTCGCTCTACGCCATCATTGGTCATTTGGTCGAACGCGGTGCGCGCCTTTTCATCATTCTTGCGGTCAGAATACTTTTTCTGCAAATCCAGTTCTTTATGTTCCGCCAGATATGCCGCAATGCGCTGATTCTGCTCGGCAATCGTCAGTTCTCCTTGATGGTTCTTCCAAGGAAGTGTCCGGGTATAGCTTACACACTTCATACTGCACTTTCCTCCGTTTCTGCTGCCGGAACGCTACTGCAATATTCCAGCACATTGCGAATTTCCTGATCGAAGCGGTATTGGATATGAATGTGTTCTTTGTCATAGACTGTGATGCTCTCTACCAGTTCCACCAGAACGCGGCGGTTCAGACTTGTCAGGTTTTGGTAGGACTTGAAATCTTCGATCCATGGCAGATGTTCCACATCCAGATTGTTCAGGCAATCCCTCTGACGGTTCATTTCTGCTTTGGCCTTGCGGATTGTTTCAACCTTTTCATTAAAGGAATGGCTGAATTCCTTATACTCTTCCTTGCTGACAATACCGCTGCTCATATCTTCATAGAGCTGGCGGCGCAAGGTCTGGTATTTCTGTTCTTCCTGCTCCAGCATTTTCAGATGTTCTTCCACAGATTTCAGTCTGCGCTCATTCTTCGGAATCTCATTGATTTCGTCGAGCCGATGTTCCAGTCCACTGATCTGCTGGACTTTCCCCTGCAATGCGGCCAGCACCACTTCGGCCAGCTTACTTTCGCTGATAAGATGTGAGGAACAGCCTAAACCATTGTGGTTTGTGACGCAGTGCAGATAAATATATTTCTTTCCGTTTTTCGACACCGTGCGCCGCACCATGTTCTGCCCACAACCACCGCAGCGAACGATGCCCGAAAAGAGATTGACAGCCTGCTGTCCTTTCGATGCACAGGTGTCCAGTTTCAAGACCTCCTGCACAGTATCGAACAGCTTTTGCGGAATGATGGCTTCGTGCATATTGGGAACTCTGATCCAGCCGGATTCTTCAACATCCCGAATTTTTTTGATTTTGTAATTGATCTTCTGCCGCCTGCCCTGCACCATCGTTCCAGTGTAGACTTCATTTTTCAAAATCCTCAGCACCTGAATCGCCTGCCACTTTGCATGAGTGCCAGCTTTGAACCCACTGTGATAATTCAGGCCGCACAGCCGTTTGTACTCGCTGGGAGCCAGCACGTTCTCGCTGTTCAGCTGCTCGGCAATCGCCTGTGCGCTCATTCCTTCCAGTTTTCTGCGGTAAATAGAGCGGACAATATCTGCTGCATACTCGTCTACCACCAGACGGTTTTT
>UMCZ01004611.1_pt1 | contig 9149 bp, 5 predicted proteins | sample 1964371 | NCBI WGS metagenome assembly UMCZ01 (sample SAMEA4835982, study PRJEB28245) | human gut metagenome | biome: gut microbiome; material: fecal sample | place: Denmark | collected 2008
TGTACGGCTGCAATCTTCATTTCTTCGTTGATAGCTTTAGCGTGAGTATCCAAAGCGCCGCGGAAGATATACGGGAAACCGATTACATTATTAATCTGGTTCGGATAGTCGGAACGTCCGGTAGCCATCAGTACGTCAGGACGTGCTGCCATGGCGTCTTCGTAAGAGATTTCCGGTGTCGGGTTAGCCAATGCGAACACGATCGGCATCGGAGCCATGCTGCGCACCATATCCTGGCTTAACACGTTTCCTTTCGACAGGCCGAGGAATACATCTGCACCTTTGATTGCTTCTTCCAGCGTGTGAATATCCGTGCGGTCGGTTGCAAAAAATCTTTTCTGTTCGTTCAGATCCGTGCGCGCTTTGCTGATAACACCTTTACTATCCAGCATGACGATGTTTTCGAGACGTGCTCCCAGTGACACATACAATTTAGTACAAGATACGGCAGATGCACCTGCACCGTTCACAACGATTTTTACATCTTCGATTTTCTTTCCGGCCACTTGCAGGGCATTCACCAAACCGGCACTGGAGATAATAGCAGTACCGTGCTGGTCGTCGTGCATGACAGGAATATCCAGTTCTTCTTTCAGGCGACGTTCGATTTCAAAACATTCAGGAGCTTTGATGTCTTCCAGGTTGATACCTCCGAAAGTAGGAGCAATAGCTTTTACTGCAGCAATGAATTTCTCCGGATCTTTTTCATCCACTTCGATATCGAAAACGTCGATACCCGCGTAAATTTTGAAAAGCAGACCTTTACCTTCCATTACAGGTTTACCGCTCAATGCACCTATATCACCCAGTCCGAGTACGGCTGTACCGTTGGAAATAACAGCCACCAGATTACCTTTAGCTGTATATTTATACGCATCCTGCGGATTCTTCTCTATTTCGAGACAAGGTTCTGCTACACCGGGAGAATATGCGAGTGATAAGTCGGTTTGTGTACTGTAAGGTTTGGTAGGCACTACCTCAATCTTACCGGGTTTGCCCTGTGAATGATAGAGCAAAGCGGCTTCTTTCGTTATTTTAGCCATGGTATTTATGAAATTTGTTAATAAGTTATCATTTGACCGCAAATGTAGGAATAAAAGTTCGAAATTGTAGCTGTTGATTAATAATTTCTATTAATTTTATAGCAAAATGGCTGAATTTATGATATGATATGTCAAGGATGTGTTTTTGTATTCTATTCCCTTTTAAATGCTATGATATTGATTTATTGAAATTTTAACAAGTGCTTTGGTTGTCGGTTTTAGTTATTTCGCTATTTTTGAATCGATATATGATTTAACCTTATTTTATAATGATTACCACCCAGCAACTCCAATTGTTGAAAGAAGGAAATAAAAATGCTTTTGAAGCATTGTATCGTGGATACAGTGCTCGCATTTACAATTTTGTCCTTTCTATGGTGAGCAATGCCGGGGTGGCGAAAGATATCACACAAGATATTTTTCTCCATATCTGGGAGAAGCGGCTTAATATCAATCTGGAAGGTAACTTTGACGGCTATCTTTTTAAAATATCCCAAAATATGGTATATCATTATGTGAGACGCGAACTTCTGCTTCAAAATTATGTAGACAAGCTTTCGGATGAGTCATCTGACGAATCCGTAGAGATAGACGAAGAACTGGATTATTTGTTTTTGGAAGAATATATCCTGAAACTTTTAGAAGAATTGCCTCCAGCACGCCGGGAAGTTTTTATGCTTTACTGGAAATCAGGGTTGAACTATCGTGAGATAGCCGACCAGTTGAATATCTCGGAAAAGACTGTTGCCACACAGGTGCACCGTTCTTTGGATTTCTTGCGTGACAAATTGGGAATAATTGCTTTTTCAGTCTCTCTCTTCTTACACGATATCTAACGTGAAAGCTTTAATAAAAGTTAATATCCGAATTATTTCGATTTCTCTGTAGTCCTTTTCTGTCTCTCAAGACTAGTATAAATAGAACAGGAAAATTATGGAGCAACACGATTACATAGTACTATTGGAAAAATTCTTCAAGAAGGAGGCCTCTTCTGAAGAAAGAAGGATACTTATTGAATGGATTCGTAAACCGGGAATTCGTGATGAGTTTAATCTGCTTTGCGAGCAAATGTGGAAAGAAGCAGCCGTCGAAATCGATAGGACAGTGGAAGAAGAAATGTGGAACCATCTGCAGAGGAATTTGGATGAATCCAAGATACTGTCTCCGAAGAAACGGCGCTGGCAACCTATTATATATAAGGTGGCGGCCACCATCTTATTACCGGTTTGTTTAGGACTGGCCGCTTACTTTGGGGTAGAACATATGAATAAGGTGTCACAGGACCCTTTCATGGTGGCAGTCGATTATGGACAGAAAGCGAATCTGACTTTGCCTGATGGAACGAAAGTCTGGTTAAATTCGGCCACTCATCTTTCTTATGATGCGGAGTACAACAAATCCGACCGGAAAATCTATTTGGATGGAGAAGCCTATTTCGAAGTGGCGAAAAACAAAGAAAAACGTTTTATCGTCTGCTGCAATGATCTGGAGATAGAAGCGTTGGGAACTACCTTTGATGTGAAAGGTTATCGTGACGATCATTCTGTCACGACACTGCTGGCAGAAGGAAGCGTCAAGGTTTCTAATAAAACGGATGCTACCTTGTTGAAACCCGGAGAAAAGGTAGAATACCATAAGAACAAGCAGACATTTACTAAATCGGCAATCTCGGATATGCGTGAAATCGACTTTTGGCGGAACAATATGTTGATTTTTAATTCATCATCTTTAGCGGAGATCGCGACTACGCTGGAGCGGATGTACGGAGTGAAAGTCGTGTTTGACTCCGAAAAACTGAAGAACGTGCCATTTTCCGGAACCATCCGGAATAGCAGCTTGCATAATGTATTTTATATTATAAGCCTTACTTATCCTTTAACCTATGAGTTAGAAGGAGATACGGTGAGAATAGGAAGTAGTATTAACTAAAAAAGACGATTTATGGAAGACACCTCATAAAAAACAAAGAGGGTAGAATTATGTAGCAGCATAATTCCACCCCGAAATCAAATACGGTTTATACATGATAGTAAAAAAGAGTTTTTCCTTATACGGATAAGGGAAAGGGAATCCTTTTTGCTTCACGATTTTACAAAGATAATAAAAAGTCTAATTTTCAGACTTATATTTTAAAGAATTTAAAGCTAATTACTAATGAGAAAACAATTACATATCATATTCAGGCTTGTTATGTTTAGTTGTATCTTGCTGTTTGTGTCTCAAGAGGTAAGTGCGCAGATCACTTTCTCTGTGAAGAATCAGACGATACGTCAGACGATACGAGTGATTGAAAAGAAGGCCGATTACAGCTTCTTTTATACAGATAAGCTTCCCGGATTGGACCGAAAAATTTCATTGACAGTGAGCAATGAAAGTATTGATACGGTTTTAGAAAAAGTTTTCAAAGGATCATCTATTAGTTATAAAATAGAATCGGGTAAGCAAGTGGTGCTTACTCTGAAGAGTGAACAGAACGCCCCTCAGAAAGGCGATAAGAAAACAATCACAGGTGTTGTTGCCGACCGGAGGGGAGAACCTTTGATTGGTGTCACGGTGAGAGTGGAAGGAGAGAATATTGGAACTGCTACCGATATAGACGGTCGTTTTTCTTTGGAAGCTCCTGTGGGGGCAAAGGTCAATTTCTCCTATATCGGTTATGTTTCCCAGTCTCATACGGTCAATAAGCAGAATGTATATAATGTGTCATTGAGTGAAGATTCGCAGGTACTGGAAGAGGTAGTCGTGGTGGGATATGGTTCTATGAGACGGAAAGATATCACTACTGCGGTATCTGTCGTTTCCACGGCAGACATTGAAGAACGTCCGATCATGACAGCTGCACAGGCTATTCAGGGAAAAGCGGCCGGCATTCAAGTCGTGCAGCCGTCGGGTATGCCGGGTTCCGGAGTAACGATCCGGGTGAGAGGAGCCACTTCGGTACAGGCGTCTAATGAACCGCTGTATGTGGTGGACGGTTTGCCGTCAGATGATATATCGAATATCAGTCCGAATGATATTGAAAGTATGCAAATTCTGAAAGATGCCTCATCGGCTGCTATTTACGGAGCACGTGCGGCAAACGGAGTAGTGTTGATTACGACTAAAAGAGGAAAGATCGGTGCACCACAAGTGAAAATGAGTGCTTATGTAGGTTTCTCTAAATTAGGAAAAAAAATAGATGCGTTGAATACGGAGCAATATAAAGACTTGATGAAAGACTTGAAAGCTGTTTCGGATGTTGCCCCCAACATCCCCGAAAGTGAAACGCGCTATGTGGACTGGACTGATTTATTCTTCGGTACGGGTGTCAATCAAAACTACCAGTTGTCTGTGGCAAATGGAACCGAGAAACTGCAATATTTTGTTTCCGGAGGTTATTCCGATGAACAGGGTATCGTAGAGAAAGCACACTTCAACCGGTATAATTTCCGTGCAAACTTGGATAGCGAGCAGACCAAATGGTTAAAAATGGCACTCAATTTTGCATATTCGCATACAGGCGGACAATGGGTGAACGAAAGCCGCAGTTCTTTGCGTGCCGGTTCCATCTTGTCCGTTGTGAATACTCCTCCGTTTATGCAGAAGTGGAACCCGTATGATCCGAACGAATATGACGAACAGGCTTACGGTGCACGCATCTTGAATCCGCTGGCTGCCAATGCGGCAGACAGTAACACGAATACAGATCATATAAATGGCTCACTCGGCTTCACGGTTGACATACTCAAAGGACTGAAGTTTAAAACGACTTTCGGCATTGAACTGACCAATGAACATTGGGACTACTATCTGGACCCGATTTCAACTTCGGACGGACGGGGTACAAAAGGACGTGTGGAAGAGAGTTTCTCACGAAACTTCGAATGGCTTTTTGAAAACTTACTGACTTATGATTGTTCATTCAACAAACATAACTTTTCCATTTTGGGAGGAGCTACTCAGCAGCGTGCACAATATAACGGTTCGTGGATGGCAGGTTTCGACCTGGCAGAGTCTTATCCCGATATTCATTCCATCAGTGCCGCCAACCAGTTGGATAAGGATGCTTGCGGTTCTTCTGCTTCCGCATGGACGCTGGCCTCTTTTCTGGGTCGTGTAGCCTACAATTACGACAGCCGTTATTTGCTGACGGTTAACTTCCGTGCAGACGGTTCTTCCCGTTTTGCTCCGGGACATCGTTGGGGTACTTTCCCTTCTGTTTCCGCAGGCTGGAGAATTTCAGGTGAAAAGTTCATGCAACCTTTGCAGGACATTGTTACCGACCTGAAACTACGTGCCGGATGGGGTATGAACGGTAACCAGGGCGGTTTTGGAAACTACGCTTACATGGCTTCTATGAGCGTCAGTAAACTGCCCGTTTCGGAGGGAAACTTATATCCGGGGCTTGCCATTAAACCCGGTTCGGCAGCCAATAAAGAACTGACCTGGGAAAAAACAAGCCAATGGAATCTGGGACTTGACCTGACCATGTTTGATTCCCGCTTATCCTTCTCGGTAGATGCTTACTACAAGAAGACCACCGATTTGCTATTGACAGTCAGCCTGCCGGAGAATGTAGTGCCGAGCAGTGTGACAAGAAATGACGGTGAGATGGTGAATAAAGGTATGGAGTTCACTCTCTCTTCCCAGAATTTTAAAGGTAACTTCCAGTGGAATACCGATTTCAATATATCTTTCAACCGGAATAAGTTGACGAAGCTCGGCTTGAATAAAGTCTATTATTATGCTGAAATGTACGAATCCAAGGAGAAAGCCGTCATCCTGAAAGAAGGGCTTCCGTTGGGAACATTCTTTGGTTACATATCAGAAGGTGTTGATCCGGAAACCGGAGATATTATCTATCGTGACTTGAATGGTAACGGTTTTATCGATCCGGAAGATCGTACCACTTTGGGAAATGCCCAGCCTAAGTTTATTTACGGTATGACGAATACATTCTCGTATGCCGGTTTCGACCTGTCTATATTTTTGCAGGGAAGTCAGGGCAATAAGATTTTTAACGCGTCGCGTATTGATATGGAAGGCATGACAGACTTTAGAAACCAGTCGGTTCGTGTGCTGGATCGTTGGAAACGACCGGGTATGATTACCAATGTCCCCCGCGTTGGTAATACAGAGAATAATCATAACTCCTCCCGTTTTGTAGAAGATGGATCTTATCTGCGCCTGAAAACAGTCACTTTATCCTATAGTTTTCCTAAGAGATGGTTGAATAAGATACATCTGTCCAGATTGCAGGCTTACGTCACCGGACAGAATCTCTTCACACTGACAAAATACAAAGGATACGATCCTGAAGTAAATGCTTTTGGCGGAGACTCCGTTGCTCAAGGAGTGGACTATGGTACTTATCCTCAATCGAGGGCGGTAATTTTTGGTTTGAATGTTGAATTTTAATAGCTGCGAAAATGAAAAACATAATAAAGTTAGCGTATGTCGTACTCTGTACATTAGTCGTTTCATGCAGTAGTTTCTTGGATGAGAAACCGCAATCGGATTTTATGCAGGAAGGTACCGGAACGGAAGATCAGGAGTCTAAATATGGAAGTCTGGCAGATGCACAGGCCGAGTTGCAGGGTGCGTATGAGAGTTTTAAAGCAGATATATTCCAGTCGGAAAATTATACCATTGGAGATGTGCAGTCCGATAATTGTTATATCGGCGGAGACGGTGTGGCCGAACAGGAGTTTGATTTGTTGAAACTGACCTCTACCAATTATAAAGTAGAACTGGTCTGGTCGCAGTATTATTCGATGGCCGGTACCGCCACCAGTGTGATTGAAAATACGAAGATGATGGACCCTGCCTCTACCGTAGCAGAAGAACGTAATCGTGTCATTGCAGAAGCCAAGTTCTTGCGAGCATGGGCGTATTTTGATATTGTCCGTTTATGGGGTGATGCTCCGATGGTGCTGGATTTGATTCCAACTATTACAGCCGAAAATCTCGATAAATGGTATCCGGTGATGTATCCGGAACGTTCTGCTGCAGATAAGATATATGACCAGATTCTGGACGACCTGAATGAAGAAAATACCATTCGTTATCTGGTAAGCAAGAATAAAGGTATTTTCCAGGCAACCAAGGGAGTTTACGTGCCAAAGTGCTCGCAACGAGAGGGGAGAAATCAACACGCGACTATACCAAAGTGGTTGAGGCTTGCGACAAAGTAATAGCAGAAGGCTATACGCTGGTCGGCAATTTTGACGAGTTGTGGCAACCCGACAAGAAATTTTCTTCAGAAAGCATCTTCGAAGTCTATTACACCTCCGATGCTCCGAATTGGGCTTACTGGGTATTGCTGAAAGAAGATGACGGATCAGTAACCTGGCGACGTTATTGTACGCCTACTCATGATCTGGTTGCTAAATTCGACAAAGAGAAAGATACCCGTTATGCATCCAGTATTCTTTGGAAATCAGTGCCTTATGATACCTATTGGCCAGCAGACAGTTACCCGTTGTCTTATAAAATTCGCGAGAAGACTTCCAATATCATTTTGATGCGGTTGGCAGATATACTGCTGTTGAAAGCCGAAGCATTGGTAGAGTTGGACCGCACCCCGGAAGCCATCCGGATTGTGAACAGCATTAGAGAACGTGCCGGTTTTGCCCCTTCTTCTTTAGATGAAAATATGGGGCAGGCCAGAGGACGCCTGGCGGTAGAGAACGAACGCCAATTAGAACTGTATATGGAAGGTCAGCGCTGGTTCGACTTGGTGCGTAATAATCGTTTGTTGGAAGTGATGCAGAAACATAAAGACAAAGACGGCAGATTGCTGTTTGCAGGTTTGCAGGCTTTCCGGCAGTTGTGGCCGATTCCTCAAGGAGAGAAAGATAAGAACACCAATCTGACTCAAAATGAAGGTTATTAATGAAAAGAGGAACGTAAAACTTTAAAAGAAAAAATGATGAAACACAATAATCTGTTTTTATGGCTGCTGGGGCTGACTGTTTGTTGGCTGGCTTCATGCAGCGAAGAAGAGGGCCGGGTGACGTATCCATATTCGTGTCCCGAAATATCGGAATTGCAATTCTCGACTACCGATCAGACACCTGCTGCCGATTCCCTTTACTTTTCTGTGAAGATTCACGACCCGCAGACTCCTTTGTCTACGCTGGAAGTGAAATTGATGACAGGTGAAACTTTGGTCAGTTCGCAGTCGATTCGTACGAAAGGCACTGATGTCTCGATTGTTGAAAAAGGGATTTATATCCCGTTTGAAGCCGGGCTTGAAGAGAATCAGGAAGCGAAGGTGATCTTGACAGCCATCAATGTGGAAGGTAGTGAAGTCACTCAAACATTTGATTTCCATATAACCCGTCCGCAGATTCCCGAAGTGCTTTATCTTCACTATAACGGCGAGGTGGTAGAAATGAACCGGAGTGAGGACAATCCTTACCTGTACCTCACGGAAGTTTCCGGTTCGGAGGAGGGTTATCCGATGGAACTATCCGGAAAGATCTCTACCGCAGCGTCATTGGATGATGCAAAACTGATTTGGGGAGCTGCCGAAGCAAGCAATACGGCAGTCCTTATTGAAGCGTCGGGACCTAGCTTTGCTTTTGATTACCGGGATTGGTTTGTCGAACAGATCACTTTCAATGTGCTGACTTTTGAACTGGGAGTAGTCGGCTACCAAAAGAACCTGAAAATTAAAGAAACCGAGTTGATAGCCAGTGAGGGATTTTTCCGTGCACAGATTAGCTTTACGCAGGGGGAAGAGTTCGAAATGAGTGGATTTGAAGATGTGGAACACGCTTACAACCGCGACTTCTTTAGTTATAATCCGGATAATGGCAAGTTTACCTTCCTGCGCAAATCGGGAATTTGGGAGATCTATTATTCTTCTAAATACAATTATATCTGGGTGGCACGGATGGGTGATACGGCTCCCACTTGCTTCTGGCTGGTAGGACACGGATTTACATGCGCACCCGTCTGGAATGAAGCATATAATAGTGGAGGCTGGAATTTGGAAGACATATCACAGTTAGGATATATTGTGCCAATCGGTGAACAGAAGTACCAGACCACCGTGTATTTGAGTAACACTCATGAATGGGAATCCTTCGAAATCGAAATTTACAGCGATTTGCAATGGAA
>UMCZ01036327.1_pt1 | contig 8717 bp, 7 predicted proteins | sample 1964371 | NCBI WGS metagenome assembly UMCZ01 (sample SAMEA4835982, study PRJEB28245) | human gut metagenome | biome: gut microbiome; material: fecal sample | place: Denmark | collected 2008
ATAGGCGCGGCAGACATGGGAACAGGCTGTGATACAATACTTGCGCAGATGGCGGCTGAGGTACTTGACTGCGAGCCGGATGATATAACAGTGTTTGGAGCGGATACAGATGCTTCTCCTTATGACTCGGGTTCATATGCCTCATCAACCACCTACATCACAGGAATGGCCACACAGAATGCAGCACTTGAGCTTCGTGAAAACATAAAGAAAATCGGTGCACAGATGCTGGGCCATGCTGCATCAGAGGTGGATTTCGACGGTAAAGAGGTGTATATCATAAATCCGGACGGTGCAGACAATGGGGCAGTTTCCGTAAGTCTTTCCGATATAGCAACAAAAGCACAGGTCAACAACACGATACCTGTAGATGTCACCGCCACATATTCATCACCTGTTTCACCGCCACCATACATGGTAGGCATGGTCGAGATAGAGCTTGATAAGGAGACAGGAGCGGTTAAAATACTTGATTATCAGGCTGTTGTGGACTGTGGAATCCCGGTCAATCCAAACCTTGCGCGTGTACAGACAGAGGGTGGCATAGGTCAGGGAATCGGCATGGCACTTTATGAGAATGTCACCTACAATGCCGGTGGTAAAATCGCAGAAAATGATTTCATGCAGTACAAGATACCGACACGACAGGATGTGGGACATATCAACGTCGAATTTGAGACAAGCTATGAGCCTTCAGGCCCATTTGGAGTCAAGTCAATCGGCGAGATAGTTATCAATACACCGGCTCCTGCACTGGCACATGCTATTTATCGCGCAACAGGCGTATGGCACAGGACAGTTCCGTTTACCCCTGAAAAAATACTTATGGGAATGGTAGACCCAAACTGGCACGAAAAGGACCTTAGAGTGAAATGATTCATATCATATACATGGCGGCTGGAAACAGCCGCCGTTTTGGAAGTAACAAACTGTTTTATGAGCTGGATGGAAAACCTATGTACAGGCATCTGCTTGAACGTTTGATAGAAATTAAAGATAGATATAATAAATTAAAAAATGCAGAATCGAATAACCCGGTCATAGATATAACCGTCGTTACACGTTACCGGGAAATACTGGACTACTGCGCATGTATCCCGGATTGCCATGCAGTCTTAAGTCCGGACAGCGAAAAAGGCATATCCTACACCATAAAAGCAGGAATTATGGCGGTGCAGGAGCAGAAAAAGACCGGTATGCAGATGTGGCAAAGCAGTGTGTGGCAGAAAAAGCCGGAAAAAAACAGTGGCTCGTTACATAATACAGCCGAAACAGAGGACTACTACATGTTTGCAGTAGCTGACCAGCCATATTTAAAAAGTCAAAGCGTGATTAAATTAATAGACAAAGTACTTGAAAATAAAGGAAATATGCGATTGGTATTTTCGCTTCGCTGTGGAGATGCCGTAGGCAATCCGTGTGTATTTCATGCATCGCTTATCCCGCAGCTTTTGTCACTGGAGGGTGATAAGGGTGGCAGAAGTGTGACAAAGAAGTATGACTGTGTATATGTGGATATCGCAGATGAGCGTGAGCTGATGGATATAGATACCTTATCAAATTCAAAACATACCGTGACATTATAAAAGCTATTATGAAAGCTATTATGAAAGAGCACTGTATCAGTGCATACCGAATGTATATTTTATTTAAATTCCCATATACTACCTCCAAAGCATGAATGCAAATGCAAAAAAGTAACCGGAGGACAATAAAGTGAAAATCACAGGATTGACCAGAAGAGTAGATTCCCTCGGCAGAATAGTCATACCAAAGGAGCTTCGCAGGATGCTGCATATAAAAGAGGGAAGCCCACTGGAAATATATATGGATGCGGACGAGACGATAGTGCTAAAGAAATATTCGCAGGTGGGAAGCCTGAAGAATATATCACAGGCATATGCACAGAGCCTGTCAAAGGTAACCGGTGCCACGGTATGTGTGGCGGATAGGGATGAGATAATAGCGGCAGCCGGCAAAAACCACAAAAATTATATAGGCAAGGCTTTGTCAAAAGAGCTCGAGAATATTATGGATAAGAGAAAAAGTGCATTGTACAGTAAAAAAGACGATACCCTGATACCTGTGGTGAAGGACGATAAAGCTGACTGTGAAGCGCAGGCAATAGCAGTAATAGTGCATGATGGTGATAGTGCGGGAGCCGTTATACTATGTGCTTACGATGAAAAAGCCGATAAGTCTGAGATTGCCGAAAAGCTGGCGGGTGCAGCAGCAGAATTTCTGGCTGATCAGCTTGGCTAGAGATAGCGAAAAGCATTGTAAAAAACTATTTACTTGACTACAACAGTAATAAAGATGTAAAATAGTTTGATAAAGGGAGCAATTAGCTTCCTTTTGTGCTATAAAGGTATAATAGAAAATTAATCAATTATTAATTATCTGACGTAGAGGCATTGTAGTATAATAGACAGTACATATTGGATATAGTTGTCAATTATCTATAAAGTATGCCGATATACAATGGTATACCGATAGTTTGGAGGTAACGTTTAGAAATGGCAAAACAGAAAAAGAAAAAGAAGAAAAAGCAGCATCGCGTTTTCTGGTTTTTCATAAAGCTTCAGATTTTTCTGATGGTACTGATTCTCGGTGGATTATGCTTTTATTACTTTGGAGGCTATGCAGACAAGGTTGCGAAGCTTCACTCAGAGGCGGTAGAGCTCGTGCAGAAATCTGACAAAAACACATTTTTACCGGCGCGCACGAGTACACTCTACGATACAAACGGTGATGAGATATCCGAGACGGCCACTACCAAAAAGGCTGACTATGTGAAGTATGAGGATATACCACAGAACTTCGTAAACTGTATGGTCAGCATCGAGGACAAGAAGTTCTATAAGCACAATGGTGTGGACATAAAGGCAATAGTGCGTGCCGCAAAGTCAATTATAAAAAACAAGAGAATTACCCAGGGTGGCAGTACCATCACGATGCAGCTCGCCCGAAATATTTACCTGGATACGAACAAGAACTGGCAGCGAAAAGTCAAGGAAATGTTCATAGCGATGGCGCTTGAAAAGAAATATTCAAAGAACGATATTATGGAGTTCTACCTGAATAATGTCTATTTTATGAACGGATATTATGGTATTCAGGCAGCGTGCCATGGCTATTTTAACTGTGAGCTTTCGGATCTTGATTTGTCGCAGACTGCATTTTTGTGTGCGATTCCGAACAGCCCGACATACTATGACCCGATAAACAATAAGGATCATACATTGACACGTCGCAATCTCATATTGAAAAATCTAAAGGAAGATGGCAAAATCACACAGCAGGAATATGAGGCCGCCATAAACGAGGAGATTACCCTCAATATGCCTGAGAAGGATGACACGGTCAAGTACAATTATGTGGATACCTATGCATATTACTGCGCTACGAGGGCGCTCATGGAGAATGAGGGCTTCAAGTTCAAGTATTACTTTGACTCAGACGATGAAGAAAAGGAGTATGATGCTTCGTATGATGAGATGTATTCATATTGTCAGAAAAAGCTTTACTCAGACGGTTACAAGATTTATACATCAATTGATCTGACTATGCAGCAGCAGCTTCAGGATTCAATTGACCTGACGCTTTTGGACTTCACAGACACGACCGATGATGGCACATTTAAGCTGCAGAGTGCTGCAACCTGTATAGACAACGACACTGGCGAGGTGGTTGCAATAGTTGGTGGACGAAGCCAGGATGCGGTCAGTCATACGCTAAACCGTGCTTTCCAAAGCCATCGCCAGCCGGGAAGCTCAATCAAGCCACTCATTGTGTATACACCATCATTTGAGCGTGGTAAGACACCGGATACCGTCGTAAATGACCACAAGTTTGATGGAGGACCGTCTAACTCGGGTGATTCATACTACGGTGATGTGACTATCAGGTTTGCCGTTCAAAAGTCACTGAATACTGTAGCATGGCAGCTATATGATGAGCTCACACCAAAGGTAGGCTTACAGTATCTCAAGGATATGAATTTTACCAATATCGTAAAGGATGACTATGTCACAGCAACAGCACTTGGAGGTTTTACAACAGGTGTATCCACACTGGAGATGGCATCTGCATATTCAACACTTGAGAACGATGGAATGTACAGGAATCCGACCTGTATAAAGTCGATTGTGGATTCTGACAACAATATCATATATACATCATCGCAGAAGGACACAGTCATATATACAGAGACAGCATCACGTATGATGACAGATGTCATGACAGATGTTATGAAATCAGGAACCGGACGTAGCGCTAATCTGGACAATGGCATGCCTTGCGCCGGCAAAACCGGAACCACAAACGATAAGAAGGATGGCTGGTTCTGTGGCTTTACCAGATACTACACCACATGTGTATGGGTAGGCTGCGATATGCCTGAGACAGTCAAAAAACTGACAGGAAGCTCTTACCCGGCAGAAATATGGAAGAACTACATGGATCAGATACATGCTGACCTTACACCAATAGATTTCCTGCCATATGCCCAAATATCGGATGATTATCAGGACAGCCAGGAGACACAGGATACACCTGCCGATGACCAGACGCAGAATAATCCTACAGATCAGACAGTGACCACACCTGATGCAGGAACTAAAGCACCGGATAAGACCACAACAAACCCGAATAAGACAGATGCTGCTGGTGGCAACACAGGTGGAAATACCGGAGACAACAACGGTGGTAACACAGGCGGAAATACCGGAGAAAATAATGGTGGCAACACAGGCGGAAATACCGGAGAAAACAACGGTGGTAACACAGGCGGAAATACCGGAGAAAATAATGGTGGCAACACAGGTGGGAATACCGGGGACAACACAGGTGGAGCTACCGGTGGTACCACCGGAGGCGGAGCAGCCCAGTAGATTTTTCTTTGCAGTGCTGTCGGGAGTTGTGTTCTTTGCAGCATACGCACCTGTCACGATAGGAAACAAGACGATAGATGCGCTCATATATTCAGTGACCTACAATGGTTCATACCTTGCTGCAGAGGGAATTATCACAATCATAGTGATATCAATCCCACCGGTTAAGAAGGCACTCGACTATGTGAAGCAGATGGCGAACAGCCGGTAGATAATCTATATCTAAACAATTAAATTATGTAAAAATGAGCAGAATAGGTAGAAATACTTGTTCTGCTTTTTTTATTGTATATCATTGTCCCGTATCATATAAAAAATGAAAAATAAAAATACTTTGACTTGACAACTATTTAAAATGTGATATACTTTCACTGTCAAATGATTTGATGATGAAAATATTTGACATGCAAACTAGTGCAAATATACCAGCACACAAAACTGAAAATAAACACAGAAAAAGGAGAACAGAAATATGTTGGAGAAAATCAAGGAAATCGTAGCAGATCAGTTAGGAATCGACGAGGATGATATCAAATTAGAGTCAAACTTCAAGGAGGATCTTGAGGCAGATTCATTAGATCTTTTCGAGCTTGTAATGGCACTCGAGGAGGAGTACGGAGTAGAAATCCCTTCAGAGGATTTAGAGAAAATCGCAACAGTAAACGACATCATTGAGTATCTTAAGAACAAAGGTGTAGAGGCTTAAAAGACATGGAGACAAGAATAACAAAGCTTCTTGGAATCAAATATCCGGTCATTCAGGGTGGCATGGCATGGGTAGCAACCCATGAGCTTGCCAGCGCTGTGTCCAATGCAGGCGGACTTGGCATCATCGGAGCAGGCGGAGCCCCGGCTTCATGGGTAAAGGAGCAGATAGTCGCTGCAAAGAAGGAGACAGATAAGCCGTTCGGAGTCAACCTCATGCTTATGAATCCGGAGGCCGATGAGATAGCAAAAATCATCGCCGAGGAAAAGGTAAAGGTAGTCACCACCGGCGCAGGAAATCCTGCAAAGTACATGGATATGTGGAAAGAAGCAGGCGTCATCGTAATCCCTGTAGTTGCAAGCGTAGCACTCGCAAAGCTCATGGAGAGAGGCGGGGCAAGTGCAGTAATCGCCGAGGGAATGGAGTCAGGCGGACATATCGGAGCACAGACTACCATGACACTTGTGCCACAGGTTGTTGATGCAGTGAGCATCCCTGTTATCGCAGCAGGCGGAATTGCAGACAACAGAGGCTTTAATGCGGCATTTGCACTCGGTGCGGAGGCAGTCCAGATGGGGACACGCTTTGTCACCGCAAAAGAATCGATAGTACATGAAAACTATAAGCAGAAGGTCATTAAGGCCAAGGATATAGATTCTGAGGTTACAGGAATGAGCACAGGTCATCCGATCAGAGTACTCAGAAACAAGATGACCAGACAATATCTCAAGCTGGAAAAGGAAGGAGCTCCATTTGAAGAGCTCGAAAAAATGACACTTGGCGCACTCAGAAAAGCCGTTGTAGACGGAGATACCGTATATGGCAGCGTCATGGCAGGTCAGAGCGCAGGCCTCGTAAAGAAAGAGGAAACCTGCAAAGAAATCATTGAGGATGTAGTGGGACTGAACAAATAGACAGTATTCACTTTTACATGTAAATTTAAGGATACCGGGGCGCCTGAAAAGAGTGGTTTACGGTATCCTGTCAGAAATAAGGAGAAACCGAAAATGGGTAAGAGAGTATTTATGTTTCCCGGACAGGGCTCACAGTATATAGGAATGGGTAAGGAGTTTTACGATACAATGCCAAATGCAAAGGCAGTAATCGACCTTGCCAGTGAACAGACAGGCTTGGATATTCCGGCATTATGCTTTGAGGAAAATGACAAGCTGAATATTACAGAGTACACACAGATATGTATGCTTGCAGTTGAGGCAGCTATATATCAGGCAATCATTGACAAAGGTATCACACCTGATGTCACAGCAGGCTTAAGCCTTGGGGAATATGGTGCTCTCATCGCATCAGGAGCCATGACTATGGCTGATGCATTCGCAGTTGTCAGAAAAAGAGGAATCTACATGCAGGAGGCAGTTCCTACAGGTGGAGCCATGACAGCGGTTTTAGGACTTGATCCGCAGGTCATTGAGGATATCTGCAAAAAGACAGCAGATGAGACAAATTCAGTGGTATCGGTAGCCAACTATAACTGCCCGGGACAGATTGTTATCACAGGAGAAAAGGCAGCAGTAGATGCCGCCGCAGCAGCATGCAGCGAGGCAGGCGCCAAGAGATGTGTACCGCTCAAGGTAAGCGGACCTTTCCACTCAGCAATGCTTAAGGGCGCAGGCGAAAAGCTCGCAGATGCACTTGAAAGTGTAGAAATCCACGATATCAAGGTGCCATATATCACAAATGTCACAGCAGACTATGTGAAGTCACCGGCAGACGTTAAGGATTATCTGACAAAGCAGGTTTCATCGTCAGTACGCTGGCAGCAGACCATCGAGCGCCTTATCGCAGACGGTGCAGATGAGTTCGTGGAAATCGGACCGGGACGATCACTCAGCGGATTTATGAGAAAGATAAATAGAGACGTAAAAGTCGTAAACATAGACAAACTGGAGGATTTTGAAAAGTATGTTAACAGGTAAAAATGCCCTGGTTACAGGCGCGAGCCGCGGAATTGGAAGACAGATAGCTCTTACACTTGCCGCAGCACATGCCTTTGTAATAGTAAATTATAATGGTTCAAAGGAAAAGGCAGATGCCGTTGTTGCAGAGATAAAGGCAGCAGGCGGTGATGCAGTTTCTTATCAGTGCAATGTTTCTGATTTTGACGAGTGCCAGAATATGATAACAGCGCTCATCAAGGAGTACAAGCACATAGATATCCTCGTAAACAACGCAGGAATCACAAGAGACGGTCTCATCATGAAGATGAGCGAGGCAGACTATGACGCAGTGCTCGACACAAACCTTAAGGGTGCGTTCAACACAATCCGTCACATGTCACGCTATTTCTTGAAGCAGAAATCAGGAAGAATTATCAATATTTCATCAGTTTCCGGAATACTCGGAAATGCAGGACAGGCCAACTACAGCGCAAGCAAGGCAGGAGTTATAGGACTCACAAAGGCTGTAGCCAGAGAGCTTGCCAGCCGGGGAATCACAGCAAACGCAGTGGCACCGGGCTTTGTAGAGACAGAGATGACAGATGTGCTTGCCGATGCGGCAAAGGAGAATCTTTTATCACAGATTCCGCTTGGCAGACCGGGAAACACAAAGGATATCGCAAACGCAGTATTATTTTTAGCATCAGATGCAGCAGGCTACATCACAGGCCAGGTGCTGTCTGTTGACGGAGGAATGGCAATATGAGTAGAAGAGTAGTTGTAACAGGACTTGGAGCAGTAACACCAATCGGAAATAATGTGGACGATTTCTGGGCAGCGGTAAAGGCCGGAAAAATCGGATTTGACCACATCACAAAATTTGACACAACAGATTATAAATGTCACATTGCAGCAGAGCTTAAGGATTTTAACCCACAGGATTTTATGGACAGAAAGGCTGCAAAGAGAATGGAGCCATTCTCACAGTACGCTGTAGCTGCAGCAAAGCAGGCAATTGATGACAGCGGACTTGATATCGAAAAGGAAGATCCATACATGGTTGGATGTGCCATCGGTTCAGGTGTCGGAAGTCTTCAGGCTATGGAGCGCGAGACACAAAAGCTTTATGAAAAGGGACCAAACAGAGTCAATCCTCTGCTTGTTCCGCTTATGATCTGTAACATGGCAGCAGGAAATGTTTCTATCCAGTTCGGTCTCAAGGGA
>UMCZ01011426.1_pt1 | contig 7955 bp, 8 predicted proteins | sample 1964371 | NCBI WGS metagenome assembly UMCZ01 (sample SAMEA4835982, study PRJEB28245) | human gut metagenome | biome: gut microbiome; material: fecal sample | place: Denmark | collected 2008
GGGAACACCATCAGTGACAGCAACGATAATGTGCGCAACGTGAAAGTATGCAAGGCTCTTACGAGAGAATACGGCCTGCATTTCTCCAAGGGCAAGATGAACGTGAAACGTGACCGATTGCGTGGTAAGGACAAGGTGAAATACCAAATCTATGATGCTATCAAGGCAGTTCTGCCTCATTGTAACTGCTGGTCGGATTTGTGCGACAGGCTGGCAAAGCAAGGCATCGGAGTGAATTTCAAATACAATAAAAACGAAGATAAAATCCTCGGAGTGTCGTTCACAAAGAATGAAATCTCGTTCAGCGGCTCACGGATAGACCGGAGCATGAGCTTTTATAAGTTGGACAGGCTGTTCGGAAGCCACATTGCCGAGGGCATGGAATGGCAGCCCCGTGTGCAAGAACTACCACAACCGCCCCGGCAGGATGTGGGATTCCACAACAATACGGCTGATACTTTTATAAGAGAGCCGTCACCGGCCAAAGCGGAAGCGGACGGCAACGGAAGCATCCCTGCTGAATCCGGTTCAAACATCATTCAAGTAACCATCGGCACACTCATGGAGTTGTGCGTACAACCGCACCAAGCCAAGGTGTCATCCGGTGGCGGAGGTGGAGGAAACGAAAGCGGCTGGGGCGAGAATGACAACGAAAAGGACAAACATAAACCAAGAAAGAGAAGAAGATGAAGGACAACAAACAGAACATAGCCGACCTTATCGGGGCATTGGCAGAAGACATTGAGGAAATCAAGAAAAAGCTGGACGCAAAGGACTGCCCGGACAAGGACGAGGCACTGAAAAGGCTGGAAGCGAAGCTGGAGCCTGTTATACGGTTCTTCAATGGCAATGCACCGGAAAATATCAATGCCATTTTCGAAAGCAAAGAGGCCATCAATGAATACAAGCAATCAATAGGTGATGAAGCAGTTGCAAGTCTGCGGTTATACACCGAAGCCAACGAGAAGGATATGCGCAAGCATGGAGTTCCCACTATCAAGGAACAGCTCAACAAGATACTGGAGCTGCTGACAGGTCACATTGAGCATGACAGGCTTGCTTCGGAGAAGTTGCAGCCAAAGCAAGGCTTTATATCTGGACTGTGGCTGGCAATCCGCCCGGACAGGGCGATAAACGTAATAAGGCAGATATGGAGCAAAGTTCCCGATGGTTGGCACAAGAGTCCTTACGCATGGACTGGCATAGGCTGTACGCTCGTATTCTTTGCCCTATTTGTCGTCAGTTGGGTACAATGGCATGAGTACCGGGAAGAAAACAGGCGGTTGAAAATGGTTGCAGACAAGCATAAAGTGACTACGGTCATGCTCAACGAGTTGCACCCGGAACTGGCCGTGACCGTCGGAGCATACGAAAAACTGGTGGATGTTGTCGGTGTGGATTCTACGTTGAAGGTTTTTGGGGAACAGATAAAAACCGTTAAAAAGAAATCAAATAACGCGGCAAATCAGGAACAGGTCAAGATCCGTCCTTAAGCAGCAAATCTTTCACTGCCTTTTTTGTGAAAAGAGCAGATGCTGAAAAATGGTTTCACCGTCCCCATTATGAATAAAGGACAAGGAGCACCACTAACAGGAGTATGACGAAAATGATTGTGATAAAAGCTACACCCCGACGTACCAACGCCAGAGGAATCGTACCGATGATGTTGCGCACCTTTTCCGAACGGAGTTCTATAGGAAAAAACACGCCATGCGGACAAGTCTTGACGCACTTGTTACAGCCTATACAGGCATCTGCATCTTTGAAAACCGCATGTTTGTGCCACAGGAAACAGACTTTTCCGATAACATGTTTCGGACACTTCTCTACACACTCCCAACAAGCCACGCATCGACGTGGATTCATGGCTACATACTTCGTTGCTATTCTTTTCATCTTTATCTCCTTTTTTGCCTGCAAAGTTATGTGGTTCTGAAGAAAGAGGGGATAGAGAGAACGAGGCAAGGCTTGGACTATTCAAGGTTTCTTTCCCGGAACAGGGTCGGACTGATGCCCGTCTGCTGTGTGAACAGACGGGAAAAGTAGGCATAATCGTCAATGCCGAGACGGTCGGAGATTTCCTTCACGGCAAGGTCGGTGTGGATGAGCAACCGTTTGGCTTGCAGCACCACCTCGTTCTTTATATACAAGGTGGCGTTCATGCCGGTGACGCCTTTCACCACTTCGTTCAGATAAACGGTCGAAATGTTCAGGAGTGAGGCGTAATAGGACGGTTGGCGGCTCGTGGCAAGATGTTCGGCAAGCAAGCGGCGAAACGACAAGACGATTTCCATGTGCCTGCGGCTATGCGTCGTCTGTTGCGAGTTGATGTCCTGCACCGCTTCGGCAATAATACTGACAAAGGTCTCCGCCATCCGCCTCGCTGTTACCTTTGCCTGTTTTTCCATGGTGCAATTCATTCTGCCTGCAAGGAGGGAAACAATCTGTTTTAGTTCGCTTCTTCGTTTCCTGTCCACCTGAAACGAATAAGCGAGCAAGGAGAAATTGTCGAAAATGTATTTCTCCGCACTGTCCACAAAACTGCCGTCGATGACAAGTACCCATCCTTCCACATTATCCGAACCGGCAAACCGATGCACCTGTCCCGGTTGTATCAGAAACACATCCCCCGAAGCGAAGTGCTGCTCTTTGAAATCAATGATACAGCATCCGACGCCGTTCTCCACAAGTCCGAAAATGTAATAATCGTCCTGGTGGGCGTATGTTATGGGCGCATGGCTGCTTTCCGAGGAATTAATCCGGCGCAAATACAGCCCGAAATCGGAAAGCAGCGCGGCCCTATGTTGTGGAAGTCTTTTCATATTCTGCTTTTCTGCAAAGGTATCGCTTTATCCTGAGAATAAAGAATCGAGATGCAATTCATTCATCGTATTTCGAGTATCTGCGGATGTCCGCTCCTTATTTTCACGGGAAGTTTCTTCACGACCTCGCTGTAACTGTGTCGGATAAGTGATTGCACCAATTCGGCTGAAAGCGTTCCTTGCATGCTCAACTGGTTCCAGTATCGCTTGTTCCAGTGCCATGCCGGTTCAATCTCGCTATACCGGTCGCGCAGGTCGAGGGCATAGTCGGGAGCGCATTTCAGCACAAAATAGTCGGGGCGGGTAAGCCCGATACATGCGAAAATCTTTCCGAAGATACTGAAAAGCAAGTAGTCTTCTCCAAATCTCATATCTTCTTCGGCAAATGGCAGCGAGAGACAGTAGTCACGTATTTCTTCTATATTCATTGTTGTTTCTTATTGATGACAGACGGGGCTTAGTATGTCAGGCTCCGCTGTTCGTCTGCCACTGCCAATGCTTCGGGATGGCAGGACACTTGCCGGCTGAAAAGAGAACAAATCGTATCTTCCATATTCGTGTCTTCTTCTGTTTATCCGATGACGAAATCGTGTACGCCCTTACTGTCGTTCAGCCTTCCGCGCAGGGGCGTGAAGCGTAGCACCTTGAACGTAGGGTCATCAAATCCACGAGGATAATAAAATTCGTCGCCCTCATGCCATACCACGCGGCGCGATTCGGCATCGTCAACCACATCCATGTGCCCCAACAGCATCACGCCCTTGAATCCACGATGGATGTAGAGCGAGGCCGCACCGTTGTTATTATACTGCTCCACACGCAGGGTTGTGGAGGGGGTGGAGAAATAGAATGTCAATCCTTTTCGTCCGCGTATCTCCATGCCCTTCACGTAAGGATAGCCGTCACTGCCCAGCGAACCGATATAAGCCGTTTTCACGGTTGCTGCCATCGCTTCGGCTCTGCCGATGATTTTCTGATTTTCCATATTGTCTTTCCGGTTAAATGTTTACGGTTGCAAAGTTACGCAGTTTCCGCCGAAACATTGCAAGACAAATGCGGAACGGAATGTCACTTTTCGGGATTGGACATGCCGGATGTGAGAAAAAACAAATACCTTTGTACTCATAAATCTGATTTGCAGCGATATGGGAAAGATACCCGTGATTCATTTCTTCAAGCACAAATACGGCGACGAGCTGCTTGTGGATTTGAACGACATACATTATATAAAACAAGGGATAAAGAGAAATCCCGTCCACAGATACAGTTTCTATTGCCTGATTCTCGTAACGGACGGGAGGGAGGAAATAGGCATCAACGACAATCGGATAACTGCGGAACGGGGGACGATCATCGCCGGCATTCCCAGTGATGTCTGGTGCTGGAACGCGGATACCCGGTTGCAAGGTTATGTCCTGTGCTTTGAGGAAGAATTTCTGCTGTCCTTTTTCAACGACCGTCTGTTCCTGCAAAAGTTCCCCTATCTGCAGGCTGACCGTCCTTCGCCTTTTTATCGGGCGGATGGTGGTTTGTTCAGTCGCATCAGCCAAGTCATGGAACAGATTAAAGGGGAAATCCACGGAAGCGAGACGAACCTGCGTAAGACATCGCTGCCTGAAATAGACCAGCACATTCTGCGTGCCATGCTGTACGAAATATTGACCCTGTTCAAACGTGCGGAAGCTTTAAGCGTATCCGCAGACAGCATCAAGGATTTGGGGCAAAAGCGCTATCTGGAGCCTTTCATCCGGCTGGTTGAGAAACATTTCGCCGAGGACAGGAGTACCCGGTTTTATGCAGACCGTCTCTGCATCACCCCGAACTATCTGAATAAAATAGTGAAACAGGAGTTAGGGACAACAGCCAAGGGCTACATCAACGGCAAGACAGTGCGGGAAATCAAAAACTTGTTGGACTACACCTCTTTGTCTGTTGCGGAAATAGCCGACAACCTACGTTTCCTTTCGGCATCCTACCTCGTCCGTTATTTCAAGGCACAAACCGGAAGTACGCCTGCACAATACAGGAACAGGTGAATCTTACGTTTTACTCTTGTCTGAACTGCTGCCCCACACCGCTACCACATCCTTTAACTATCAGATATGTGATTCCTTGTTTTTTATGGAACAGCCCTTTCGTCAAACCAATGCCGGGTATTATTGGCAATAGACGTGTCACGATACAAGCCGCCAGCGGAACTGACAAGTTGAAGAAATGCGATTAGGGAACTACTTTATATACTTATTTATAAGTTCCTTTATTGTTTCTTCGGCTCTCTCTGCGCCAACCAATTCAATCATTATATCTGAGCGGTTTTCTTTACTTTATACATATAAATAATCCCTTTCTACTATGAAAGAGTGACATAATTGAGCAAAATTAACTTCTAATAAATTTTATAGCCTGTTGCGCCTCCGTTGTCTCTGTGCTATTTTGAACCATAGAATTGCAGTAATGATAAACGATTTTTTGATATAAGATGCCTTCAAAGTACCTAGTATTCAATGCTGTTGGTTTGAGAAGAAATCCGAAATCCGATTTACCGCCTCAATCTTCGTTTCCATCACCACATCAGCATACACTTGTGTAGAGTTGATACTCGTATGTCCGAGCAGTTTGCCGACCGTATAGAGGTCGCCTCCGGCTGCCAAAGACAGCGTAGCCATCGAATGCCTGCTGGTGTGAAAACTTATATTCTTTTCTATCCCGGCAGCAGTAGCCATCTTTTTAAGGCATCTGTTACAGGCACTAAGGCAAGTCATGTCAAAGACCTTTTGTCCCAGCTTACAGCCGTTTCTGTCCGGCAACCATTTCAACGCAGACTGGTTCAATGGTATCGTTACCTGTTTCCCTGTCTTTCGCATGGCTTGGATTGAGACGACCAATCCGCCATTGACCTGTTTTATGTTCCTCCATGTCAGTGCGGAGACATCGCTATACCGCAATCCGGTAAAGCAGCAGAACAGGAACGCCCGTTTTGTGGTCTCGTTGGTAGCCGGAGCCTCGATAAGCGCAAGCAGTTCCTCTTTCGTGAGGTAATCCCTTTCGGACTGTTGCTTGGCTATCCGCTCGTGCCTGCCCAAGGCATAGAAAGGGTTTCTGTCCATCACGCCCTCCTTTACCGCCGCATTGAGCATACGTACCAATGTGCTTTGGTGCAAATGCAGCGTGTGGAGCGACATTTCCTTTGGATTGTCTGGCGATTTGGTGTTCCGGTAAGTGTTCTTCATGAAGTCAAGCAATCCCACAATAAACCTCTTGTCGATTTTCGACATCAGGAAACGGGATCTGCGGCGGTATTTCAGATACTCCTTTATTATATTGACGCAAGAACGGTAGTTGCGGTAAGTCGATTGTGAATAGGACGGATTGCGCCTGATTCCCTCGATATGGTTGTCAAGCCATTCGGCGAAAACCCTTTTCGGCAGTTTGGTTTGGTTGCCGCCATCTGTTTCCGTTTCGTCCTCCTCAATGCCGAGCATCCGCTTTGACTTTATTTCGTTCGCCTTTGCCATGGACGCATCATTGAGCCGCCTTGCATCGGGCACATCATCCGGCACGAGGAACAAGTTAAGATATTCATTCCATCTTTTCCCCTTTTCATAGAAATCAAGGTATATGGAACGGCTTCCCGTTTTCAATGTTCGTGTCCTTATCGTTATTTTCATCTGTTTCCCTCCGTTTGCGGTTGTCTTGAAAAGAAGTCATCTACAAGATTGACCGTTTCCACTTTCTTTTGATCCACAATCTTTGCATAGATGGCGGTCGTGTTCACATTGGCATGACCGAGCAGCTTCGATGTGGTGTATATGTCCGCACCGAGTGTGAGCAGCATGGTAGCTGCGGTATGTCGGCTGCAATGATAGGTTATGTGCTTGTCTATATGTGCGTTCTGCATCCATTTCTCTATGTTCCGTTCAATGTTAGAAGTCCCTGTCGGCAATGTGAAAATCGGTTCTTCGGGATTCTCTTTGGGATTCAGACAATCGACAGCCTCTTTTGACAACGGCACGTTTATCAGCTTTTGGGTCTTCTGCATCTTTATTCTTATATATAAGGTCTTGCCATCGGGGGCTTTGACAATCTTTCCCCATGTCAGTGACCGCACATCGCTAAGGCGAAGCCCGGTGAAGCAGGAGAACAGGAACGCACGTTTCACGTCCTCATGGGGGCAGGGTGCAGCCATCGCCGCTTTCATTTCCTCCAATGTGAGGTATTCCCTCATGCTTTCGGTTGGCTGATATTTCTCTTTTGAACTTATGGACTTCAAGGGATTTGCCGACAGTATGCCGTCACGCACGGCTTTGTTCAGCGCACCGTTCAAAACTGCCTGATGATGATGTGCAGCACCGTTGCTGATGACACTGCCATCCTTGCGCACCCCGTTCTTCGCATAGCGCAAAAAGTCGATAAAGCCACGGCAGAAATCCACATCCACGTTTGCCAAGACAATATCCGGGCAGTTCGCTTCTTTTAGATACGTTTCGATTTTCAGCCGCAAGTCACGCCTGCCTTTGAGAGTGGATGTAGAGAAACCGAATTTCTCCTGCTCATACTCCTTAAGGAAATCCACAAGCGTTATACACGACCGCTTCACCTTGTCCCACTGCCGCACACCGTGGTTCTGCAATGCCAGGATGCGCTCGGCTTTGATTTTCTCGGCAACCTGCCTTGCGTGGTTGTTCTGCCGGCGGTCTATCGGTGTCGATTCGGGGACAAGGTACAATCCAAGTGATTCAACCTTGCGTACTCCCTTTACATAGACATCGAGATACAGGCTCATGTTTCCGTTAGCCAGTTTGCGCTGACGGATGCGGACAGGCTCTTTTACCTTCTGTACTTTCTTCGGTCGTGCCATGATGTTTCCCCTTTCCTTATATTTTTCTTTTCACAGGCAGATTTACTCCTGTTTTTCACGCTGCAAAATTACCAAAAAATTCCCCAGTATGCAACAAATACGCAACAAAATATCGTTAAATCTGTTGCTTGATATGATTTCTCGGATAAAATCGGAAATATATTCAAATATTTGATATATAGTATATTATTCGACTTTTGTTGCATATTATATGATTATGTTTTCCTTAGAATAAACCTATACTTCGTGGGCTTCTATGTGCTGCTGCTCTTTGA
>UMCZ01010530.1_pt1 | contig 7923 bp, 5 predicted proteins | sample 1964371 | NCBI WGS metagenome assembly UMCZ01 (sample SAMEA4835982, study PRJEB28245) | human gut metagenome | biome: gut microbiome; material: fecal sample | place: Denmark | collected 2008
ACCTCCCAGTCTGCCGTCATGGATGGAGACTGAATCTGTTCCGGCACCACCGTCACCAGCGCATTTCCCTTGTCCGTAGAACAAAGGTATTTCGTTTTCTTATCGCCCCTGCGCTCGATAAAGCCTTTCTGTACCAGTTTTTCGATGATGGCAGCGCGTGTAGCTGGTGTGCCGATGCCTTTTCGCTCTACACCAGCCGGAAATTCATCCGAGCTGGCACTTTCCATCGCTGAAAGCAGAAGATCTTCGGTAAACCTCTTGGGTGGGCTGGTCTTGCCTTCTTTCAGATCGACACCGGCAAGTTCCAATGTCATGCCTTCCGAAAGCTCCGGAAGATCACCTGCCTCCGCATTCTTCTCAGCATCTTCAACCGGCTTTCCTGCATATTGCCTCCAGCCCATATCCGTGACTGTTTTGCCTTTCGTGCGGAACTTCTGACCGGCACACTCCGCTTCTACTATGGTTTCTGCATAGTGGCAGGGTGTTCCGACCGCACAAATCAGCCGCACCGCCAGCAGAGTAAGAATCGCTTGTTCTCCACTGGGAAGCGAGGAAATGTCATAACCCGCCGCTGTTTTTGTAGGGATAATGGCATGGTGATCGGTGACTTTCTTAGAATTGATGACCTGCGCTGCATTCACCGGTGCCGGTACATCCGCCTGAATCTGAAAGCTCTGCTGGATCACAGAAACAAGTTCCGGCACCAGCGGTGCCATATCATCCGTCAGATACCGGCTGTCGGTACGGGGATATGTCACGAGTTTCTTCTCGTACAGAGCCTGTGTGTAATCCAGGGTCTGCTGGGCAGTGAATCCCAGCTGCCGATTTGCTTCTCTCTGAAGCGATGTCAGATCAAACAAGGCCGGGGGCTTCTCTGATTTTTCTTTCTGCTCTACCTTGGTAATGATGGCACTTCCTGCCTGGCAACACTCTGCCACCAGTTTTTCTGCTTCTGCTTTTTCTTTCATTCGCTCACCGCCCGCTTGAAAATCCCGAAATTTTAATTCTGCCGAGTAGAACGGCTCCGGCTTGAACGCCCGGATTGCTGCATCTCGCATAACCACCATCGCAAGCGTTGGTGTCATCACGCGCCCCACATTCAGGGTCTGCCCATACAGACATGAAAAAAGCCGGGTGGCGTTGATTCCGACAATCCAGTCGGCTCGCTCCCGGCATAAAGCCGCCTCATATAAGGCATCATATTCTGTTCCCGGTCTGAGCTTCTGAAAGCCTTCCCGGATAGCACTGTCCTCCATTGATGAAATCCAAAGCCGTTCCACCGGCTTTTTGCAGCCGCACTGATGGTAAACCAGTCGGAAAATCAGTTCGCCCTCACGCCCTGCATCGGTTGCACAGATCAGACTCTCCACATCTTTCCGCTGCATGAGCTTTTTCAGGATTCCGAACTGCTTTTTCGTGCTGGCGGACACCTGATACTGCCAATGTTCCGGCAAAATCGGAAGATCATCATACTTCCACTTTGCATACTTTTCATCATAGGCTTCCGGCTGGGAAAGTTCCACCAGATGCCCCACACACCAACTGACAAGGTAGCCATTGCCCTCCATATAACCGTCCCCGCGCTGATCTGCCCCGATCACTTTCGAGAGACTCATGGCAACCGAGGGCTTTTCCGCTAATACAAGCTTCATTCGATACTGCTCCTTTCGCAAAAAAATTAGCAGCCAGGCACCGAAGCGCATGACTGCTATGTAAGGAACGGTATTCTGTTTTAGGTCTACAAACTGGGGCTTTTATGATCTTGCCACAGCTTATCAGTCTATGCACGTCAACTGTTGAAACCGCCGTGTACCGAACGGTACGCACGGTGGTGTGAGAGGACGGCGGCTAGTCACCGCCTCCTACTCGCTTGTGCCCATGTTTCGGCCCTCCACATCATCACTCCGCGCATGCGTTGTGCCTCGCCGCAACGCATTCTGCCCCTCGCTGACTCATCGCCAGGCATCGCTGATGGTGTTCGTCTGCCCATCCTCACTTCTGCAGTATCTGCTTTTCGTTCTCCTGCACACGCCGCTCGAGCGCTGTATACTGCCGGAGCTCGTCCTCGGTAAATCCCCGGAACTTCGCCTGCTCGTAGTCACGCTCCGCGGCCGCGATATCCTGCAGCACCGCATCCGACGCCGGCAGCAGCTCGAGACGAATATTCCGCGGCTCGCGTTTTTTCTTCGTCATTCCGTTCGCGTCTGCATCCTGTGCCTCGCCACGCTTTCCGAAAAGACCGGTCGCCTCGGCTATTTCCGCCGCTTCACGTCGTTTCCTCGGCACGTCGACCACTTCGAGCATCCCGCGTGAGACCAGCTTCTGCAGCGCGGCGCGCAGATCCCCGCGGCTCATATGCATCAGCTCCGCGAGATCCTTCCGGCTCAGCGCCTTTCCGGCATCCTTTCGATCAGTCGCCTCCACGGCATCTTCCCGCGCAGGCATCTGCGCTTCAGCCCCTCGAGTGAGCGCCTTTCCCGCGTCCTTCCGATACAGCAGCAGCGACAGCTCCGCCAGCGTCATATCATACTTCAGCGCCACCGACTCGAGATAGCGCTCGAGCAGCTTCCGGTCGCGGTACTTCTCCACGATGATCCCATCCTCCGAAATCACCTCCTGCAGCGCCTGGCTCCGCTCCTCACCGAGCTTCTGCGTCCCCGGAATCGTCGCCGGGAACACGAAACCATCCTTCGCCGCATCCACTAGAAAATGATAGACCTGCAGCCGCTTCCGCTCATACGCATCCTCATCCAGCACATGCTTGAAGAAGTCGTTGTAGCACTCGAACATCGCGAGTTTCATCTCCACCGTCCGCGCGAAGCTGATCTTCTGATTCACCAGCGAACCCTTCGTCTTCACATAATAGTAGACCGGCGTCCGCAGCGCATAGAACGTCGTCGCATAGCGCACATACTCGAGATTAAACAGAAAATCCTCGCACCAGCTGAGCTTCGCATCCATCCGGATCCCGTGCGCCTCCACAAGCGAGCGCCGGTACAGCTTATTCCACAGCACCCCATAGTAGTAGTCCGCCGGGTTCTCCATCATGAAGCCAACGAACGCTTCACGCCCGATCACCTGGTCCGCGTCGATATCCCCCTTCCGCGACACCATCTCTCCGACGACACGATAGAAATCCGCGATCACCATGTCGCAGCCCGTCTCCTCGGCCGCCCGCACCATCAGCTTCGTCGCATCCGCCGTCAGCCAGTCATCACTGTCCACGAACTGCAGAAACGTACCCCGCGCCCGCGCGATCGCCTGGTTTCGCGTATCCGACACCCCCGTATTCTCCTTATGCACGACCACCACGCGCGCATCCGCCCGCGCATATCCGTCGCAGATCTCCCCGGACCGATCCTTACTTCCATCATCCATGAGGATCAGCTCGAAATCCCGAAACTCCTGATTCAGAATACTGTCCACACAGCGCGCGAGACTCTTCTCCGCGTTATACACCGGCACGATGATACTGACCTTCGGCTCCATAGGCACCTCCATCAAAAAACTACTTCTAGTTGTACCATAAAACCCTCCCGTTGACACTCGTATATTTCTGCTCACTTTTCCCGGGCCAATGTCTCGGCCCTCCGCCTGCTCACTCCGCGCCCACGCGTCCGCACCCTCCACCTTCTCACGTCGCGTCCACCCATTCGCACTCGTTGCCTTTATCGCGCCCATGCCTCCGCCCACTACCTCCTCACGTCGCATCGAAGCACCAATTCCCTCATGAAAATGTCATATTACAGCATAAATTCGCTCATGAAAGTGTAATGAAGCACGGATTATTCCCTCATGAAAGTGGCAAAATACTGAAAAGAACGCTCATAAAAGTGGCAGAGCACGGAAATCTGAGAGGAAAAAGAAGGTGCCATGGTGTTAAATTATTCTTATGATATTTCCGCTTCCTGATGATTTTTTTGAATTATCTTAACTTTAATATCGAAACTTAACTTAAAACAAGTTATAATACAAAAATAGAGTTAAATAGAAGGAGAACATATGGAATATCTCTATAAAGCTCTGGGAATTAAAGCGACAGTTCAGCGCGCAGAGTTTGACCATCTGCCCAATTATATAGCTGTAAGGTATCGTTTACAGAAGGTATAAATGCAGATCAAAATGCGCAGAATATGAGCACTTATAGACATTTAATCAACACTATATGAAAATATGCCTATTATTTTTGAGAGATGCTGGATGGTAAAATTCCGAGTTGTTGAGCTGTTCTTACTTTCTATTTTATCAGATATCGCCTACAGAGTCCATAGCTTCATAGCTCAAAACAGTTCACCCACCAACCATTTGGCTATGTAAAGGGGACGGCTTTTCAGCCGCCCCACCGGTCAACGCTGCGTTAATCAGACAGGTTCATCGTCCGATTCCGCTTCATAATCCTCGTTGACATCCACTTCTTCGTCCTCGTCACCATCATCCTCCGGCAGCTGGAGCGTATCTTCATCCTCATCGTGATAATCCGCATCCGGGTCCGGCTGATTTTTCTTGGACGCAGGCTTTACGCCCTTCATCTTGATATAGAGATAACCGCCGACACCGGCTGCACCGATCACAAACAGAAGCAGCATAATCATCGGAAGCGGAGACGATTTCTTCTGCTCGCTCTCTGTTTTCTGCTCTTCCGGTGCCGGTTCCGTCTCCTGCGGCTTTTCGGTTTCCGCAGGTTCCGTGACTTCCGGCTCCTTCTCCCGATACTTGGCAGCTTCCTCTTCATCCATCAGCGCAAGCAGATCGGCCTCGTCCACCATGTTCAGGAAATGCACATTCTGGTTGCCGTCTTTATCGCGGTCGATGATCAGATAAAAGGTGTTGCCCGCCTTTGTCACCAGCGTAATGAACTGCTGGCTGGATTTATCTTCTTCCTCACCGATATCGTCCACCAGCGTCATATTTCCTTCCGGAGTCAAAGCTGCACTGGATTTCGTCTCATCCTCGTATGACATTCCACTCTGCATCAGATCCAGAAACAGCTTCAGCGCATCTTCACTGAACATGCTGCTGTCTTTTGCAGAATCCGTGACATTCAGGTACTTTCCATGTGCATACCCGGTTTTGCCGTTGAAGTTTACCTTATACCAGTCACCGCATTTTTCGACAATCTCCACCGTATCGCCGGAATGCAGATATCCGATAATCTCCTGATCCATGCCGGGACCGGAACGAAAATGCAGACTGGTGATCCCCGGCACCACCGTACCAGTCTGCTTTTGGGACTTTTCGCTGCCGATATTGTATTCTTTGCCGCCCACCGTAACGATCAGGTTCCCATCCGCATCCGTAGAGACCTCATAGCCATCCGGCAGAACCTGCATGTCCGGGTCGATTTCGATGCTGTCGGTATTGTCCGTTTTCCCCGCATTTGTGCTTTCTGCTGCATCCGTCTCCTGTGCAGCGGTACTGACAGGCGTGTTCTTCTGCACATCATCGCCCGTATAGGCAAATGCAGTGGTCGTAAAGGTTCCTGCCGCCATCACACTGGCAAGCAGCATTGCCATCATCTTTTTCATTCCATATCCTCCGTTTCTTTCTCATCCAGTTTCAGATTTTCCGGGTTGGGAACCGCAGCCTGCGCCATCTGAATGATAACTGCCAGCTGTTCCGGGGTCAGGCTCTGGGCATGTACCATTTCACAGATTTCGCTGTTTTCCTGCTCGTGGTACTTTCTGTCCCATTCCTTTCTGCGTTCCTCCCACTCATCGCGTTTCCTGCGGGCTTTCTCACGCTCCGCAGCAATCTTTTCCAGTTTCAAACTCATGTTGTGTCCTTTCCGGGCGAATAAACGCCCTGTTTTTAGCGAATTCTTCCCATGCAGTAGTAGTGCTGCCTCCAGTAGTTCGTCTCAGTGGAAGCATAGGAAATTGGGTTGCCGCAGTGAATCATCATCCCGTTGCCGACATAAATGCCCACATGGGACGCTCCGCTGGTGTTGTAGGTTTTCTGGAAGAAGATCAGGTCTCCGGGCTTTGCCTCACTTTTCGGGATAATGTCGCATTTTCCCATCAGACCATTGGCCGTCTGTCTGCCTACATTCCAGCCATTGCCGCAGTGGTTGATGACCCAGCTGACAAAGCCGGAACAATCAAAGCTCGTGCTCGGCGAGCTGCCGCCCCAGACATAGGGATAACCGAGATATTTCTCTGCTTCGGTAATCATCTTTCGGAATTTTTCATCCGTCAGAGCCTCGCCCGGAATGTCGTAATCCTGGTATTCTCCGCTGGAACCTGCGCCATCCGGCGTTGCAAAGGCGATGCCTGCAAACAGGTCATCCCGATTGCCCCGGCACTCCAATGTGACTTCGTAGCGTTGCAGCTGGTCATCTGTGAGGCCGGAATTTCTGGCAACATAGTCCACACCCCGATTGAGCAGCGTTACATTGAGGATTTTATACTCATACTGTACCGTCACCTGATAGGTGTAGGTGTGTCCGGTTCCGGTGATCGGATTATAGCGATAGCCCACACGGGTTTCTTTCCTTGTCCGGATTTCTACCTTTTCTTCCAACTTCAGCTCATACTGCGCTTCAAAAATACTCTGGAGCCGTGCCTGCACCTGGCTTCTCGTATAGTTTTCAAATTCTACGGTCAGCAGAGAAGCAAGCTCATAGGGATTGTGACCGATTTCCGCCAAATTGTAGCGATACTCGTCATAGCCCGGATGGTCAGTTTCAATGCGGTCGATTTGTTTGCGAAGTTTATCTTCCAGCTTGGTATAATCCGTCTCCACGCCTTTCAAATCTTCATCTTCCGCTGTATAGGAAGTCCCCAGCACCACATTGCCGCCGCCATTGATCAAGACAGAGCAGGACGATACCGACCCGGCAATCACCAAAACAAGCAGTCCCACGGCTGCAATCCCGATGATGATATGCGAGTGGCTCTGCACAAACTGAAACGCCTTTTCCGTCATGCTGGCAGTACCCTGCGCAGCTTTGGCCGTGCCAGCTGCTGTGTTCTCCGCTGCGGCTGCACCTGCCTTCGCAGCGGCATACTCTTTTTTGATAGCCTGCTTCTGCCGCCATCTGGAAAAGAAATTCGAGCCAGCCTGCGGATCAGACTTCATGCGTTCCGCAAAGATGGAATCTACGGCATCTTTATCTGCCTTTTTCTCCAACCGCTCCAGCTTTTTGTACTGCCGCAGCTTTCGACCATATTGGAACCGGGAACCAGCACGGGCTGCACCTTCCGCTGAACCTTCGGTAAAATGCGCTGCCTCCACACCGGAATTATTGTCCTGGTCGGCATTGCGCACACTCTGATGTGCCTTGGCTGAAAGTGCATCTTTCGCAAGATTTCCCGGCTTCTTTGGCTTTCCGCCCTTTTTTCCGGAAGCTGCTGCATTCTTTTTCGCTTTTACTTCCTGCTCTGATTTCAGCTTCGTGCTGCGCATCTTGGCAAGATCGGCTTCGTGACGAATCTGCCTTCGGTGTTCCGCTTTTTTCTTGCTGCTGTCTCCCGTACTGCTATCGGCGGTTTTGTTTCTGGAATTGCGAAGGGTGTTCTCCGCACCCTCGCGCTCCTGCCGCAGCTTGTCTCCGAGATTCGGATTTTTCTTGCCTGCCATCGCTTACGCCTCCTTTGCTTCCTGCACTTCGGTTAATTTAGTCGTCATAATCCGGTACAGTTCCAGATCGGTCGGGAAACGATCAACGAATGGCAAAATCACATTTCCGTAGAACAGCAGTCCTTCACCTTCGCCGGAGTGGGTCACATAGGACAGCTGGTGCGGGCTGATATTCAGCTGATCCGCCAGAATCTGACGGTCACCGGCTGCCTGATTCAGCATATAAATGAAGTCGCTGTTTTCAAAAATGTTCGTCACTTCGCGGGAAGAAAGCAGGTCTTTCACATTCTGGGTGATGCCGGTGGGAATACCGCCCCATTTACGGAATCGCTTCCAGATTTCTAC